>Ga0207639_10001629_pt1 | contig 15098 bp, 11 predicted proteins | sample KBSCornC32_FD_184299 | JGI IMG/M metagenome (GOLD analysis project Ga0207639, IMG submission 184299) | Corn rhizosphere microbial communities from Kellogg Biological Station, Michigan, USA - KBS Corn C3-2 (SPAdes) (version 2) | ecosystem: Host-associated > Plants > Roots > Rhizosphere > Soil ...
TACCGGATCGACGCGATCGACCCCGGCCCCCGGCGGCTCCCCCAGGAACTCGACCCACGCACGCTTGATGCACGGGTAGTGCTTCGCCGCCTCCGCGAGCGACAAGAAGGCCTGCAGGTTCTTCTCGAAGCGCCCCCGCAGCGCGACGTCGGCGATGTCGCCGTCGACGAGCGCCTTGTGCGCCTGGGCAAGCGAGAACATGTCCGGGTAGATCCGCGCGCCGAGGTGCTCGAGCGGCATCCGCAGCGCCCAGAGCCCGCGGTTGCCGCCCACCATGGAAGGCGACGCGCTCAAGAGCAGGCCGTGCTTCCCATCGAACGGCTGGGGGCGAAAGCGCGAGGTCCAGTCGATCACGTTCTTGAGCATGCCCGGCATCGAGGCGTTGTACTCGGGCGAGGAGATGATGAAGGCGTCGCTCTCGACGAGCCGCCGCCTCAGCTCCTCCGCGCCCCTCGGGATGTCCTCGGCGCTCTCGGCATCACCGTTGTAGGAGGGAGCGTCGAAGTCTCGCATCGACGCGTGATCCACCGTCGCGCCGCTCTGCTCGGCGACACGAGCCGCCAGCGCGGCGAGCTTCCGGTTCAAGGAGTCCGCGCGCAGCGCAGCTCCGAAAACGAGTACCTTCAGCTTGGGTTCCGGCCTCGCGTTCATGGCGGGCCCTTCAGCTGTTCTTGAAGACCTGGAAGCCGTCCTCCACCGGGATGGTCGACCCGGTGATGGCGGACGCCCCGTCGGTGAAGAGGAACGCCACGACGCTGGCCACCTGCTCCGGCTCGATGAGCTTGCCGTGGAGGTGCTGCTTCGCCAGCGCTTCTTTCATGGCGGTGTCGTTGCCGAGGATGGGCGTGTTGATGAACCCCGGCGCCACGGCGACCACGCGGATCCCATGGGGCGCCAGCTCGAGGGCGGCCGAGCGGGTCATCATGATGACCGCTGCCTTGGCGGCGTTGTAGTTGAAGCTGCCCACCGACGCCGTCGTCCCGTAGATGGACGCGGTGTTCACGAAGGTCCCCTTGGCGCCGAGAGAGACCATCTTCCTGGCCGCGTAGTACATGCCGTAGTACACGCTGTGCTGATCGACCTCGATGACCTTGTGGTACGTCGCCGGGTCCATCTCGAGGAACGGCTTCACCAGGCCGATGCCGGCGTTGTTGAAGATGCCGTTCAGCGTCCCGAGCTTCTGGACCGCGAAGTTGACCATCGCCTCGACGTCGGCGGCCTTCGACACGTCGACCTTGAACGGGAATGCCTTGACGCCCTTCTTCGTCAGCTCGGCGGCCACCTTGGTGGCGCCGTCGAGATTGAAGTCGGCGACGATGATGTTGGCGCCCTCTGCAGCGAGCGCCAAGCCCGCGTGATAGCCGATCCCGCTGGCGCCGCCGGTGATGATGATGGCGTGGTTCTCGAGCTTCATGGTGTTCTCCGTGTTCGTCGTTCAGCCGTGCAGCAGCTCGACCCCGATCTGCGTGCCCACGCCGAGCACGTAACCGGGCTGCATATTGAAGAAGGTGCCATGGTGATCCCCTCCGGGCACCTCGACGTGTGTCGGAGGTTATCCGCGGGGATGTGGCGGATGTCAAAGCTATCCGTCCCTGGCCGGATCGAGCCATGCGTTCGACGGCGGCTGCCTCGCGCAGCGGCGGCCTCGACCGGGGATCGTCACGAAATGGCGCCCGACCTCACCCCAGATCTTCGGAGAGGCCGATGAGGATTCCCTCCGGCCCGCGGATGTAACACAGGCGATAGATGCCCTCGTACTCGACGACCTCGCCGACGAGCTTGGCGCCGTGCTTGCGAAGGCGGGCGAGCGTGTCGTCGAGGTCTTCCACCGCGAACATGACGCGCAGGTAGCCGAGCGCGTTCACGGGGGCCTTCCGGTGATCGGCGACCACGGCGGGCGCGAGGAACCGCGAGAGCTCGAGGCGGCTGTGGCCGTCCGGCGTGCGCATCATCGCGATCTCGACGCGCTGGTCACCCAGGCCCGTGATGCGCCCTGCCCACTTCCCTTCGATGGTGCCTCGCCCCTCCAGCTCCAGGCCCAGCTCGGTGAAGAAGGCGACGGCGGCGTCGAGCGACTCCACCACGATGCCCACGTTGTCCATCCGCTTGACGCTCATCGCGACTCTCCCTTTCTTGCGGGCGCGTTTCCTGCCGCTCGAGAGTGAACATATAACATCGCAGTCTATGACACGAGGTCGGCTCGGCGAGCTCCTTCAGGCGGATCACGCGCGGCTCGAAGAGCTCCTGCGCCGAAGCGACGCCGCGCCGGTGATCGACGGCGAATCGTACAGAGTCTTCCGCGGCGGCCTGCTGAGACACATCGCCATGGAGGAGAAGGTGCTGCTGCCGGAGGCCCGCCGCCGCCGGGGTGGCGAGCCGCTGAACGTGGCCAAGCAACTTCGCGCCGATCACGCGGCGCTGGCGGCGCTCCTGGTTCCGACGCCGACCCCCGAGATCATCGCGACCATCCGGAGGGTGCTCGTCGAGCACAACCCGCTCGAGGAGGGCCCGGGCGGGGTCTACGACGTCTGCGAACGGCTCGCGGGCGCCGAGCTCGATGCCCTCGTCGTCCGCGTCGAGCGCACGCCCGAGGTCCCACTCGCGCCGCACTTCGACGGGCCCCGCGCCCACGCCAGCATCCAGAGCCTCTTGAAAGCGCGGGCCGCGTTTCACGGCACCTGAGGCGGGTCGACCTCGGGGCCGCCCGCGGTCGAGGCCTAGGTGAAGCTACCGAGCGCCGAGCGGGGCGCACGGCCGCTCGACCTTGCCGGCCGCCCCGGCGGCCCTATTTTTCAGGGACGGCAGAGGGAGGCGGCGCCATGGACCTAGATATTCGGTACGTGAACCTCCCGGTCTCGGACGCGCTGGAGAAGCTCGCGCGGCGGCGCTTGGCGCGGGCCTTGCGCCCCTTCGCGGGCAACGTGGAGCATGTCGAGGTTCGGATCGAGGACATCAATGGCCCACGCGGCGGCGTCGACAAACGGTGCACAGCCACCGCCAAGCTCCGCCCGACGTCCCGAAAGATCGTGGTGACCCACGACAGCGCGGACGCCTACGACGCCGTCCACGGGGTCTGCGCGCGCCTGGCCGAGAGCGTGGGCCGGGCGCTCGCGCGGCGCCGCTGGCTGGACCGCTTCGGCCCGTCCGCCCGCCCCAGGATGCGGCCGGCTCGGCCGGCCCCCACCGAGCCGACGCCCCCGGAGCCCGGGCCGCCGACGGCGCGGGACGGCCATATCCGGGTGACGGTCGCCGATCACCAGCGGCTACGGGCGCTCGTCGACTCCTGGCCGGAGGCGCGTGACGGGTCCTCCGCCCAGTCCTTGTCCGATGAGCTGGACCGCGCGGAGATCGTGCCGGCCGAGCGCATCGCCGACAACGTCGTCACCATGAACTCGCGCGTCGTGTTCCGAGACGAGGAGAGCGGCGAGTCCCGCGAGGTCTCCCTGGTCTACCCGCGCGAGAGCGCCCCCTCACTCGGTCGGGTCTCTGTGCTGGCGCCCGTCGGCAGCGCGCTGCTCGGGCTCTCCGTCGGCCAGACCATCGACTGGCCGATGCCCAAAGGAAAGCTCAAACGCCTGCGCATCGAGAAGGTCCTCTATCAACCCGAGCAGGCCGGCCATCTGCATCTTTGAGCCTGTCGACCAGCACCGCCCTCAGAGGTGCGGGCGGCCGCTGGCGCGAGTCTGCCAACCCTGGGTCCGAGCGCCTGGCGAGGTGCTCGCTCAGGTAGTCGCGGGGGACCAGCGCGTCGCGAAGGATCTGCGGCTCGCCGCCTCCGGGCCGCAAGCGTTGCCGCGCGATCGCGCCGCCGATGCGAGGGCCGCGCGGGCGCGTCCTTTGCACGCGCTCGCGGCGTGAGCTTCTCGCGCCGGGTCCTCGTCCTTTCCGCCACGGTCTTGGCCCTCGGATCGGCCTACCTCGGCGTGATCGCGCCGTGGTACCGACACTGGGGCGCCACCCCGGACGAGCAGACCCGGCGGCTGCCGGGCGACGACATCCTCACCGCGCCCAGCCGGCAGGAGACCCGGGCGCTCACCATCGAGGCGCCGCCCGAGCGCGTGTGGCCCTGGGTGGCGCAGCTCGGACAGGACCGCGCCGGCTTCTACAGCTTCCGTTTGCTCGAGAACCTGGTGGGCGCGCGCATGCCCGAGGACGACCACCTGAGGCCGGACAAGCAAGCGTGGCGCGCCGGCGACAGGATGTGGATGGCGCCGCCCGAGAAGTTCGGAGGCATCGGGCACGCCGATCTGGTGACCCATGAACCGGGACGGGCGCTGGCGTTCGCCACCTGGGTCGTGCCGCCCGGGCCTGACGAGCGCAAGGCGGCCGAGGGATCGTGGTCGTTCATCGTCGAGCCGGTCGCCGGGAATCCCGGCGCGAGCCGCCTGATCGTCCGGGGGCGTACCCTCGTCGAGACGCCCTGGCTGAACCGCCTGTTCCAGCTCGCGCTGTTCGAGCCGCTCCACTTCGTGATGGAGCGGAAGATGATGACGGGCATCGCCGACCGGGTCGGCGGAAGAGGGCCGACTCCTGTCGCCGACGGCGTCCTGGTCGGATCGTGGGTGGTCATGATCCTCTGCGCCCTGGCGGCGGCCGTCCTGTTGCTGCGCGGACGACCCATGGGCCGCGCGGGCATTAGCCTCTGCCTGGGCGCCGCCGCCTTCGCGGCCGCGTCCTTGCTGCAACCCGGGCCCGCCGTCGCCACGGCGCTCGCGCTCTTCACCGTCGTCCTGGTGCCCTGGCGGCGGCGCGCGACCGCGCTCGGGCCCACGGCGCTGGACCAGATCCTGCCGCGGGCCGAGTTCCGCGCGCACGTCGCGGTTCGGACGGACCTGCCTCCCGAGACGCTGCTCGGTGCCTTCCATGCGGTGAGCCTCGGCGAGATGCCGCTCGCGGCGGCCCTGGGCTGTTTGCGCTATCTGCCGTCACGGCTCACCGGGCGCCCGGTGCCGGCGCCCGCGCCGCGTCCCTTCCTCGACCTGCTCCTGGAAGGCGGGAACGTGATCCTTCACCGCACGCCCTCCGAGGAGGTCGTCGGCTGCATCGGGAAGCTGCACCAGCTCACCAGCCAGGAGCTGGTGCGCCTGACCTCGGCCGACGCGTTCGCGACGTTCGACGATCCGAGCTACCAGAAGCTGGCGATGAGCATCCGTGTCGAGCGCGACGGCGCGGCCCCACGCCTGGTGCTCGAGCACTGGACGCAGGCGCTCGGCTCCAGCGCGCGCCGCGCGTTCGCCGTCTACTGGCTCGTCATCGAGCCGCTCGGCAACTTCGTTTCATGGCTCCTGCTGCGCGCGATCATCCGGCGCGCCCGGCGCGCCCACCAAGCCACCACGGCCGCCGCTCGATACGTCGCGATCCCTACGAGATCGCCCTCAGAAACGCCGTGACGTCCGCGCACAAGGTCGCCTGGTAGCGCGCTCGATCGAAGCCGGGCGGATCCTTCGCGGGCGGGATGTGCGCCAGCTCGGGCGGAAACGGACTCTGGAACGAGAAGTGGCCGGCGCCCTCCACCTCGCGGCTGGAGACGCGGGCGGGATCCGGGACGCTGCGCAACGCCTCGGCTACCTTGGAGGTCGAGCAGATCGCATCGTGCTCGGCCGTGCGGACGAGGAGCGGAATCTCCACGTCTCGCAGCGCCCCGTCAGCCAGAAAGAAGCCGATCGCCGGCGCGAGGAGGACCGCCGCGACCAGGCGCCGGTCACGCTCGGTCGGAACGGGGAACGCGACCTTCTCGAGCTCGGCATCAGGCGAGAAGAGCCGGGCGTCCTCGACGTCGTCGGGGACGGTCATGGCGTGTCCCCCGGCCACGGCCAGCGCCGTGTACGCGCCCGCCGAATGGCCGACCATCGCGTATCGATCGCGCTCGAGGCGCGGTCCAGCGAGCGCGTCGCCGAGCGCCGCGTCGACCGCGAGGCGTGCGTGGCGGGGACGGTGCCCCAGCGCCTCGACCTTCAGCCGCCCGGTCGGGCTGCCCAGGCTGTTGTCGCGGCTGTTGTTGCCGGCGTGCTCGATCATCAGGACCGCGAACCCCTCGCGGACCAGGTGGCCGGCCATCCCGCGGTACGACCACGGCGATCCGCCGCTGCCGTGCGAGACCACGACCAGCGGCAGGCGGCCCTCGCCCGCCGGCGCCGCGTTCATGGCGAGGTCGAGCGCGTAGGGCCCGAAGCGGACGGGCGCGGCCGCGTCCGCCGTCGGGCAGAGCAGCCACGCCGACAGCGGCGCGCTCTGCACCGGATCGAAGCACTCGAGCGGGCGACAACCGATCCGGACAGCTTGCGGCGCTGGCATGGCGCCGCAGACTACCTCAACCCGGGCGCCTCGTGGCCGCTGCGCGCCACGTACTCCAGGTAGCCGCCCCCGTAGACGGTCGGTCCGTCGGGCCCGAGCTCGAGCACCTGATTCGACAGACTGGCCAGGAAGCGGCGATCGTGCGACACGAACAGCATCGTGCCTTCGTATTCGGCGAGCGAGCGGACGATCATGTCCTTCGTGATCACGTCCAGGTGGTTCGTCGGCTCGTCGAGGACCAGGAAGTTCGGCCGCTCGTAGAGCATGCGCGCCAGGACGAGGCGCGCCTTCTCGCCGCCCGACAGCACGCGCGCCATCTTGTCGATGTCGTCACCGGGAAAGCCGAAGCAGCCGGCCAGCGTCCGGAGCTGCCCGGGGTTCGCCAGCGGAAACGCGTCCTGCAACGTCTCGTAAACGGTCTTGTCGGGCTCCAGCACCTCCATGGCGTGCTGCGCGAAGTAACCCATCTTCACGCCCGCGCCCAGGTTCACCACGCCGCCGTCGGGCACGCCCTCGCCCGCCACCAGCTTGAGCAGCGTCGACTTCCCGGCGCCGTTCACCCCCATCACGGCCCAGCGCTGCCGCCGTCGGATCGTCAGCGACAGCCCGTCGTAGACGACCAGCGGACCGTAGCTCTTGCGGAGGCCCTCGATCTTGACGACCTCCTCGCCCGAGCGCGCGCAGGGCGGGAACTCGAACGTCAGCGTCTTGCGGCGCTTGGGGGGCTCGACCTTCTCGATCTTGTCGAGCTTCTTCACCCGCGACTGGACCTGGGAGGCCTTGGCCGCCTGGGCCTTGAAGCGCTCTATGAAGCGCATCTCCTTGGCGAGCATGGCCTGCTGCCGCTGGTAGGCGGCTTCGGCCTGGGCCTCGTTCAGGGCGCGCTGCTGCTCGTAGAAGTCGAGGTTCCCCGAGTAGCTGGTCAGCACGCCGCCGTCGATCTCAATGACGCGGCTGACGATGCGGTTCAGGAGCTCCCGGTCGTGCGAGGTCATCACCAGGGCGCCCTCGTAGGCGCGCAGGAAGCTCTCGAGCCAGATGATCGACTCGAGGTCGAGGTGGTTGGAGGGCTCGTCGAGCAGCATGGCGTCGGGCCGCATCAGCAGGATGCGCGCCAGTGCGACGCGCATCTTCCAGCCGCCCGACAGCGCGCCGACGTCGCCGTCCATCATCGCCTGAGAGAAGCCGAGGCCCGCCAGGATCTCGCGCGCCTTGGCCTCGAGCGCGTAGCCGCCCAGGTTGTCGAAGCGGGCCTGCACCTCGCCGAAGCGCTCGAGCAGCGCGTCCATGTCGTCGGCGCGCGCCGGATCCCCGAGCGCCTCCTCGAGGTGCTTCAGCTCGGCGCCGACCTCGGACACCTCGCCGGCGCCGGCCATCACCTCGGCGACGGCGGGGCGGCCGGCCATCTCTCCCACGTCCTGGCTGAAATAACCGATGGTGAGCCCGCGCTCGACGGAGACCTGGCCGTCGTCGGGCGACTCCTGCCGCGTGATGAGCCGGAAGATCGTCGACTTGCCGGCGCCGTTCGGCCCGACCAGGCCGACCTTCTCGCCGCGCTGGATGGCGGCCGAGGCCTCGACGAAGAGGATCTGCGGCCCGTGCTGCTTGCTGATCTGATCGAGGCGAATCACGAGGGGTCGCAGCGTCTACCGCGAAACGCGGGACGCGGCAACGCGCGGCGCCCCGCGGACCGGTCAGACCACGCGGTTGCGCGCCTCGCCCCCGATGAAGGCGGCCAGGTTGCGGGCCGCTTCCAGCGCCAGGCGGCGCCGCGCCTCGACCGTCCCCCACCCGATGTGCGGCGTGACGAGCACGCGCCGGGCCCAGGGAGCCGATGGGTTCGTCAGCGGGTGGTCGGGCGGCGGCGGCTCGGTCCCCAGCACGTCCAGGGCCGCCCCGCCGAGGCGCCCGGCGGCGAGCGCCGCGACCAGCGCGGCCTCGTCGATCAAGGCGCCGCGCCCGGTGTTGACCAGGATCGCGCCCGGCCGCAGGGCCGCGAGGAACGCGGCGTCGACCATCCCGCGCGTGGCGTCCGTCAGCGGACAGTGCAAGGTCACGAAGTCCGCCGAGGGCAAGGCCTCCGCGAGCGGTGTCCGATCCGGGCGCCCCGACCCTGGCGAGCCGGGGACGGCGGCGCGAACCACCCGCATGCCGAACGCCTCCGCCAGCGCAGCGACGGCGCCGCCGATGGCGCCCGCCCCGATCACGACCATGGTCTTGCCGCAGAGCTCGACGAGCGGCTGCCGGAAGAAGCAGAAGTCGGGCGCCGCGGCCCAGGCGCCGCCCTTGACGGCGGCGTCGTGCCCGGCAACGTCGTGGGTGAAGTGCAGGAGGTGCGCGAACACGAGCTGCGCCACCGCCTCCCTGGCGTAGCCCGTCACGTTGGTGACGGCGATGTGCGCGCGGCGGGCGGCGTCCAGATCGACGATGTTCACCCCGGTCGCCGTCACACCGACGTAGCGAAGGTCGGGCAGCCGGGCGAGGGTCTCGGCCGTGAAAGCCACCTTGTTCGTGATGGCGGCGAACGCCCCGTCGCACCGAGCGACCAGCTCGGCGGGCGTCGTACGCGGAAAGACTTGCAGCTCGCCGAGCTGAGCCAGGGGTCCCCAGAACGCGTCTGGCTCTCCCTGATCGGTCGTGAAGCTGTCGAGGAGGACGATGCGCATCGCGACCATCATAGCGAAAGTCCTCATGGGGGCCCGGCTGCGCGCTTTGTCCCCGCCGAGGCGGAGAGCGGCGCACGAGGCAGGCGTCACGCGCAAACCGTGGTATTTTCGACGTCTTCTTTGCGCCGTCTTCTTTTCGACGTCGACGCCCCCTCCGGGGGCCATTATGTGTCCGCGTGAAGATCTTCCTTTCAGTCGTGGCGCTCGGCCTGGCCGCCATCGGGGCCGGGGCTCGATCACCCGGGGCCCGCGCGGCCGGGGCGGTGAGCCCGAGCGGCGCCGCTTCGTCGCTGGGGACGCCGTCGGGCTCGGCCGGCCTGGCCGAGGCGCCGACACACCTGGTGCAGATTGACGTCCGCGGCGCGGCCGCCCTGGTCACCGTGACGCGCTCGTTCCCCGGCGCCAGCACCGTGGGATCCGCGCGCGAAGAGGTGCTGGACCTGGCGCTGCCGTCCGCGGCGCGCTTGATCGACGTCGAGGTCGACGCCTCCGGCAAGTTCGAGGCCCCGCTGCGCGCGCCCGGCGCGCAGGCGCGCGACGGCTACCTCGAGGCGACGCGCGCCATGGGACTGGGCGCGCGCGCGGTGCCTTACGACGACGAGACCACGACGCGCATCCGGGTGGCCTCGAAGCAGCAGCGCCCGCGGCGGCCCATGACGGTCCGGTACCGGTTCGCCACGCTGTTGCAGATCGCCGGCCGCCGCGCCGAGATCGTGTTCCCTCCGTCACCGGAGACCTCGCCGGTCGCGGCGCGGGTGACGGTGCGAGCCGACGCCGGCCAGGACGTCACCGACATCTCGATCGCGGGCGCCCCCCACCCCCTCGCGCGCGGCGCCGCCGTCACCGCGACCGAAGGCGTCGTGTCCACGTCGCGAAAGTGGATGGTGTCCCTGGGCCTCGGCCGTGAGGGTACGAACGGCGCGACCAAGCTCGGTGGCGGGGGCAGCGCCGTGGCGATCCCCCCTTCTCGCGTCACCGCGCTCGCGGCGCGGGCGCCGCTCGCGCGCGCGGGCGCCGGGGCCGGCGCGGGCGCGCGTGTGGCGTGCGCGGTCGGGCTCTCGCCCGCCCCGCCGCAGCCCCTGCCCGAGCGGGTGCTCTTCCTCATCGATCGGTCGCGCAGCGTGGGAGCCGGTGGTCTCGAGCTGGAGAGAGACGCCGCGCGCCGGATCCTGACCGCGCTGCCCCCCTCGACGGAGTTCAACGCCCTGTTCTTCGATCGAACGCAGACGCGCCTGTTCCCCGTCGCGCGGACGGCGACGCGCCAGGCGCTGGGCGCGCTCGAGGACGAGATGGTCCCGGCCCGTCTGCAGAACGGGACCAACCTGGCCGGCGCGCTGCGGGCGACGGGCGAGATGTTCCGCCGGGAGTCGGCCTCGTTCGGGCCTAGGACGCTGGTCGTCCTGCTGACCGACGGCGCCGTCGGGCATCCGAGCCGGGTCGGTCAGACCACCGCCGACGCCGCTTCCGGGCGTGCGGCGCCGTCCGCGATCGCGTCGCGCATCTCATCCGCCGACGCGACGGACCTGCTCGGACCTCATCCCGGGATCGATCTGATGCTGGCGGCGCTGAGCGTGCGCGCCAACGACGACCCGCCGGTCTCGCCCGACGAGCGCCGCGAGCTGCGCCACATCGCCGCCAGCGCGCGCCTGGGCGCCGTGGAGCGCGCGCTCACGGCCAGCGAGCTGGACGAAGGGATCCCGGCCGCCCTCGAGGCGTTGCGCACCGGCGGCGACGTCTTCGCCGTCCGCCTCGGAACGCGCGAGGCCGGCAAGCCCGTGGCGCCCGCCATCGGTCCGGGCGGCGGCGCCGCGGCGGTGATCTCCCTCGACGGGAAGGCGAACCAGCTCGTCAATGCGTCGATGACGGTGCTCCGGGGCGCCGAGGTTCAAGGGGTCCCGGTGCGCCTGGTCTCCGTCGAGCCACGGTGGCTGCCGACCGCGCTGACCGAGACGGCCCGCGAAGACACGCGTGTGCTGCTCGGCCCCGCGATGGCGGTGCTGGTCGAGCCGGTGGCGCGCCCCGCTCAGGCGGCGGATTCCAACCTGGGTCCAAGCGGGTATCTGGAGCGCAGCGTGGTGCGCGACGCGTTGTCGCTGGCGTTCACGCCGCGGGCGCGGGCCTGTTACCTCAATCGAACGGGCGCCACCCCTGCCGAACAGAAGCTGACGGGGCGAGTCCGCCTGGCGCTGGATCTGGTGCGCGGCGAGGTCGGCGGCGCCCGGATCGAATCGTCGACGCTGGGGCATTCGACGATCGAGACCTGCCTGCGCGAGGCGGCCTTCGCGCTGGAGGTGCCGCGCGCCTACCGCAACGACGAGCCGGTCACGGCCATCTTGAACCTGGTGTTCCGCCCGCGCACGCCCGACCGCGCGCCCACCGCGCAGGATCCCGGCATCAGCCGAGAGATCGACCTGCTGGTCGAGGGCGCGCTGAAGCCTCCCGAGACGGCCGCGGACGTCGCGACGCCCTCGCCGGGAGCGGCGCCCGGGCCGCCCGACGGGGGCGTCGGGGCCCGCTGACCGCCGTCTACAGCGAGGCGAGCAACAGCAGCCGCGCGACGACCGCGGCCAGGACGCGGCCGCTGGCGGCGCGTGCCGCCGCGGGCGCGATCGCGACGGCGAGCCAGGAAACGATCGTCGACGTCCCGCCCGGAGACGGCCGAGCCGCCAGCCCCGCCACGAGCAGGGCCGCCACGGCCGCGCCCCAGCGAGCGCCCGTCCGGTCGCCCCCGCGAGCGCGCGTCGTCAGCTCGCGCTCGAAGGCGCCTTGGACCACCCCGCGCCAGACCAGCTCGTCGGCGCAGGCGACGAGGGCCGCGACGGCGAGGACCTCCGGCCGAGTCCACGTCGCCGGTGGGAACGTGGTGGTGGGGCCGATCCCGAAAGCGAGCGGCGCCAGCACGCGAGCCGCCGCCGCGCTCGCGAGCCCGATCAGCGTCGCCCGAAGCACGGAGGAGGACGACCCGACTCCTAGTACCGCCAGCGACGCCAGCCCGAGGCCCAGGATCGTCACGACCTGCGCGATCGCCGCCGACCCCGCCGAGATCTCGACGCGCGCCAGCCCGCGCTCGAGCGCGAGCGGCGCGGCGGCCGCGATCAGCACCAGGATGGCGGCGTCGGTCGATCGGGGCCGGGGCGCGGCGCGCGCCTCGGGATCGAGGCACGCGCCCATCCGCGCCACGCCGGCGCGCCAAAGCACGATCACGGCGCCCGTATAGAGCGTCACCAGCCGGGCCCGATCCCACCCGTGCACCTGCACGACCACGTTGAAGAGGCCTGCCACGAACAGGAACAGGTAGACGGTGCCGGGCCCCAGCGCAGCCTGGCCGTCGTCCGAGAGATCGGCGGCGGCGGCGCCGATCGCGACCGCCAGCACCGTCGTCAGGATCGCCGCGCCCAGCACCAGCCCGAGCCCACCTGCGACGGCGGACGGGCTCGCGCCCGGCACGCCCAGCGCCAGCGGCACGAACAGGAGCAGCGCCGCCCCCCCGAGCAGCGCCGACCAGGCCCGCGCCTTGGCGGCGAGCAAGCGCCCCATCGACACCGGCGCCGCGCGCAGGATCCAGAACGCGCGCCGCTCGTGTTGCATGTGGCCGAGGGGCCCGAGGGCGCCGAGGTACACCACGATCGAGACCACCAGCGTCGCGACGCGACCCACGCTGGCGCCGACGACGGACCAACCCACGGAGCCCACCACCTGGACCCCGAAAAGCAGGAGCGGCAGCGCCACCAGGGCCGCCAAGCGCGGCCGATCCCGCGCCAGCAGGCGCCACTCGCGCCGCACCAGCGTCAGCGGCGCGCCCGTCGGCGCGGTCGCGCCGGTCTCGGCCCAGGGAGCGCCCGCCTCTTCCCAGCCCCGCAAACCGGCGCGCCGAGCCACCCCGACCGCCAGCGCGACCGACGCGGCCGCCACGAGCCCGAGGGGCACGAGCGCGCGCAGGGCGGCGGCGCCGCCACCCGGGCCCCGATACGCCGCGAGAGGCCCCGTCAACAGCGCGACCGGCGTGAAGTCCAACCAGGCCTGCAGCTCGTCGAGGTGGCGCGCCACCTCGGCAGGCGCGCGCAGGACCCACGTGGCGGCCACCCACGCGCCCGCCATCGTCACCGCGGCGCCCAGGCGCAGGACGACGAACAGCGAGGTGCGCCGCGCCCGCGGCACCCAGCGCACCACCGCCACCTGGAGCGCCTGCGACGTGGCCGTGATGGTCGTCTGCGCCAGCGCCGAGGTCGCGATCGCCACCAGCCACACGGCCGCCGGCAGCTCCCACGCGAGGGCCGCCGCCATGAGCAGCGGCAGGAGGAACAGCGTTCCGAACGGCTCGGCGACGGCGGCGCACAGCGCGCGCGCGGCGACCAGGCGTCCGAGCGACACCGGCCGGGCGAGCAGAAACTCGGTCTCGGCCGAACCGGCGAAGAGCCCCTCGCCAGAGGACTTGGCGCCGAGGCTCGCCAGGGCCACCGCGCCCGCCATGAGGCCCAGCACCGCAGCCTGCGCCTGGGGGCCGCCGGCGCGCGCGCCGATCGCGCCGAGCGCCGCGGCGAAGAGGCCCGTGTAGGCGGCCGCCGAGGCCAGCCCGAACAGCAGCAACACCGCTGGCGCACCGAACGGTCGCGCCCGCACGGAACCCCACGTCGAACGCAGACGCGCGCGCAGGAGCAACCCCGCCAGGGCGCCCACGCCGATCGCGGCGGGGGTCGCTGCACCGACGGCGCGCGCGCCCGCGCCGTCGCTCCCGCCGGCGGCGCTCACGACGGGCCGGGCTCCGTCACGTGCAGAAACAGATCCTCCAGCGAGGTGTCGGGCGCGGCGGCGAAGCGCGCGCGCAGCTCGTCGGGCGTGCCCACCGCCTGCAGCACGCCGGCGCGGATGATGGCCACGCGACGGCACAGCCGCTCCGCGGCCTCGAGGAGGTGGGTCGACATCAGGATGGTGCGCCCGCCGGCCGCCAGGCGCGCGATGGTGTCCCGCATCTCGCGCGCGCCGCGCGGATCCAGCCCGTTCGTGGGCTCGTCGAGGATCAGCACCTGCGGATCGTGGATGAGCGCCATGGCGAGCGCCGTGCGCTTCTTCATACCGAGCGAGTACGTCACGGTGTAGGCCGACGCCGCCTCGCCGAGGCCAGCGTCGGCCGCGGCGCGCTCGGCGCGACGCTTCGCTTCGGCGCCGGTCATGCCGTGGAGCCCCGCCACCAGCTCCAGCACCTCGCGCCCCGAGAGATATGGATAGAGGAAGGGCTCGTCGGGCAGGTAGCCGACGACGCGCTTCAGGGCCAGCCCGTCGGCGTGGCAGTCGAGGCCCAAGATGCGCGCCGAGCCCGCGGTCGGGCGCAGGAGGCCCATGAGCAGGCGGATGGTGGTGGTCTTCCCGGAGCCGTTGGGCCCGAGGAATCCCATCACTTCACCGGGCTCGACGGCCAGCGAGAGACGGTCGAGGGCGAGCTTGTCGCCGAAGCGCTTGGTCAGCCCGACGGTCTCGATCACGACGCAGGCGCGAGCACGATCCCGGCCGCGCCACCGCCGCCGCTGGCCAGGCCTGAAGCCGCACCGGGAAGCAGCCCGGCGTCCTGCCCTTCGCCCAGCGCCGGCGTCTCCGTCGCCCTCGGCCCCGCCTCCGAGCCGGCGCGCGCGCGTCGCAGCGCCTCGACGTCGAGCGGATCGATCCGCCGGCCGCCCTCGCCCACCGCCCACAGCCCCACGCGCGCGAAGGACGTATCGGGCGCCGCCGCCTCGCCCCACAGGGCCTCGACGATCTCGGCCGGCTTGGCGCTCCCCTCGACGGAGACGCCGAGCTCGATGGCCACGATGTCGCCCGCGTCGGGCCCCGTCCCGGGCGCGTCCCAGCCGAGTCGGGCTCGCATGGCCGAGGCCTGGACGTCGTCGGGGGCCACGATGCGGAGGTCCCGCACCGCGCGCCGCACGTCGACCATGCGGCCGAGGCCGGCCCCCTCGCTCGTGCGCTTCACGCGCAGCGGCTGCTCGCCGCGCCACAGCTCGAGGCCCTGCGTGGCCGGCACGCCGGCCGGCAGCTGCGCCCACAGCTCGCTCGCTGCCAGCACCCGACCGAGGGCGCGATCGTTGTCGCCCAGCGCGGCGGCCGCATCCCAGTCGATCCCGCCGAGCGTCACCGCCTGCAGGCGCG
>Ga0207639_10001631_pt1 | contig 15096 bp, 12 predicted proteins | sample KBSCornC32_FD_184299 | JGI IMG/M metagenome (GOLD analysis project Ga0207639, IMG submission 184299) | Corn rhizosphere microbial communities from Kellogg Biological Station, Michigan, USA - KBS Corn C3-2 (SPAdes) (version 2) | ecosystem: Host-associated > Plants > Roots > Rhizosphere > Soil ...
TTCTGGAAATCTAACCCACGCCCGTTAACCGGGCGGGGAACAATGTCTGGTGGGCAGTTTGACTGGGGCGGTCGCCTCCAAAAAAGTAACGGAGGCGCGCGAAGGTTCCCTCAGGCTGATTGGAAACCAGCCGTAGAGTGTAATGGCACAAGGGAGCTTAACTGCGAGACTGACAGGTCGAGCAGGTGCGAAAGCAGGTCATAGTGATCCGGTGGTACCGAATGGAAGGGCCATCGCTCATCGGATAAAAGGTACTCTGGGGATAACAGGCTGATCACGCCCAAGAGTTCACATCGACGGCGTGGTTTGGCACCTCGATGTCGGCTCATCGCATCCTGGGGCTGAAGTAGGTCCCAAGGGTTTGGCTGTTCGCCAATTAAAGCGGTACGCGAGCTGGGTTCAGAACGTCGTGAGACAGTTCGGTCCCTATCTGCCGTGGGCGCAGGATTCTTGCGAGGACCTGCCCGTAGTACGAGAGGACCCGGGTGGACGGACCGCTGGTGTTCCGGTTGTCATGCCAATGGCATCGCCGGGTAGCTATGTCCGGAACAGATAACCGCTGAAAGCATCTAAGCGGGAAGCTGACCTCTAGATCATGAATCCCGAGCCGCAAGGCTCCTGAAGACCCCTCGGAGAAGACGAGGTTGATAGGCCGGGTGTGGAAGCGCTGCAAGGCGCGGAGCTAACCGGTACTAATCGGTCGTGCGGCTTGGCCACCATTACTTTTCTTTTTGGTGACGATTCACCGTCTATGTGGTTGAGAACGAAGTTCTTTGAATGAGCCGCTTGGTTGCGGCGCTCAAGACAAATTTTTGGATCCGCGAGTCGAAGGCGATTCGTTGGTCCGACTCGCTCGAATAAACCGAGCGAGGACAGATTTCGGCGGTCACACCGGAGGGGTCACACCCGATCCCATCTCGAACTCGGAAGTTAAGACCTCCAGGGCCGATGGTACTGCAGGGGAAGCCCTGTGGGAGAGTAGGTCGCCGCCGGGAACTCTTGAAAGGCCCGGATCCGTAAAGGATCCGGGCTTTTCCTTTTTGGGGTCAAGGGACGGCCGCAGGGCCGAGTCGAGACTTTCGCACCGGCGCTCCGGTGAGGTCAGCGGGCGACGCAGCCGAGGCCAGGCGAGAAGCATCCTCCTGGGCAGTCGCACGTCGGGATCGTGCGGCTGCTGGCGGGGGCGCAGCCGCAGGCGCCGACCAGGCAGGTATCGGGGAAGGACGCCGGCACACTCAGGCAGCAGCTGGCCGTCGTGACGGTGCCTCCGCTGGTGCGGCAGAGCTCCTCGGCGCTCGGCGTCGCGGCGTCGACCACCTCGTCACCGGCCTCCGGGTCCGTCGCGCCATCCGAGTGCCGGCCCGCCGCGCCGACAGAGGTGCTTCGTTCGCAGGCGCAGGTGAGGACGACGGCCCCCAGCAGGGCGAGAACTATCCGGATCATCTTCATCAAACCCTGATCACGGAGTCACGGGCAATGGGTGAGCGCGTTCCGTGCTCGTTTCGCGAAGCCGTCCGAGCCGGCCCCGATGGGTGCAAGGTCGGCCCGGCCGTCGGCGCAACGGCCGGCCCTGATCCTCAGCTCGCCGCGGACGGTCAGGAGCTCTCGGCTTCGCGGCACGGTCCCGCTGCCGAGCGCCAGCCGGTCGAGGAGGGCGAGCCCTTCTCGGTCCCGCCCATCGGAGAGGAGGATCTCGATGCGGAGCAACCGCGACTCGAGGGTCATCTGGCCGCCTGCAAAGGCGTGATCGTGGAGATCGAGGGCCGACAGGGCGGCGCGGTGGTCGTGATTTCGGCGCCAGCTCCGAAGAACGGTCCCAAACGATTCGCCTTCCCGCGCAATCGGGCTGTCGCTCGGCGGGACAATCTTGCTGGGCGCGGTCGAGAATTCGCCGGGGCCGGTGGGCTCCGGACGAGCGGCGTGGGATTCTTGGGGAGCAGCCGGCTCCGGGCGAGCGGCGAGCGGCCCTGGCGGGACTCTCACGTGCCGGCGGCTGGCGGGAGACACCCCCGCCGCCCGGTCCTCTCGCCGTGGAGCTTGCGAGGCTTCCGTCCGATCGGGCTCACCGAGCTGGTCGAGCTCGGCTGTCAGCGCCTCTTCTTTCGGCGCCGCGACCGCGAGGGATCGGCCTGGGGACGCCACCATCGCGTGGGGCGGCGCGGGTCGAGAAAGCCGGGTGGAGCTGAAGAGGGAGCCCAGCACGGGAATGCGCGGCAGGGTCCCGGTTGCCCAGGCAGCCGCCGTCCCCGCCGAGAGAAGAAGGGCCGACGCGGCGAGGACGGGGACCAGGGATCGGCGTGGAACGGGGACGGCCGCGGCATCCAGCCTCGAGGCGATCCGGCGAACCTGCTCGGGAGTCAGTCCGCGCGGGCTGCGCACGGCGTGGAGCAGTCGGAGGCTTCGTCCGTCTCGAGCCTCGTCCTGGACGCCTGGACGAGCCTCCTTGGAGGCCTTTCCGGGAGCCTCACGGTCCTGGTCAGATGGGTTCCGATTGAGCAAGGTTCACCTCCTCTCTGCCCTCGGCCTCTTCGGACCGGCGGTGGGCGCGGAGAAAACGCGCACGGGCCCGATGCAGGCGCAAGCGCGCATTCGCCGCTTTGATCCCGAGCAGCCCCGCGACCTCGTCCGCCCCGAGCTCCTCGATCTCGAAGAGGATGAGGATCTGGCGATCGTTTTCGGGGATCTTGTCCAGCAGGCGATAGACGAGACGGGTCGCCTCGTCGAGCTCGGCGTGACGAAGGGGGTCGGGCGCGGCCGAGGTGAGATGACCGGCCGTTTCCTCGGCCGATCCGGACAGCCAGCGCCTCCACCTCTCTTTCCGCCGACGGTGGCGGACGACGTTGTTCGTGATGCCGAACAGCCACGTGGCGATGGACGAGTCGTGGCGAAACCGGGCGCGCTGCCGGTGAGCGATCGAGAACACCTCGTGGACGACGTCCTCGAGGTCCGCCTCGGGGCCCGCGAGCCTCTCGGCCCAGCGTGCGACCTGCTGTACGTGCTCGGTGTAAAGCGCCCCCGTATCGAGCGGCTGCGGCGGCCGCTGACCTGCCGGTTGGGGGGAGGCGCGATAGAGACTCACGGTCGCTGGATCTCGTGACGGATTCTTCTGTTCCGTTTCACCCGCGGCCACCGAATACCCACGATACCCCGACTTCCGCTCGGACGTCCCAGGGCGACAGCCGCGTGCTGTCGGTGGTGTCGTCCAGCGTCAATCTTTCGCGGACCAGCGTTCGGTCGACCGCCAGGCTGAGGAAGATCCCCAGCCGCGTCCAGCGGACGCCGACCCGGCCTCGGGCCTCGACGGACGCCCCCCACACGGTGGCCGTCCGTGCCGGCATCAAGGCCTTGCCCTCGAAGGAAAGCCTCGTGACCTGGGGAAGCAGCGCCACATCCGTCCAGACCAGACCAGATCGGACGCGCAGGGCCGGACCCCCTCCGAGACGCGATACGACGTAAGTCGCCGCACCTGGTCCGAGCGCGACCTGGCGCTGGCCGACGACGTCGGCGGTCAGAGCGGCGCCGAGCGCCTCGTAGATCTGCACGACCGCGAGCAGGCTGCCGGCAGGTGCCCGCGCGTCCCCATCCGCGCTGGCCCCCAAGGCAATCCCCACCTCGACGTTGCGGTGGCGGCCGGGGGCGGTGGCCTCTGGGGGCGCCGAGGGCGCCAGCGCCGTCTCGTTCCATGTGTTGGCCCAAGCGACGAGGAGAACGGCGGCCAAGGAGATGCGCTCGGCGCACCCGGGCGGCGCCACTACCTCTCGCACGCCCAGCGTGGCGCCTGTCCGGTCGCGGAGCACGATACGCATGGTCTCGGCCACGACGGTCACCTCGGAGGCTCCGAGGCGTTCCAACGTTGCGCTCTCGCCCGACCGCTTCAGCTCGGCGTCGACCTGGGAGGCCGTCGGGCAGAGCGCCGCGGCGCTACTCCCGGGAGCCGTCGACACGCCCTCTGCGGCGAAGAGTAGGGCCGCCAGGAATCCGTGCATGAGCTCGTCATTCTATTGCCTGGCCCGGGGCGTATTGCTCACTTCTGGCTTGGTCTTTTTTGGGGGGACGACGCAATCGGGGGGGGCGCGGGACGAGTCGCCTGAAACGTTCCCGGCGAAACCGGCACGAGGGAGAACGGGAGACAGACATTCATGCGCGAGACCAATCGACGGGATCCGGTTCATTCAGTTGCCACGACACACCTCACCGCCTTCGCGTGCGCGTTGTCGCTGCTCGGCCTGGTGGCCTGCGGCAGCGATTCGGGCTCCGGAGACGCCGGCGCCGCCGGTGCCAACGGAAAAGGGGGCGCCGGAGGCTCGTCGGCGGGAGGAAGCCCGGCGGGGCAGGGGGGCAGCGGGGCCGGCGCGACGGGTGGTTCGGCGCGCGGCGGCGACGGGGGACACCCCAGCGGCATGGCGGGAACGCACGGGGGCACGGGCGGTGGCGGGACGGGCGGTGGCGCCACGGGGGGGAGCGGCACGGGCGGTGGCGCCACGGGCGGGAGCGGCATGGGCGGTGGCGGCGTAGCGGGATCGGGCGGGCACGCGGGCGCGAACGGATCGGGCGGGCGCGGGGGCGGCACGGCGGGCGCTGGTGGCTTGGGCCAAGGCGGCCGCGCAGCGGGTGGCGCCGGGGGCGCCACCGGCGGGGCTCCTGGATCGGGGGGCGCAGGGGGCGCGAACGACGGAGAGGCGAAGTGCCGGACGACCGGCGGAACCGTGCAGCCCGGGATCTGTTGCTCGAGCGTCCTGGACTTCCCCGGGATGTGCTCGGGCCAGATCGGGATGTGTGGATGCCCTCCGAGCTCCAGCCACATGGTCTCGCTCTGCAGCTGTCCGAGTAACAAGTGCTTCGACGCCGCCAAGGGTTGCGTCGCGCAATGACGCCAGCCGAGGTCGAAGGCGCGCCTCGGCACGCGCTGTACGAATAGACCGGCGCTCCGGCTTCTGGTCGGCCTTCGTTCCGGCCATCGCTGGGGCGCGCGGACATTCGAACGGATCATTCTGCAAAGGAGAGCACCATGGCGGACAGAGCAGGGCGTCTTCGGGGAGAGTCGTGCGCCGCAAGTGGGCTCCCTCGTCCTCGTCGCGAAGGGCGTCGGCTGGTCTCGGTCCTCATGGTCATGAGCGCCGCCGCCTGCGTCGAGGTGAAGGTCCCCGCGTCTGGGATGGCCGGCCGAGGGGGCGATCCGGGTGACGGGGGGATCAGCCGGCCCGACGTGACCGCGCCAGATGCGGGGCGGTTCGTCGCGACCCCCGACGCAGGGTCCGCGTGCCGGAATCTGCAGTGTCAGCAGACGACCTGCCCGGGGGGAGGTGACACGACGCTCACAGGGACCGTCTATGCCCCGAACGGGACGTTGCCGCTCTACAACGCCCTGGTCTACGTGCCGAACGCCGCAGTCCCTGCCTTTCCGCCCGGGCTCGCGTGTGATCATTGCGGGGCCTTACCCGCGGGCGAGCCGCTCGTCGCCTCCCTCACCGACGCCCGCGGCCAGTTCACGCTCCAGAAGATGCCCGCCGGGACCGACGTCCCGCTCGTCATCCAGGTGGGAAAGTGGCGACGTCAGGTGAGGATTCCTTCGATCGCGGCCTGCCAGTCCAACACGATCACGAATCGCGACCTCACGCGCTTGCCGCGTAGCCGCCAGGAGGGGGACTTACCACGAATCGCGGTGACGACCGGGACCTGCGACAACCTCCTTTGTCTGTTGCCGAAGCTGGGCGTGGATCCCTCCGAGTGGGGAGTCGCCGGTGAAGGCAAGGCGCTGACGTTCTATCGCGGCTATGAAAAGGCGGCCCTGTTCGGCCCGGAGTACGAGGTTCATTTCGACGCTCACCTCACGCAGATGACCTCGGCGCCTGCGCTGTGGGGCAACCTGGCGGAGCTTTCGCAATACGACATGGCCATGCTCTCCTGCGAGTGTGACGAGCACGTCGAGAACAAAGGCGCTCCGGCCTACGATGCCGTCAACCGCTATCTCGGAATGGGAGGGCGGATCTTCTCCAGCGACTTCCAGTACGTCTGGTACAAGTACAGCCCGGATCCAGCGGTTCGCGCCACGGCGGTCGTCAATCCCCGCGCGAACCCGCTCCAGTCGGACGGGACCACGATCGCGCTCAACACCAGCTTGTCGAAGGGCAAGTCCCTCGCGGACTGGTACGCATACCTCGCGCCGGGAACGACTTACGGCCGGATCGAATCGAGGGACGTCTTCAACAACTTCAGCAGCGTCACCCCGCCGGCTGGTCAGATCTGGGGATCGTCCGTGCCGTCCGAGCCGACGACCTCCCCGCATCCGACGTTCTTTTCGATGAACACCCCCGCCGGTGCCCCAGCCGAACAGCAGTGCGGGCGCGCGGTCCACGTCGACGCCCACATCGTGGACCTCCGCACGTTGATGCTGCACGAGTTCCCGGCGGACTGTGGCAGCAGCCTCAGCCCCGGCGAAATGGTGATGGCGTTCTTCCTGTTCGACGCCGCCGCGTGCCTCCAGAACGACATGGAACCCCCCATTCCGCCTCCCATCGTCGTCTATTGACGATGGCGGAGGGCCCCCCTGGTCTCCGGCGACCGCAGGCACAGCCGCGTTGCCCGTCCGTCCGGAGTCACAGTCTCGGGGGCGCGGGCTTCGCTTCGGCCGCTCCTGCTGGGATCTTGCCGTTCTTGATCTGCTTCTCGGCCGCGGCGCGGGCGAGCGGGGTCTCGGGGACGGGAATCGCGTTTTCGCTGGCGACGACCTTCGTGCCGTACGCGTTGGCGTAGACCCGCGTGAACTCGGCCCCGAACAGGACTATCTGCGACGAGTAGTAGATCCAGACCAGCAACACGGCCAGCGAGCCGGCGGCGCCGAAGGTCGAGCCCACGCTGGCCTTGCCGATGTAGGTCGAGATCCCGAGCTTGCCGAGGTGGAACAGCACCGAGGTGACCAGCGCGCCCACCCACACGTCGCTCCACGAGATCTTCACGTCGGGCAGGATCTTGAAGATGGCGGCCAGCACCACGGCGACGAGTCCGACCGAGAGTCCGTAGCTCAAGAGGTAGCCGGCGATCACCCAGCCGGGGATGAACCCGCCGATCCACGAGTCGAGCATCGCGACGGCGGCGCTGAGCACCAGAGACACAAGCAGCAGGAAGCCGAACCCGAGCACGATGCCGAACGAGAGCAGGCGGTCGCGGATGATGCCTTTGATGCCGCGGCCAGGCTTGGGGACGACCTTCCAGACGGTGTTGAGGGCGTCCTGCAGCTCGATGAGCACCCCGGTCGCGCCGACGATGAGGATCACGAAGCCGATGACGGTCGCCAGAATGCCTCCACCCTTCTGATCGGATTTGACGATCATCGATTGGATGGTGGCGCCGGCTTCTCGTCCGATGAGGCCGGAGAGCTGTTCCACGATCTTGCCTTGAGCTGCGTCGCGCCCGAGGGCCAGTCCAGCCACCGCCACCACCATGAGCAGCAGCGGGGCCAGCGAGAAGATCGTGTAGTACGACAGCGCCGCGCCGAGGCGCGGCGCCTTGTCGTTGCTCCACTCGGCGGCAGATGACTTGAAGAGGCGATAGCAGCTCTTCAGGAACCGCATCCTTCGCTCCTAGATTCGTATGACCCCGAGCAGCCCGATCGATCGCTGGTCCGTTCGAGACGCTCCGTCGGGCTGGTGGCCGAGCAGGTTGTCGAAGCTGAAGCGCAGGCCGAGGTCGAAGGACTCGTTGATGTTGCCGACGAGGCCCAGGCCCAGGGGGGCGCGCACCGTGTCGCCCAGCGCGGAGAGCTGGCCGGTCACACCCGACAGCAGCTTCACGGCGAGCATCGAGGTCGCCTGGAACTGCAGCTCCACCGGCAGGAAGAGCTGGTCCTTGTTCGGATTGACCGCCGCGTCCCGGCTGGTCAGGGCGATGCCGACCTGCGGATCGAAGAACAGCGCCACCGCACTGTTGAAGTGAATCTTGCCGGCGAGGCCGATGGTCCACATGAGCCAGGTCGGATCCGAGATCTGCAGCAGGTAGAGCGACGAGTGGACGGACAGGTGAACGTCCCCGTACAGCAGCCCGTACATGAAATCGAAGCCGACGTTGTTGTAGGGCTTCGCGCAGCCGTTGTCTTTGCCCGTGAGACACAAGGACACGCCGGGCAACGTCTGCCAACCCATGGGCAACGTGTGGACGAGCCCGATCTGAACCGTGTCGGAGATGGCGTAGTAGATGTCGGGCGCCAGCGACGTCGGCTTGCCGAACGCGTCGCTGCTGGCGTTGACGAGCAGGTTGAGTCGCAGCGTCAACAAGCCGGCGGGGCCCTGCACGCCACGTCGGACCGCGACTTTGCCCATCGGCGCGCCGCTCACGGGGGGGACGTCGCCCCCGCCTTCGACCACCGCGGCCTGTGCGATTCCTGCGGTGGCCCAGATTCCCAATGCCGCGATCGCCGCGGCGTTTCTTGATGTCGTTGGCTTCATGTTTGCGCAAAACATGTAGCCGACCTCGAATTCGTCAATGGCAATCCCGGACGACGACCCGATCCTCCCGCCCTCGTGCGGGATCGCGAGAGCGCTGGCGTTCAGCGCCCCCGCCCGATGGCGGGGGCTGGCGAGGCGGCGGCGGTGTCGGCGTCCGGGCGGAACCGCGGGTGGCGGACGTCGAAGGCGGGCTTCTGGTTGGGGTCGCAGCGCGGCCCGAAACCGGTCGCGTCGAAGTGGTGGCTGAGGCGGCCGCTCTTGCCTTCGGCCACCGCCTCGACCTGGACGTCGTGCTCGCCGGCGCGCGACGGCGAGCAATATGAAAGCAGATAAAAGCGGCGAGAGGCCGCCTCGATGCGGGCGGCGACCTCGTCGAAGCCGCGGGCGATGTCGGCGCGGTTCTGCGAGGCGAACGTCCCCGAGCGGCCGATGGCGCGCAGCTCGCCGGCGTCGATCTCGGCGCCCACGCCGATGGCGAACGTGTCGAAGGCCGCCGTGTCCAGCGTCTTGCGGACGTCCTCGTTCGACACGCGGTGGGCTCGGTCGGTGCCGTCCGTGAAGATCACCAGCGTCCCGAAGCGCAGCGGCTGCGCCGCCGAATCGAGCTGGCGCGACAGCACCTTGACCGCCTCGACGATCCCGCCGTTCAGGTTGGTCGAAGGATCCTTCGGCTTGTAGCGCTCGAGCGCGGACACGCCGGCGCGCACGTTGCCGCCGAAGCCGACCACCTGGTTGATGTGCGGGCTCCCGTCGAAGGTGTAGATGGCGACCTTCTGGTAGGGACCCACCCGGTCGGCGAACGAGGCGACCGCGCCCGTCAGGGCCGGCATGTCGCCCGACCCGACCACGCTGCCGGACATGTCGACCAGCAGCAGGGTGTCGTGAACGGCCGCGATCTCCTGCTGCAGGATGGTCTGCTGGCTCTCGAGGGAGGAGATCGGCTTGCCGTCCTCGTAGATGCGGAAGTCGGTCGGCTGCAGGTTCGCGACCGGTTGGCCCGACGTCGTGTCGACGGTGAAGTAAACGGCGACATTCGAGGGCTTGCGCACGGACGCGTCCACCAGCTGCAGCTTCAGCCCGCCGCAGGCGCCAGCCAAGGGCGCCGCCATCAAGGACAGCACCGCAAGGAGGGACCTCCGCCGGGATCCGGCGGAGCGCGGGGGGCCCGGGAACGGTCGGGCGGCGCCGGCCGTTGTCCCGGTCGCCGGCCGGGGTGGGGTCTTGGTTGGGGGCTTGGTCGCTGGCGTCGTCGTCATCGGCATGGGCATCGTATCAAGCGCGGACATCATATACTCCCTGCCCGCTCATGGCCGCCCCTCCCAAGATCACCCGCGTTCGGAACATCGGCATCGTCGCTCACATCGACGCCGGCAAGACCACCGTGAGCGAACGATTCCTTTTTCACGCTGGCCGCATCCACAAGATCGGCGAGGTCCACGACGGCGAGGCCCAGATGGACTGGATGCCGCAGGAGCGCGAGCGCGGCATCACCATCACCGCGGCGGCGACCAGCTTCCCGTGGCGGGGCCACGACATCCACCTGATCGATACGCCAGGGCACGTCGACTTCACCATCGAGGTCGAGCGGAGCCTCCGCGTGCTGGACGGCGCCGTCGTCGTCTTCGACGGGGTCTCGGGGGTCGAGCCGCAGTCCGAGACGGTGTGGCGGCAGGCCGACAAGTTCCGGGTGCCCCGCATCGCGTTCATCAACAAGATGGATCGTCTGGGCGCGGACTTCGCCGGCGCGGTGACCGAGATCCGCACACGGCTGGGGGCGCGCCCGGTCCCGGTCCAGCTCCCGATCGGGGCCGAGGACAAGTTCTCCGGGGTGATCGATCTGGTGCGCATGAAGGCGCTGATCTTCGACGGCGGCGAGACGGACGAGCCGGTGGTCGGGCCGATCGGCCCCGAGCAGGCCGCCGAGGCGGACGCCGCGCGCGAGAAGCTCATCGAGGCGGCAGCCGACTTCGACGACGGCATCGCCAACGCCTTCCTGGAAGGGAGCCCCATCGACGAGGCCCAGCTGGTCGCGGCGCTGCGCAAGGGGACCATCGCTTGCGGCATCGTGCCGGTCCTAGCGGGGGCGGCCCTGCGCAACAAGGGGGTGCAGCCGCTCCTGGACGCGGTCTGCGATTACCTGCCTTCGCCGCTCGACGTGCCGCCCGTCGAAGGGACGGTCCCGGGATCGGAGGAGAAGGTGAGCCGTCCGCCCGACGACGCCGCGCCGCTGTGCGCGCTGGCGTTCAAGGTCGCGATGGACGAAGGGCGCAAGGCGGTCTACCTGCGCATCTACTCGGGCGTCATCAAGGCGAACGAGGAGGTGCAGAACGCTCGCACGCGCAAGAACGAGAAGGTGGCGCGGCTGTTCTCGGTCCACGCCAACCGGCGCGAGCGCATCGAGCGCGCGGGGGCCGGCACCATCGTGGTGGCCATGGGGCTGCGCGACGCCGGTACGGGCGACACCATCTGCGCCCCGCGAGCGCCCGTGCTGCTGGAGCGGATCGACGTGACCGACCCGGTCATCGCGCGCGCCATCGAGCCGAAGACCCAGGCCGAGAAGGAAAAGCTGGACTTCGGCCTGGCCAAGCTCGCCGACGAGGATCCGACCTTCCGCTTCGGAGAGGACGCCGAGACGGGGCAGACCATCATCCGCGGGATGGGCGAGCTGCACCTGGACATCATCGTGGACCGGCTGCGCCGCGAGTACGGCGTGGACGCGAACGTGGGCCGGCCGCAGGTCGTTCACCGCGAGACGCTGGCCAAGGCGGGCACGGGCGAGGCGCGCTTCGAGCGGGTCGTCGACGACGAGACGCTGTTCGGCCACGCCAAGCTGCGCGTGGCGCCGCGGCCGCGCGGGGCCGGGAACGAGCTGCGCCTCGAGCTGCCGAGGCCGGTCGTCGTCCCGGGCGCGCCGCGTATCCCCGAGACGCCGCAGTCGATCATCGACGCCGCGGTGGAAGGCGCGCGCGAGGCGATGCGTTCGGGGCCCGAGGGCTACCCGGTCGAGGACATCGAGGTGGTGGTCACCGGGATCGAGTACCGTCCGGATGCGTCCACGCCGGCCGGCGAGAAGGCCGCGGTCGGGGAGGCGCTGCGAAACGCGTTCCGGGACGCGGGCACACGGTTGCTGGAGCCCATCATGCGGGTCGAGGTCACCGCGCCCGAGGCGAACCTGGGCGACGTGCTGGGCGACCTGAACGCACGGCGAGCGCAGATCGAGGACGTCGGCTTCCGGGCCCAGCAGCGGGTCATCGTGGCCAAGGTGCCGCTGCGCCGCATGTTCGGGTACTCGACGGACCTGCGCTCCGCCACGCAAGGCCGCGCCACCTACGCCATGACCTTCGAGACGTATGACGCTTGGGGAGCGTAGGGACACGTTCCTGCCCCCTCGCCCCGCGGAGCGGGGAGAGTGTGGGGGAGAGGGGTAGGGCGGTGGGTTGGAGATGGGCGTGGGGTCTCGGGTGGGCGGCGGCCGTCGCGGTCTGCGCGACCTTCTGGGGCGGGGCCGCCGCGGCGGACGTGGGGAACAGGGGGCGGCTGAGGGGGCAGCAAGTGTATGCGGATGGGCACGCGCGGCCGCGGGCTTTGGCGGTGGACGCGCGGGGAGATCGGCTTTATGTGGCGCTTTCGACGGCCGATCGGTTGGGGATCGTCGACGTCGCGGGGCCGGTGCCGCGGCGGTTGCCGGACCTGGAGATCTGCGCGTTTCCAGACGCGCTGGCGGCGCGGCCGGGCGGAGGGGTCGTCGTTTCGTGTCGGTTCGATCCCGCGCTGCGGGTGGTGAGTCGTGGCGCGGCCGGGTTCGAGGTGCGGGCCGTCGACGCGGGGCCGGAGCACGGGGATCGTGCGGTCGCGCTCGACGGCGCGGGGCGGTTCGCGTACGTGGGCTCGGCGGCGCGGGGAGGCGTGAAGATTGTCGATCTGGCCGGACCGCCGACGCAGCCTCGATTCGTGGCGACGGGCGTTTTCCCCGACGTGCTGCGCTTGGTGGCGGCCGAGCCCGGTGCCGGCCGCTCGCGACCGCTGCTGATCGTCGGGAACGCCGTGAGTCACACGATCGTCGTCCATCCGGTCGAGGCCGACGGAGGGCTGGCGCTCGCGGTTCAGACGATCCAGACGGCGGCGCCGGTGCGCGATCTCGTGGTGGTCGGCGCCGGGAGCGATCTGTCCGGCCTGCTGCTCGCGACCTACGAGGATCGGGTGCTTTCCCGCGAGCGTCTGTCGGTCGAGGGGTTGGACAGTGTGCTCCTCCACGTCCCCTTCGCGCCGAGCGGCGCCGCGGCCGCGCCGTTCGCGGATCCTGGGCCCGGGCGCCGCGCCTCGATCAACCTCTCCGAGCGCGCGAGCGATCCCGTGGTGGCGCTCGACGCGCTGGCGGTCGATGCCGGGTCGGGGCGGATCGCCGTCGCTGGCGCGGGCACCGACAACGTTCTGATCGCGGCGTCGCCGAGCGCGTCGCTGACCGCGCGGCGGTCGGTCCAGGTCGGCACCAACCCGTCGGCGGTCGCGTTTCTGCCCGATGGGCGCGTGGTCACCGCCGACCGCCTCAGCGACACGGTCTCGTTCGTCACGCCCCCGTCCAGCGATGCCGCCGCGCCAGCTCGTGTCGAGACCGTGGCCGTCGGTCGCCCGGAGCGCCCCACGCCCGCCGAGCGGGGCGAGGTCCTCTTCTACAGCCGCGCGCTCGTGCCCCGGAACGTCGCCACGGGGCCGCTGTCCATCTACACCTGCGCCGCCTGTCACGCCGACGGCCACATCGACGGCCGCCGCCACCCCTCGAAGCGCAATCGCTTCTACACCATGACGAAGACCTGCCGTGGCCTGGTCGGGACCGAGCCCTTCCTGTCCATCGGAGATCCCGACACGTTCGCCGCCTTCGCCGACAACATCGTCTCCACCCACGCGCAGGGAGCGCTCGATGCGCCCGACACCTACGATCAGTACCCGGTGGAGGTGCGCCTGCGCGCGGGCGACACGTGGACCACGGTGACGCTGTCCCCCCCGGAGCTACGGGGGGCCCTGGCCGCGTACATGACCCGCATCCCCGTCGAGCCGTCCCCTTTCGCGCCGCCCGGCCGCCGCGCCCTGAGCGCGCCCGAGCGCCGGGGCCTGGCCGTCTTCCGGGCCGACTGCGCCGGGTGCCATCAGCTCCGAACGTCGATCGGCGCCGCGCGCGCCGTCGAGGCGAAGACCCTCGAGTCGCGACTCCTGGCCGCCGACCTGGTCCTGACCAGCGCCCGCCGCTACGACGTGGGCACGCCCGTCATCGGTGAAGGTGGGAACAATCCGCCGTCGCTGCGTGGAGCATGGGCGGCGGCGCCGTACTTCAGTGACGGCAGCGCCGCGACGCTGGAAGAGGCAATCCGCCGGACCGATCCCTCGGCTGACCGCGTGCACGCGCCTGCCAACGCGACCCGACCTTCCGCCCTGACGGCGGCGCAACGGGCCGATCTGGCGGCCTTCCTTCGGGCACTTTGAGTCGCGCGCTTCGAGCGCGTCCTTCGAGCCGTCGACCAAGGCTCCGGGGTCCGACGAGCGACCGCTCGGCCGGACCCGCGGGGACCCGGGCCATCGTGAGGGGACGAAGGTCCCCCCGGCGCTTACCAGCCGCCGCCCTCTTTCTTGCCTTCCTTCTTCTCCTTCTTGCCCTTGTCGGCCTTCTCGGCCTTGTCGCCGGCCGGCTTGTCCTCGGCGCGAACCGGGGTCGACATCAGGAAAGCGCCCGCCACGACGGCAGCCAGAATCATCTTGATCATCGGATCCTCCTCGAGTCGGTGATGTGGCCCGCGTACCTCCGCGAATCTTCGCGTGGCTGGGCCGCCCGCGGTTCTAGCGGATCAGCCGTCGTGAAGCGAGCACCAGCCGTTCCGCCGCGGCGGCCAGCGTCTCGTCGCGCTTGGCGAAGCAGAAGCGCGCCAGCTGGGGCGCCTCTGCGGGGACCTCGTAGAAGACGGAGGTCGGGATGGCCGCGACCCCTACCTCCGTGACCAGGCGCTTGCAAAAGGACACGTCACCACCCGTCCAGAGCCCCGCCAGATCGACGAGCAGGAAGTAGGCGCCCTCCACAGGCAGGGCCTCGTATCCGGCCGCGCGCAGCACGGCGGCCAGGCGATCCCGCCGCGCCCGGTACGATCGGCGCAGATCGTCGTAGAAACCCTCGGAGGCCGCGCGCGGCAGCACGTCGGCCAGCGCCTCCTGGAACGGCGCCGAGTTGGTGAACGTCACGAACTGGTGGACGGCCCGCAGGGCCGCCGTCAGCGCGGGCGGCGCGAAGGCCCAGCCCACCTTCCACCCCGTCACGCTGAAGGTCTTGCCCATGCTCTCGATGGTGACCGTCCGTTCGCGCATGCCGGGGCGGGTCGCGATCGGAGTGGGCGGGGCATCGCCGAAGTAGATCTCGGCGTACACCTCGTCGCTGATCACGCTGACGTCGTGCTCGACGCACAGGCGCGCGATCACGTCCAGCTCGCCCGGGCTGAAGACCTTGCCGGTCGGGTTGTGCGGCGAATTCAGGATCAGCACGCGCGTGCGCGGGCCGAAGGCCGCCGCCAGCCGCGCCGGATCGAACGTGAACCCGGGCGGGGCGAGGGGCACGAAGCGCGGCACCCCACCCGCCATCACGACGTCCGGCACGTAGGCGTCGTAGGCCGGCTCG
>Ga0207639_10001632_pt1 | contig 15088 bp, 14 predicted proteins | sample KBSCornC32_FD_184299 | JGI IMG/M metagenome (GOLD analysis project Ga0207639, IMG submission 184299) | Corn rhizosphere microbial communities from Kellogg Biological Station, Michigan, USA - KBS Corn C3-2 (SPAdes) (version 2) | ecosystem: Host-associated > Plants > Roots > Rhizosphere > Soil ...
CGACTCGACCATCGTCAACACCGCGCTGCCGGCGATGGCGACCGGGCTCGGCGAGAGCCCGTTGCGCATGCAGTCGGTCGTGATCGCCTATTCCCTGACGATGGCGATGCTGATCCCCGCGTCGGGCTGGCTCGCCGACCGCTTCGGCACGCGTCGCGTGTTCTTCGGCGCGATCGAGGCGGGGCGATTCGCGTGCGCCTGGAGAGGCACAGCCCGCGCAAGTCAGAGCGACGAGGACGACGAGCGAACGGAACGACGCGAACACGTGCAAGGCGGTTCTCCCGATCGGACGAGGAACGCGCGCGGGATCCCGCGCGCGCGGCGGTGGCGACCGCCGGCTCCGCTTCGATGCGGGTCGCCGGCGGCGGGTTTAACGCCCCGGATTCCGTTCGCCGCGAGCAGGCTCAGACCTCGAGCGAAGCGAGGTCGCCCTTCGTCTCGAGCCATTCCTTGCGATCGCCCGCGCGCTTCTTCGACAACAACATGTCCATCACCTTCGAGGTGCCGTCGTCGGCCTCGATGGTGAGCTGCACGAGGCGGCGCGTGTCGGGATGGATCGTCGATTCGCGCAGCTGCGACGGATTCATCTCGCCGAGGCCCTTGAAGCGCGTGGTGCTGACCGCCCCCCTGATCTTCTCGCGCTGGATCTTCTCGAGCATCGCGTCGCGCTCGGCTTCGTCGAGGCAATAGAACACCTGCTTGCCGACGTCGACGCGGAACAGCGGCGGCATCGCGACGAACACGTGGCCGTCGCGCACGAGTTTCGGGAAATGGCGCAGGAACAGCGCCGACAGCAGGGTCGCGATGTGCAGGCCGTCGGAGTCGGCGTCGGCGAGGATGACGACCTTGCCGTAGCGCAGGCCGGAGATGTCGTCCTTGCCCGGGTCGCAGCCGATCGCGACCGCGAGGTCGTGCACTTCCTGCGAAGCGAGCACCGAACCGGATTCGACCTCCCAGGTGTTGAGGATCTTGCCGCGCAGCGGCAGGATCGCCTGGAAATCCTTGTCGCGCGCCTGTCGCGCGGAACCGCCCGCGGAGTCGCCTTCGACGAGGAACAGTTCGGTACGCGACAGGTCGCTCGACGCGCAGTCGGCGAGCTTGCCGGGCAGGGCTGGGCCCTGCGTGATCTTCTTGCGCACGATCTGCTTCTCGGCCTTGAGCCGGAGCGTCGCGCGCTCGATCGCGAGCTGGGCGATCTTCTCGCCGATCTCGACGTGCTGGTTGAGGTAGAGCGAGAAACCGTCGTGCACCGCGTTCTCGACGAAACCGGCGGCGTCGCGCGAGGACAGGCGTTCCTTGGTCTGGCCGGAGAACTGCGGGTCGGTCATCTTCAGCGACAGCACGAAGCAGAGCCGGTCCCAGACGTCCTCGGGCGCGAGCTTGATGCCGCGCGGCAGCAGGTTGCGGAACTCGCAGAACTCGCGCAGCGCATTGGTGAGGCCGGAACGCAGGCCGTTCACGTGCGTGCCGCCCTGCGCGGTCGGGATGAGGTTGACGTAGCTTTCCTGCGTGAGCTCGCCTTCGGGCAGCCAGGCCACCGCGAACTCGACCGCGCCGTTCTCGCGCTGGTGATGGCCGACATAGAGGTCGGCGGGCAGGTATTCGACCGCGCCGAGCATCGAGCGCAGGTAGTCGCGCAGGCCGTCCTCGTAGTACCACTCGAGTTTCTCGCCGCTCGCCTCGTCGGTGAGGCGCACGGTGAGGCCTGCGCACAGCACCGCCTTCGCGCGCAGCACGTGCTTGAGGCGCGCGAGCGCGATCTTCGGCGAGTCGAAGTACTTCGGGTCGGGCCAGAAGCGCACGGTCGTGCCGGTCTGCTTCTTCGGCACGGTGCCGGTCACGCCGAGGTTGCTCGCGCGTTCGCCGTCCTTGAAGTCCATGCGATAGACCTGGCCGTCGCGGCGGATCGTCACCTCGACGCGCTGCGACAGCGCGTTGACGACCGACACGCCGACGCCGTGCAGGCCGCCGGAGAACTGGTAGTTGCGGTTGGAGAACTTGCCGCCCGCGTGCAGGCGCGTGAGGATGAGTTCGACGCCCGGGATGCCTTCGTCGGGATGGATGTCGACCGGCATGCCGCGGCCGTCGTCGGCGACTTCGACCGAGCCGTCCGTGAACACGGTCACGTCGATCGTCTTCGCATGCCCGGCGAGTGCTTCGTCGACCGAGTTGTCGATGACTTCCTGCGCGAGGTGGTTCGGCCGCGACGTGTCGGTGTACATGCCCGGCCGGCGCTTGACCGGGTCCAGGCCGGAGAGGACTTCGATGTCGGCGGCGTTGTAGCGACTGCTCATGCAAGGACTCTTGGTACGCGTTGGAGCGTCGGAAACGGGACGCCGGATCGGTTCTTCGCGTCCGGCGGGGGACGCACAGCAAAACAGCATGGCGAGCACGGCGCCGGGGGTCAAGCGGCCGAGGCGGTTCAGCGATCGTCGACTACACTGCACGCGCCGATGACGACCGAACCGACCGCCGCGACGCCGTCCCGCGCCCTGCTGTGGCTCGTCGCGCTCGGCGTGTTCATGCAGATGCTCGACTCGACCATCGTCAACACCGCGCTGCCGGCGATGGCGACCGGGCTCGGCGAGAGCCCGTTGCGCATGCAGTCGGTCGTGATCGCCTACTCGCTGACGATGGCGATGCTGATCCCCGCGTCGGGCTGGCTCGCCGACCGCTTCGGCACGCGTCGCGTGTTCTTCGGCGCGATCGTGCTGTTCACGCTCGGCTCGCTGCTGTGCGCACAGTCGCACACGCTCGTGCAGCTCGCGGCGTCGCGCGTCGTGCAGGGCATCGGCGGCGCGATGCTGCTGCCGGTCGGACGCCTCGCGGTGCTGCGCTCGGTGCCGCGCAAGGACTTCCTCGCCGCGATGAGCTTCGTGACGATCCCGGGCATGATCGGCCCGCTGATCGGCCCGACCCTCGGCGGCTGGCTGGTCGAGGCGATCTCCTGGCACTGGATCTTCCTCATCAACCTGCCGGTCGGCGCGATCGCCGCACTCGCGACCCTGCGCTTCATGCCGGACGCGCGCAGCGCCGTCGCGCGCTTCGACCTCGGCGGCTACTTCATGCTGTCCTTCAGCATGGTCGCGATCTCGCTCGCGCTCGCCGGACTGACCGAGCTCGGCACGCAGCACGCGGGCATGCTCGTGCTGCTGATCTTCGGCCTCGCGAGTTTCGTCGCCTACTGGCTGCACGCGACGCGCAGTCCGCGGCCGCTGTTCCCGCTCGCGCTGTTCGCCGTGCACAGCTACCGCGTCGGCGTGCTCGGCAACCTGTTCTCGCGGCTGGGCAGCGGCAGCATGCCGTTCCTGATCCCGCTGCTGCTGCAGGTCGGCCTCGGTCATTCGCCGACCGAGGCGGGCATGATGATGATCCCGGTCGCGCTCGCGGGGATCGTGTCCAAGCGCCTGATCGTGCCGATCGTGAAGACGTTCGGTTACCGGCGCGTGTTGCTCGTCAACACCTTGCTCGTCGGTGCGGCGATGGCGAGCTTCGCGCTGATCGGGCCGGCGCAGCCGGCATGGCTGCGCATCGTCCAGCTCGCCGCGTTCGGCATGGTCAACTCGCTGCAGTTCACCGCGATGAACACGGTCACCCTGCGCGACCTCGAGGGCGACCTCGCGAGCGGCGGCAACAGCCTGCTGTCGATGGTGATGATGCTGTCGATGAGCCTCGGCGTGGCGATGGCGAGCGGCCTGCTCGCCGCGTTCACTGCCGTGTTCGGTGCCGCGCGTGGCGCGGCGACGCTGCCGGCGTTCCACGCGACCTTCGTCTGCATGGGCCTCGTCACCGCGGTATCGGCGTGGATCTTCTGGCAGCTCGAGGCGAAGCGGCGCTTCCCGGTATCCGCTCCGGTCGATCCGCTGTAGGCCGGGCCCCGGCCCGCCGCTCTTACGCGATCGTGTCGCGCGACGCGGGGCGGGCCAAGGCCCGCCCTCCGTACGTGTTCGTCAGCGCGGCGCTTCCATCCCCGACGTGAAGAGGCGATCGAACTCGTAGGCGCCGAGGTCGTAGCGGCCGAGGTCGTTCGCGCCCGGGCCTTCGATGCCGCGCGGGGTGCCGTCGAGGTCCGGATCCTCGACCGGTGCGTGGGTGTCGTCGCAGTAGTCGATCGCGCGATTGCCCGCGGCGAGGCGGAAGTCGCCGCGCGCCGGGTCCTGGAACGTGATCGGACCGATGTCGCTGCGGCCCATGCCGCCCTCGATCGCGCCGCTGTCCTTCATGACGCAGTCGGCGGCGAAGATCGGCGCCGCGCCATTGGTGCCGAAGATCATCGGCTTGCCGGAAACGAGCGTCGAATCCATCGAGACGATCGTGCGCGAATTGCCGGGCACGCCGTCGCCGAACAGCAGCAGCGGCCGGCCGGCGTTGTCGGCGAACGTCGCGTACTGGAAGCGCGCAGTGCCTGCGCTCATGCCGATCGTGTCGCACTGCGGTTCGGCGTCGTCGCAGCGATTCTGCACGACGAGCAGGCCGAATCCGCGCAGCGTCGAGTTCTCGTCGGCGATCGACAGCGCCGAGCCGCGCGCCGCCACGTTGCCGCGGACGATCGTGCGAGAAAGGTGGCCGGTGCCGCCGGCACGCACCGCGACGCCGCCGCCGCGCGTCGCGCGGTTGCCGGAGACGCGCAGGCATTCGAGCGACGGTGGGCAGTGGCGGAACGGGCCGGTCAGGTTGCTGGCGAACTGGGCGTAGCCGCCGTCGGTGGCGAACACGCCGCCGCCTTCGCTCGCCTGGTTGTCGCGCACGACGATGTCGTCGGCGAGCAGCATGCCGTTCGCGCCCGCCACGTGCACGCCGCCGCCGTTGCCGCTGGCGCCGTTGCCGGCGACGAGGAAGCCGGTGATCGGCGTGGCGGGGTCGTCGATGTCGCTGCCGACGTTGACCAGGCCACCCGAGATCGCGACGCCGCCGCCGGACACGGCGAGGTTGTCGTGCACGGCGACCGCTTGCGGGCGGATGTTCGCCGTCGCGGTCTCGACATACAGGCCACCGCCGAACGTCGCCTGGTTGTCGTGGACGTCGACGTTGCGCTCGAGGACGAGGCGCGCGCTCGCACCGGACACGCCGATGCCGCCGCCGTAGATCGCGCGGTTGTGGTGGATGGCGACGTCGGCGACGTGCACGCGCGCGACGCCTTCGATGGCGACGCCGCCGAAGCTGCCGATGTCGCCGCCGATGCCGCCGCCGCTGATCTCGAGGTGTTCCAGGCGAACGTCGACGCCGTCGCCGTTCGGGCCGAACACGGCGACGGTGGCCCAGGAGCCGGTTCCTTCGAGGCGGGTGTTGCCGGTCGGCGTCGCATCGCCGCAGGCGGCATGCCCGCCGACGAGGTTCACCGACGTGTGAATGTCGAGGGCGAGCCCGGCGTAGGGTTGGTCGTCGGCGAGGCGGATCGTGTCCACCTCGGGCGTGCCGGCGGCGATCGCGAGCGCCTCGCCGACCGAATGGGCGGTGCAGGCGGCACCGGCGCCCACGCTGATGTCGGCGGCGCGCGCCGCCGTCGTGGCGAGGCCGAACACGGCCGACAACAGGAAGAAGAATCGCATCGATGGGCTCCGTCGTGACCGTCCATGGCGGCCGTCACCCCTCAGAACGGCGCCACGGCGGGCTTCCTATCACGAGGCGTGTCGTAGCCGGGCGTGTCCGTTCGACGGATGTTCAGCTTGGCGGACAGGCGGGCGCGCGCGGGTCGGGAGGGCGACCGCTGCGGCGATTCGCGCCGATGCGCAAGGGTGCGCGGGAACGGCGGAGCCACTAGAATACGGGTTTCCGGCAGAAAGCTCCGCCCATGACCCCCCTCATTTTCGTGACCGGCGGCGTGGTGTCCTCGCTTGGCAAGGGCATCGCCGCTGCGTCGCTGGCTGCCATCCTTGAAGCACGCGGGCTGCGCGTGACGATGATGAAGCTCGATCCGTACATCAACGTCGACCCGGGCACGATGAGCCCGTTCCAGCACGGCGAGGTGTACGTCACCGACGACGGCGCCGAAACCGACCTCGACCTCGGCCACTACGAGCGCTTCGTGCGCACGCGGTTGACCGGCAAGAATTCCATCACGACCGGCAAGATCTACGAGAGCGTGATCGCCAAGGAGCGCCGCGGCGACTACCTCGGCGCGACCGTGCAGGTGATCCCGCACATCACCGACGAGATCAAGCACCGCATCTACGAGGCGACGCAGGGCTACGACGTCGCGCTGGTCGAGATCGGCGGCACGGTCGGCGACATCGAATCGTTGCCGTTCCTCGAGGCGATCCGCCAGATCCGCATCGAGCACGGCGCCGAGCAGGCGATCTTCATGCACCTCACGCTGGTGCCGTACATCAAGGCCGCCGGCGAGATCAAGACCAAGCCGACGCAGCATTCGGTGAAGGAACTGCGCTCGATCGGCATCCAGCCCGACGTGCTGCTGTGCCGCTGCGAGCAGCCGCTGCCGCAGAGCGAGCGGCGCAAGATCGCGCTGTTCACCAACGTGCCCGAGAAGGCGGTCATCAGCGCGACCGACGTCGACGTCATCTACCAGCTGCCGATGTGGCTGCACAGCCAGGGCCTCGACGAGATCGTCATCGACAAGCTGCGCCTCGCCGCGAAGCCGGCGGACCTGTCCGGCTGGGAGCGCACGGTCGAGGCGGTCGAGCACCCGCAGGGCGAGGTCACGATCGCGATCGTCGGCAAGTACGTCGAGCACAAGGACGCCTACAAGTCGCTCGGCGAGGCGCTGCGCCACGGCGGCATCAAGCAGAAGACGCGCGTGAACCTGCGCTGGGTCGAGTCGGAGGAGATCGAGCGCAAGGGCGCCGACATGCTCAAGGACGCCGACGGCATCCTCGTGCCGGGCGGCTTCGGCAAGCGCGGCTTCGAAGGCAAGATCGCCGCGGCGCGCTACGCGCGCGAGCATCGCATCCCGTATTTCGGCATCTGCTACGGCATGCACGCTGCGGTGGTCGACTTCGCGCGCAGCATCGCCGGTCTCTCCGGCGCGAATTCGAGCGAGAACGACCGCAACTGTTCGGATCCGGTGATCGCGCTGATCACCGAGTGGACGACCGGCGCCGGCGAGGTCGAGAAGCGCGACGAGAGTTCCGACAAGGGCGGCACGATGCGCCTCGGCGCGCAGGAGTGCCGCCTCAAGGCGGGCACGCTGTCGCGCGAGCTGTACGGCCAGGACGTCGTGCGCGAGCGCCACCGCCACCGTTACGAGTTCAACAACCGCTATCGCCAGAAGTTCGAGGACCTCGGCCTCGTCATCTCGGGCAAGTCGATGGACGACCTGCTCGTCGAGATGGTCGAGCTGCCGAACCATCCGTGGTTCGTCGCCTGCCAGGCACACCCGGAATTCACCTCGACGCCGCGCGACGGCCACCCGCTGTTCATCGGCTTCGTGCGCGCCGCGCGCGAGCAGAAGGCCGTGCGTGAAGCGCCGCGCCTCGCCGCGGCGGACGCGAAGGAAGCGGTGGCATGAACCTCTGCGGGTTCGAGGTCGGCCTCGACAAGCCGCTGTTCCTCATCGCCGGGCCGTGCGTGATCGAGTCTATGCAGCTGCAACTCGACACCGCGGGCCGGCTCAAGGAGATCACCGGCAAGCTCGGCGTGCCTTTCATCTTCAAGTCGAGCTTCGACAAGGCGAACCGCACCTCCGGCACGAGCTTCCGCGGCCCCGGCCTCGAGCAGGGCCTCAAGGTGCTCGCCGAGGTGAAGCGGCAGGTCGGCGTGCCGGTGCTCACCGACGTGCACGAGTACACGCCGATGGCCGAAGTCGCGAGCGTCGTCGACGTGCTGCAGACGCCGGCGTTCCTGTGCCGCCAGACCGACTTCATCCAGAACGTCGCCAGCGCGGGCAAGCCGGTCAACATCAAGAAGGGCCAGTTCCTCTCGCCGTGGGAGATGAAGCACGTCGCGGCGAAGGCGAAGGCGACCGGCAACGAGCAGATCATGGTCTGCGAACGCGGCGCGAGCTTCGGCTACAACAACCTCGTCTCCGACATGCGCAGCCTCGCCGTGATGCGCGACACCGGCTGCCCGGTCGTGTTCGACGCGACCCATTCGGTGCAGCTGCCGGGCGGCGCGGACGGAAAGTCCGGCGGTCAGCGCGAGTTCGTCCCGGTGCTGTCGCGCGCTGCGGTCGCGGTCGGCATCGCCGGCATCTTCATGGAAACGCATCCGGATCCGGACAAGGCGCTCAGCGACGGGCCGAATGCATGGCCACTCGGCAAGATGCAGGCGCTGCTCGAGACGCTGGTCGAGCTCGACCGCATCGGCAAGCGCAACGGTTTCCTCGAAACGGTCTGACGGAGGCACGATGCGGTTCGATGGTCGTTGCGCGGTCGCTGTCGTGATCTTCGCGTTCCCGGCGCGCGCAGCCGCGGTCGCGTCGCGATGACGTCCGCGCGCAAGGCAAGTCTCGGGCGGATCCGGCGCGCGATGGCGGCGACGGCGTTCCTCGCATGGGCGTGCGCGCAGGCGGACGAGCCGGCGCCGAAGGTGAACACCGGCCACGACGACTGCACCGGTGCGAGCGTCGTCGCCACCTATTCGCCGCAACTGCAATTCGGCATCGACGGCCAGAACATGTCGCCGTCGATGTTCACCGCCGAAGTCGTCCGGCGACGCGAGGGCCAGCCGTTGCGCTGCGTCATCGTCGTCGCCTCGTGCCGCGACGCGGCGCTCTCGAAGCAGACGTTCAAGGCGCTCAAGCCCTACGGCGTCACGCGCATTTCGTGGCAGCCGGACCGCACGTTGTTCCCCGATCCCACCATCAAGATGCCGGAGTGCAAGCAGTGAGCCGAATTGAACGCATCCATGCCCGCGAGATCCTCGATTCGCGCGGCAACCCGACCCTCGAAGCCGAAGTCACGCTCGCCGACGGGTCGTTCGGCCGTGCCGCGGTGCCGTCCGGTGCGTCGACCGGTTCGCGCGAGGCGGTCGAGCTGCGCGACGGCGACAAGGCGCGCTACCTCGGCAAGGGCGTGCGCAACGCGGTCGCCAACGTCAACACGACGATCGCGGATGCACTGAAGGGCATCGATGCCGCCGACCAGCGCGGGCTCGATGCGAAGCTGATCGCGCTCGACGGCACGCCGAACAAGGGCAAACTCGGTGCGAACGCGCTGCTCGGCGTCTCGCTCGCCAACGCGCACGCGGTCGCTGCGTCGAAGAAGCTGCCGCTGTGGAAGTACCTCGCGGGTGATCGCGTCGCGCGCCTGCCGGTGCCGATGATGAACATCATCAACGGCGGTGCGCATGCGGACAACAACGTCGACATGCAGGAATTCATGGTCCTGCCCATCGGCCTGCCGAGCTTCGCCGAAGGCCTGCGCGCGGGCACCGAGATCTTCCACGCACTGAAGTCGGTGCTGAAGGGGCGCGGCCTCAACACCGCGGTCGGCGACGAAGGCGGCTTCGCGCCGAACCTCAAGTCGAACGAGGAAGCGATCGAGACGATCCTCGCGGCGGTCGAGAAGGCCGGCTACGCGATCGGCAAGGACATCTGGCTCGGCCTCGACGTCGCGAGTTCCGAGTTCTACAAGGACGGCGCCTACCACCTCGAAGGCGAGGGCAAGGTGCTGAGCGCGGAACAGCTGATCGAGTTCTACGCCGGCTGGTGCGCCAAGTATCCGATCGTCACGATCGAGGACGGCATGGCCGAAGGCGACTGGGACGGCTGGAAGAAGCTGACCGATCGCCTCGGCGACCGCGTGCAGCTCGTCGGCGACGACCTGTTCGTCACCAACACGTCGATCTTCAAGCAGGGCATCGACAAGCACATCGCCAACGCGATCCTGATCAAGGTCAACCAGATCGGCACGCTGACCGAAACCCTCGACGCGATCGCGATGGCCGACGCGGCGAAGTACGCCTCGATCATCTCGCACCGTTCGGGCGAGACCGAGGACACGACGATCGCGGACCTCTCCGTGTCGACCGCGGCGACGCAGATCAAGACCGGTTCGCTGTGCCGCTCCGACCGCGTCGCCAAGTACAACCAGCTGCTGCGCATCGAGGAGGCGCTCGGCCCGGCCGCGCGCTACGCCGGCAAGGACGCGTTCCCGAACCTGCCGAACTTCGGTCGCTGAGGTTCCGCGCACGTGCTGCGCTGGGTCGCCCTCGTCCTCGTGATCCTGTTGATCGCGCTGCAGGTTCGCCTGTGGACGGGGCAGGGCGGCCTGCGCGACGTGTGGCGGCTGCAGCAGCGCGTCGCCGAGCAGAAGGCGGAGAACGAGCGCCTGAAGAAGCGCAACGAGACGCTGTCGGCCGAAGTCGAGGACCTCAAGCACGGGGAGGAAGCGGTCGAGGAGCGCGCGCGCTCCGAACTCGGCCTGCTCAAGCCGGGCGAGACGTTCTACCAGGTCGTCGAACCCGACGGCGCCGTGAAGAACGACGACGCGAACGTGCATGGTCACTGATCGATTCTGGTGCGTCGTGCCCGCGGCGGGCCGCGGCGCGCGCTTCGGCGCCGAGCGCCCGAAGCAATACGTCGCGCTCGCGGGGCGACCGCTCCTCGAGTGGACGCTCGAACGCCTCGCCGCGACGCCGTGCATCGCCGGCATCATGCTCGTGCTCGCCGCCGACGATCGCGAATGGGCGCCGCGCGACCGCGTCGGCGGCAAGCCGCTGCTGGCCACGACCGGTGCGGCCGAACGCAGTGGTTCGGTGCTCGCGGGCCTGCGCGCGCTGCCGCGCGAGGTCGGCGACGACGCGTTCGTGCTCGTGCACGACGCCGCGCGTCCGTGCGTGCGCAGCGACGACATCGCGCGGCTCGTCGAGCAGGGCGGCGCGGCCGGCGGCGGCCTGCTCGCCGCGCCGCTGCGCGACACGCTCAAGCGCGCCGACGCCGACGCACGCGTCGCCGCGACCGAACCGCGCGAGGCGCGCTGGCGCGCGCTCACGCCGCAACTGTTCCGCCGCGGCGAACTCGTCGCGGCGCTCGAACGCGCGCAGGCCGACGGCGTCGCGATCACCGACGAGGCGATGGCGATGGAGCGCGCGGGGCATCGCCCGCTGCTCGTCGAAGGTGCGGAGAGCAACATCAAGGTGACGACGCCGGCGGACCTCGCGCTGGCGGAGTATCTTCTGTCGAGGAGCGGAGACCGGCCATGACGCTACGCATCGGCCAGGGCATTGACGTGCATGCCTTCGGACCGGGTGACCACGTCACCCTCGCCGGCGTGCGCGTGCCGCACACGCACGGCGTCGTCGCGCACTCGGACGGCGACGTGGTCATCCACGCGCTCTGCGACGCGCTGCTCGGCGCGCTCGCCCTCGGCGACATCGGCCACCACTTCCCACCGACCGATCCGCGCTGGAAGGACGTCGACAGCCGGCATTTCCTGCTGCGCTGCATGGCGCTGGCGATCGAGCGCGGGTATGCGCTGTCGAACGCGGACGTCACGGTCGTGTGCGAACGGCCCAAACTCGCGCCGCACGTCGAGGCGATGCGAAGCAACCTCGCCGCCGACCTCGGCTGCACGGTCGGCGACGTCAGCGTCAAGGCGACCACCAGCGAGAAGCTCGGCTTCACCGGGCGTGGCGAAGGCATCGCCGCGTTCGCGATCGTGCTGCTGCACAAGCGCACCGCGGCGGCCACCGTCGCACCGCCCGACGCACCCGACCTGCAGGCACTCGTGCGTCGCCTCGAGCCGGACGCGCTCGAGTGAGCGAAGCCCTGCCGTACGCGCACGGCGGGCCGCCGGCGACCGGCGTGCTGCGCGCCGAGCCCGCGGATTTCCGCGTCGACGAAGTGCTCGGCTTCGAACCGACCGGCAGCGGCGAGCATGCCTTCCTCGTGGTCGAGAAGACCGGCGCGAACACCGAGTGGGTCGCGCGCGAACTCGCGCGCGCGGCCGGCGTCGTGCCGCTCGCGGTCGGCTTCGCTGGGCTCAAGGACCGGCATGCGGTGACGCGCCAGGTGTTCACGGTGCAGCTCGCGGGGCGCGCAGATCCGGACTGGTCGGCGCTTCCGATCGAGGGCGTGCGCGTGCTGTCGGCGACGCGCCACAACCGCAAGCTCAAGCGCGGAGCGCATCGCGGCAACCGCTTCCGCATCGTGCTGCGCGACGTGCGCGGCGCGCGCGAAACGATCGAAGCACGACTCGCCGCGATCGCCGCGCGCGGCGTGCCGAACTATTTCGGCGAGCAGCGTTTCGGTCGCGGCGGCGGCAACCTCGCGCTCGCGGCGAGCCTGTTCGCGGGCGAGCGCATGCCGCGCGAACGTCGCGGCATCGCCTTGTCGGCGGCGCGCTCGGAGCTGTTCAACGCGGTGCTCGCGTCGCGCGTCGAGCGCGGCGACTGGGACCGCGCACTCGACGGCGAGGTGTGGATGCTCGACGGCACGCACGCGATCTTCGGTCCGGAGGCGTGGACCGACGAGCTCGCGCGTCGCCTCGCCGCGTTCGACATCCATCCGACCGGCCCGTTGTGGGGACGCGGCGAGCTGCGTTCCGCCGGCGACGTCGCCGTGCTCGAACGCGCCGCGGTCGCCGCGTCCGCGGCGTTCGCGCAAGGGCTGGAGCAGGCCGGGCTCGAGCAGGAGCGGCGTGCGCTGCGCCTGCGCGCGGCCGGCCTCGCCCATGCGTGGGAGGCACCGGACCGGCTCGTGGTCGAGTTCGGGCTCGGCGCCGGCAGCTTCGCGACGACCGTGTTGCGGGAGTTGTGCGACTGGCATGCCGCGATGGCGTGATGCGCCGAATCGACGGTTTTGCACGGCGGGACACATGTCCGGCACGTCGTTCGGGCGTATGGTGACCTCGCGGCCGCGGCGATCGGCGCCGTGGTCGCGGCATCCCGAAGCGGAGGTTGTCATGCGATCGCTGGCGATTGGAGTGGCAGTACTGCTTTGCCTGGGCCTGTCGGCATGCGCCGGCAGTGGCGGCCGCAACGGCGTCGCGCGTACGTCGTACGACGGCGACATCGACTACGGCAAGGTCATCGCGGTGAACCAGTGGGCGCTGCGCCGCCATGCGACCGTGATGTGGGTGAACTACCCGACGCGTCCGGAACGCCTCGCCCGCAACGACGGTTGAGGTTCTTCGCCGCGTGGCATCGGCGGCACGCGTGTCGCGTACCGCCCTACGTGCCTTGCAGGAGAACGATCACCGCGCCCGTGCCGCCCTGGGCGGGGCGTGCCGACGCGAAGGCGAGCACGTCCGCGCGCCGGCGCAGCAGGGTGTCGGTGAGCTGCTTCAGCACCGGACCGTGCGCCTTCGAGCGCAAGCCCTTGCCGTGCACGATGCGCACGCACAACTCGTCGTGGCGGCGGCAGTCGTCGAGGAACTGGCGGATCGCCTCGCGCGCGACGGCGACGCTCATTTCGTGCAGGTCGATCTCCGCGCGCACGCTGAACTGGCCGCGGCGCAGCTTCTGCAGCAGCTTGGGCGGCTGTCCCGCCTTGAGGTAGCTGATCGCCTCGCCGAGTTCGATCGCGGCGGGATCGATCGCGTGCGTGAGCAGTTCGTCGCGCACGCTCGCTTCGTCGCGTTCGGATTGCAGCGGCTCCGGGGCCGGTCGCGACCGCGTCGGTTCCGCGACGGCCGGTTCCTGCAGGCGACGCACGTCGCCGATCGATTCGCGGAACAGGCGCGCGTCGTCGTCCGTGGCCACAGGCCCGCTCGGTTCGGGCACGGCCTCTTCGCGTCGGCGCAGCGCGTCGCGCACGCGCGCCGACCAGGATTTGTCGTCAGATCTCGTCAAGGACCTTCGCGCGCCGTTGCGCGTACTCCTCGTCGCTGGTCGCAGGCATGCGGATTCCTCGCTCGCACGGGCGGCGGCCCGAGAGTAGCGACGCGGCTCGGCAGCGACAACCGGGCACCGTGCCGGGTGTCCCGGCGTGGCGCCCCGCATCTGCGGCCGCGGGCCCGATCCGCTATCATTCAGGCTTCCCCGAGACGCTTCCGCTGGTGTGCGCCGTGCGCGCTGGCGCGGCGCAGGAAGCCGCATGCGAGTCCTGGTTTCAAACGATGATGGCGTCGACGCACCGGGCATCCGCGTGCTCGCGCAACGCCTCGGAGCGGTCGGTGACGTCACCGTGGTCGCGCCCGACCGCGACCGCTCCGGCGCGAGCAATTCGCTGACCCTCGACGCGCCGATCCGCGCGCTGCGCCTCGACGACGGACGCTGGCGCGTCGCCGGCACGCCGACCGACTGCGTGCACCTCGCGCTGTCCGGACTGCTCGACCACGAGCCCGACATCGTCGTCTCGGGCATCAACAACGCGGCCAACCTCGGCGACGACGTGATCTATTCGGGCACCGTCTCGGCGGCGATGGAAGGGCGCTTCCTCGGCCTGCCGGCGATCGCCGTGTCGCTCGTGACGAAAGACCACAAGGGCACGCATTTCGACAGCGCCGCCGAAGCCGTGCTGCTGCTCATGCGCCGCCTGCTCGTCGACCCGCTGCCAGCCGACACGATCCTCAACGTGAACGTGCCGGACCTGCCGTGGCAGGAGATCCGCGGCCTCGCGGTAACGCGCCTCGGCCGCCGCCACCGTTCGGCGCCGTGCATCGCGCAGACCGATCCGCGCGGCCGGCCGATCTACTGGATCGGCCCGCCCGGCGAAGCCGCCGACGACGGCCCCGGCACCGACTTCAACGCGGTGCGCGACGGCTACGTCTCGATCACGCCGATCCACGTCGACCTCACGCGCTTCCAGGCGCTCGAGAAGGTCAGCGGCTGGGTCGCGGCGTTGCAACCGGGACTGGCGGGAGCGGCCTGACCCGATGAGTCGCCAGCGATGAGCCCGCTCTTCTCGCGCCAGGATCCGTCGTCGCGCGGCCTCGGCATGACCTCGCAGCGCGCGCGCGATCGCCTCGTCGATCGCCTCGTCGCCGAGGGCATCCGCGACCGCCGCGTGCTCGACGTCATGCGCCAGTTGCCGCGCCACCTGTTCATCGACGAAGCGCTCGCCTCGCGCGCGTACGAGGACACCGCGCTGCCGATCGGGCAGGGACAGACGATCTCGCAGCCATGGGTGGTCGCGCGCATGACCGAAGCGCTGATCGAAACGAAGCCGCCGCGTCGCGTGCTCGAGATCGGCACCGGTTCGGGTTACCAGTGCGCGGTGCTCGCCGCACTCGTCGAGCAGGTGTACACG
>Ga0207639_10001638_pt1 | contig 15078 bp, 11 predicted proteins | sample KBSCornC32_FD_184299 | JGI IMG/M metagenome (GOLD analysis project Ga0207639, IMG submission 184299) | Corn rhizosphere microbial communities from Kellogg Biological Station, Michigan, USA - KBS Corn C3-2 (SPAdes) (version 2) | ecosystem: Host-associated > Plants > Roots > Rhizosphere > Soil ...
GAGCGCCCGCACGCCGGTGCGGGTTATCGTGCCCTCACTGGCCTTGGCGATCAGCAAATGCGCCGCGCCACGCGCCGCGACCTGCGGACTGTGGGTCACGACCAGCAACTGCCCTCCGTCGGCCAGCCGCGCGAGACGCTCGCCGATGGCCGACGCCACCGCGCCGCCGACGCCCCGGTCGATCTCGTCGAACACCATCGTCGCTGCCCCGCCCCGCTCGGCCAGCGCCACCTTGAGCGCGAGGATGAAGCGCGACAATTCGCCGCCGGACGCGATCTTGATGAGCGGCGCGAAGGGCGCGCCGGGATTGGTCGAGATGAGGAATTCGACGCGGTCCATGCCGGACGGTCCCCATTGGCCCTGCTCCAGCGGATCGACGGCGGTACGGAACCGGGCGGCGTCCAGCTTGAGCGGCGCGAGTTCGGTCGCAACGGCCGCGTCGAGGCGGGCGGCGGCGGCGGTGCGCGCCTGGCTCAGCGATCGGGCGGCGGCGGTGTAGGCGGCGCGCGCGTCGGCTTCGGCCTTTTCGAGCGCGCCAAGGCCCTCTTCCCCTGCGTCGATCCGGGTCAGCTTCTGCGCCAGTTGAGCGGCGAAATCGGGGAGCATATCCGGGGCCACGGCATATTTGCGGCCCAGCGCGCGCAGGTCGAACAGGCGTACCTCGATCGCGTCGAGCCGGGCGGGGTCGACCGCAAGGGCCTCCGTCGCGGCGGCGACATGCTCCTCCGCCTCGCCTGCCTCGATCAACGCCCGGTCGAGCGCGGCGAGCGCCTGTTCGAGCGCCGGATGATCGGCGGCGATACGGTCGAGCCGCCGCGCGGCCTGCCGTAGCTGCGCGACGCCGCTGTCCGATCCGTCGAACAGCGTGGAGAGCGCGCTAAGGTCGTCAGTCAGGCGCGCGCCCTTCTGCATGGCGGCGCGCTCGTCGGCCAGCAGGTCTTCCTCCCCCGCGGCGGGGGCGAAGGCGGTGAGTTCCTTCACCGCATGGTCGAGCCAGTCGCGTTCGCTGGCGGCGGCGGCGAGATCGGTGCGGGCGGTGGCGAGAGTCTCGGCGGCGGTCGTCCACACGACGTAGGCGCGGGCGACGGCGGCGGCGTCGCAGCGGCCATAATGATCGAGCAGGGCGCGGTGGCCGCGCGGGTTCATCAGGCCGCGATCGTCATGCTGGCCGTGGATTTCGACCAGCGATGTCGCCATTTCGCGGAGCAGCGCGGCGGAGCAGGCCTGATCGTTGACGAAGGCGCGGCTGCCGCCGTCCGCCTTTACCGTGCGACGGATGATGAGCGGCTCGCCCGGCTCGGCGTCGAGGCCATTGTCGGTCAGGATGGCGGGAACCGGGCTGCCCGGCACAAGGTCGAAGGTGGCGGTAACGCTCGCCTGATCGGTGCCGCTGCGCACCAGCCCGCTGTCCGCCCGCGCGCCGAGGACAAGGCCCAGCGCATCGAGCAGGATCGACTTGCCCGCCCCCGTCTCGCCCGTCAGCACGGCGAGGCCGGGACCGAAGTGCAGGTCCAGCGCCTCGATGAGGACGACGTTGCGGATGGAAAGGCCGGTGAGCATCTGTGCGCCCTTCTATCCGAAGCCGGGCGGGATAGTCACGGGGATTGCGGCGGGAATGACGAGTTGTTCAAGGACATTACTCCGTTCGTCCTGAGTAGCCATTGAGCGAAGTCGAAATGGCGTATCGAAGGACGTTGGCCTGGCGGAACCCTTCGATACGGGCCTTCGACAAGCTCAGTCCCAACTCAGGGCGAACGGTGGGAGTGAGATATAATTCAGCTCTCAAGCCGCGTTGCTATGCTTCTCCATCAGCTCATACGCCCGCTGATACCACACGCTGCCGCGATAGTTGGTGCCCAGCACCGCTGCCGCCTTCTTCGCCTCGTCCACCAGGCCCAGCGAGAGATAGCTTTCGACCAGCCGCTGCAACGCCTCGGGCGTGTGGCTGGTGGTCTGATATTTATCCACCACCGTGCGGAAACGCAGCGTTGCGGCGAGCCAGAGGCGGCGGCGCTCGTAGAAGCGGCCGATCTCCATCTCCTTGCCGGCAAGATGGTCGTGGACAAGGTCCAGCTTCAAACGCGCATCGGCGGCATATTGGGTGGTCGGGTAGCGGCGCACCAATTCCGAAAGCGCCGACTGCGCCTGATCGGTGATCTTCTGGTCGCGGGTCACATCGCTGATCTGCTCATAATAGCAGAGCGCGATGAGATAATAGGCGTAGGGCGCATCCTTGTTGCCGGGATGGATCGACAGGAAGCGCTGCGCGGTCTGGATCGCCTTTGTATAATCCCGCGCGCCATAATAGCTGAACGCCGCCATCACCTGCGCCCGTCTGGCCCACGGCGAATAGGGATGCTGGCGCTCGACCTCGTCGAACAGCGCGCCGGCCAGCTTGAACTGGCCGCGGTCGAGCCGGTACTTGCCCGCATTGTACAACGTGCTGACGTCGCGGGCGACATATTGGGTGTCGGCCTTGTTCTTGTTCGTCGCGCAGCCCGAGAGCAGCGCGGCGGTGGAAAAGACGGCGATCAGCGCGGCGCGGCGCAGGACAGGATGACGCATGACGGTGCCATAGCGGAGGCGATCCGCCGCGCCAAGCGATGATCGCGGACGCATAGAATTGCTATCGTGTCGCCAGCGGTCCCGTCGCGAAGTCCGACCGGTCGATCGCGTAAATGACATGGCGCACAGGCTGCCCCGCCATCACCGCCCGATAGGTGCGGTCTGTCAGGCGCGCGCCGATCTTCTCCATCGCGCGGCGCGAGCGGATATTATGTTCTCCGACGATGAAGATGGCGCGCTCTACCGAGGCGAGCGCATGGCCGATCATCAACCGCTTGACCTCCGCATTGATGCCCGCGCCCCACTGATCGCGCGCGAGGAAGGTCCAGCCGATTTCGACCTCGCCCGCTTGCGTGCGCCCGAAATCATAGCGCGAGGCGCCGATGAGCGCACCGCTGACCGCGTCCAGAATCGCGAGCCCCCCGCCACTCGCCAGCGCCGCATCGAAGAAGGCACGGAACACCGGCTCCTGCCAGCGGTCGTGGGCGGGATGACCTGCCCAGAGCAGCGGATCGGATGCGATGGCGTAGAGCGCATCCCAATCCTCGGCCCGCATCGGGCGGAGGGAAACGCGGCTCCCGGTCAGATGCGGCTGGCGGTCGAGACTGTCCATGGCCGCCGAAAATAACCGCCCGGGCCGGGAGCGCAAATCCCTATCGGAGTTGCAGCGCCGCCTTGATGTCGGCCCAGCTCACCAGCTTGAAATTCTGTGCGTTCGGGGCATTGTCGCCGTCCTGCGCCACGAACAGCCCGGCGGGATAGTCGGGACCGAAACTGCCGGCGACGAAATCGATACCGTCCGTTTCCGATGTTCCGCCCACTTTGCCGTCGGCGATGCGAAAGCGGCCCACCGGCTTATAGTCGGGCAGGCTGTAGAGCGCATAGGCGCTATCGCCCTGGCTCGATGCGATGAGCCAGCCGCCGCGCCGGCCCGCCGGGGCAAGCGCGAGGCCCTCCACATCGGCCACCAGGTCACTGCCGTCGACGGGCGCGACGAGCTTGCCGGCGACAGGGGCGCCGGGCCGGGCATCGAACGCCCAGATGCCGCGATCCTCCTCGCCGACATACAGCGTGCGGCTGCGCGGATCGACGACGCAGCCCTCCGCCTGGGTCGCGACCTGCATGGTGCGAATGACCGCGCTCTTCGGCTCCGGACCAGTCAGGTCGATGCGGACCTGGTGGATGGCGCCCGATTTCAGCACGGAGAAGGCGTGGAGTTCCCGCCCCTTGCGCACCGCACAGACGCCATAGGCCTCGCCCGGACCGCCAGTGACGCTGCCCAGGGGGCCAAGCTTGCCGGCCTGCGTGTCGATGCGATAGAGGCGCAGCGCGGCATGGGAGGGGTCGTTGCGATCGCTCGCCACCGCGATCACGCCGATCCGCCGGCCCATATCGACCAGCGCCACATTGTTGAGCCGGCCGTCCGGCAGGAAATGCCGCGCCCTGCCGTCGAGGCCGTAGAGGTAGAGGCCCGCCTTCTTGTCCGTGCCGACGATCAGGCTGGCGGCGGGATCGCTCCGATTACGCCATATCGCCGGATCGTCCGCCGCGTCGGCCTGCCCCGTGCCGACCGGCTCCGTCTCGCCATGGGCGGTGACGGTTACGGCCTGCACGGGCGGAGTCTGGGCGAACCCCGCCCAGGCGATGCACGCCAGACCCAGCGTTCCCGGGAGCAGGAGGCGCATCAGAAGTTGAACCTTATGCCGCCGGAATAGCGACGACCGAACCGCTCCCACTCGATGGTCTGGCCACTTGAATCCTTGGTGCCGGTGGTGCCGGTGGCGCGGAGCAGATTGCCCGGATCGGAATAGCGGCGTCCCGGCTGGTTGAGCAGGTTGGAGGCGTCGAAGTAAATTTCGAAGTTCTTGGTAATCGCATAGCGCGCCGAGAAATCCATCTCGTCGTCCGCTGCCCAATAGGCGTCCCCGGCATCGGTCAGGTCGTCGGCAATCGCGTCAAGCCACTTCGACCGACGCTGATATTGCAGGCGCACCGAGAAGCCGTATTTCTCATAATAGCCGCCGATATTATAGACCAGGTCGGAGGTGTTGGGCAAGCGCACCTTGCGCGCGGGCACCAGAACGGCGGTTCGGGTGGCGTTGAGATAATCGGGCTTGGTGACCTCGCTGTCGTTCCAGGTTATATTGGCCGAGACGCCAAAGCCGCCCATCCAGCCCGGCAGGCCGAACCGCTCCGTCCAGGGTTCCAACTGGAGCTGGGCCGCCGCCTCGACGCCAAAGATGCGCCCGTCGCCGCCATTGTTGACGCTGGTGAACACATAGCCCGAGCGGTCGACGGTGGCGCTGTTGAGGAGGGTAGAGCCGAAGCTGCGCCGCTGTGTGTAGAGTACGTCCTTCACCTTCTTGTAGAAGGCGCCGACCATCAGATAGCCCTGCGGACGCATATACCATTCGAAATAGGCATCGACGCCATAGGCTCGTTCGGGCTTCACATCCGGGTTGCCGCCGGAAATGGTCAGGTTGGCGTCGTTCACGACGAAGTTGGGGCGCAGTTGGTCATAGTCGGCACGGGCAGCCCCGCTGTTGAACGACAGGCGCAGCTTTTTGGTGTCGTCGATAGTATAGTTGAAGTGCAGGCTGGGGAAGGCGAGGGTCTGGTCGCTCTCCCTGACGACCAGCGAATTGACGCCGGAAACGGCGACGACGGCGCGGCTGTTGTTCTTCAAATGCTCGACGCGGACACCGCCCACGATGGAACCCCAATCATAGCGCAGCGTAGCCATGGCATAGCCGGCATAGACCCGCTCGCGGACGACATAATTGTTCGCGGTCAGCGGCAAGGACGGGAACTGCGCCCGCGCCGCGTTCGAGAACGACCGCATCCTGGCCTGGTCGAAATAATTGAAGGTATAGCCGAGCGGGATCGTGCCCTGGAACGGATAGCCGGGGATGAATAACTGGTTGTAGTCGGTCGAGAGGCCGATGGCCGCAAACTGGACTGCCGTGTTGAGGTTGATCTCGCTCTCCCTGGCCGATTTGGTGCGCTCGTCGACCTGAAGGCCAAGCTTGATCGTGGCGTCCCCACCGAGCAGGCCCATGTCGCGCGCAACCACGATGCGGCCGGTATAGGCTTTGGTCGTGTCCACTGCATCCGTCACGCGGAACGATGACAGCGGCTTGCTGAAGCTGTCGATGTTGGTGACGGGCGTGCCAGCCTGATAGCGGGGTCCGGCGAGCGTAACCGTGGTGAACAGTTGCGGAATAAACTGGTTGGGGTTGGAGAAATCGTAGCGGATCGTCGGGCGGAGGTTGCGCGTGGACGGGCTGTCCCAGCGCGCCTCGCCCACGACCGAGCGATCGTCCTTGGACACGGTGTAATTGCCCAGCAGGTTCAGGCGCCAGCCATCGCCGAAATCATGCGTCGTTTCGATCGTGTTGGTGAAAATCGACTGGCGGAAGGCGCGCAGCGTCGAACGCTGGTTGATATCGACGCCATATTCGGTGCCCCGCATCGGCGTGTTGCCGTTGCAGATGTCGGCATAGCCGGTGGTCGTCGGCGTCGATGTCGGGCCGGTCGTGCAGGGTGCGACCGTCTTCACGAGGTCGCCCTGACGGTCGTCGAGGTCGAAGAGGTAATTGTCGCGCGCCTCGTCATCCGTGAAGATAGTGTAGATGGACCGGAGCGAGATGGTGTTTTCGGGATTGGGCTTCCAGTCCACGCGGCCGGAGACCGACCAGTTCTTGCGGGTCAGGCGGTAGAGCTTGTTCTCCGCCTCGCGCGCCCAGAAGCGGGTTCCGTTGCCGGGACGGGCATCCTCATCGACACGCTCCCAGTCCACTTCGAAATTGTCGGTAATCATGTTGCGCTCATAATAGGAGCCGGAGAGCAGCACGCCGATCTCGCCTTCTCCCACGTTGAAGCGGTCGGAGACGACCAGCGCGCCCTCATATTCCTTGCGGTCGCCCAGTTCAGCCTGGCCGTAGCCGCCCTTGCCGCTGAGGTGCAGGCCGCTGTAGTCAAAGGCCGAGCGGGTGATGACGTTGACGTTGCCCGCGACGGTCTCACCCGGCATGTCCGGCATTACCGCCTTGGATACGATGATCTGCGACGCGATCGCAGACGGAATGGAGTCGAAGCGCGCGTCGCGGCCTTCCGGGCTGACGATGTTGATGCCGTCGAAGGAGAGCGTCGTCCAGTTCTTGGGCGCGCCGCGAAGGCTGATATAGCGCGGCTGGCCCTGGTCGCGTTCGACGGCGACGCCGGGCAGGCGCCCCGTGGCCTGCGCGATATTCTGGTCGGGGAGACGACCCACCGAGTCCGAGGCGATCACGGCGACGAGCGAGTCCGATTTCTTCTGCACGTCGAGCGCGGCGGATTCGGATTCGGCGATCGGGCGCTGGCCGGTCACGACGATGGCATCGCCCTCATCCCCGGCCGCGCCGCCCTCCGCACCATGGGCGAGGCCGGCGGGCAACAGCGCCGTGGCGGCACCGCTGAGCAGCAAGAGTCGGAAAGCGCCGGCACGACGGCCGGCGGGCATGGAATTCGATGTCATGGTAGCCCCCCTGAATATGGGGGGCCTCTAGGCGGCTATTCTGACAGCCAGATGGCGTCGCAGAGACTCTTTTGTGACAATGCCGCATTGCGGCATAACCGTCACATCGGCACGCGCAACTCCGCGATCGCGCCGCATTGCTCGCCGGGCCGCAGCACATAGGTGCCGCCCAGTTGCCGCGCCAGCGTCGTCGCGATCCGCAGGCCAAGGCTGCGCGAGTGGGCCGCGTCGAAATCGGGTGGCACGCCCCGGCCATTGTCCATGACAACGATGGCGAGCCCCTGCCCCTCCACGCTCTCCACCCTGATCGCGATGGCGCCGTTGCCGCGCGAGGCAAAGCCATGTTCCAGCGCGTTACTGATCGTTTCCGCCAGGATGAGCGCGATGGGGACGCCCGCATCGCTGGCGAAGTCGATGCCCGGCCTGGCTTCCACGCTGAACGCAACATTGGGCGCGCCGCTCTGCTCGATGATGTCGCGACCGACCTGTTCCAGAAAGGCGGCGACGCCCAGACCGGCGCGATCGGGATCGTGCAGGGCGCGGCTGATGCGACCGATCATGCCGACTCGCACCGCCGCATCTTCCAGCGCCTTCTGCGCGTCGGGATCGGCGATGGCGCGCTTCTGCAGGGTGAGGAGCGAGGCGATGATCTGCAGCTTGTTGGACACCCGATGCTGAAGCTCGCTGAACATCGCGTCGCGGATTTCATGCCGGCGCGTCGCCACCGTGCGCTGCGCGCGCAACAGGCGGTTGGCGCGCTGCATCAGGTGGATGATGATGAGGTCGATGCCGACCACCACCGAGAAGAGGATCGCCACTTGGGTGATACCAGGTCCGAAACCAAGCGAATAGGCCGGGTCCATGAAGAAATAGCGCGCCGCCAGCCATGACAGGATTCCGGCAACGAGGCCCGGCCCCGTCCCAAAGAAAAATGCCGTCAGGACAATCGCGGGGAAAAAGGTGACGAAGGGATAGCCATGCGGCAGGCCCGCCAGTGCGCGCACCAGTGCCCCCAGCGCAGGCCCGGCAACGGCAAAGGCGTAGCCCGCCAAGGGGCGATCCTTGGCAACGGGTAGCCTTTCAGTCCATTCAAGCCACCGTGACGACATGAGCGCGCCTGTTTCCAACAAGTGTCAGGGGCATAGCAGATAGTTACGCCTGCGCTCTAATCTCAATCAAGGCAGCAAAATCAAAAAAACGAAGATATATGGCATTTGGCGGACATACCGGCGCGCGAAGAGCCCGGAGAGGGAACCCTCTGCGCGCCGGCGCACACCCATATCAGACCGGAAAATCGGCGATATAGGCGCGCATCCTCGCGGACCCGAGGGGCGACAGCCCGACCGACCTCCGCCCCGGTATTGTGCCGGTGGCGACGACCAGTCCCGCTTGGACAAGAGTATCGACGAGCGCCGCGCCCTCCAGCGGCGCGATCTGGTTGGCGAGAAGCACGCTCTGTTCACCTGCATCGAACGACCGGCTTTCGGCGATGGAGAGGGTCAGCATTATGCCCATGCCGGCGTCGTGCAGCGCGGTGCTGACGAAATGGCGCTTGCGGAGCTGCCACAGCGAATGCATCGCCTCCGCCTTGGCTTCGAGAATGCTGGCCGCATTCCCTTTCTGGTCCACCCGCTCCGGGCGGTCGGCAGAAAGACGGTCGAAAAGGGCCACGGACACTCCAGAAATTCGGAAACGGGGACGCGTCTTCGGAAGGCCGATAACGCGCCAAATTGTTACGGGGATGCAATCGGATACGATTCCTTCGCATCAACGTCATGTCCCGTAATCGGGAGACAGGCGATTGCGGGACGACATTTCAGGTCGATAAGGCGCGCCTTCCCTGGGTTTCCCGTGAGCATAGGCCAAAGTCAGATGACTTCAGACGGAATCTTGCCCCTCCGTTCGCTTCGAGCGAAGTCGAGAAGCCGTTGCGCGGCGTCTCGACTTCGCTCGACACGAACGGAGCAACCAGATGTCATCATTCTCTATGGGCGACACAATCGAATCATAAAAAAACGACCGGGGATCGCCCCCGGCCGTTTCCTGTACTTATCGGTCGCCCGGTGCCGGGCGAGCCGGATCAATCCTGCGTGATGAAGCTGGGCAGGCCGATGTCGCCGCCGTCATCGTCACCGCCGCCGCGTTTGCCGCTACCGCCGCCGTCACTGCGCGGGCCGCGGTCGCGACGATTGCGATCACCGCCGCCCCCTTCGCGACGCGGACCACGATCACCGCGATCGCCGCCGCGCGGGCCGCGATCACCCCGGTCGCCACGTGGTTCACGCGGCTCGCGGGCGGGACGGGTGTCCTCCAGTTCGGCGCCGGTCTCCTGATCGACGACGCGCATCGACAGGCGAACCTTGCCGCGCGGATCGATTTCGAGAACCTTGACCTTCACTTCCTGGCCTTCCGACACGACGTCGGTCGGCTTCTCGACGCGCTCGTTGCGCATCTCGGAAACATGGACGAGACCGTCCTTGCCGCCCATGAAGTTCACGAAGGCGCCGAAGTCGACGATATTGACGACCTTGCCGTCATAGATCTTGCCGACTTCCGCTTCCTGGGTGATGCCGAGGATCCACTTACGCGCCGCCTCGATCTGGTTGATGTCGGAGGAGCTGATCTTGATCAGGCCCTCGTCGTCGATGTCGACCTTGGCGCCCGTCTCCGCGACGATCTCGCGGATGACCTTGCCGCCGGTGCCGATGACGTCGCGGATCTTCGACTTGTCGATCTGCAGCGTCTCGATGCGTGGCGCATGGGCGGAGAGTTCGGTGCGGGTGCTGTCCAGCGCCTTGGCCATCTCGCCCAGAATGTGCGCGCGGCCTTCCTTCGCCTGGTTGAGGGCGACACGCATGATCTCCTCGGTGATGCCGGCGACCTTGATGTCCATCTGCATCGTGGTGATGCCCTCGGACGTGCCCGCAACCTTGAAGTCCATGTCGCCGAGGTGATCCTCGTCGCCCAATATGTCGGACAGGACGGTGAAGTCCTTGCCTTCCAGGATCAGGCCCATGGCGATGCCCGAAACCGGACGCTTGAGCGGAACGCCCGCGTCCATCATCGACAGCGAACCGCCGCAGACCGTCGCCATCGAGGACGAACCGTTGGACTCGGTAATGTCCGACAGGACGCGGATCGTATAGGGGAACTCGTCCTTGGTCGGCAGCACGGGGTGCAGAGCGCGCCACGCCAGCTTTCCATGGCCCACTTCCCGGCGGCCCGGAGCACCAAAGCGACCGACTTCACCGACCGAATAGGGCGGGAAGTTATAGTGAAGCATGAAGCTCTCATAATGCAGGCCGGTCAACCCGTCGATCATCTGCTCCGCATCCTTGGTGCCCAGCGTGGTCGTGCAGATCGACTGCGTCTCGCCACGTGTGAACAGGGCGGAGCCGTGCGTGCGGGGCAGGAAGCCGACGATCGCCTCGATCGGGCGGATTTCGGTGGTCTTGCGACCATCGATGCGCTGGCCGTCCTTCAGGATGGCGCCGCGAACGATCTCGGCTTCCAGCTTCTTGGTCAGCTTGATGCCGGCCATGACCGACTGCGCATCGAGGCCGTCGGCGGAGAAGCTGGCCTTCGCCTTGTCGCGCGCCGCGTTCAGCGCGTTGGAGCGGGCGGACTTGTCGGTCAGCTTGTAGGCTGCCGCGATGTCCTTGCCGATCAGCGTCTTGAGCTTCTTCTTCAGGTCGCCCAGGTCGTCCGACTTGGCCATTTCCCAAGGTTCCTTGGCGGCCTTCTCGGCGAGGTCGATGATCGCGTCGACGACCTTCCTGATCTCGTTATGGGCGAACACGACGCCGCCCAGCATGACGTCCTCGGACAGCTCCTTGGCTTCCGATTCCACCATCATCACCGCGTCGTAGGTCGCGGCGACGACGAGGTCGAGTTCACCGGACTTCACTTCGTCCATGCTCGGGTTCAGCTGATATTCGCCATCCTTGTAGCCGATGCGGGCAGCCGCGATCGGACCCATGAAGGGCACGCCCGACAGCGTCAGGGCAGCCGACGCGGCGATCATCGCCACGATGTCCGGCTCGCTCTCGCCGTCGAACGACATGACCTGCGCGATCACGTTGATCTCGTTGTAGAAGCCCTCGGGGAACAGCGGGCGGACCGGACGGTCGATAAGACGGCTGGTCAGCGTCTCCTTCTCCGTCGCGCCGCGCTCACGCTTGAAAAAGCCGCCGGGAATACGGCCGGCGGCGGAATATTTTTCCTGATAATGGACGGTGAGCGGGAAGAAGTCCTGCCCGTCCTTCACCGACTTCGCGGCCGTGACGGCGCACAGCACGACGGTTTCGCCATAGGTCGCCATGACGGCGGCATCGGCCTGGCGGGCAACGCGGCCCGTTTCGAGCTTGAGGGTCTTTCCGCCCCACTCGATTTCGACAGTCTTTACATCAAACATGATTTTTCCTTCCACCCGACGGCCCTATTGCGCGCCGGGGCTTGCTGGATAGGTCCTCGGACCCGAATTTGCCTCCCAGCCCGTTCGGGCTGAGCCTGTCGATGCCCCGTTCTTTCTTCGAGAAATATAGTCCTTCGACAAGCTCAGGACGAACGGTGGAGGCTTTGTTGTGGCGCCCGCGCCGAATTGCGCGGAGGCCAGAATTTCTAGTGCCGGAATCAGAAACGGCCCCTCGGGGGGCCGTTCCGTCTTTAGCAGGCTTACTTGCGCAGGCCCAGCTTTGCGATCAGGTCAGTGTAGCGGCTGACCTCGGTCTTCTTGAGATAGTCCAGCAGGCTGCGACGCTTGTTGACCATCATCAGCAGGCCGCGGCGGCTGTGGTTGTCCTTGTGGTGCCCCTTGAAGTGCTCGGTCAGGTTGGCGATACGCTCCGTGAGGATCGCAACCTGCACTTCGGGGGAGCCGGTGTCGCCCTCGGCGCGGCCATGTTCCTTGATCAGCGCTTCCTTGCGCTCCGCAGTAATCGACATCGGGTATCCTTTCACATCAGAGGTTGAAACCTCGCACGACCCGAATCTCCAGGCGGCCTTCCGACCTTTGGGCCTCCACCAGCGCCACGGGCACGTCGCCCTCTGTCGCCAGCATCAGACCCTGCCCAAAACCGGGTTTGCGGGGGTCCCCGGAAAGCACGCGCCCCTGACGGAGCATCAACGCCTCTTCCGAGGTGACGGTCAGAGCCGGGATGTCGTCCAGCCCCGCCGTCAGGGGCAGCATAAGCCGCTCCAAGGCGCGCGCTCTAGCAGCATCGGCCAGATTGTCCAGCGAAATTGCGTGGTCCAGCGTGAACGGGCCGGCTTTGGTGCGACGGAGCATGACCACATGACCGACCGTGCCGAGCGCCAGCGCGATGTCGCGGGCGAGACTGCGGATATAGGTGCCCTTGGAGACATGCGCGGTGAGGGTGACAGCATCGAGCGCACCTTCACCCGTTGGGGAAAGAACGGCGAGAGCGTATATAGTCACGCTCCTCAGCTTCATTTCCACCGCCTCGCCCGCGCGGGCAAGGTCGTAGGCGCGTTTGCCGTCGACCTTGATCGCGCTGTACATCGGCGGCGCCTGTTCGATAGGCCCGGTAAAGCGGCAGAGTACCTCCTCCACCTGTGCTAGTGTCGGCAGCACCGCGCTCGTCGCGACCACGTCGCCCTCCGCATCGAGCGTGCTGGTTTGCTCGCCAAAACGGATGGTGAAGTCATAGACTTTCGAGGCATCGAGCATCCGCCCCGCCAGCTTCGTCGCTTCACCCAGCGCGATCGGTAGCACGCCGGTCGCCAGCGGGTCGAGCGTGCCGCCATGGCCGACCTTCACGCCTTTGGGCACGCCCGCGTCGCGAAGGGCGCGCTTGACGGCGCTCACGCCCTGGGTCGAGCCAAGACCCAATGGTTTGTCCAGAATGATCCAGCCATGCATAGGCCGCGCGCCCTACAGGGCATGCGAGCATTTGTCAGCTTTTTGCGGCAGCCAGCTTTTCGCGTTTCGGAGGCGCGGCACTGGTCACGAACGTCGTGAACGAACAGCGCTCGCCGCGTACGGCGATGGCCGAGAATTTGTCGAGCTGGTCCGGGCCGCGCGTCAGAAAGGCGATCTGGTCTGCGCTCGGCAGGTCGGTGCAGGGCGCAGCCAGCGCGGCGCGATACCAGTTACCCCGCGAATCCTGCACATAGAGGCCATCGGTCCCGTCCGGCCGCCAGTCGCGGATATTGCCGCTGTTCGCGAACGGGATGGTCGAATCGACGCCGGCCGCCGGAGCAAGGTGCTCCTCCGCCCGGATGACGGTTTCGGATGCCCGGATCCCGCCGGTGATGGCGAAGGCGGCAAAGGCCGCCGCGAGCGCGGTCGCATAGACGGTTTTCCAGGCCATGATCGGTCTCCCTTGGCTCTGCCGATCCCTGTTGCGCCCCCGACCTAATCGCACTTGCATGAGCAGAGCATGAACCGGGTCAGTCAGTGAATGCCCAGCCGATGGAGATCGTGGAGATGGACAAGGCCGATCGGCCGCAAGGGATCGTCATGGTCCATCACGAACAGGGTGGTGATGCCGTTCGCGGTCATGATCGCCAGCGCATCCTCGGCATAGGTGCCGTCCGTCACCGACCGGGGATGGGCGGTCATCACGTCGCGCGCCGTGCTGGACAACAGTTGCTCGATATTGCGGCGCAGGTCGCCGTCGGTGATCGCGCCGACCAGCCGGCTATCGCTATCGACGACGCCCGCCGTGCCCAGCCCCTTCTCGGTCATCACCAGGATCACCTCTCGCATCGGCAGGTCGGCGGGCACCAGCGGCAGGGCGTCGCCCCCGTGCATGATGCGGTTGACCGGGCACAGGCGCAGGCCGATGTGGCCGCCGGGATGGAGGCGTTCGAGCGCCTCGCGCGTCATGCCGCGCTGGCGCATCACCGCGACCGCGAGCGCGTCGCCCAGCGCCAGCATCAGCGTGGTGGAGGTGGTGGGCGAGATGTTCGCAGGACAGGCCTCGCTCACCTTCGGCAGGATCAGGCTGGCGCTCGCCGCCTCGCCCAACGGCGATCTCGGCTGCGCGGTGATCGCCACGATGGGGCAGCCCAGGCTCTGGGCATAGCTCATGATCGGACCCAATTCGGGCGTCGCGCCCGAATTGGAGAGCAGGATGAGCATATCCGGGGGCAACAGCATACCCAGGTCGCCATGCGCCGCTTCGCCGGGATGGATGAAAATGGCGGGCGTTCCGGTCGAGGCGAAGGTCGCGGCCATCTTGCGCGCGATATGACCCGACTTGCCCATGCCGCTGACGACCACCCGGCCGCTGCTGGCCATGATGAGGTCGACGGCGACGGCGAATTGCTCATCCAGCGCCGCCTCCAGGCTCGCCAGCGCGTCGGCTTCGACGCGCAGCACGAGGCGGCCGCTTTCGATGATGGCGTCCTGCGTCGCGGCTGGCTGTTCGATCTTCGTTTGGAACATGACCGGCTCCGCGTCAGGGCTTCATCGCGAACCAGGTGGGATACATGCTGTTCCACGTATCCTCATGGCAATCGATGACATGCAGTTCGAGGCCGTTCTCGGCGCAGAAGCGATCGACGGCGGCCACCACGAGCGGCCATTCCGGCGCATAATCGTCGCCTGCGATCACGCCGCCGCGTTTCAGCTTGGGCAGCCATTCGCGAAAGGTCTGGCCGTCGAGTTCGCCATCATGGGCATAGCCATCGACATAGAGGAAATCGAAGCTCTCGTCGGGGAACAGCGGCAGCGCCTCGTCGAAGCGCATCCGCAGGGTCGCGTTGCGGTCGCGATAGGGGTGCAGGCGCGCGATCGCGTCGCGATACTGTTCCACGCCATGGCCGCGATCCCCGGCCCACATGTCGATGCTGTAGAGATAGCCGATATGCGGATATTTGAGCAGCCGTTCGGAAAATTCGCCGGCAGCGACGCCCAGTTCGACACCGGTCGCGCCCTGCGGGAACAACTGCGCGACGTCGCAGCGGCGCGTGAACGCTTTCGCCAGCGAGCGGAAGGTTTCCGCGATGTCGGCGGTGTAGAAAGTCGAGGT
>Ga0207639_10001641_pt1 | contig 15068 bp, 15 predicted proteins | sample KBSCornC32_FD_184299 | JGI IMG/M metagenome (GOLD analysis project Ga0207639, IMG submission 184299) | Corn rhizosphere microbial communities from Kellogg Biological Station, Michigan, USA - KBS Corn C3-2 (SPAdes) (version 2) | ecosystem: Host-associated > Plants > Roots > Rhizosphere > Soil ...
ATCCCGATCAGCCTGTCGGTTCTGTACATCGAAGTCGGCCGCCGGGTGGGCCTTCCGCTGCAAGGCGTCTCATTCCCCGGCCACTTTCTCGTGAAGTGCAAGCTGGAGCAGGGCGTGGTTGTTCTCGATCCGTATGGCAGCGGTACTTCGCTGAGCCTGCAGGATCTTCAGCAGCGGCTGCGCGCAACGCGCGGCGGCGAAGTCTCTCGCGCGATCGTCGCAGCCATGCTTGTGGCTGCCGACAAGAAGCAGATCCTCGCGCGGATGCTGCGCAACCTGAAGGCCATTTACGTCGAACAAGGCGACCACAACCGCGCGTTGTCGGTAATGGATTGGATCGTCAGCGTCGTGCCGGGCGATGCGGCCGAGGTGCGCGATCGCGGCTTGCTGTACCTGCAGCTCGAAGGCTTTCGTGCGGCGCTGAGGGACCTAGAGCTCTATCTGGCGCTGGCACCGTCGGCTGACGACGCTCAGCAGATTCGCGGTCGCGTTGGGGAGCTGCGTCGGACAGTGGCGCGGTTGAATTAAGTCTAGCGTTCGGTACGAACGGGTATTGGTACTCACCCTTCCGGCGTGAACCGCACCACCTCCTGGTCGATCGCGCCGAAAATCGATCGTCCCGCCGCGTCCAGCATCTCGATGCGCACGCGATCACCGAAGCGCAGGAACGGTGTTGTCGCCTTGCCGCTCGCGATGATTTCGAGCGTGCGCTTCTCGGCGATACAAGCCGAACCTGCGCTGCGGTCGACGTTAGAGACGGTACCCGAGCCGATGATGGTTCCGGCCTCGAGCTCGCGCGTGCGCGCGGCATGCGAGATCAGCGTCAGAAAGTCGAACGTCATGTCGATGCCGGCGTTGGGCCGTCCGAACGGTTGGCCGTTGATGTGGACGACCAGCGGCAGATTGACCTTCGCGCCATCCCACGCGTCGCCGAGCTCGTCAGGCGTCAGGGCGACAGGAGAAAACGCCGTCGCGGGCTTCGCGTGGAAGAAACCGAACCCCTTGGCCAGCTCGTTCGGAATCAGGTAGCGCAAGCTCACGTCATTGACGAGCATGATCAGCTTGACATGCGAGTACGCGGCATCGGGCTTGAAACCCATCGGGACATCGTCGGTGACGACGGCGACCTCGCCTTCGAGATCGATGCCCCACTCTTCGTTCTCCGCCAGGATCGGGTCGCACGGGCCGATGAAGCTGTCCGAACCGCCTTGATACATGAGCGGATCGGTCCAGAACGACGGCGGCATCTCGGCGCCGCGTGCCTTGCGCACGAGCTCGATGTGGTTCACGTACGCCGAGCCGTCGGCCCATTGGTAGGCGCGCGGGAGCGGCGCGGCGCAGCGCGACGGCTGGAACGGGAAGACATCCGCGGCTTTACCGGCATTCAACACGGCAGAGATCTGCGCGAGCCTGGGTGCCTTGACATCCCAGTCGTCGAGCGCTGCCTGCAGGGTGGGTGCCACCTGCGAAGCCGCAACCGCGCTCTTGAGATCGCGGCTGACGACGATCAGCGTGCCATCCCGGCCGCCGGTATTGAGGGTGGCCAGCTTCATCTTTGGCGCTCACGCCCTCCTTCGCGTGCGGCCCTCTCGTTCGAGCAGGCCGGCTGCGATCAACGCCTGACGGATGCGTTCGATCTCCGCGGCCGGAAGGTTGGTGAGCGGCGGCCTCACTATCGCCCGCGGGAACTTGCCGAGCAGCACCAGGGCTTCCTTCATGCGGTTGTGCATGTCGACCCACGGCTCGCTGTAGAACACTTCGGCGGTCGGCCAGATGCGGTCGTTGACCGCACGCGCGGTCGCGAGATCGTTGGCCTGCACCGCACGGAACAACTGGACCTGCAGATCGGCGATGACGGAGCCGCTGCCGGACAGCAGGCCGTTGCAGCCGAGCACGAGCGAGCTCATCAGCCATGCGCTGTGCGTCGTGAGCACGGTGACCGCGGGTTGCCGCGACTGCAGCGTGCGGATCTGCCGCTCGTGCAGCTGCGGGTTGGCGCTCCAGTCCTTGATCGCGCGGACGCTGGGCACGGCTTCGATGATCTTCAGCAGCGTGTCGAGCGGATAACCCTGACCGCCCGCGAGCGGATACTGGAAGACGATGACCGGCAGATCCGTCACGCCGGCGATGCGTTTGAAATGCTCGACGGCCATCTCGGGCCGCTGCCCGAAGGTGAATACGCCCGGAGGAAATACGAGCAGTGCCGACGCGCCGCCGTCGTGCGCCATCTTCGCGATGCGTGCCGCTTCCTGGCTGCCTTCAGCGTAGACACCGTGTACCAACGGCACGCGTGCTCCCACTTCGTCTTGCGCGATCTCGAGCACGCGCCGCTGTTCTTCGAACGTGCAGGACGCGACCTCGGTCGCATGCGCGTTGATCGTGAGTGCGGAGATGCCGTCGACTGACGCGACATCGCTCAGATGAGCGCGAAAGGACTTCTCGTCGATCGACAAATCGTCGTGAAACGGCAGCAGCACGGCCGGGATCACGCCTTGCGGAAGATAGCTGCTATGTCTGGGCATCACCGTCCTCCCAATGACTTCGGTTGCGGCATCGTACGATTATTTTCGCAGACATACGCGAACTTTCAGCTCGCCGACACCCCGCCGAGAAAGATCTCGGCGACGACCTCGGACATGTCATCGTAACTCAGCGGCCCGTCCGGGCGCAGCCACGTGAAAGTCCAGTTGATCATGCCGAACAGGATCATGGCCAGCGGTACGCGCATCGCCTTCTTGCGGAAGCGAGGCTTCAACGCAGCAATGGCTTGTGCGACCGCGTCGACGACCTGCCGCTCCTTCGCGATGATCCGGGCGTGCTCCGCCGCGCCGAGGAACTTCACGTCCTGCACGAGCACCATATGCCGGGCCTGGGCGTGCTCGTACTCCTGCATGAGGCGTGCCACCAGCGCCTTGAAGTGCTCAATCGGAGCGAGCTCGCGCTCGCGCACTTCCGCGACGATCGCGATCAGCGTATCGAGATAGCTGTCTGCGGTATCGAACAGAAGATGCGCCTTGTCGCGATAGTAGTGGTACAGCAGGGCCTTCGACACACCACAGGCCTCGGCCAGGTCGGCCATCGAGGCGCTCGCGAAGCCTTTCTCGGCGAACAATATCGCGGCGGCCTCGAGGATCGTGGCGCGTTGCGAATCGAACGTGGGACCTTTGCCGCGCGGCATCGTCCTGGCGCCTAACGGTCGTCGTAGCTGACCGTCACGCGGTCGGTAAGCGGATGCGACTGGCACGTCAGCACGAAGCCGGCGTCGAGGTCACGGCGCTCGAGGCTGTAGTTCTTGTCCATCCGAACCTGACCGGACAAGATCTTTGCACGGCAGGTGCAGCACATGCCGCCTTTGCAGGAGTAGGGCAGCTCGATGCCCGAGCGCAAAGCGGCATCGAGAATCGATGTGTCGGTGGGATGAAACTCGACTTCGCGCTCGACGCCATCGAGCTTCAATGTGATCACCGCGTACGGGGCGTCACCGGCTTCTTCATGGTGCGCGGACCGCGCATCGGGCACACCGAAGCGCTCGACATGGATGTGCTCGGCCGACATGCCGGCGGATTGCAGCGCTGCCTCGACCTCGTCGATCATCGCGCCCGGACCGCAGACGAACGCCTCGTCGATCGTCGCGACCGGCAACAGCGTATCGGTGAACGCTCTGATCTTGGCTGCATCGAGACGGCCGTTGAACAGCTCGACATCCTGTTGCTCGCGGCTGAACAGGTGGTAAAGCCCGAAGCGCGACAGATAACGGTCCTTGAGGTCCTCGAGCTCTTCATGGAACATCACGCTTGCCTGGCGGCGATTGCCATAAAGCAGCGTGAACCGGCTCGCAGGCTCGCGCGCAAGCGTGGTCTTGATCAGCGAGAGAATCGGCGTGATGCCGGCGCCGGCCGCGAACGCGACGTAGTGCTTGCTGTGGGCCTGATCCAGGCGCGTGTGGAAGCGGCCGTCCGGCGTGAGCACGTCGATCTCATCGCCGGATTTCAGGTGCGCGTGTGCCCAGTTCGAGAACGCGCCACCCGGGACGCGCTTGATCGCGACGCGTAACTGCCGATCGTCCGCGCCGGCGCAGATGGAATACGATCGGCGCAGCTCGGTCCCGTCGATGCTAGTGCGCAACGTGATGTGCTGACCTTGGATGAACGCGTAGTCGGCGGCGAGCGCGGGCGGGACGTCGAAGCAAAGGCTGACCGCGTCCGCAGTCTCGCGCCGGACTTCCGCGATCCGCAGCGTGTGGAAGCGCGGGGTCATTGCGGCAATGGGTAGGGATGCAATGCGGAAAAAATCCCCCCCGGCCCCCCTTCTTCAAAGGGGGGAGATGGTGTGCACAGGCGTGAGCTCGGGGTGGAGGTTTGCCTTCCCGGCAGTCCCCCCTTTGAAAAAGGGGGACGAGCGATAGCGCGGGGGGATTTTGCGTGCGATCTCGTGAGCGCGGACGCGCCGCCTGCGAAGATCACCATTGCGCTCCGGGATAAGCCCGCTGCAGGTACTGCAGGTCGGCGAGCAGGTAGCCCATGTGCTCGCTGTGTCGGCCGAGCTTGCCCTGAGAGCGGAACGCTGTCCGCGCCGGTACCGCAAGCGTTGCCTGCTGCAGCGTCGGCGTCACGGCTTCCTCCCACGCGGCCTCGAGCGAAGACCACGCGACTGTGATTCCAGCCGCTTCCACTTCGTTGTCGATTGGATCAGGAGTGAACAGCTCGGCGGTGTACGGCCACAGGTAGTCGAGCGCCGCCTGCGTGCGCGCATGCGATTCCTCCGTGCCGTCTCCCAATCGCACGACCCAGTCGGCATTGTGACGGAGATGGTAGCGGCTCTCTTTCAGGCTTTTCTCGGCGATGGCTGCGAGCTCCAGATCCTGCGAAGTCATCAGCGCCTGCCAGAGCTCGAGCTGAAACGCACTGAAGAGGAAGTTCCGAACCACGGTTCGTCCGAAGTCTCCGTTCGGCAGCTCGACGAGCGTCACGTTGCGGTACTCGGACTCGGGGCGCAGAAATGCGAGCTGGTCTTCGTCGCGTCCGGCAGCTTCGAGGTGTCCGGCGCGCGCATACAGCAGCCTGGCCTGGCCGATCAAGTCCAGTGCCATGTTGGCGAGCGCGAGATCCTCCTCGAGCACCGGAGCGTGCCCGCACCATTCGGACAAGCGCTGGCCGAGAATCAGCGCGTTGTCGGCGAGGCGCAGGGTGTATTGAAAATGCGGGGAGCTCACATGTGATCCACGTCATCCGGCAGCTTGTAGAAGGTCGGATGTCGGTAGATCTTGTCCTCGGCGGGGTCGAACATCTCGGGCTTCGCGTCGGGATCCGAGGCGACGATGTGATCGGCCTGCACGACCCAGATGCTCACGCCTTCCTGGCGCCGCGTGTAGACGTCGCGTGCGGCCTGCAGGGCCAGACGCGCGTCGGGTGCGTGGACGCTGCCGCAGTGCTTGTGATCGAGCCCGTTGCGGTTGCGGATGAACACTTCCCATAGCGGCCATTCCTTGCGTTCCATGCCTAATTACCTCGCCTTTAGCTCGTGCCTTACGCTGTAGTTTGCTTCCGCGCGTGCGCCAGCGCGGCTTCCCGCACCCAGGCGCCGTCTTCCCACGCTTTCACGCGCTGCTCTAGCCGCTCCTTGTTGCATTGACCGTTGCCGTTGACGACGTTCCAGAACTCGACCCAATCGATCTTCCCGTGATCGTAGTGCCCGCGCTGCTCGTTCCAATTGAGATCCGGATCGGGGATTGTCACTCCGAGCACCTTCGCCTGCGGCACGGTTGCGTCGACGAATTTCTGGCGCAGGTCGTCGTTCGAAATGCGCTTGATCCCCCACTTGGAACTCTGCTCGCCGTGCTGCGACTCGGTGTCGTGCGGTCCGAACATCATCAGCGACGGCCACCACCAGCGGTTGGTCGCGTCCTGCACCATCTGCCGTTGCTCTTCGTTGCCACGCATCATCGTCAGCAGCAGATCGAAGCCCTGGCGTTGATGAAAGCTCTCTTCCTTGCAGATGCGGACCATCGCTCGTGCATAGGGACCGTAAGAGCAACGCGTCAGCGGGATCTGGTTCATGATCGCTGCGCCGTCGACCAGCCAGCCGATCACGCCGATGTCGGCCCATGTCAGCGTCGGGTAGTTGAAGATCGACGAGTACTTGGCTTTGCCCGAATGCAACGCCTCGATCAATTCGTCGCGCGAGACGCCGAGCGTTTCGGCCGCTGCGTACAAGTACAGCCCATGGCCGCCTTCGTCCTGCACCTTCGCTAGCAGAATCGATTTGCGCTTGAGCGTGGGCGCGCGCGTGATCCAATTGCCTTCGGGCAGCATGCCGACGATCTCGGAATGTGCATGCTGGGAGATCTGGCGGATCAGCGTTTTCCGATAGGCCTCCGGCATCCAGTCCTTCGCTTCGATGAATTCGCCGCGCGCAAGCTTGACGTCGAACTCGGCCTGGTAGTCTGCGTTCTCGACGGCTGCAGCGGGCTTCTTCTCTTCCGGCTGCTGGTTGGGAACATCCATCGCTTGGGTGTACATCCGGATCTCCTCAGGCTTTCGGCCGCTTGTCGATCACGCGCTTGGCTTTGCCGACGGTGACGCGCTCGATCGCGAATGGCTCGAGGATTTCGACCTGCGCCGAGACGCCGATGTAGCTCTTGATGTTGTGCTGCAGCTCGTTGGACACCGTGTCTCGGTCGGCGTAACGCATCTCGGCCGTCAGCTCGACGCGCACGGTCAGGCTGTCGAGGTGGCCGTCCTTGTCGACGATCAATGCGTAGTGGGGCGCGAGCGCGGGCAGCTTGCAGATCAACTCCTCGATCTGTGACGGGAAGACATTGACGCCGCGGATGATCAGCATGTCATCGGAGCGGCCCGTGATCTTGTCCATGCGGCGCATCGAGCGCGCGGTTGGCGGCAGCAACCGCGTCAGATCGCGAGTGCGATAGCGAATCACGGGCAATGCCTCCTTCGTGAGCGACGTGAAGACGAGCTCGCCCGCCGAGCCGTCCGGCAATACCTTGCCGGTGTCAGGATCGATGATCTCGGGATAGAAGTGATCCTCCCACACGACCAGGCCGTCCTTGGTCTCGATGCATTCATTCGCAACACCGGGCCCCATGACTTCCGACAGCCCATAGATGTCCACGGCGTCGATCCCCGCGCGCTTCTCGATGGTCTCGCGCATGCCATGCGTCCACGGCTCCGCGCCGAAGATGCCGACCTTGAGCGAGCTCTGCACCGGGTCGAGGCCCTGCCGCTCCATCTCGTCGATCAGTGCGAGCATGTAGGAGGGCGTAACCATGATGATGTGGGGCTTGAAGTCTGTGATCAGTTGCACCTGCTTTTCGGTCTGTCCGCCGGACATCGGCACGACAGTACAGCCGAGGCGCTCGGCCCCGTAGTGCGCACCGAGGCCGCCGGTGAACAGGCCGTAGCCATAGGCCACGTGCACGATGTCGCCGGGCCGACCGCCCGATGCGCGGATCGAGCGCGCCATCAGATCGGACCAGTTGTCGATGTCCTTTTGCGTGTAGCCGACGACCGTTGGCTTGCCCGTGGTGCCGCTCGACGCGTGAATCCGAACCACCTTCTCGCGCGGGACCGCGAACAGGCCGAACGGATAGTTTTCGCGCAGATCCTGCTTGCCCGTCAGCGGGAAGCGCGCGAGGTCATCCAGGGTCTTGAGATCGTCCGGATGCACGCCGTGCTGCTCGAACTTTTTGCGATAGTGAGCGACGTTGTCGTAGGCGTGGCGAACGCTCCACTGCAGGCGCTGGAGCTGTAGCGCGCGCAACTCGTCCTGGCTCGCGCGCTCGATCGGCTCGAGGTCACTGGGCTTGGGCGTGCGGACTGGCATGACTGGTGGCCTTGCGTTAGACGGCCACGCCGAAACTCAAGAAACCGTTCGTGCCGAGCGTCGCGCAGCAGAGTCGAAGCACGCTCGGGACGAACGGAGCGTCGGAAGCACACTGAATGCTCACAGCGGCACCACCTGCTTGTCCTTCGTGCGATGCGAACGGCCGCGCAGAACCGCCACGACTTGCCCTCTCTGATTCGTCACGTTGACGTCGTAGATGCCGGTGCGGCCCGTGAGCGTGACTTCGCGGGCCTCCGCGGTGAGCAGATCGCCGAGATTCGCCGGCGCGACGAAATCCACCACGATGCCCGCGGCCAAAGTGAGCTCGTTCGAGCTGTTGCAGGCAAACGCAAATGCGGAGTCGGCCAGCGTCGTGATGAAGCCGCCATGGCAGATCTTGAAGCCATTGAGCATATCGGCGCGGACCGGCATCGACAGCTTGGCGTATCCGGGACCCATGGCGTCGATCTTCATGCCCAGACCGCGCGAGGCGGCATCTTCGGCAAACATGCCGCTGCCGACGCGATCGGCAACGGTCTGCGGGTCGAGGGCCTGCGGCTTTGCGCTCATGTCGCTCCTTCAGGGCCGGGGCAAGTAGTATTATTGACCGACCGGTCGACGATGCTAGCCTTATCGCCACGGTAATACAAGGCCGTCCAGCGGGGAACGCGCGCCGTTTCGGACTAGTATGCGGGCCTGGCCAGCCTACAGAACAAAGAGATACGCCCATGCCTTGCTACGAAATCGACGGTATCCGGCCGGTGGTTGACCCGACCGCTTTTGTTCATCCCTCAGCGATTTTGATCGGTGACGTGATCGTCGGCGCGCGCTGCTACGTTGGACCTGCCGCGAGTCTGCGCGGGGACTTCGGCCGTATCGTCCTGCGCGCAGGATCGAACGTGCAGGACACCTGCGTGATGCACGGCTTTCCGGGGACCGATACGGTGATCGAAGAAGATGGGCATGTCGGCCACGGCGCTGTCGTGCACGGCGCTCGTGTCGGTCGCAATGCACTGATCGGCATGAACGCGGTGTTGATGGATAACGCGGTGATCGGCGAGTCGGCGATCGTGGCGGCATGTGCATTCGTGAAGGCCGGCATGGAGATTCCGCCGCGCATGCTCGCGGCCGGCGTGCCGGCCAAGATCGTTCGGCCGCTCGAAGAAAAGGAGATGGCGTGGAAGGTCGAGGGGACGCGAACGTATCAGGACTTGGCGGTGCGCAGTCTCAACACGATGCGCGAAGTGGTTCCACTGACTGAAGTCGAGCCGGATCGGCGACGGATCGAGGTGCCTGGGGTGGTGCCTCTCATCGATGTGAAGCGCGGAACCTGAAAGGACGACTTCGAATTGCAGTTGCAGTGCATCAAGCCTTGACCTTCCAAGAATTCACGTACTCCATCTGCTCAACGCCCTCCGGCAGTGGGGCGATTTCCACCGGATAGCGCGCATCGATCATGACCGCCACTTCGTCGGTCTCCTTGCGCTCTGCGTTGGCGCCGATCTGAAACGCCTTCGGATGCGGGCCGTGCGTGAAGCCGCACGGATGCAGCGTCGCCATCCCGGGCTTGAAGTTGTCGCGGCTGAAGAAGTTGCCGCGGTGATAGAAGATGATCTCGTCGTAGTCGTCGTTGTTGTGGAAGAACGGCACCTTGAGTGCACCGGGATCCGATTCGATCGGGCGCGGACAGAACGTACACACCACGAAGTTCCCGGCGACGAATGTCGTGTGCGCCGACGGCGGCAGGTGGTAGCGGTGGCTCGTCAGCGGCCGGATGTCGCGCCAGTTGATGCGCACTGCGACGAGATCTCCATGCCAGCCGATTGCATCGAGCGGGTTGTACGGGAACGTGATCGTGGACAGCCTGCCACGACGCTTCACGATCACTCGCGTGGAAGTTTCGCCGCGTTGTGCGCGGAACGCTTCGTCCATGCGCGGCGTGTCGAGGATCGCCGGATCGTAGATCGCCTGCGGGCCGAGCAGCCCTTTCTCGGGTAGCTGATACGAGCTTTCGGTCGCTTCGAGCAACAGCAGGGTGGTCGGACCCTTCGGTTCGATGCGCCACATCGCACCGCGCGGCAGCACGATGTAGTCGCCATCGCGATAGCTGAGATGGCCCCAATCGCAGAAGAGCTCGCCCTCGCCTTCGTGGATGAACAGCAGCTCGTCGCCGTCCGAGTTGCGCACCAAGTGGTCCATCTTCCGGTCGCAACCCCAGATCCGCAGCTGCAGATCGCCGTTGTACAGAAAGCGGGCGGCGCCCCAAGGGCTGGCCGCATCGCTCTTCAGTGCCGTCAGGTCGAACGCGTGCGGCTTCAGATCACCTTCGAAGCTGGACCAGCCGGTCGGCGGGTGCTGATGATGGAAATGGCAGCTCGGGCCGAAGAAGCCTTCCTTGCCCATCTCGCGTTCGTAAGTGCCCTGCGGCAGGTCGGCGTGCGCCTGCCTGGAGTGCTCGCCTTCCGCCTTCGGGAAGCTGATCCATTTCTTGGAGCTCATGTTGGTACTCCCGCAAATCTATTCAAATGTCTTCAATACCTTCCCGCGCCCGCCGCATCGCCTCGCGCAACACGTCGAGATCGCCGATGTGGTTCGCGAGCAGCAGAATCAGCCGCGCGTTCACGAGCTCGCTCTGCTCGTCGCTCAGGTCGCGATGCAAGTCGATCAACGCCTGATAGAAGTCGTCCGGCGCCACGACGTTCGGCTCTATGTTCAGGCTTCCCATGCGGCAAATTCCGGCGTTAGGTTTCCGGTCGCGCGCTGCACGGCATCGCGTGCGGCGCGAAGATCGAAATGCCGCCAGCGCGCGGCCACGTGCTGGTCCGGTCGGATCAAGTAGAGTGTGTCGGCTTCGGCACCGTAGCGCTCGGCTGCAATGCCTTGCGCATCGTCGAACGCCGAGAAGCCCGCCGCACTCCATGCTGCCGCGTATCCGGTGGCGCAGATCACGACCGGACGAACCGATTCGGGGAGATTGGCGAGACCGCGCAATCTGGAGCACAGATGCTCGTCCGGTGCGTGTGTCCCCGCGAAGTACAGTCCGACGAACTCATCGCCTAGCTGTTCCAACAGCCAGGTACTGCCGTTGGCCGAATTCAGCGGCGCATCGGCGGCCGGAGCTCCCGGTAGCAGCCGCCCCGCAAACGCCTCCCGATCCGGCGTACTGAGCGGCGTCGAGGTGTAGGTATGCGGCGTCGACAGGCGGCCGCTGTTCACGAGCTTGCGTGCGAACGGATGCGCCTGTGCCAGCTGCAGCGTCGCGTCGCGAAATGTGCGGCTCACGCGGCTCTTCGGCGTGATGAAGTCGGTGCTGCGCGTCGAGTTCAGGATGTTCTCGTCGGCCGCCGGGATGCGTTCCGCATCGTAACTGTCGAGGAGGCTGGGTGATGCTTTATGCGAGAGAACGCGTACGAGCTTCCAGATCAGATTGTCGACATCCTGGATCCCGCCGTTCGCTCCGCGTGCACCGAATGGCGAGACCTGATGTGCCGCGTCGCCAGCGAAGATGACGCGGCCGTGCCGGAATTTCTCCATGCGCCGGCACTGAAACGTGTAGACGCTGACCCATTCGAGTGTGAAAGGATGGTCGGCACCAAGCATCGCCTGGATGCGCGGAATGACGCGCTCAGGTTTCCGCTCTTCATCGGGGTTCGCCTCCCAGCCGAGCTGAAAGTCGATGCGCCAGACGTTGTCCGCCTGTCTATGCAGCAACGCCGACTGCTTCGGATGGAACGGCGGATCGAACCAGAACCAGCGTTCGGTCGGAAACTCGGCTTCCATCTTGACGTCGGCGATCAGGAAACGGTCGCGAAAGACCTGGCCTTGCGTTTCGAGACCGAGCATCTTGCGTACTGCGCTGCGCGCGCCGTCCGCGACGATCACGTACTCGCACGTGAAGGAGTAGCGTCCGTCGGGTGTTTCGATCTCGACGGTTACGTTGTCGTCTCGAGGCTCGATGCCGACGACGCGATTGCGCCAGCGCGCGTCCACGCCTCCGGTCTCCAGCAGCCGCTCGATCAGGAACTGCTCGAGATGAAATTGCTGGAGGTTGATGAAGGCCGGATGCTTGTGGCCGCTCTCGGCGAGCAGGTCGAACGCGTAGAGCAGCCGATCGCGCAGAAACACCTTGCCATGATTCCAGACGACGCCGCGGCTGACGGCTCGCTCGCTGCAGCCAAGCCGGTCGAGGATCTCGAGCGTGCGCTTCGAGAAGCAGATCGCACGGCTGCCTTCGGACAGTGCGGCTTCCTCGTCCACTAGCACGCACGCGACACCTTGCATCGCAAGGTCGATCGCAGCACACAGTCCGACCGGTCCGGCGCCGATCACCATCACGCGATAGCGCCCGGGCTGACCGGAGGTCAGCTCGGGGGCTTTGCGGTAGGCGAAGAGGTCGGTGCCCACGGCTCAAGTCGATAACCGCCAAGATGCCAAGAGCGCCAAGGAAACCATCAGCAGATTGGAAAGTCGCTTTGGGCTCACGCTTGTGGCGCATCCACAGCAGCTGACGCGCTTGGGATCGCTGTTCGCGCAATGAACGCTGCCGTAGTTCATTGGGATTTGGCCCTGTTCTGCTTGGCGCTCTTGGCGTCCTTGGCGGTCCAAGATTTTAGATTCAGCTCTCCAGCGCCGCCCACATCTCCTTATCGCGCTGCGCGGTCCAGATGCGCGGGTCGGGATACTGAGTCGCCTCGTCGTACGCGCGGCTCACGTCGAACGGCATGCAGTGATCGAAGATCACCCAGTTGCCGAACCTGGGCCGCAGCTGAGAGTAGGTCGCCTTGTACACCTCGCGCAGCGGTTTGCCGGCCTGGGCGCCGGCCCGCACCGCATCGAACATCTGCGTGATGAAATCCTGTGTGCCCTTGAGCCCGGCCTCGACCTGCTCGCGCGTGACGAGCGCATCGCCGCGGCCCGGCACGAGCTTCTCGGGCTCGAGCGCGCGCAGCCGATCGAGCGTGTGTGGCCAGTCGCGCAGATAGGCGTCGCCCGCATAAGGGGTTGCGCCGTATTCGACGAGGTCGCCGCTGAACAGGATCTTCTGCTTCGGCAGCCACACGACCGTGTCGCCCTTGGTGTGGCCGCGGCCCAATTGCAGGATGTTCACTTCGAGTGTGCCCATCCACAGCGTCAAAGACTCCTTGAACACGAGCGTCGGCCAGGTGAGACCGGGGATCGATTCGACCGATCGGAACAGGCGCGGGAAGCGCTCGATCTCGGATTTCATGTCTGCTTCGCCGCGCTCGACAATCAGGTCATAAGTGTCCTGGCTTGCGATGATATGCTCGGGACGGTAGGCGCTCGCACCGAGGACGCGCACTGCGTGATAGTGCGACATCACGACGTACTTGATCAGCTTGTCCGTGACTTCGCGAATGCGTCGAATCACGTCTTGCGCCATGACCGGCGTCGCCTGCGTATCGATCACCATCACGCTGTCGTCGCCGATCACGATGCCGGTGTTAGGATCGCCTTCGGCCGTGTACGCATAGGCGCCTTCGCCGAGCTCGACGAAGCTGATGGTCTTCTCGGCCAGGTCGGCCTGCGAGGCGAACTTTTTTTCCATGGTGATGCTCCTCCTGCGCGCCCGGTTGCAGGGCGCATTGCCGGGTTGGCTCGTTATGATGATGGCTCACCGCATCGTATGTTCCCTGCGAATCTGCGTCAAATCAGCGGGGTCCGGCGCTCGTGCCCGTATAATTCCTGAAGACAGCCGGACAACCTGCGCGTTCGCCCAGCGCGCCCGCACTCTATGGACCGCACCGAACGCTTCTACCGGATTCAGCAGCTGCTGCGCCAGAACCGGACCGTTTCGGTGCAGCGGTTCATGGAAGAGCTCGAGATCTCGCTCGCAACCTTCAAGCGCGACCTCGAGTACATGCGCAGTCGCCTCAACATTCCGATCGTGTGGGATCGCGAGGCTGCCGGCTATCGATTCGACAAAGGCGTCGGTGTGCAGGAGCTGCCGGGACTGTGGTTCAGCGATTCCGAGATCTATGCGCTGCTGACCATGCAGCGCCTGCTCGAGGACGTCGAGCCGGGATTGCTCGGATCGCATGTTGCGCCGCTGCTCGATCGACTCAAGGCGGTCATCGGTAGCGGCCAGCATCCCGCCGAGGAGGTGCAGAAGCGCATCCGCATCCTGCATCTGGCACGACGCAGCTTGCCGCTCGCGCACTTTCAGATCGCAGCCCGGTCGCTGCTCGAGCGCAAGCGGCTGCGCATCGCTTACTACACTCGTGCCCGCAACGAGGAAACGCAGCGAGATATTTCGCCGCAGCGCCTGGTCTACTACCGCGAGAACTGGTACCTCGATGCCTGGTGCCATCTGCGCAAGGACATTCGCAGCTTCTCGGTGGATGCGATCCGCGCGGCCGAGATGCTCGATGAGGCGACGCGCGAAGTGTCCGAGCAGGAGTTGGACGAGGTCCTTGCAGCGGGCTATGGCATCTTCTCAGGACGTAAGGTCGAGTGGGCGACGTTGCGCTTCACGCCGGAGCGTGCGCGCTGGGTTGCATCGGAGCAATGGCATCCGCAGCAGCGTTCGCGTTTCGATGCGGACGGCTCTTACCTCCTCGAGCTGCCCTATAGCGATCATCGCGAGCTCGTCATGGACATTCTGAAGCACGGCCCCGAGGTCGAGATTGTTGGGCCAGAAAGCCTGCGCAAGGTGGTCCGCGGAGCCTTGCGGGCGGCGCTGAAACGCTATCCCGCGTGAACCATCCCCCGGAGCTGTACACAGCGTATTTGCGGACCACGTACTGGGTGGAGGCGCGGCCAGCGCCGATTGCGCTGCGAGTCGGCGAGCGTAGTCGCGCGCTGGACCGCGTCCTCGCGCAGCATCGGGTGCGCCGGTGGGCCTTCGTGACCGCGTGGAATCCTCAGTCCCAGCCGGTCGCGTCATGGCGGAACGTGGCTCGCGACGCGCAGCTGCGACACGGGCTCGCGAGGGCAGGGCACCGTTGGTTGCCCGCACTGGGGGAGGGCGATGATCCCGACTGGACACCCGAACCCAGCGTGCTGGTGCTTGGAATGTCGGCTCCCGATGCGGCGCGTCTGGGGCGGCGGTTTGGCCAGAATGCCGTCGTGATCGGCAAGCTCGGAGGGCGCGCTACGCTTCTCTGGTGCGGACCGGCAGCGTAAGTCGCGTCGCGTCAAGCCCCGGAAAGGCGGGCTCATTCCTTGAGCCACTCAAGGCCGCAAGCTCCGGATCGCCAGCCTTCGACACC
>Ga0207639_10001644_pt1 | contig 15061 bp, 16 predicted proteins | sample KBSCornC32_FD_184299 | JGI IMG/M metagenome (GOLD analysis project Ga0207639, IMG submission 184299) | Corn rhizosphere microbial communities from Kellogg Biological Station, Michigan, USA - KBS Corn C3-2 (SPAdes) (version 2) | ecosystem: Host-associated > Plants > Roots > Rhizosphere > Soil ...
ACGTCCCGCGCATACTGATCGACGGTGAGCGGCACGGTCTTGCCGTCGGGTCCCGGAGCGTACTGCACCTGCCCATCGCTCAGCGGCGGCGGCATGCTGATCACATGGCCGGGGAACACGGTGTTGTAGTACTTGCCGTCCGGCAGCTTGAACGGCGTTCCATCCGGGTTCTTCGCGTCGGCGGGCGCCTCCGTATAGCCCTCGAGGAGCGCGTGGATGTAGTCGGGGCCGCCTTCCGCGTAAGCCGTGAAGTAGTTGAGGATCCAGAACGGGAACTTATCTTCGCGCGAGCGGGCCTTGGCGAGCACCGACATGTCGGGCGGCACGACGCCGAACGACGCCTCGAGATCGGCCTTGCTCTGGTCGGGTCCCGGCCAGCGGTCAGCCGGAATTCCAGGGCGCTTGCCGCCGGCGGCATCCGGATCGGCGATCGTGTAGGTCGCGGCGAGCGCCTTGACCTGGGCCTCGGTGAACTCCGGCCCGCCCTCTTCGGCGAGATTGCGGAACGCGAGCAGCCGCGCCGAGTGGCAGTTCGAGCAGACTTCCTTGAACACCTGGAAGCCACGCTGCAGCTGGTTCTTGTCGTAGGTGCCGAACGGCCCCGCAAAGCTCCAGCCCTGCTTGGCGATCGTGACCTCGTCCTGCGCGAAGGCGGGAGCGGCGAGTCCCACCGCGACGAAGAGTGCCGCGACAAGGGCCGTGATGCGGATCATGGCGAGTGGCGTTCTCATTCTGCGGCCTGCATTACGGGCGTCTTCAATACCGATTCCGAAATCGAATTGGGCAGCGGCCTGGGTTTCTCGAAGCGGCCCAGCAGCGGCAGCACGAGGATGAAATAGGCGAAATAATAGACCACCGAGAGCTTGCTGATGTCCTTGACGGGCGGTCCGCTCGGGCCGAAGCCGAACATCTCGCCCAGCGTCAGATCGGGCTTCACCGAACCGTACCAGGTGAGCATCACGAAGTTGATGACGAACAGCCAGTAGAACCATTTGAACCAGGGCCGGAAGCTGCCGGAGCGGACCTTGGACGTGTCGAGCCAGGGCACGACGAACAGGATCAGCAGTGCCGCCGCGAAGACGATGACACCCAACAGCTTGCTGTCGATGATGAAGTTGAAGTCGATGGCGCGCAGGATGGCGTAGAACGGACGCAGGTACCATTCCGGCACGATGTCGGCGGGGGTCTTGAGGGCGTCGGCCTGGATGTAGTTGTCCGGGTGACCGAAGATGTCCGGCGCAAAGAAGGCAAACCACGCGAACGGGATCAGGAACACCACGAGGCCGTAGAGATCCTTCATCGTGTAGAACGGATGGAACGGCACGGTGTCCCGCTTGGTGTCCTTCACATCGACGCCGACCGGGTTGCCGTTACCCGGCACGTGCAGCGCCCAGATGTGGAGCGCCACCACCGCCGCGATGATGAACGGCAGCAGGTAGTGCAGCGCAAAGAAGCGGTTGAGCGTCGGGTTGTCGACGCCGAAGCCGCCGCGCAGCAGCTCGAGGATGGGATCGCCGATGATCGGCACCGCGCCGAAGATGTTGGTGATCACCACAGCGGCCCAGAAGCTCATCTGGCCCCACGGGAGCACGTAGCCGAAGAACGCAGTGCCGACCGTCAGGATGTAGATGATGACGCCGAGGATCCAGAGGATCTCGCGCGGCGCCTTGTACGAGCCGTAGAACAGCCCGCGGAAGATGTGGATGTAGAGCGCCACGAAGAACATCGAGGCGCCCGTCGCGTGGATTGCCTGGATGGTGCGACCGCCGACGACGTCACGCTTGATCAGCTCGACCGAGTCGAAGGCAAGGCCGGCATTGGGCGTGTAGTGCATCGCAAGGATGATGCCGGTGACGATCTGCGAGGCCAGCATGAAGGTCAGGATGCCGCCGAAGGTCCACCAATAGTTGAGGTTCTTGGGTGTCGGATAATCGACGAAGGACGGCTTGACGAAATTGATGATCGGGAGCCGGTCTTCGACCCAGCGCACCACGGGATTCTTTGGAACGAACTTTTCGGTGTGGTGATCCATCTAGCGCCCCGTCAACCGATCTGCACTTTGGTGTCGCTCAGGAATTTGTAGGGCGGCACCACGAGGTTCTTGGGAGCGGGACCTTTGCGGATGCGGCCCGACGTATCGTATTGCGAGCCATGGCAGGGACAGAGCCAGCCGCCATAATCGCCCGCCTCGCCCTTGGGGATGCAGCCCAGGTGCGTGCAAACCCCGACCATGACCAGCCAGTTGTCGTGGCCCTTCATGACGCGATCCTGGTCGGTCTGCGGATCCTTGAGCTGATCCATCGGCACCGCCCGCGCGTCGTCGATTTCCTTCTGCGTGCGGTTGCGGATGAACACCGGCGCGCCGCGCCATTTCACCGTGATCGCCGAGCCCGTCTGGATCGGCGCGAGGTCGACCTCAATGGACGACAGCGCCAGCACGGATGCATCGGGGTTCATCGAAGCGATGGCCGGCCACACGACCGCGCCGACCCCAACCACACCCACCGCGCCGGTCGCGATGTAGAGAAAATCGCGCCTGCCGGCGTCCGGCTGGTCGCTGTGCGCCATATTCGATTCTGTCGCCAAGGTGGAAAGTCCCCGCCTGATGCCTTGCCCCGCGCCGATCTACGGGGCCCCCGCACCGCGCGCGACATGCCGTCACGCGGCCCTCAACGATCGCGTGATTTGGCTGTCTTTTTGCACTCCCACAGGCACTTGTCCAGCCACGAGAGCCGGGCGAAAACCGGCTGCGACACTATACCCACAGCGCGTTTTCGCCCGCTGTGCGAGAGGACACGCCGATGCCCGTCGAACTGGCGCTCTACCAGCCCGAAATCGCGCAAAATACCGGCACGCTGCTGCGACTCGGGGCCTGCTTCGGCGTACCCGTCCACATCATCCATCCGACCGGCTTTCCGTTGAACCAGCGCAGCCTCAAGCGCGGCGCGCTCGACTATCTCGACCACGCCGAAATGATCGAGCACGACAGCTTCGCGCACTTCACGGACTGGGCGAGCGGCGCCGGACGGCGACTCGTCCTCCTGACCACCAAGGCAACGCAGTCCGCCTACGAGACCGCATATGCCGACAACGACCTCTTGCTCCTCGGGCGCGAGAGCATTGGCGTGCCGCCGGAGGTCGCTGCGGCCGTCGAACACAAGATCCGCATTCCCATGCAGCCCGGTTTGCGCTCGATCAATGTCGCGCTCGCCGGCGCTCTGATATTGGGCGAAGCCCTGCGCCAGACACATCGCTTCGAGACGCTTCAGTGACCCTCCCCGCCGACATCGCGCAAAAAAAGCAGACCGCCGCGGCCTGGTTCCGCCAGGTTCGCGACGATCTCTGCGCGCGCCTCGAATCCATCGAGACCGAGGGCGGCGCAACCTCTGAAGGTGCCGCGGGAAAGTTCGAGATCAAGCCGTGGACCCGGCCTGATGGCGGGGGCGGTGAGATCGGGCTCCTGCACGGGCGCGTCTTCGAGAAGGCCGGAGTCCATATCTCGATCGTCCATGGCCGCTTCAGCGAAGAGTTCGCGCGCCAAATGCCCCACACCCAGGCCGGTGCCGAATTCTGGAGCGCAGGCGTCTCGGTGATCATCCATCCGCGCAATCCCCACGTCCCCGCGGCGCACATGAACACGCGCATGATCGTCACCGGCGACTGGTGGTTCGGCGGCGGCGGCGACCTGACGCCCGTCCTCGATCGTCGCCGCACCCAGACCGATGCGGACTCGATCGATTTCCACGCCGCCTACAAGGCTGCATGCGACGCGCACGGGTCCAACTACGATCGCTTCAAGGCCTGGTGCGACGAGTACTTCTTTTTGAAACACCGCAACGAGCCCCGCGGCATCGGCGGCATCTTTTACGACAATTTCAACTCCGGCGACTGGAACGCCGATTTTGCCTTCACCCAGGACGTCGGCCGCGCCTTCCTCGACATCTACCCCAAGCTCGTGCGCCGCAACTTCACGACCCCCTGGACTGAGGTCGACCGCAACGAGCAGCTCGTCCGCCGCGGCCGCTATGTCGAGTTCAACCTCCTCTACGATCGCGGCACGACCTTCGGACTCAAGACCGGCGGCAATGTCGAAGCGATCCTGAGCTCCATGCCGCCCGAGGTCCGCTGGCCCTAGGAACGGAACCGCGCGTTGGCCGTTTTCCTCGCGAGGGCAAGGAGGACGCCATGAAGCAATATGAATGTCTCGTGCCGGGTTGCAGCTGGCACACCGAAGCCAAGGACGAGGCCGAGATCGTGCGGCGCGCGGCTGATCATTTGCGCGAGGTCCACGATGAATCCGTTGTTCGTCCCGAAATGATCGAGCGGATCAAGCAGCGCATCCACGAGCCGCAGCCGGCGCACTAGGGCCGGCGGATTTCGCCCGTCAGGGCATCACGGGTCAGGCGAAAGCCCCCCGCGATCCATTTGCGTTCAAGCCGCTCGAGCTCCGCGCCCAGCGCCGGCCCGGGCGCGTAGCCTTTTGCAATGAGGTCATCCCCGGTGAGCGGGAACGTCGCGACCTCGATATTCTCAAGGCCCTGCAGCACCGCGGACTTGCCCGCCTCCGTCCATCCTGCGAGCGTTGCCGCAAGTTCCACCGCGTCGGCCAGCACGGCCGGGAACCGATATGCCGCCTCGTTGATCTGGAAATCGATCAGCAGCCGCGCCGCCGCAAGCATGGCTTCGGCCTGCGCGATCTCGTCATTGCTGAGCCGCCAGGTCTGCTTCAGACGCTCCGAGCCCAGCGCCGCGACCATCAGCGCGAGGCGCGGCACGGCATTGGGCTTCCGCGCCCGCCGTTCATAGCCCCCGAGCTGATCGAGCAGGTTCGGCGGCAGCACGAGCACGCCCACCGCGCTCATCGCCGTGAAGGTTCGCGCCACACGGCCCAAATCAAGCATGCGCCGGATCTCGCCGCCGACCCGCTCCGCCGACAGGCTGCCGAGGTCACCGGCAGCCCGGCCGACCGCCGCGAGACCGTCCTCGTTGAACTCTTCGTGTCCGTGACTCGCCGAAAACCGGAAGAACCGAAACACGCGCAGCCGATCCTCCGCGATGCGCCGATCGGGATCGCCGATGAAGCGCACGCGTCCCGCAAGGCAGTCTTCCGCCCCGCCGATCGGATCGAAGAGCGCGCCGTCCATTCCGACATAGAGCGCATTGAGCGTAAAATCTCGCCGTTCCGCATCGCGTGTCCAGTCGGTCCCGAACTTGACCTTCGCGTGCCGGCCGTCCGTCTCGATGTCCTGCCGCAGCGTCGTGACTTCGGCGACGAAATCGCCGGCCTTTAGCGTCACCGTCCCGTGCTCGATGCCGGTGGGATATGCACCGAGCCCCGCTTCGCCGGCGCGTCGCATAACCTCCTCAGGCAATAGCGTCGTCGCGAAATCGACCTCGGCACTGTCGCGTACGCGATCGAGCAGGCTGTCGCGCACGATGCCGCCCACCGCACGCGTCTTGCTCGATGCACCGTCCAGCAGTGCAAAGACGCGCTGCGTCTCCGCGCGCTTCAGCCACGGAGCTTCCTTGAGGCGCTGTGCTGCGGCCTTCGGGATCACGGTGTCACGTCGTCCTTGAGCGCCAGTTCGTAAAAGCGGCGCGTGAGATTTGCCGTTATACCCCAGATCACCCGCTCATCGTGAACGATCTGCCAAGTCGTGTGCTCGACCTCGCGCCGCCGGATCCGATAGGTCCCGAAACTCTCCTCCGCCATCAACATGGACAGCGGCACCTCGAACACGGATTCTACCTCGCCCGGATTGGGCGTGAACCCGCCGCGCGGCACGACCAGCGCCACCACCGGCGTGATCATGAAATTGGAACCGGTGAAATAGGTCGGCAGGTATCCGAGGATCGTTGCATCCGAAGGCTCGAGTGCGACCTCCTCGTTCGCCTCGCGGAGCGCCGCTGCCGCCGGGCCGTCGTCCTCGGGATCGACCTTGCCGCCGGGGAACGCGATCTGCCCCGAATGCGACCTCAGATCCGGCGAGCGCTCGGTGTAGAGGACCGAGAGCAGCTCGCCACGCCGCACGATCGCAACCAGCACGGCGGCATCGCGGGGCGGTCCGCGAAAGCCGCCCTCGGGTATCCAGTCGGGTGTGAGCGCGGCGATCGCTTCCGCTGCCTGCGGAGTGGGCAGCAGCCGCGTTCTGATTCGCTCGATCAGGTCGTCGGCCGCCGTCACTCTGGTGTCCTATTGCCGCTTCTTGGCTCCGAACGGGCCGATCGGACCGGCGATCCGCGTCGCGAGCGTCTTGTCCTCGGCATAGAGCAGCACGCGCGCGGGGTCCACCGGACCGGGCCACTGGATCGCGCCGGGCGTCGTCACCTGCCAGCCGAGCGGGCAGTAATAATCCTGGTCGCCCACCAGCACCACGAAGCTGCCTTTGCCCTGCGCCAGCGCAATATCGCGCGCCGCCTTCGCCAGCATCTTGCCGGCGCCGCGTTTGCGGTAATCGGGATGCGTTGCGAGGGGGCCAAGCATGTAGCCGTCGAGCCCGCCGATGCTGATCGGTGTCATCCACACCGATCCGCAGGACGTGCCGTCGACTTCGGCGATGAGAGAGAGGGAGGGGTCGATCGGGAAGCGCTCGCGCACTCGATAGGCGGTCCGGGCAAAGCGACCGGGACCGAAGGCCAGCTCCTGCAGCTTGGCGACGAATTCGTCGTCCTGCGGAGTGGCGAAGCGGAAAGCGGGCAGACCAGCTTGCGGCGGAGTCGCCGGTGCCGGCGAATAGACGGAAGGAGCGATCATCGTGACAGTCCAAAACAAGAGTGAGGACAAGCGTTCCGGCCTTGGGCCGGTTCCCGACCTTTACGGTCGTCGGGTCACGTGAGCGACGTTCTCCATCCTGGGCGCCTCCTGACGCCTGAAATCCGCATTAGCACCATGGTGCCAACGCGTAAACGTAAAATCAGAACCGCCGGCCGCCATTTCAAGACCTCAAGGTGAACAAGAGATTTTCACCATTCGGCGGCCGGCTGCACTCCAGAGATGATCTCGGCAATCCGCGCCGCCGTCCCCCGCTCAGTATCCGCCGGCAGCTCGCTCATCTCGACCCACTCGCACGCCGCGATTTCGAGGTTGGGCCGAAACGCTCGCAGCTGCGAAAACGCCCTCGCCACATAAAGCGCGACGTAGTCACGCCCGCCGCCGGCAACGCGGTTGAGAAACAATCCCTGCAGTTGTGGCCGCCCCTTGGCCACGCACCCGGTCTCCTCCACACCCTCGCGCACAGCAGCCGTCTCCGCTGTCTCGAAGGGCTCGACCCCGCCCCCTGGAAAGTGCCAACCGGGCACATAAGTATGCTTCACTAGGAGGACTTTGCCGCCATCGATCAGCGCCAACCGGACGCCCACCGTCTGGCGCTTGCGGATCGCGACAGCGAACAAATGGAGCCGCGTTCTGAAGACCTGCCAGGGATTTAGCGCCACGCCGTCGACCATTCCTTCACGCTAGCAGTGCCGCCGCCTGCGCAAAATGAGAGCTTTGCGACATCGCCCATTTTCTTGAGCCCCACCGCATGCCATTACCGGCCCGATGATCACCCTCGCCCATCTGTCGGACGTTCATTTGGCGCCGCTGCCGCCCGTTCGTCTCGGCGAATTGGCGAGCAAGCGGATGCTTGGCTACCTCAACTGGCGCCTGCGCCGGCACAACACGCTGGCCGGGTCGGGCCTGCACACGCTCGTCGAACACATGCGCGACCAGAATCCGGACTTCACCGTGGTCACGGGCGACCTCGTCAATCTTGGCCTCCAGGCCGAGGCGGATACGGCCCTCAACTGGCTCGAGACTCTCGGTGACCCAGGCGAGGTCTGCGTCGCGCCCGGCAATCACGATGCCTATGTGGGGCCGGCGCTCGAATGGAACCGCCATCGCTGGGGCGGCTACATGCGCGGCGAAGCACTCGACGCCTCGCCCTTTCCGTTCGTGCGGCGGATGGGCGAGCTCGCGGTGATCTCTTGTTCGAGCGCAGTGCCGAGCCCGGCCGGCTTCGCCTATGGCCGCTTCGAGGCCGATCAGGCCGAACGCCTCGGCCGCATCCTCAAGATGATGGGCGACGCCGGGTTCTTCCGCGTGGTGCTGATCCACCACCCGCCCAACCAGGAATTGAGGAGCTATCGCCTGGGCCTGCGGCACGCCGAGCTCTTCCGCGAGCAGGTGGCAGATTTCGGCGCGGAACTGGTCCTTCATGGCCATACTCACAAATCCTCGATCTTTGCGATCCCCGGTCCGGGCGGCGACGTGCCGGTGATCGGCGTCGCGGCCGCTGGCGCTGCCCAGCGCGAAAGCGGCGGCGAGGACCCGGCGCGCTACAACCTCTTCCGCATCGAGCGGCACGGCGCGGCCTGGGCCTGCACCATGCGCGAATTCGGCTTCCAGCGGCTGGGGTCGGAGGTCGTGTTGCGATTGAGCACGAGGATCTACTAGCGCGTGAGCGACATGTTCCGCATCGAGGAGCCGAGCTTCGACGCCACCTCCGGTGTCGCGCGCTTTCCCTTTGCCCTCGGCGATCTCCACTTCACGGAGACGCTCACGTTTCCCGCGGGCGCCAACGCCGATGTGGCAGCCAGCCCTGCTTTCGCGAAACTTCTCGACCTCACGGCTATCGTCCTCGGCGTCAGCTATTTCAAGCTGAAGGCGCCGCTTCACATCGCCGCTGATTTCCCGCTTACGGCACAGGAGCGGGACTTCGCCATCGACGTCTATTCCAACGGCCTCGGCGAGTTCTACGCGCGCAATAATCTGAGCCACTTCGGCAAGATCGAAATCGAGGCCGCGGACGACCGCAGCAAGGCCCGCCCTTCGCCGCTCCTCAAGGACCGTGCGCTGCTGCCCATCGGGGGCGGCAAGGACTCGATCGTCTCGCTTGAGCTGCTCGAATCCGCGGGCCTCGACTACACACCCTTCGCGGTCAACCCCAGGGGCCCGATCCTCGGCTCGGTCGATAAATCCGGCAGAACGCCGCTCTACGTGATCCGCACTCTCGACCCCGAGATGATCCGGCTGAGCAAGGCACCGGGCTATCTCAACGGCCACGTCCCCTCCACCGCCATCAATTCGATGATCGCCGCACTGACGGCTCTCTTGTTCTCCTACAACCGCATCATCCTCAGCAATGAGCGCTCGGCCAGCGAAGGCAATGCCATGCACGATGGCCGCGAGGTGAACCATCAATATTCGAAATCCCTCGAGTTCGAGGTCCACATCGCCGACGTGCTCCAGGCGGCCACGGGCGGCGCGCTTAGCTATTTCTCACTGCTCCGCCCCTATTCCGAAGCGCGCATCGCAAAACTCTTCGCCCGCGAGACCCGGTTCGACCACGTCTTTTCGAGCTGCAACGAGAACTTCAAGCTCGCCGGCAACAACGGCCCGCTCTGGTGCGGCCATTGCCCGAAATGCCATTTCACCTTCCTCGTCCTCGCCCCGGTGATGGACAAGGCGCGCCTGCTCTCGATCTTCGGCCAGAACCTGCTCGACGTCCCCGCCAATGAGCGTTCCTTCCGCGAGCTCACCGGCCTCGCCGGCCAAAAGCCGTGGGAGTGCGTTGGTGAGATCGAGGAAGCCGCCGCCTGCCTCTATGCGCTCACCGGCCACCCTGAATGGGATTCCAGTGCCGTCGTCAAAGCGCTGCGCGAGGATCTCCTGAAGCAATATGGCCGGCCGCGCCTCGTCACCGCACTCAGCGACCTCATGGTCGACAGTCCCGATCATCACATCCCCTCGTCCATCTTCGAGAAGGTCGCGCCCCATGCGCTTTGATGCGCCCGCCCTGCTCTACGGCGCCGGCCGCGAGGGCCGCTCCACCCGCGCGTTCCTCAAATCGCGCGCGCCGGACCTCAAGGTCTTCGTGACCGTCGACAGCGGCACGCCCGACATCGACGATGCCGAGTTCATCACGCCCAACGACCTGCCCGCCGCCATCGCCGCCCATCGCTTCGCGACCATTGTCAAATCGCCCGGCGTCTCGCGCTACCGCCCGATCTTCCTCACTGCCCGCGAAGCCGGCATCGCCGTCACCTCGAACCTCAATCTCTGGGGCGAATATTACCGCGCCGGCCGTACCGTCATCGCCATCACCGGCACCAAGGGCAAATCCACGACCGCGACCCTCACGCATCTGATGCTCACCGCCGCCGGACTTGACGCCGGACTCGCCGGCAATGTCGGTCTCGCGCCGCTCGAAATCGCCGACAAGAACAAGCTCGTCGTCTTCGAGCTCTCGAGCTACCAGACCGCCGACATGGCGTTCTCGCCCGATATCGCGGCGCTCACCAACCTCACCCCTGAGCACACCGACTGGCATCGCGACGTCGCGCACTACTATGCGGACAAATTGAACCTCGTCGACCGCGACACGCCCTTCCCCGTCGCGCTCGGCCCACAGGCGGAAACCAATCCGCTGGTCCAGGCCGCCCTCCGCGATCCGCACCGCATCCTGCCGCCGCTCGCGCCCTTCATCGATGATCGCATCATCTCGGCTGTGAAGCGTTCGCGCCTCAGGGGATCACACAATCTCGACAACGCCCGCCTCGCCGCCAAACTCGCGCTGGCGGCGGGCGCCGGGCTCGACGGCATCGTCAAAGGCATCGCCGCCTTCGTGCCCTTGCCGCATCGGCTCGAGGAGCACCAAATCGGCGGCAAAATATTTGTCGACGACTCCATCTCGACCACGCCCGAAGCCACCAAGGCCGCGCTCGCCGCTTACGAGGGCAAGCGCATCGCCCTCATCGCCGGTGGTCACGAACGCCAGCAGGATTACGCCGAGCTCGTCTCGCTCCTCGCCCAGCGCGGCGTGAAATTGCTCTTGACGCTGCCCGTCACCGGCGACCGCCTCGCCACCGCGACCGCCGCCGCCGCGCCGCAGATCGAAGTGGTCGAAGCCGCAACCCTCACCGCCGCGCTCGATGCCCTTGCCGCGCGCAAAGACGTGTTCGATACGGCCATTCTCTCGCCGGGGGCGCCGAGCTACGGGCAGCTGGAAAAGCCGGGCGTCGTCTTTGCCAATTTCGAGGAACGCGGCCGCGCCTTTGTGCGCCTCGCCGAGGAACGGTTCGCCTGATCAGCCGTCCGGCTTTTCGGCCCCGGCAGACTGTGTCTCTTTATCCTTGCCAGCGTCGATCCGCCGATCGAGCTGCTTGAGCAGAGCCAGCACCACCAGCGCCAGCAACGCCACGAACAGCCCGATGGCGTAATAGCCGAGCCCTGCGCACATCCCCACCGCGCCAGCGAGCCACATGCCGGCCGCGGTCGTCAGTCCGTGCGGGGAGCCCGATCCACGGAAGATCACACCGGCACCCAGGAACGCGATGCCCGCGGTCACCGCCTCGACCGAATGCACCGGGTCCGACCGGCCATTGGTCATCACTTCGGGCAGGTGAAAGATCTCGAGGGTCAGGACGGTGTAGGTCGCGGCTGCCAGTGCCACAAGGATATGCGTCCTTAGTCCAGCCGAGTGCAGCGACCGCTCGCGCTCGAAGCCGATGATCCCGCCAAAGATCACCGCCACGCACAGTCGAATGAGGATTGTCGGCAGCTGCCAGAATGTGTCGGCCATGCCGAGCGCGCGCAGGATGTCCATGCGATCCCCCTCGCTGGCACCCTATCACGACCGTTATTGAGTTCTAGGCCGCGGCCGCCAGCACCGCGGCGAGCCGTGCCTCGCGCACCCTCAGCCCGTCATGCCGCTCGGCCACCGCTGCCCACATGTCACTGAGCTTGGCAGTCTCGAACAGCGCAAAGAGGCACGGCGCGATGTAGCTCTTGCGCGTAATCGCCGGCGTATTGCGCAGGAAGGCGGCGACGTTCCGCGTCACGTCCGCCACCTGCCGCTTTCGCGCCGCCGCGGACTCGCCCGGCTCGATCTTCGCCAAGGCCTCCGCCGCCAACGCGCTCGCGTGCAGCGTGCGGAAATCCTTGGCACTCACCGGCGCGCCGGCGATCTCGCGCAGATAGCGATTGAGCTCCTCGGTCCGGATTGCTTTCGCGACACCCTCGTCAGTCCGGTACATCAGCAGGCGCTTACCCGGGATCGTCTTTACCCGCGCGATGGCGCCGGCCAGCCGCGCATCCTCGAGCGTGTAGTCGGCGCGCTTGCCGCTCTTGGCAGGAAAGCTCAGCGTCAACCTGTCGCCCTCCACGGCCACGTCGCGCGTGAACAAGGTGCCGGCCCCGCGCGTGCCTCGCGCGTCAAGATATCGCTCGCGCCCAATGCGCATCGCTGTTCGATCGATCAGAGCGACCCCGATCGCGAGCGCGAGCGTTTTGCTGCCGGTCTCGGCCTCGAGATCCTCATGGACCTTCCGGCGAATGCGCGGCAGCGCTTCCGTCAACAGCGCCAGCTGCCGCTGCTTGCGGCGGGTCCGACGCGCTTCCCATTCGGGATGATAGATGTATTGCACGCGGCCGGCGGCGTCGGTGCCGCAGGCCTGGATGTGCATCCTGGGATCGGGCGCTATGTGTACGTCGGTCCAAGCTGGCGGAATGCCGAGGTGCATCGCGCGGTCTCGCAGCTCACCGGCGGGCCAAGGCTTGCCCTCAACGTCGAAATAGGCGTGTCCGCGGCCATGTCGCATACGCCGCACGACGAGATCCTCGCGCTTGATGGTCTTCAGCCGCACTTCCGTCCCTTATTGAGCAGTCACTGGCGTCGTGGCGAAAAAGACCAGGTACACGATCGCGAAAAGCGCGATGACCAGCACCGTCGAGATCACCAGCACCCACATATTGTCGAGCGTCCGGCTGCCCTGCCGTACCTCGGTCGCGGATTTGTGCGCGTCGTAGGTCGGCGGATTCTGCGGTTCGTACTTTGCCATTTGCCCCTCCTTCATCGAGGTGGGGACAAAACGTCGCGCCGGGGGCGAAGTTCCGCCGCCCCTTGACCGCGTGGGCGTGCCGGGCAATCTGGGCCGGCAATGGCAGGCGGGATCAGAGTGCGGCACACGGGCCCTTTCGAGCGGCGGCAGGTATGACGATCGGCAGCTTTCTCGTCGCCAGGGCAGCGAAACTGCCCCGCCGCCTCAACCGCGCACAGCGCCAGCGCGACCTGATGATCGCCATGCGCGACGGCGTCCATCTCGCCTCCGAGCTCCACCGACCGCGCGCCGAGGGGAAATACCCGACGCTGCTGATGCGGGTACCGTACGGCCTGCGTGCCTTTTCAGCGGTCGCCACCGCTTACGCCGAGCGCGGCTACAACGTCGTGCTCGAGGCGTGCCGCGGCACTGATCGCTCCGAGGGCGAGTTCGATCCGTTGATCCACGAGCGCGACGACGGCCTCGATACCCTCGCCTGGATCAAGGCCCAGCCCTGGTTTGACGGCCGCCTCGGCACCACCGGCGCGAGCTACCTCGGCTACGCGCAATGGGCCATCTCGGACTCGCTGCCCAAGCAGTCGGCGATGGCCGTCAAGATTTCGAGCGCCGAGTTCAAGTCTGTCGTCTTCCCCGGCGGAAGTTTCCATCTGGGACTCTGGCTCGGCTGGATGCAGATCGTCCAGCTGCTACGCAAGCCGCCGTTCGGCATCGGCCGCAAGCTCGCGAGCGGGTACGTCGAAAAACGCACCCTCGCGGCGTCGATGAAGCTGCCGCTGATCGATGCCGACAAGCGCGCCACCGGCCGCGAGGTGCCGTTCTGGCATCGCTGGCTCAATGGCGCGATCGGCAATGACGAGTTCTGGAAGCCGCTCGACCACACCCACCGCATCGGTCCGCGCACACCTCCAACCACCTTCGTCTCCGGCTGGTACGATTTTATGATCGACCAGCTGCTGCGCGATTATGGCACACTCACAATGTCCGGCGGCGTAGCCCAGCTCACCGTCGGTCCGTGGTGGCACATCAGCCCCGAGCTGCAGCTCTACGGCTTCCGAGACACACTTGCCTGGATGGACGCGAAACTGCGCGACGATCCGTCCTTCCTTCCAGCCAAACCGGTGCGCCTCTTCATCAGCGGCGCCAATGAATGGCGCGACTTCGATGCCTACCCGCCGTCGCCCATCGACATCGAGATCCTCAATCTGCACGACGACAAATCACTCGGCCTGAAGCCCGCGAAATCGTCGACCGCCTCATCGTTCCACTACGACCCGGCGGACCCGACGCCGAATGTCGGCGGCGCGATCTTTGCATTCAGCGGCGCGGGCCCAGTCGACCAGAGCGCGCTCGAGAACCGCAAGGACGTCCTGCTCTTTACCTCCGGCCCCCTGGTTGATCCGCTGACCATCATCGGTAACGTCCGCGCGGTGATCTACGTCAAGGCGAGCCTGCCGCACGCGGACCTCTTCGTCCGTCTCAACGATGTCGACGAGACCGGCAAGTCCATCAACATCTGCGACGGCATCGTCCGCAAATCAGCACCGGACCCGAACGGCATCTGGCGGCTCAACTTCAAGCTCCACGCCACCGCGCACCGCTTCGCCGCGGGCCACAGCCTCCGCCTCGTCATCGCCGCCGGCGCACACCCGCGTTATGCCCGCAACACAGGCACCGACGAGCCCTTCGGCACCGCGACAACGCTGCGCACCGTCGACTTCGACATCTTCCACGACATCGAACACCCAAGCGCCATCCACCTGCCGGTGTTCAAGCAATGAGCTGGCGCGGCCGCGCGATCCTCTTTGCCATCGCCCTCGCCGCCGCGCTCATCATCATCGTCACCGACGTCCAGCACGACTACATCTATTACCTGGACCAATGGCGGCTGGTCCTCTCCGGCGCCGATCCGTGGTCCGGCAACAACGCCTATGGCCCGCTGCATAACGCCTTCGCGCCACTGATCCTCCTCGACCCGCTGCTGCCTAAGCTGGTCAACGCCGCCGCGCTCCTGCTCTCAGGCACGCTCCTCGCCCGCGCCCTCAGCGCGCGCCCGATCGGAACTTACGACTGGATTTTTGCCGGCGCCCTCTGGGCCAATGCGCTCGTCCTCGTCAGCGCTCTGGTCTATGGCCTCAACGACACCTTCGTTGCTGCCCTCGTCATCGGCGCCGTCCTCGCCCGCCACAAGGATCGCGTGATCCTCGCCGGCATCCTCCTCGGCCTTGCGACACTCGACAAATAC
>Ga0207639_10001646_pt1 | contig 15046 bp, 12 predicted proteins | sample KBSCornC32_FD_184299 | JGI IMG/M metagenome (GOLD analysis project Ga0207639, IMG submission 184299) | Corn rhizosphere microbial communities from Kellogg Biological Station, Michigan, USA - KBS Corn C3-2 (SPAdes) (version 2) | ecosystem: Host-associated > Plants > Roots > Rhizosphere > Soil ...
GACTCGGCAGAGTCGGCGCCATCGGCAAGAGGCGCAAAACCACGTCGAACTCACCCGCAAAGATGCGCCTTCGCAACTGATGCCACGCGTACCATTCGAACACAATAGAGAAAGGGTATCTGAAACCTGTTAAGAGCTGACTGTCAAAGTTGCCTTTGAAGATCCAACGAAAACCCCATTCAAAGATGCGGTCGACGAATGGAATTCGGACCACTTCGATTGCGCGAAATGGCGCGCTCGCTCTTTGCAGAGCGTGTTCCACCGAAGACTTGGCAACCAAGGTGACCTCATGAAGTTGGGCAAGCGCAGCCGCATGACAGTAGGCGACAAACGGAATGCTGATCGACTCCGGATCACAATCCGGACCCAAAACCAAAATGCGCAATTTACTCATCCATTGTTCCTCTGACGGCGATTTTCAAGCCCTCAGCATTAAAGAAGCTTGCGCTCCATCGTGGAGCCGTCACTTTGCAGGACTTAATTGTGTATTTCTCGATAAGGGGTTCAACGAAGCTCTAAAGAACTCGAGGCTCGCTGCGCAGTCCGGCGAGAAGGACTGGTTCCGACTTCGTTGATGCCGTATACGCTCTGCCTCTTTAACTCTTCCTGAACGAACACGGCCTTGCCTCTGCCAACTGAACCAATTCTGACCCCATCTGCGAATAAACCTGCCTTAATTCCGCTCGCACTGATTATGGCAAGCAGGGTCAAAATCCAAATAGGATTCAGCGTTCTGAACCCAGCTTCCGTAATGCTGTAGATTGCCGCGCACATGATTATCGCGAGCATCAGGCTTGCAGCCTCGCGATGACGCCGCAACGACCCAACTGCGCGTAAATAACCGGTCACCAGGATGAGGGAAATCAAACAGACCCCGATCCAGCCCAGATTCAAGAAAACCTCCAGGTATCCATCGTGCGCTTCGTTGATTGACTCCGGATAGTACCAGTGCAGCAGTTTCAATGTGTTGTGGAAGGTTTCCGCATTGGGGCTTGTCCAAAAGCTATCGAATCCGACGCCGATTATCGGGCTCGTCACCGCGCCGAGCATCGCGCTCCACATAAACGTTCGCCCGGAAAGACTCGCGTCTCTGCCTAAAGCGCCCGCAACGTCTCCCATCCCGCCGAATGCCACAGCTCCACCCCCCGCAAGGACGATCGCCAGACAAAGAGCGTGCACTCTGGAAGGTCGTTGCTTCATCGCACGAAGATTGGTCGCTAGGATAATGCAGCTCCCGAGAATACAACATGAACTGGAAGTGGAAGAGTGGGCCAAGTATAGGAGGTACATCCCGCACGCGATTATTATGCCGTGCGTCGCCATCTTCCTGGACCGATTGGGTTCGGCTCTGTTCACAAAGAGCCATCGAAAATTCCAAAATGCTCCTAGCGTGAGCAGGAAGCATGTAAGGCCGAGCATATTCTTGTTAGTCGTGACACCGACGATGGCGAGATTTCCTGCGTCATCCCAAGCGCGACCCATCGTCGAATAACGAATCAATACGATGGAGAATGGAAGCAGAACGAAGCCTAATCTGGAGAAAAGTCGCCGGATTGCGATCAACGGTTGAGGGTCTGTAACGACGATGAGAGCCATCACTACATCGCCCACATCCTTCGTCCACCGTTTGAAGGCGGGCAAATGGTAAGGCGCCCAGCTGACGCTGAGCAGGCAATAGACCGAGTAAATAACGATTGGCGTTATCAGCGGAAGATAGGCGACCGTCTTTCTCTTGCGTGCAATAAGGATACCGACACCGATAAGCATGAGCACAGCAAAAACGGCGGCGTCAACAGGGCTTCCCTCAAGAGTTCCTTGAAGTCCCGACGGAGAACTTAGCCCCAACCACTCCGAAACGCTTCTCGAACTTGCGACTCCGATCCAAAGAACGGGAAGCCATAGGGCCTTAGAATTCCGGACAGACTTATCCCGATTGAGATGAAAGAGGACCGCGACTCCAATCGCGCAAAGCGAAATTGCAATCAGCCCGCTCATCCTAAGCTCCTTCGGGAACGCGCTTCCCACTCTACTTGTTCAAGTGTTCTCAAGCCTGCAGTCTGCCGCACAACTTCGCCTGTATTTCGTTTGATCAACGTCAATTGAATACTGCTTTATATGCCTGGTCTATTTCGGTTGCGGCCTTTCGAGCACGATCAATCGCGACTACGGCAAGAATTGTGAGGACAAACGCTGCGATGAAAGACGTGAGCAACTTTGCATATTCAAAGCCGGCATGCCGTAGGCTGGCCTCGAGTATTTGCAGGATCGCAATCTGAGAAATATAGCCAAATAAGGAGTATTTTCCCAGCAGAATAATTGTTTCCTTGAACGAGTGCCATCCCCATTCGATTGTGCCAACGAGGTAGATGATCGTCACACTTAAGCAGGTTCCAATGACTTCAAGCGGGTAGGTTACGTTCCACCTTGATATAGCGATAGTGTAGAGAATGTACGTTAACGCGAGCAGATATGGATGCCGAATTGCACGATTGATGACTTCGATACGCTTGAAGCCGACTAGCATGCCCAGCATTCCGATCGCGAGAATCTCCAGATTTTGATTCTTCATTCCGCTAAAGTCGATAGCCATTAGCAAAAGGAAAAGAAATATGCAGAAAGCTTGAAAAGTATATTTATAACGTCTTCTGGGAATCATCAAGACGCCAGACAGAATCAGCAAATAGGCAATCGGCACGAGGATATAGAAAGCAATTACTTTGCTGCTAAAGTGACCGGTTAAGAATAAGACCTTTACATTCTCAGGATACAAAACGCTAAAACTGAGAGTATCGCCGAACAATAAAGGGCGCACAAAGTCTCGGACCAAATTGAGAACAATGAATATTGCCAAAAGCTTGACGCCCCTGATAACCAATCTTTTTGAAAGCCGTGGGTCCGTCACTTCATATTTGGCGAGATAAACGTTAGAGATCATGAAGCCCGTAATGAAAATAAAGGAAGGAGTCAAAAAACGCAGATAAATATAATACGGCCAGTCCGGTCCAACAAAATAGTTAATCCAATGATAAAGAACCATAAACAAGACTAGAGTTCCCTTGGTGAAATCCAGTGCAGTGATTCGCGGTGCTTCGACCGTGTTCACTGTCGACCGGTAGTCGATCGTTTTGATTTCGGAGTCCATCCGTTTTAGCTTGTGCACCACAGGCATTTGGGTTGACGTTCTATGCCGCTGTGTAAATGTTTATCGTGAGTTTGGCAACCACGTTCCATGAGTGATTCGAAAACGTAGCTCGTCTAATTTCTTCACGTTTCCCGCACAGCCCCTGGTACAAAGTACTCTCAAAATATCGGTGAATTGTTATGGCCAGATCCCCGAAATCCTGGGGCCTACAAATGTAGCCCGTCTTTCCCTCTACAACATCATCGGCAAATGACCCAACATCCGTCGCAATTACCGGCAATCCAAATGAGTACGCTAGGAACAGAATCCCGCTCTGGAAGATTTCGGTGTACGGTAAAACAACGACATCCGCAGCTTTGAAATAGATCTCCGTCTCGGCGTCCGGGATGAACTCAATCTTCTGCAGGATCTTGTCGCGGGTTGGGTGCTGTTCAATCGTCTGCTGAATGGTTCGCCAATATTCTTCACAACCCTTTTTCCGTTCACCTGCAATGATTAGCCGGTAATTACCCTGCACGGCAATCTGCTGAAACGCAGTCACCAGGTACTCAAGCCCCTTGTACTGCTTGATGGCCCCGAAAAACAGGATCGTCTTCTCATCATTGTCTAGTCCTAGTTTCCGTCGCGATTCTTCCGGAGTAAGATCCGTGAACGGAACAGCATTGTTCACGCCGTAGGGAATGATGGTGATTTTTTCCGCGCGAACTCCGAACTCTCCGACCAATTCGTCCTTCATCTTCCCTGTATGCACGAAGATGTGGTCTAAAAGCTTGTACTGAAACCTCAGACTAGCACGGTTCAGCCAGGAGTCTTTCTTATCGCGGCGACCGGCATTCACGTTGTGCGCTGTAAACACAACCTTCTTTCCCAATAGCTTGTAGAACAACATCACTAGTGTTCTATCAAATACCGGCAGCTTGTTGTTCCAGAGAATATGAAATACTTTTGGCTTCGCAGTCGCTGCATAATGAATGAGCCGCGCATAGAAGACAAGAATTCGGCTCACTCTCCGTATCAAGCTTACCTTCTGCTGGCCACCGTGAAGGTTACGAAACACCACACGCGAATTCCCTTGAAACTCGGGCCCATCAACTTCGTCGCTTCCGATGACCTCGAGGTGTACATTCTGTTCCATCAGTGCGGTGGCCAACCCAACAGCGTAGTGCCGATCCTGACCGCCGGTCAGTAGTGCAACATTCAGCGGCGCCTCGTGCGTATCCAGATCCGTCGGGACATCCCCGTGCTCTTTCACCCGTTCCCCACCAAGGGCAGCGTCGTTCACTTCTTTTTCCTGTAGAGTCTGCATCAACGAGCCTGTGCGGTGACGTTTAGCTCCGCATCTGAACTTTCGATCGATTGCGAATCGAAGTACTGGCGGAACAGTAACTCCGTCGTCAGCAACTTGTGGATTGCGGTTGTCGAATTGCGATTTCCGCGTACGTGCCCAGTCACCATCGCCTCAACATTCTTGCCATCCAGGAACGGTCGTGAAACCGTGCGAGGATCAAGCAGAATCTCCTGCACGTACTTGGCGAGTTTGTCGCGATACCAAACGCGGTAATGAAGAAACTTGTGGCGACCCAGGAAAATTCGGTCGAGGTGCAATGGCGTAACCCAGGAATTCATGCGGGCTGCCAATTGCGGCATACCGTAATCACAAGCGTATTCCGCCTTGAACGTGAACTCGAAGTAGGCTCTCGCGATAGCAGACGACATCGGACCAAGAGTACCCCCCACGCCGCGATCGGAGGGAATTTTACGTAACGCTGCACTGCCGTCGGCGATGAGCCGGAGCCGCACATCCTCACTCGGCGAGATGGTAGCGGGCGCACGATACACCGCGGCCACAAAGTCGTTGTCCAAAAACGGCGAGCGTACTGTCAGTTGCGTCTGCTCGAGAGCCAGCACTCCATGGTGATACCACGGCGATTGCCGGAAGGCCGCGAATGTTACCGGATGACAACGGCGAATTTCAGCATAAGTCTCATATGCCTGGCGAACGCTGGAAATCAGTTCGCCGCGAAAGAGTCCGTCCGCCGGCAACATGGGCTTGAACATGACTGCATGACGTACAATCTCGCTGCCGTACGTGCCCACAACTTTTGCGGGTGCGATGTGTCGAGCCTTTTCGCTGACGTAAAGATCTGAGGCCCGATAGACATCCACGCCTCCTTCGGTCAGGTAAACGGTACGCTCTGCGTAGTGCGGGAATTGATTAAGAAACTCATCGCCGACCGTAATCACCTGGTGTGTTTGATCGCAGACTTCCGCAACCTTGCGAGCAATCTGCACATCGCGGCAGTCACGAAACATGCCACCGAATGTATATGTCGGCAGCGATCCGGCAGCAGCTCGATATTGTGCCAGGATCACGCGGGTATCCATTCCCCCGGTCAGTGCGACTCCAGTACGCTGCGGCCCTTCGAAGTAGCTCGGAAGTCCCTTCTCAAGCGATGTGCGCAATCCTTGATAGTAGGACTCCCCATCAAGCGATGATTGTGCCTCCCACTCTTTCGGATCGAAGTAGGTTTCCTGTTGCTTCAACGCGCCGTTACGAAATATCCAGCGCGAAGCTGCAGGCATGACGGCGATGTCTTTGAAGATCGTTCGGTTCTCAAGCACGCAGCTACAGGCGAGAAACTCACCCAGCCCTTGCGGAGAGGGCACGCGCAAATCCGGACGAGCCGCCAGGATTGCCTTTGCTTCAGCCGCGAAATAGAAAGCCTCCCTTGACTCGTGATAGCAGAGCCGGTGCATCCCATATCGGTCATTAAAGAGCGTGACCGTCTGCTCGATCGAGTTCGCCAGCAGACCATGAAAGAGCCCGTTGAGACGCGATGCGAAGTTGTGATCGCTGGTGGCAAGGCGCAAAAGAAAAGCGGCTTGGCTCTGATCCCCCTCCTCCGCTGCGCTCCGGTGCCCGTACTCTTCCCCGGAAAAAATCAACGTCAGATCACGTTGCCGATCCCGTAGCGGCATGCCGTCGGCAAAGGAGTCTTCGATCACCGTCCAGCCCACGTACACGCCGAGCGATTCGTCGATCCAAGTCCCAACTCGATAAAACGACTCGTGCCGAAGTGCCTGCACCATTTTGCGCAGCTGCGGCTCGGCCCAGCTGCGGGGTCGTTTTGTGATTAAACCTGCAATTCCTGGCATGATTCAGGACCTGACTTTGGATAGTGATAGATTCGATGAGAATGCGGAGATTCTTTAGAGAAAGAGGCTCATCCCCTTAAGAGGATGGAGCCGGCGGGAGGAATTGAACGCTCCGTCTGCCGATCACAATTCGGCCGCTCTAACATTGAGCTACACCGGCGTTTGAGAATTTTTGAACTCGAACCACAGCGAACGCGCACGAATTCCGGCACTGATAACCGAAGAAGGCAGATTGCCAATCAGGCCCCGATGAAGCCTAGCCTTCATACAGAGCCTCCCCCAGTTCGTTATTGGCACGAAATACCTGGGGAGCAAAATTTCCTTGAATCCGTTGCGGATCTTGAACTCGCGCAATGGGCTGTCGCGCTTGTTTCCGTAATTATAAAGCCCGTAAGTGATATGGGTGATGCCCCGCGCTTCACAAATCTCCACTGCCTTAGCCACCAGTGCATTAGATGGCCTCTTGTCAAAATGGCTCGGCTTTGGCGTCAGATTTAGAATTGCGGCGACATGGCCGCAATATACAAGATGCAGGAATCCAATCATCTCTTCGCCAACATACGCGCAGATAAAATCGCACCTGCCGACGAATTCACTGTACCGCTTCCTGGTCTCCTCCGGAGTTAATCCGTAGTAGGCATTCTTCATGCCCTGCCGAATTGGAGAATCGTCGTTTACTCCTCGAATGCCTTCAATGAGCTTGTCGTCAAACTCATCTACTCTTATCATCACGCCGCGCTTCTGTGAGCGCCTTACATTCTTCCTGCTTTCCTGTGGCAGGCCTTCCCACCATTGCTTGAAACTAACAAGCGGGATCGCTGCGACGCTTTCCCATTCGATTGGGTAAGGATATTTCGGCTGAGTCGCCGGAAGCTTCTGAGCAAAGCTAAAAATGTCCGCCTTCAGTATTCGATCCTTATCGTTCCTCAGCGCCGTTAGATAGACTTCAGGATTGTCGAGCTCTTTCTCTCTCATCTCCTCGCCGCGAATCCGCGCGATCCTGAGCCATTTCCCTCGGGTAGTAAGTTGGTCGCCGTTCACTTCGATGACAGGAACTGAAACCCAGCGCCCCTTTACTCTCATTTCAACAGGCTTGCTTGACTGGGTCATACCTGGATTCAGGGCCTCCAACGATCTTCCTGCAAATTCACTCATCGTTGTCTATTTCCTTCGACTACCTTTAGCCGAATTGATTGCTTGGTCCACGCCGGATGACTGTAGCCTCGCGCAATCTGAAGGTCGCCCGTTCTGCGTAGAATCTCGCCGCCGATTAGAAACTCGTATTCCGCAGGATTCACAGGATGAGTCTCAAGTTCCACGATTGATAGACGAGCGATCGACAAGATTTCGTCGATGCGACTCGGCGGTTCAAGTGGTGGGAGAGAAAAGAAATAGTCCGTCAACTGATGTCTCTTTGCCAGAATCCGGTCAATAACTTTTCGATATTGCCGGTTGATGCCGCTCTTCTCGCCCGCCCTGAATGAAAAATTCCGTCGCGCTATGGTATCGGCAGGCAGCAGGTTGCCGAAAAGCACATTCGCACAAAGATGCATGTGATGATGACCGTCAATCCTGCGAGGTGCACATCCAAAAATTCTTTCGTACTCTTCGATCTGCGTCGCTACTACATACCTGAATGACGAAGCCAGTCCGGGATGATAAACCGCTTGTGCCAACCGACTTCCCCGCAGGTATCGGGTAATCCTTTCCTGCTGCTCCACCAATCGGGAAGGGCGCCCGGTAGCAGAAAACGGCGTAGTGAAATTCAGATGCAGCCCGCAATCGACTTCCCTTTCGCGCGCGAGAGCTGCCGCTCTCTCGGAATCCTCCATGAACACCATCGCGCTGGTCGATGAAACCGTACCGATGGCTATGCATTCGAAGATCCGGTTTGTGGTCTCGGCATTTCGTCCCCAATCATCAGCATTGACAATTACAGTGCTGATCACAGGATTCTGCATTGCCGCAGTCGAGGTTTGGGCTGGAAGCTTTGTCAAGAGACAATCTTTGACCGGAGTAACACGATCAGGGATCACGGTTTGCTTATTGCACTGCCCGAGGTCCAAAGCGCGAATCTGAAGCGCGGGCTGACGCTGGGTTCGGGCGTGCGCCGCTCAGTCTAAAAAACTTCTTCAGCCGGTCCATCTGTTCCCGGCGGTGAAAGGTGATCAATTCCAAGGGCACCGGACGTTCGACTCGCCGCAACATTGCCGAGAAGTATCCCGCTCCGAGCGACAGGCCACCCAAGCACAAAGGGGGTTGCGACATCTGATAAACAGAGCGGAACAGTTCCCACAAAGGATGGTTGCCAACAACGTAATCTTTGATCCCGTACTTGAATTTTGTGCTGAGAGCCTTCTGTTGTGCTGAACCCATCTCCCGATGATGCAGGCAGACCTTCTCTGTGTAGGTCCGTGTTTTCCACCCTTTCATTCGTGCGCTGATCACCGCGATGTGATCGATCGAGCCGCCTTTTATTGGCACATATCCGCCGATTGCTTCAAAGCACTCGCGGCGAAACACTTGGCAGGCACCCGAAACATGCTCCACGCTTACAAACCGGTAATCGTACACACGCCCTGAGAGCTCCTGAAAAGGTGTTCCCGTCAAGCCAAGCTTCTCGTCTTCCGCCAACTTCTTTAGCAGAAACTGGAAATATTCGGAATCAAAAGAAATATCTCCGTCGAGGCTGGCGATCGCACCGTAGTCTAGACCCTTAACCCGCTCGCAGCCTGCATTGAAAGCGAAGACTTTTCCTGCGAAGCTTCGCTCAACTCGTTCCGGCATTCGCAGCAATTCAATCCAGGGATAAGAATCAGCGTACTTACGAACGATCTCGTCGGTTCCGTCGGTCGATCCGTCGCTTACGATCACCCATCTTAGCGGAAGAACGGTTTGTGCCACGACAGACTTCAGCGTGACCTCAATGAACTGGGCCTCGTTGCGCGCGGGAGTGATGAGAACGTATTTGGGGAGTGTTGACATAGTCAATCTGAACAGTTTCACGGTGCCAGGCTGGTCTGTGCGATCAACGCAGAAAATCCAAGGACTATCCGACTCGCTCTACTGAAACAAGAGAGCTTAGTTCTGTCTCCGCAGGACTGCGCTGCAATTTAGTCACGAAAGCTTTAACTTCAGCAACTACTCTCTCCTGCTGTTCCGGTGCTAGCTGAGGGTACATAGGCAGAGAGAGAATCTCCCCCGCCGCACTTTCTGTCACTGGAAAATCGCCGACGCTGTAGTTGAAGGATAAGTATGCCTTCTGCAAGTGAAGCGGCACAGGATAATGAATTCCCGACCCTATTCCAGCATCTTTCAGATGCTTCATGAGTCCTTCCCGATCGGTCGTGCGAATCACATAAAGATGGTAGACGCCCCGTGACCACGATGGTTCAAAAGGCAGACTGACAGCACCGGTTTGAGAAAACAGCCGATTGTATTCACCAGCCTTGGATCGACGCTGCTCGTTCCACGATTTCAAGTGTGACAATTTAATGTGCAGAATGCCTGCTTGTAATGCGTCGAGTCGGCCATTGTAGCCTTCAATGTCGTGGTAATACTTCCGGCTCTGGCCGTGATCGCGCAGCATCTTCATCTTCCCAGCCATTACAGGATCATTAGTCGTAATAGCACCAGCTTCACCGCAGGCTCCGAGATTCTTTCCTGGATAAAAACTGAAGGCTGCAGCGCGTCCCATCGAGCCCGCCTTCATCCACCGGTTGTTCTTCTTTGAGAAGTATTCAGCCCCGTGTGCCTGGCACGCATCTTCGATCACAACCAGCCCATACTGCTCCGCAAGATCGAGAATTGTATCCATCTCGGCCATCTGCCCGTAGAGATGCACTGGGACGATCGCCGTAACAGGGCGCCCACTTCGAAGGCTCATAAGTCGTCCCGCGCTGTCGCGAATACATTTGTTCCTCAAATAGCGCTGGAGCATCAACGATGACATGTTGTAAGTTTGTTCATCCACGTCCACGAATTCCGGAATCGCGCCAGATTGCGAAATGGCTTCAGTCGTGGCAATAAACGTGTTCGGAACGGTCAGCACCACATCGCCGCTCTGCACTCCGCTAGCCATGATTGCGAATCGCAGTGCGTCTGTGCCGCTGTTTACTGCGATGGCGTGATGCACTTCGCAAAACTCCGCAAAAGCGGTCTCGAATTTCTCTACCATTGGACCGCCAATAAATCCTGCGGATTTGAGAACACTCCGAAACAATGCGGTCAGTTCTTCCTCAAGTTCAAGGTGAGGAGTAACTAAATCGAGGAATGGGATTGCTACGTCAGTATTCATCGTTTCTCCTGACTTAAGCCCTTTGATTTTCCGGATGAAGCTTGCCGGTGGCACTCAGCGCGTATTTCGGGAATTTTTCGCTGGAGACACTACGTGCCAGCCCTAAGCGCCTTATCGTGCTGTGAGGCATCGAGGTAACGGAGCACCTTCGCCGGATTACCAGCGACAATCGCATTTGCTGGAACATCCTTGGTGACCACGCTTCCCGCTCCGATAACAGCGTTCTCACCAATTGAAGTATTCGGAAGAATCGTGGTGCCTGTTCCAAGCGATGCTCCCTGTTTCACCACAGTTTTTTCTACTTTCCAGTCTGCTTCTGTTTGCAGCTTGCCATCAGAACTTGTAGCGCGGGGATAGGTATCGTTCGTGAACATGACACCGTGGCCGATGAACACGTTGTCTTCTATCGTGACGCCTTCGCAGATGAACGTGTGGCTCGATATCTTGCAACGCCGACCGACCTTTGCGTTCTTTTGTATTTCGACAAACGCGCCGATTTTTGTGTCGTCTCCGATCTCGCACCCGTAGAGATTTATGAACTTCGAAAGGCGGACATTCTTGCCGAGCTTCACGTCGCTTGCAATTGCATTGAATTCATTCATAGCTCGACCAAGGCCCCTCTCTTTTTCAACGATTCGCTCGCCGCTTCGAGCATTTTCACGACTCGCAAACCAGCTTGACCGTTGTTGAACGGCTGTTGCCCGTTCGATATGCACTCGACGAAATAGGCAAGTTCGTGGCGCAAAGCCTCCGCCTGCTCCAATTGCGGCGACCACATGTCTCCTGAACGGTAACTCACCAGCAGCTCATATAGTCCTTCTCTCGTGCTGATGTTCACACCCTTGTCGTAGACCTTCACCTTTTCGTCTGCTTCAAGATCATTCCACACCACCATCCGCTTTTCTCCGCCGATGAGTGTCGTCCTCACCTTGACCGGGGAAAGCCAATTCACATTGATGTGTGCGATGACTTTTTCTGGGAAATACAGGGTCATATAGGCGACGTCCTCATGGCCGTTAAGGTGTCCCTGGCCAGTAGCCACGATCGCCTCAGGATCGCCCTTGATTAGATAATCCATGATGGAGAGATCGTGAGGGGCGAGGTCCCAGAGAACATTGCAATCGTGTTGGAAGAGACCTAGGTTGACTCTGGTCGAATCGTAGTAATACAGATTGCCGAGCGCACCATCATCGAGAAGTTGCTTGATCTTGCGCACAGCACCCGTGAAGAGAAAAGTGTGATCCACCATGATCTTGAGGTTTTTCCGCTCGGCAAGTTCGATCAGTTCCTGGCCTTGGCTGGACTTGCTGGTAAATGGCTTTTCGACGAAAACGTGTTTGCCATTCTCCAGAGCCGCCTTGGCAAGTTCATAGTGGGTCCATACTGGAGAGATCACAGCCACTACGTCGATTTCTGGCGAGGTCAAGACATCTTCGGCACTGCTCGTTACCTTGAGTCCTGGATAGGTCTTCTGTGCCCGGGCCCGGGCTGCAGGACTGATTTCCGCAATTGAATGAACCTCGACGCCATCGAGATTCATCAGGTTCCTCACAATATTGGGACCCCAATAGCCGTAACCAATAACACCGAACTTCATGATTCGCCGTCTTTCTGCAAAGCGTTTATTCGTTGGGGTTACGACATACGCAGGAATACCGTCTGGATCAGTAATAACTTCTGCCAGCGAAAAAGTTCTTTTGTGTTGGGAGCGCCCTCAGTAGGCGCCGGATCCGCGGATCACGGCGAGAGGGGTACGCAGGAGGATCTTGACGTCAAGCCAAGGATTCCATGAGGTGGCATATCTCAGGTCCAGTCTCACCATCGCATCAAAGTCAACAGTGCTTCTTCCTGTCACCTGCCACAATCCAGTTATACCTGGCTTCACTTCGAGCAGTCTGCGGCGATGCCACGTTTGATACGCAGCTAGTTCATAAGGAATTGGGGGACGGGGACCAACCAGCGACATGTCCCCCAACAGAACATTGAGGAACTGCGGCAATTCGTCAAGACTCGTCTTGCGCAGGATTCTTCCGATCGGCGTAATCCGTTTATCGCCGATTATCTTATAAACGTTACCCTCACTTTGAGGGTCACTCACCGCCGCTTGTTTGTTGATTAGCTTGGTCACAAACTCACGGTGCACGCTATAGTCATTGTCCACATACATCGAGCGAAACTTCAAGAACGTGAACTGTTTTCCATGCTGCCCCACGCGCATCTGGCGGAACAGGATTGGTCCCCTCGAAGTTGCCTTAATGGCGATCGCGATAATGAGGCAGAAAGGCAGACACATGATCGCTAGAATCGAGCCAGCAACGATGTCGATCATCCGCTTGACAATCAGCATTGGCTGCTTGCCTTTGTCTCGGCTTGAAATATCGGGATACAAGGCAGGATTACTCGGTCGCCCGGGTCCCTGCTCATCCCAATCATCGGGATAGTAATGAAGAGAAATCTTCACGAGATTGAATTGCTCGAAAGTCAACTCATCGCGAAGTGTCTTACTGACCCGGCTCAAAATCGTGGTGAGGATCGTGCTCTTTTCCCCCGACACGAGGCCGGTAAACAGCACTCCAATAGTATGTTTTGATTCGTACCACCCCACCAGGTCGGTGTCGCGGCTGGTTGCCAGCAGAACTGCCATTCCAGCATCTAAAGCCCGGGACGCCTTGGATGCATGCTGGTCGTCAATTTCGAGGAGCATAAGGACAAACGGTGCCTTCGAACGCTCGGTGCGCTTGCGCTCAATGGCAATCACCCGTCTGAAAGTCTCCTCGTCCAGGGCCTTGCGATCTACTGTCGGCTCACTTAGATCAATGAGGTGTCTCTGTCGACCTTGACGTACCGTGTTCACCGCGTCCTCCCAAGGCACATAATCCATTGCTCCTGCGTTCTGAAAACCGTTCGAATTTGCTTTTGTTCAGCTCGGCAAACGGTAGGAGCTTCGGGAATTTGAAAGTATTGTTTAGATGAATCCCAACTCTTCCACGTGAGAATACTCAAACCACTACAGATTACCCACAGGAATCAAGCGTCCGCATCATCGGTTGGTAACCGGTTCGTTGGCCGATAGTAATAATCCGAGTTCGGCACGTTTCGAGCGCTGTTCAAAACTGCGCCAATCAGCTTCTGAGTGCCCAGTGCTTCCAGCCCGCGCTTCAATTGACGCTTCTCTGTGATTCCCTGCCTAGTCACGATCAAAATCCCGTCAGCCAGGTTGGTCCACACGCTAGTGTCCGCCATGGGAAGGATAGGAGGGGAATCAATAATCACCCAGTCAAACCAATTCATGAGTTGTTCCATCATGGCTGTCGCTCCGCCGGATTGGAGCAATTCCAAAGCGTTCCCCGAGCCCGCTCCCGCAGGAAAAATCCAGATTCCCGGCCGTTCCAGCCGATAAATGCTGTCGAAGAGCTTCCTGTCGCCGTTTAACCAGTCGCAAATCCCAGGTCTGTTCGCAATACCGAAAATCTTCGATTGCGTGGGACGTCGTATATCGCCCTCGAGCAGTAACACCTTCTGCTGGGAATGCAAAGCGAGGGTACACGCGAGGTTGGAAGCAACTACGCTTTTGCCTTCCTGTGGAATGGTGCTGGTGACGAGTACTTTCTTCAATGGACGTTGACGGCGAAGGTGGCGCAGACGAACTCCGAGAAGATGAAAGGCCTCGCTAGCGGGCTTGTCACTGTCCGGGAGGGACACTAAGTGGCTTTCCGGCGAAATCGTGACGTTCAGGACCTCACATTGCATGGGATCATCAGAGCGCTCATCTACGGCAGCGAAGGAAGTCTTGGGCTCACCATCCGGCTCGACTGCAGCTACTGCGGTTGCAGAACTCACCAGCGAATCAGGAAACTCGCCGGAGGAGCGATGCGCAGAGGCCTGGCTCTCGGCGCGTCGCAGAAGCTCGATCGCATGAGGAGCTGCCGCCTTATTGGTGCCGTTCCGCTCTTCTTCCGAACGTTGCAACGCGTCAAATATCTGACTCATGCTCCCCCGCTTCAACTGAAATCGGTTGATTTAATTCCGAACCGGATACTGTTGGCCTCTGCATCGTGGCGTAGAGGTCAAGAAAAAAATTCTTGGCCCTCTCTAGATCAAGATCTTCGTCGCCCTGCGCCTTCTTGGCCAACTTGGTGCCGTTGGAACTCAGATGGAAATCTTTGGCAACGCCGAGAATTACATCGGGCGAAATAATGGGTAACCTTTGCGCATATCCGGTAATCAGCGCGTTCTCACAGATGGTATTAATGAGTCGTGGAAATCCGCGTGAATACTGATGGATCGCTTTGACGGCAGCCGACGAAAACAGCGGCTCCGTTCGATTGGACCCCGCGATCGTCAACCGCTCCATAATGTACTTGTCGGTATCCTGTTCATCGAGAGGCGCGAGGTGGGCGCGCAGCGCAATACGCTGCTTCAATGGCCGCAGTTCGAACGAGTCTAGTTTT
>Ga0207639_10001648_pt1 | contig 15045 bp, 6 predicted proteins | sample KBSCornC32_FD_184299 | JGI IMG/M metagenome (GOLD analysis project Ga0207639, IMG submission 184299) | Corn rhizosphere microbial communities from Kellogg Biological Station, Michigan, USA - KBS Corn C3-2 (SPAdes) (version 2) | ecosystem: Host-associated > Plants > Roots > Rhizosphere > Soil ...
CCCGCCCGCGCCGCCTGCCGAGGCGCCGGCGTGGCCCCCTTGGCCTCCTCGTCCCCCTTGGCCCATGCCCCCGCCGCCGCACCCGAACGCCGCGGCCAGGACCAGCGCGCCCGCCGCCCGCCAGGCCGGTCGCGATCGGGCGAGAGCAGGGGCGGGCGTCATGGCGCCGGCTTCCCCAGATCGACGACGCCGCTCGGCGCGTTGAAGAGCGAATGAAGGTCCGCGTCGCCCAGGCCGAGCTGGCCCCGCCCGTTGTCGCCCCAGCAACGGACGTCGCCGGTGTCGAGGAGCGCGCACGCATGCGCGCGGCCCGCGGCGAGCGCCGCCACCGTGCGGCCTCCGCCCTGGACCGCGGCGGCCAGGAAGTCGCCCATCTCGTTGGGGCCGTCGCCGTAAGCGAGGCCTCGGAGGGGAGCCCCCAGCTCGTTGATCAGGTTGTCCCCCCAGCACTTCGCCTGCCGCGTGTCGAGCAAGGCGCAGGCGAACTCGCCTCCGACGGCGATCGCCGTCGCCCGGCGGGCGGTCCCCAGATCCAGCGGGGCGGCGGGCGGCGCGGCGCGATCGCGCGCGTCCCCGAGCCCGAGCTGGCCCCTGCTGTTTGCCCCCCAGCAGGTCGTGCGGTGATCGTCGAAGAGCACGCAGGTCGTTCCCTGGCGGCTCGCGACCGCCGCGGCGCGGGCCGATCCGAGCGGGACGATCACGGGCCGCGGTCGATCCTCCTGGTCGCCGAGGCCGAGCTGCCCGGCGTCGTTCGCGCCCCAGCACGCCACGGTCTGGTTCTCGAGGCGGGCGCACGCGTGGTGCGCGCCGGCTGTCACGTCCCGCGCCTTCCCGGGCAGCGCCACCGCGACCGCCGGGGCCGAGCGGTCCGCTGGATCGCCGGTTCCGAGCTGGCCGCGCCCGCCTGCGCCCCAGCAGAACGCCCGGCCATCGGTCAGCGTCGCGCAGGTGAAGTCGTCACCCGCCGCGAGCGTGGCCGCGGGGCCCGGCAGAGCGACGGGCGCCGCCGCCGGGACCAGAGACGAGGTCGTCGTGCCGAGGCCGAGCTGTCCGGCGTCGTTCGCGCCCCAGCACGTGACGGCGCCGCTCGCCAGCCGGGCACACGTATGGGCCCGCCCCGCCGCGACCGCGGTCGCCGCCGTTCCCAGCGCCACGGCGGGCAGGGCGTCGCCCATCTGATCCGGGCCGTCCCCGCGATTGGTCCTGTCGCCGAGGCCGAGCTGGCCCTCGTCGTTGCGGCCCCAACATTTCACGACGCCGCCGCCAAAGAGGATGGCGCAGGTGTGATCGGTGCCGGCGGCGAGCGCAGCAGCCGCGGCGCCTCGCAGCCGGACGTCGGGCCCGGGAGCCAGGCGATCTCCGTCGGCGGGAGCGCCGAGCTGTCCGTACTCGTTGCTGCCCCAGCACTTCACGCGATCCTGGGCCGACAGAGCGCAGGCGTGGTCGTCGCCCAGCGCCAGCCGCAGCGGCGTGAAGCCAGCCTCGAAGACCAGCGGCTCCGACGGGCCCAGGCGGTTGGCCGTGTCCCCGGTGCCGAGCTCGCCGTGAGCGTTCACCCCCCAGCAGGTCACGTGGCCCGTGGCCAGCAACGCGCAGACATGCTCCTTCCGCGCGGCGATCGCCGTGGCCGGCGCCGGAAGGACGACCAGCCCCGCGTTGCCCATATCCTCGGGGACGCACGAGCGCGGGTCCCCGATCGTGCCGAGGCCGAGCTCTCCCGAACGGTTCGTCCCCCAGCACTTCACGGCGCCGTCGTCGCCCAGGACGCAGATGGACTGGAACCCGGCCGCCATCGCCACCGCCTTGCGCACCGCGCCCGCCGCCGTCGTGCCGATGTCGATCCACGGGAGCGCATTGCCCAGCGAGGTCGCCTCCGCGCCAAGGCCGCCCTCGTGCGAGCCGATGCCCAGCTCGCAGTAGTCGTTGCTGCCCCAGCACTTGAGGCCGCTCGTGTTCGGTCCGCCGCCGTCGAGGATCGCGCAGAACGAGTGGTATTCGAAGGCCTCGATGGCCTTGACCTCGAAGGGCACCCCGTCGTGGGAGCCGAGATTCACGGACGGCAGGTTGTCCCCCATGGTCCCGGGAACGCCCCCGCGCGGCTCGATGTCGCCGTGGCCGGTCGCGCCCTGGTACGGATCGCCCCAGCACTTGACCCGGCCGTCCTTCAGCAGGGCGCAGCTCGCCGCTCCTCCCAGGGCCAGGGCCACCGCCCGCGCGCCGGTGCCCAGATCGACGACCGGAAGGCCGTCCCCCATGGCCAGCATGCCGTCGCCCCGGTTGACCAAATCTCCGAGCCCGAGCTGGGCGAACGAGTTGTCGCCCCAGCACTTCAGCGCGCCGTCCTCCAGGGTCGCGCAGGTGTGAAACTGGCCCGCGTAGACGCCCGACGCCCGACGCCCGACGCCGAGGTCCACGCTGTACGTGGCCAGCGGATCGAAGGAGGGCGGGCGACCGAGCTGTCCGGCGGAGTTGTCGCCCCAGCACCGGACGGCGCCCCCGCCAAAGATCGCGCAATTGTGCCTGGCGCCCACGGCGAACGAGGGACCGGGGGGCGAGACATCGCCTCCGTCGGGCGCGCCTCCGTCGGCGTCCGCACCGCCGTCTCCGGAAGGAGCCGACTTCGAGCACGCGATCGCCACGGTCAGCGCCCACATGCCGACGGCGATCTTGGAAGCGCGCAGCGGCGTCACGCCATCACTCTCCGCGGCGTTCTGGAAGGGCGAAACGCCTCGGGCGCCAGGTGCAGGGCTACGTCGGGGCGGCCCAGAGCCCGGAGATCGGGCTTCCGAAGGGAGTGCCGCCCGTATAGCCGAAGGCTTGCGCGATCGTGCCCCAGTAGCTGTTGATGCTGAAGTTGCCGGACATGTATTGCCCGACCTTCAAGCCCAGCTTCTTCCCACCAAAGATCATGGCCGGCATGTTGGTGCGGTCGTGATTGTAGGTGGCGACCTCGGTCACGAACGGGATGACCGTGTAGTCGAGCAGAGAGTTGCCGTAGGCATCGATCTCGTTCTTCCAGAGCTTCAGGTTCTCGGCGTGCCGCGCGAAGTACCACGTCTGAATATTGTAGAGGAAGCGGATCTGGGCCGTCTTGATCCCGTCCGGTGTCGACCCTTCGGTCGCGCTGCCGCCGCCGACGGCGTGGCTGACGGGGTGGTGCTGGTAGCTGGCGTTGTTGTCGCCCGGGTAGAAGCCCTTGAACCCGACGTGGTTGGTCCCGGGTGACCATTGGTAGGTGCCGCATCGGATGATGTCACAGAGGAAGGCGGCCCTCAGCACTTGCAAGTGCAGGCCGCCAACGGTCTGGTGAACCATGCCGTCGTCCTTCGTACCGTTGGTTGGCGAGCCGTAATTTCCGTGGCCCATCATGTCGGTGTAGTCCCCGATGCCATTGACGTCGGAAGGGGCCGTCGGCTTGGCCTTGCACGCCATCCCGTTCCCCATGCTGCCCCCCGCGCCGCCCGTGCCGACGATTCCGCCCGTGCCCCCTCCGGCGCCCCCCGAGCCACTGCCGCCCTTTCCGCCGGAGCCGTTCATGCCCATGCCCCCCGAGCCCATCATGCCCCCCGAGCCCATCGCGCCACCCGTGCCGTTCACCGGCGGGAAGCCCCGGTCGATGCTCTTCGAGAGCTGATCCTCCAGGCTGAAGATGGCCTCGTACTGATCCTGCAGCTTCATCTTCGCGCCGTTCGGGACCATGCCCTTCAGCTGATCGATCTCGGCGAGCGCAAAGTCGAGCACGCTCTTCTTCGAAGCGAGGGCGGTCAGCGTCTCGTTCGCGGCCGGTGCCGCCGCGACCAGCGTGTCGGGCGCGGCGACGCCCGGAACGAAGTTGCCGAACAGGGCGTTGTATTGCTTGAGGGGGCTCAGCTCGGGGGTCAGCGGCTGGTTCTGCATCCCCATGCCGCCCGAGTACAGCGTGACCGACCCCTTCTTGGTCGAGTACGACAGCGTCTTCGTCGAGAGCTCACCGAGATCGGTGCGGGCGTCCGCGATCGAGTTGGCGTAGCCGGCGCCGCCCATCGGCGACTTCAGCCCGGAGACGTTCTCGAGCAGGATCTGTTCGAACGAGCCGCCGGCCGCGAAGCCATCATCCGACTCGCCGCGGTTGGACCGGGTTCCGCCGCAGCCCACTCCTGTGACCAGAACGACGGTCCCGCCCTCGTGGCTGCCGCCGCCGTTCAGGCCCAGGGACATCGTCGAGATGCCCCGCATGCTGATCATGTCCTTGTCGAGCCCGTTGTCGACGAACGTCTGCAGGGCATAGCCGCCCGCTGCGCCCGACGAGGGCTTCCACAGCGCTTCGCCCGAACCTGGAATGATGCCGACGGGCCAGTGGGTCACCAGCAGGCGCGGGGGCGACTTCGCCGTCTGCGCGGACGCCTCCATGTTGCGGAGCATGATCTTGAGGCCGAGACCCCCGCCCATTGCGGTCAGGAACGCGCGCCGTTTGAACCTGTACGAGATCATTCCGTTACCTCCGGTGGGGCCGTCTATCTTGCTTCGCGAGCCTTGCGAGTCCTGTCGTCGCTGCCGGCGGTCACATGTCCAGCTTGCGTACCACGAAGGCGGGAGATTGCGTCACCGCCGTCACCAGACCGCTGAACGTGGCCGGACCGCCCTTATATCGGTTCACGACATCCGCCACCGCGCACCCCGACTTGCCGTCCGAAGACGGCAGGGTCAGGTAGGCGCTGAGGTCGACCAGCGAGTACTGGAGCATCGACTTGGCCATGCAGTTCGTGAACGCGGGGGACTCGGTCAGGGCCTGCGCCAGCTCGATGGCGTTGTGGATCGTCTTGCTGCCCGCTTCGGGCGGAAGCGTCGTCGTCCCGTCGATGGCCTTGTTGTTGAGGTAGTCGTACGTCGTTCGATAGCGGCCGATGGCGTCGTAGAACTCCAGCGCCAGACCGAAGGAGTCGAAGAGAGCGTGGCAGCCCTTGCACGTGGCGTTGGCGGCGCGGTCGGCGGCCTGTTCCTGACCGGTCTGCTCGTCGAACTTTCCCATGGCCGCCTTGATCTGGTCGCCGAGCACATCGAGGTTCGGCGCCGGCGGGATGATGCAGAGCAGGGCCGCCTTCACGATCTTCGCGCGAGGCACGAGATCCTGACCGTCCGACCGCGAGAGCGCCGCCAGGAATCCGGCGTCCGTCAGCATGCCGGACCGCTGATCCGAGGGCAGCGAGACCTTGACGAACTTGTCGACAGCGGCACCGCTCGGAGCGGAGACCTTGTAAACCGTCTCGGCCAGACGAGTGTTGACGTAGGCGGTCTTCGAGAGGAGGAGGTCCTTGAGCTCGCCGTTCCACAGGACGTCGTCGAGGAACATCTGGGACCCCGTGTACATCGAGGCCGTGAGGCCGCTGTCCACCGGGAACTTGGTGGGATCGGCGGGCGCCAGCGGCACCATGTTGATGAGGAAGTAGAGCTGCATGACCTCCCCCAGCCACTTCTTCGCCGCATCCGTCTGGAGGATCCGGGTGACGTGGGAGGCCAGGTTCGTCCTCAACATGCCGTTCTTGGCGGAGGTGAGCAGCATGTCGTCCGGCGGCTGATCGGTCAGGAAGAACGACACCTGGCTGGCCAGCTCGTCGTCGGTCAAATAGGTCCCGGACGGGCCCGAGGACATCTGCTTGCCGCCGATCTCCCACCGCCAGATGAGCTGCGGGCTGAGCATGAGCCCCCACGCCGCGTAGCCGGCCGCTTTCTCGACCGAGTTGGTGACGGCGTAGCCGTTCACCATCTGGCTGCGCTCGGTGTTGTAGAGGCCCATGAACCGCTGCTGCTCGTCGGAGGTCAACTGCCGTCGATAGGCTCGGGTGGCGAGGGCCGTCAGGTACGTGGTGGCGCACGAATCGGAGGGCGAGGTGCACTTGGCGAGCGTGGAGAAGTTCGCCGTCACGTAATTGGCGACGTGCTCCGCCAGCGAGTTGAGCGGGACGACGTTCGACTTGTTGAACCCGTCTTCTTCGCCGTCCGACGTCTTCGGTGGGAAGTGCTTGCCCGTCTCGGCCCCCAGCGGAGAGACCGCCGGGTCGGCGACGAGGGCCTGGGCTTCCTTGTCGTCAATCAGGTACCGGACCGTGTTGACGATCTCGGCCTTCGTCAGCAGCACGACCCGCTGGGTGGCGGCGGCGAGATCGTTGGACGAGGCGCTGCACGTGCCCGATCCAGATCCGGACCCACCGGACCCCGACCCGCCCGAGCCCGGGTTTCCGGAGCCCGAGCCGCCGCTGCCGGTGCCGGTGCCGAGGATGTTCCCCTCGCAGCCGAGCGCCATCGCAGCGCAAAGGGGGAGCGCCGCCGAGAGCGACCACAGCGAGCTTGAACGGGGGCTAACCTGACGCATCGAGGACCTCCGGCGGAGGGGGTGGAACGCTCACGGAGACATGATGACGGGCGACCGATGAATGACCGGTAGCTCTATTGGCGGACTAAAGAGGCAGTTGTCGGGAATAGAAGGTCACTTATTTTCAGGCCAGCGCCCGAGAACGAGGTCCAGCGCGCCTGCGGAGCCCCCACGCCGCCCGTCCCTTGGCCAGTAAACGAAACAGGCACTTACAACGACGCCGGTCGTGCTAGCGCCGATGTAGGTCTTGCTCGCGTTCGCGAAGCACGAAGAGACCGAGAGGGTACCTCGTGCCCATCCAACTGCCAACCACGAAGCGGCTTCAACGAAGCGGACTCGACACATCTGGCGGCGTCGCGTAATGAAGATCGGCGCGCGCGCCGCTGGTCAAACTGCACCTCGCAGGGCGCAACACGCACCGCAAATGGGGCAAACCGCGGATCCAGGCTCGTTCGACGAGGTCTTTGGCTGCCCGCGTTGTGCCGGCGGGCTGGGACGGGTCATGGGGGGCCTCGGCTGCCGGCGGTGCGCGGCCACCTATCCGGTCTTTGGCGACGTCCCCTGTCTCGTCGAGGATCCCGCGCTGTGGCGGACGATCTGGTTGCGGCGGCTCGACGACTACACCTCGGGGGCCGAGACTAGGGTCGAGACCCTGAGGAGAGAGGCCGAGGCGAGCCACCTGGCGCCGCGAACCCGCGCGCGGCTGCAGCGTATCGCGGCCGGCCTCGCTCATCAGGTCGAGTCGGTAACGGCGCTGTTCGAGCCGCTCGACCACTCCGACGCGAACCCTTTGATCTCCGCGGCCATCCCCGGCCGGACCGACGCCAGCGAGCAGCTGGCCGTCCTCGACCGTTACGAGACCGTGTTTCGCGACTGGAGCTGGGGGGCGCGCGAGCACGAGCTGGCGCTCGAGATGTTGCAGCCCCTGCTGCCGACGGACGTCGGTCTCGCGGCCGTCTACGGAGCGGACGCCGGACGCCTGGCCGTGGAGATCCACCAGCGCTTCGCGTCCACGCGGACCCTGGCCCTCGATCTGAACCCTCTTCCCCTGCTGGCGGCGGCCCGGCTCCTGGCCGGGGAGACGGTGACGTTGCCCGAGTTTCCGGGCGAGCCGCGGTCCGATGACGTCGTCGTGGTCGAGCGAGAGCTCACGCGCCCCTTTCCGGTCCGTCCGGGCTTCGCGCTCGCGCTGGCCGACCCCCTGCAACCGCCCTTGCGGGCGGGCTCCGTGGATCTGGTGGTCACGTCGTGGTTCCTCGATCGGGCGCGGGCGGATCTGCGCCAGACGGCCGCCGCCATCAACCGGGTCCTGCGGCCGGATGGCCGGTGGGTGAACATCGGGCCGCTGCGCTTCACCGCGGAGCTGTCCCGCGCTTATACGATCGAGGAGGTGCTGGAGATCGTGGCGGCCGGGGCCTTCGAGGTGACCGCGCGGGCGGAGCGGGATTTGCCCTGGCTCCATTCTCCCGCCAGCGGCGCCCACCGCACCGAGCTCGCCCATGCCTTTTCCGCTCGGAAGACCGCCGAGGCGGCGCGGATCGAGATCCCCGACGCTGCCCCGCCGTGGGTGTCGAATCCGATGACGCCCATCCCCGTCACCCCGGCGATGATCGCGCTCGGCAGGACGTCGATGTTCACGACCGGGGTGCTGGGGCTGATCGACGGCACGCGCTCGGTGGTGGACGTGGCCGCAGAGCTGGGAAAGGTCTGGGGCATCGAGCCGGTGCTCTTGCACGACGAGCTGCGCGCCTTTTTCGCCCGCCTCCCGGGGTGAAGATGGCTTCACGGCTCGGCCGCACCTAACATGACAGAGCGAGATTCGTGAGCCGGCGAAGCGGTCCCGCGTCTCTTCTCCTCGATACCAGCTCGACACCAGCGCGTTGATGGCGGCGAAACGACTACTGTTCGGCGAAGAGGGGCGGGCGCGGTTGCTCGCCGGGTCCCGCGTGCTCGCCAACGCGGTCAGGACGACGCTGGGGCCGGGCGGCCGCAACATCTTGCTCGAGCGCCCGATGCAGGGCTCGCCGCTCGCCACCAAGGACGGCGTCACCGTCGCCGAGCACATCGAGCTGCGCGAGTCGTTCGCCAACATGGGCGCGCAGATGGTGCTGGAGAGCGCCGTCAAGACCGGCAACACCGCCGGCGACGGGACGACCACCGCGACGGTGGTCGCTCACGTGATCTTTCGCGAGGGCGCCAAGCTGGTCGCCGCCGGCTATCACCCGCTGGCGCTCAAGCGAGGGATCCAGCTGGGGGCCGAGCGCGTGGTGGCGGCCCTCGCCGAGCTGTCCAAGCCGGTGCGGGACGAGCGCGACGTCGCCAAGGTGGCGACGGTCAGCTCGAACGGCGACGCCGCCATCGGCGCGCTGGTCGCGGAGGCCGTGGGCAAGGTGGGGCTGGAAGGCATCATCCACGTCGAGCAGGGATCGGCGCTCGAGACCAAGCTGGAGGTCGCCGAGGGCGCCGAGATCGAGCGGGGCTACGCCTCGATCTATTTCATCACCGATCCGGAGCGGCTGGTCGCGCGCCTCGACGACGCGTACATCCTCCTCACGGCCAGCAAGGTCACGGCGGTGAGCGAGCTGGTCCCGGTGATGGAGAAGGTGGCCAAGACCGGGCGCCCCTTGCTGGTCGTCGGGGACGTGCAGGGCGAGGCGCTGCAGCTCCTCGTCGTGAACAAGCTGCAGGGGACGATGAAGGTCTGTTCGATCCTCCCGCCGTTCCACAGCCCGACCCGGCAGGACGGGCTCGGCGACCTGGCGGCGCAGGTGGGCGGCCGGATCATCGGCGAGCAGCCGGGCATCTCGTTCGCGGAGGTGCGGCTCGAGGACCTGGGGTTCGCGAAGAAGATCGTGGTCGACCGCGAGAAGACGGTCTTCGTCGGCGGCGCCACGGATCAAGGGCGGCTGGACGCGCGGGTGCGGGAGATCCGCGCCAAGTACGCCGACACGAACTCGGCCTTGCGGCACCAGCTCCTGGAAGAGCGGCTGCGGCGGCTGGTCGGGGGCGCGGCGCTGATCAAGGTGGGCGGCACGACGGAGCCGGAGGCGCGCGAGCGCAAGCTCCGCATCGAGGACGCGCTCTACGCGACCCGCGCGGCGATCGAGGAGGGCATCGTCCCGGGAGGCGGCGTCGCGCTGGTGCGCGCGGCGGCGACGGCCCTGGCGAAGCCCGATCCGGCCTGGACCGAGGACGAGGCCGCCGGCGCCGCGATCGTGGGGCGCGCCTGCGACGAGCCTTGCCGTCAGATCGCCGCCAACGCGGGTCGCGAGCCCTCGGTCATCGTCGGCCTGGTCCGCCAGGCCAAGGGCGGTGGCGGCTACAACGCGGCCACCGACCGGCTGGAGGACCTGCTCGTGGCGGGCGTCGTCGATCCGACCATGGTCGTCCGTCTGGCCTTGCAGAACGCCGCCTCGATCGCGGGGCTGATGCTGTCGAGCGAGGCGATGATCGTGGACGCTCCTCGCGAGCCCACCGACTACCCGACGAACGGCAGCGGGACGGACGCGCTGAGCGTGGAGCCCTTCTTGTCCCATCGCGATCGCCGCCCCCTGGGCGGCAAGCCGTGAGCCTCTGATCCGGCCGCGACGAGATTCGAAGACCCTGCAAGAACCTGCTCGACGGAGCGTTGTCCGAGAGGGCCAGTGAGCCTGGCGTGAGCCTGCGATAGGGCAGGGGCGGGGGCGAGCGTGACGCGGGCTCTGCCGGGCCGCCGCGCAGGCCGGTCGCATCAGCCGCGGTGTTGCGCCTCCACCGACGTCGAAGTCGGACGGTACCGGGCATCGCTAAATGTTGGTAGCGAAGTGACCTCGATCGCGGATCGGAGACGGACGCCGCGCGTACGATGCGCTCGGACTCGGGGCGTCCATTGCTGAGGGAGGCAGAGACATGCGACGAAGCTTGATTGAGCCTGGTGTGGGACGGGTCTGCAACGCCCTGGTAGGTCTGGCGGCCGCGCTGGTGTTCCCGAGTTGCACCACCCCCGAGCCGGGGGGCGAGGCCACGGCGCGAACGCAGCCGGCAGCGGGCGCAGGGCCGGCGGCGCCGGCCCTGGCGGGGGCCTTGCGAGCGGCGTTCCCGCAGGGCCGCGTCGACGTCACGACGGGCGGCGTCGCTCACCTGCGCGGGGCCGGGCTCGGCTCCGGCACCACGCCGGCCGCGGCCGCGGACGCGTTCCGGCAGGCGTACGCTCGCGTTCTCGGGGCGGGCGCGAACGATCTGGTCCCGCGGGATCCTCACCAGGGTCGGCGCCCCTCCGGGTGGACCGTCGGCGCTCCGAGCGGTGGCGCGATGAAGGGCGTCGGCCTCATGTACGACCAGACGACGCATCAACCGAAGTTCTGGCTCTACCGCTTCGGGCAGACGGCGGGCGGGGTCCCGGTCCATCGCGCCGGCCTGTCCGCGCTGGTGCGCAACGATGCCTCGAACGCGGTCGTCTGGGCGAGCTCATCGGTCCGCCCCCTGGCGGCGCAGCTCGCGCCGCCCGCCGGGTTCGCGATGGCCGCGCCGGACGCCGACAAGTCGCTGCGAACCATCCGGGCAAACACGGACTTCGCCGGGCGTCGCCTGGCGGCGCCGACGTCGGTGGTCGAGATGTCGACGCCCGAGCGCGTGGTCTGGGCCGGGGGCGACGACTCGGCGGTCTCACCCCGCCTGGCCATGAAATACACGGTGAAGACCGCACCCTTCGGCGAGTGGGAGGTGATCGCAGACGCTGCCACGGCCGACGTGCTCGAGGTCGAGAGCCTGACCCTGTTCGACGACGTCACGGGCGCGGTCAGCGGCAACGTCACTCAGGGAGACGTGGCGATGGAGTGCGCGCCCGAGGTGCCCACGCCGTTCCCCTTCGCCGAGGTCGACGGCCCTTCGCCGGCGCAGACCTTCAGCGACGCGGCGGGGACCTACTCCCTGATGAACAGCGTGGCGGGTCCCATCGCGGTGACCTCCTTGATGGGCGGCCAGTATTTCGACGTCGTCAACATGGCGGGCACGGTCGAGACGCTCACCAGTACGGTGACCCCGCCGGCCACCGCCAACTTCCTGCACAACACCGCCAACACCGATCCGCTGGTGCTGGCGCAGGTCAACGGCTACGCGAACGCCAACCAGATCCGATCGTTCCTGCTCGGGTACCTGCCCACCTATCCCGTCATCTCGACGCAGACCAACTTCCCCGTCAACGTCAACCTGAACAGCTCCCAGTCGAGCGGCCTGTGTCCGGGGAACGCGTTCTACAGCAGCTCGACCCAGACCATCAATCTGTGCCTCGGCTCGGCCCAGTACACCAACACGTCCTTCGCCAGCGTGGCGCACCACGAGTACGGCCACCACATCATCCAGATGGCGGGCAGCGGCCAAGCGGCCTACGGCGAGGGCATGTCGGACGCCATCGCCGTGCTTCAGTCGGGTCAGCACGGCCTGGCCTTCGGCTTCTTCCTGAATCAATGCGCGACGGCGCTGCGCGACGCCCAGAACAGCTGCCAGTACTCGGCGACCTCGTGCTCGAGCTGCGGCAGCGAGGCGCACGCCTGCGGCCAGCTGATCTCCGGCATCGTGTGGGACATCCGCCAGGCGCTGGCGGTCACCAACCCGACCACCTATGTCGACCTGGTGAACAAGCTGGTGCTCAGCTCGATCCTGATGCACACCGGGACCGCCATCAACCCGCAGATCGCCGTCGACATGCTGACGCTCGACGATGACGACGCCAACCTGGACGACGGCACCCCGCACTACAACGAGATCTGCGCGGGCTTCTCTGCCCACGGGATCAGCTGCCCGCCGACCGCGACGGGATTGAAGGTGTCACCGGCGGGTGGCCTGTCCTCGCAGGGCAGTCCGGGCGGTCCTTTCGCGCCGGCCGACGTCGTCTACAGCCTGACGAACGCGGGCCCCGCCGCCAACCTCACCTATCAGGTCGCTGCCGTCGGGGCGGTGCCCTGGCTGTCCATCACGAACGGCTCCGGCACGATCGCCCTCAACCAGTCGGTGCAGGTGACGGTCGCCGTCGATCAAGCCGCGGCGGCCGGTCTGTCCAAGGGAGGCTACGACGGCGTCGTTCAGTTCACGAACGTCACGAGCGGCGTCGGCAACACCACGCGGACCGCTCACCTGCAGGTGGGCGTCCCGGTCCCCATCTACACGGAGACCTTCGAGGGAGGTCTGGGCGGCTTCACGCTGGCGCCGGTCGGCACCCCGAACCTGTGGCACGTCAGCTCGTCGTGCGCCGCGGCCCAGGCCGGGCACTCGCTGCCGAACAGCCTGTATTTCGGCGTGGACTCGAGCTGCACCTTCAACACGGGCGCGGCCGTGGCGGGCGCCGCCACCTCGCCGGCGGTCACCATCACCGACACCTCCGTGGTCAAGCTGCGCTTCAACTACTTCGTCATCACCGAGAAGGTCTCGTCTTTCGACAAGGCGGCGGTCCTGGTCTCGGTGAACAACGGGGCGTTCTCGCCGGTGGCCAGCAACACGAACGCCGGGGGGATTGCGTTGCAAGAGGGGGCCTGGGGCGCCGCCGAGATCGACTTGACCTCGAAGGTGGCGGGGTTGACCAACCCGACGATCCGCGTTCAGGCGACCTTCGATTCGGTGGACGCCGGCGCGAACGCCTTCATGGGCTTCCTGCTCGACGACGTGACGGTGCTGGCTCTTTCGGGCGGCGCCGTCAACTCGGCGCCGAGCGTGAACGCCGGGCCGGACCAGACGGTGACCCTGCCGGCGGCGGCGAACCTGAACGGGACCGTCTCCGACGACGGCTTGCCGAACCCGCCCGGCACCGTGACGACCACGTGGACGATGGTGAGCGGGCCGGGCACGGCGACGTTCGCGAACCCCAACGCGAAGGCGACGACGGCGACGTTCTCGGCGGCGGGCAGCTACACGCTGCGCTTGACGGCCAACGACGGCGCCCTGAGCACGAGCGACGACGTCGTGGTCACGGTGAACCCGACCGTCATGAACCAGCCGCCCGTCGTGAACGCGGGACCGGACCAGACGGTGACCCTGCCGGCGGCGGCGAGCCTGAACGGGACGGTGACGGATGACGGGCTGCCGAACCCGCCGGGGACGGTGACGACGACGTGGACGAAGGTGAGCGGGCCGGGCACGGTGACGTTCGCGAACGGGGCCGCCAAGGTGACGACCGCGACGTTCTCGGCGTCCGGCAGCTACACGCTGCGATTGACGGCGAACGACGGCTCGCTCGGTACCAGCGACGACCTGGTGGTGACGGTGAACCCGGCGAGCGGTGGCAACGGTCCGTGCGCGAGCCTGTGCACGAACCCGACGAACATCACCGTCAACGGCAGCTTCCAGTCGGGCAACATCGGCACGGGCGCCGTCTGCTATCAGACGACGTCGGTGGTGCACGGCGGGAATTGCGGCAACTTCGTCAGCCCGCGCACGCTGAAGGTGAACGGGACGACGGAGGCATGCAACAACCAGAACTGGTCATCCATCCCGCCCGCTCGCAACGGGGGCTACTGCATCCAGACCACGGCGGGCAACCAGCCGTGGGCCTTCATAACGTTGTTCTGACGCGGGAGGGGCAGGCGTGGATCTAGATGGGAACCCTGAGAGGGTTCCCATACCCTCCGGCCAGCGCGCTCCGGCGGGCAAAGCCCGCCTGCGCGCTGCCGTTGGGGGTGAACCAGGAGAGGTGAAGCCATGCCCTCCTGTCAGCGCGCTCCGGCGGGCGGAGCCTGCCTTCGCGCTACAGCGTCGACTGCGGCAAGCGGCTCCGCCCGCTCTTCGGGTTTGAAGTCCGGGCGGAACGCGGCATTCTTCCGGCATGTCCGACGCCCAGTCTCCGACGACGCTGTCAGCCGGTCGTAACGGTAAGCCCCGCTCCGATGCGCTGGTGTTCTTCGGCGCGACGGGCGACCTCGCCTACAAGAAGATCTTTCCCGCGCTGCACGCGATGGCGTGTCGGGGCCACCTCGACTTCCCGGTGGTGGGCGTGGCGAAGTCCATCCAGCGCCTGGAAGATCTGATCCAGCGGGCCCGCGCCAGCGTCCACGAGTTCGGCGGCGGCAAGGAGAACGACGAAGCGATGAAGGCGCTCGAGCGCCACCTCCGCTACGTCCAGGGCGACTACAACGATCCCGCGACGTTCGCCCGCCTGCGCGAGCAGCTGGCCGACGCCAAGCGGCCCACGCATTATCTGGCCATCCCGCCCAGCATGTTCCCGACCGTCGTCGAGCAGCTGCGCGGCGCGCGCTTGACCGAGAACGCGCGCGTGATCCTGGAGAAGCCGTTCGGCCGCGACCTGCAGTCGGCGCGCTCGCTGAACGAGACCCTGCACAAGGTCTTCCCGGAGGAGAGCATCTTCCGGATCGATCACTATCTGGGCAAAGAGGCGGTCCAGAACATCCTTTACTTCCGGTTCGCGAACGCGTTCCTCGAGCCGATCCTCAACCGCAACTACGTCGAGAACGTGCAGATCACCATGGCCGAGAGCTTCGGCGTGAAGGGCCGCGGCAAGTTCTACGAGGAGGCGGGCGTCGTCCGCGACGTGATCCAGAACCACCTGCTCCAGATCGTCAGCTACCTGGCCATGGAGGCGCCCTCCAGCACGTACCACGAGGCGATCCGCGACGAGCAGGCCAAGGTGCTGCGCAACGTCCGTCCGCTCGACGTGTCCAACGTGACGCTCGGTCAGTTCCGCGGCTATCGGGACGAGCCGGACGTGGCCC
>Ga0207639_10001649_pt1 | contig 15044 bp, 11 predicted proteins | sample KBSCornC32_FD_184299 | JGI IMG/M metagenome (GOLD analysis project Ga0207639, IMG submission 184299) | Corn rhizosphere microbial communities from Kellogg Biological Station, Michigan, USA - KBS Corn C3-2 (SPAdes) (version 2) | ecosystem: Host-associated > Plants > Roots > Rhizosphere > Soil ...
CCTGTCGTCATCGCATGCCCTTCATCGGGTCCGCGGCGATTTTCGGCCCGACGGCGAGGTCGCGGCAAGCACGGCGTGCATCGGCGGCGGTTGCGGATCGGCTAGAGTGCTCGACCGTTGAACCCGATCGTCCCCACGTGCCTCGCGAGGAACCTGTCGTGACCCATCCCATCATGAACCTCGACGACGTCGCATTCGACGACGTCGAAGAGAATGGCCTCTACACCTCGCGCCGCGGGCAGATCGCCGCGCACATCGGCGCGCGCAACCTCGGCTACAACCTCACCGTGCTGCCACCGGGCAAGGCGCAGTGTCCGTTCCACAACCATCATGCCGAAGAGGAGATGTTCCTGATCCTCGACGGCGAAGGCGAGCTGCGCTTCGGCGACCGGCGCTATCCGATCCGCAGGCACGATGTGATCGCCTGCCCGCCTGGCGGCCCCGAGGTCGCCCACCAGATCATCAATACCGGCACGACGCCACTGCGCTACCTCGCGCTGTCGACGATCGCCGCGGTCGAGGCGTGCGAATACCCCGACTCCGGCAAGGTGCTCGTCGCCTCGGGCCCGCGCAGCCAACGCGTGCTGCGCAAGATGTTCCGCGCGGAGACGACGGTCGACTACTACGATCGCGAGAAGCCCTGAACGTGCGCGATCGCCGCTGAGCCGGCGGCTATCCGCCGCACCGAGCACGATGGATGAGGGACGGCTCCGATCGCCCCTCACCCTGCCCTCTCCCGCGAGCGGGAGAGGGGAACTGCCTTCGCACGCAGAGGGCCGCAAGAAAAATCCGATGTCTTGCTATGGCGCCTTGTCGCCGCCGGGCTTGCCGTAGTCGTCCTTGTCGCCCCGCGGCGGCAGCACGCGGCCGACCGCGATCGGCTTGCGCAGGTTGACGAACACCTTCGCCGCCTCGTCCTTGCCGATCACCGCGACGTCGAGCGTGCAGGCTTCGAGCAGGTTGCGATCCTTCACGCCCTGTTCCATGCAGACCGCGCGAGCATGCCGTGCGAGTTGCGGGTCGAGGTCCTTGCTGTAGAACGGGCGCTTCGGAAGGCCGGTCTCGCCGGGGTCGCCGCAGGCCGACAGCAGCGATTCGCGTGGCGACACGCGCCAGCTGTCGCCGAAGCGGTGGTAGAGGTCGTCGAATGCGAACGGGCTGCTGAACATCGTGCCGTCGCGCGCCTCGATCTGGCTGACCTTGCCCTTGCCGTTGGCGAGCAGGCCGTGCACTTCGGTCGGCCAGCGGCCGAGGCCGACGGTCGCATCGATGTGCGTGCCGTTGATCGCCGCGCGCAACGAGTTGCCTTTCTGGTCGATGATCACGTAGACGTCGCCGACGCGCTGGATGTCGACGCCACTCGGCAGCGACAGCACCTGGCCATCGCCGAGATCGCGCCCGTCGCCATCCACGGCGATGCGCGCGGGCTCGGCGCATACCGCGACGCGCGTGTCGCCCATGCGCGTCGCGACCGCCTTGTTGACCGTCGCGTTCGGCCAGGTCGGCGCACCGGACACCTGGCGCGCCTGCACGACGAAGTCCTTGCCGGTCTCGGCGAGCACGAAATCGCCGGACGCCTGGAAGTCGTACAGCAAGCCACCGAACGTGTTGAGGTGCGTATCGCCGACGCCGTCGGCGGTCACGCACGCGGCGGGCGTGCCGGCGATGTTGCTTTGCGTGAACTCGATCGCCGGCGCGGCCTGCGTCGGGATCGGGTTCATGCCGACCAGGGTCAGGTTGTTGGTCTCGCCGGTGAAGCTCTCCGCCTGGCAGGCGGGCGCGTTGCGCGTGCCGTTGTGCACCGTCGTCTTCACGACCATCGTCGAGTTCGCACCGAAGCCGGCCTGGCCGCCGCCGGAGGAATTGCCGCCGTCGCCGAACACGTTGAACTCCGCGTCGGTCCAGCCGGCTGCCGCCGCGACCGCATTGACGCCGACGCGCGTGACCGCATTGGCGCCCGCGGTCACGGTGACCTGGTCGCTGCTGCTGGTCACCGCCGCGCCCATCGACAACGTGCCGAAGTCGCCGACCGGTACCGCCGCGGGCAACGAGGCGGTGCTCGTGCTCTGGAAGCAGTAGATGTCGGGGTCGCCACTGAAGCTGAATTGCTGCCAGCCGCCGGCGGGACAGGTCGTATTGAACCGGATCAGCCAGTACTGGATGAACGCGCGGTGCGAGACGTTGTTGTTCTCGTAGACGAACTGCTCCCAGCCCTTGCAGTCGGGGTTCGGGCTGCCCGCGCAGGCGGAACTCGTGAACTGGTTGGTGTTGATCTGCAGCGTGTAGGTGTTGGCGATGTTCGCCCCGCTGTTGCCGATCGGACCGCTCTCGGTGAGCCCGCCGCTGATGCTCGGGAACGTGCCTTCGACCGCACTGATGTGACCGGTCGGGTTCGCCGCGAAGTCGTTGCTGCCGCCGCCGCCGACGACGAAGTGCTTGGCGATGCCGCGTGCCGGCGGCATCGGATACTTCGGGGCTTCACCGCACGCGATCGGTCGCCACTCCACGCGCGGGAACGAGGACGCGTAGCAGCCTTCCGCCGGTCGTTCGAGTTGCAGCAGCGACTTGCGCCACGCGACCTGCGTCTTCGCGATCCGGGGCCGCTTGACGACTGCGGTCGTTGCGTTCGCCGCCTGCGCCGTCGGCGGCGTCTTCGCGGGCGGCGCCGCGATCGCGTTCGATGCGAGGATCGCGCAGCAGGCACCGGCCAGGATCCGGACGAACGGATACGGCGACGGCGCGCGCGCGCGCGATGAACCGAGGGGTTTCATGACTCTCTCCTTGCGATGTCGACTTCCGATGACCCATCACGGGCAGTTTCGCCTGACGGCGGCAATTCGCCGGCGAGCAGTGTCGCCTCGCCGGCGAAAGGACACGCTGCGCCCTTGGCGCGCGTATACGCGATGAATTCGTGCAAACGTGTAGAAGATTACATGCGCATGGAGAGGCCTTCACCTCTCCCGCACTGCGGGAGAGGTCGACGCGCGCAGCGCGGCGGGTGAGGGGGAGCGAGCCGAAACGCTTCGGCATGCGGCGAAGCGCGGCGCTCCGGTTCCCCCTCATCCCACCCACTCACGCAAGCGGGAGAGGGAAACCATTGGCGCGATGATCTGGGGTGTAGTGGAAGCGACTTCAGTCTCGACACTCCTGCTTCGTTGCCGCCGACGCATCGCGGCTGAAGCCGCTCCGGCAGGGGAGCAAAAGCGACACCTGCTTCACCTGAACAAGGCAGCGCCCGTTCCTGTGGGAGCGGCTTCAGCCGCGATGCTCTTTCCCCCCACATTGACGATGCGTCCGGCACAATCCGTGCAGGAAACATCGGTCATGTCGAAAATCCTCGCCCTCATCGCCTCATTGCTGTACCTGACCGCGACCGCGTCCGCGGCCGAACCGGCGATGGGCGCGCCGCATCCACTCGACCTGTTCGACATCGGCGCCCCGTCGTTCACGAATTTCTCCTCGCGCGATGGCGTGCCGGAGACGGTCACCGTCGCCACCGCGACCGATCGCGACGGCTTCGTCTGGCTCGCATCGCCCGCGGGCCTGTTCCGCTACGACGGTCGGCACTGGGTGGCGAGCATCGACCCGGCGATGGCACGCCCGGCCGACAGCCTCGCGCTCGACGCGGAAGGCACGCTGTGGGCGGCGTTTCGCGACGACGGCCTCGCCCACTACGACGGCACGCATTGGCACCTCGAGGACACGCGCAGCGGTCTCCCGTCGCAGCAGATCCGCCGCTTCGCGAACACCCGCGAAGCCGACGGCACGCACCGGTTGTGGGCGCTCACCTGGGACCAGGGCCTGATGCTGCGCCGCGACGGTCGCTGGGTGCTCGATCCTGACAATGCGCAGTTGCCGCGCGGGCCGATCCTGTCGATGGCACAGACGTCCCGCCTCGGTGGACAGGAACGCCAATGGGCAGGCAGCGGCAACGAAGGCCTGTGGTTCCGCGAGCGCGGCGCCGGCGCGCATCCGGGTTGGCAACGCTTTCGCGCCGACGGGTTCGATCCGGCGCAGGTCGAATTCCTGTTGGCGAGCGAACACGGCGGGCACGAAGAACTGTGGATCTCCGTGTTCAGCTCCGGACTCTGGCGCCTCACCGACGACGGCCTGCGCCACTGGAGCACACAGGACGGCGAATTGCCGACCAACGATCTGTACGACCTCGTCGAGACGCCGCTGCCGAACGGCGAACGCGCGATCTGGGCGTCGTCACGGTCCGGTCTCGTACGCATCGAGGGCGACAACGCGCAGGTCTTCGATCGCCGCCATGGCCTGCCCTCCGACGCGGTGCGCGGGCTCAGCGCATGGCGCAGCCCGAATGGCGACGAAATCCTCTGGCTCGCGACCGAGTCCGGCATCGCGCGCACGATCATCGGCGCGAACCAATGGCAGACCGCCTCGCTGATGGGTTCGCACGCGACCGGCGTGTTCGGCGTGCTGGTCGAACCGGACGGCCAGGGCGGCGAGCGGCTGTGGGTCGGCGCGAGCGGTGACGGCATCGGGCTGTACGAGCAGGGACACTGGCGCACGTTCAGCGCTGCCAACGGTGCACTGCCCGCACCCACCGTGCGCCTGATGACGATGGCCGCAGACGACAGCGGCGAGCGCACGCTCTGGGTCGGGCTGCGTGAAGGCGCACTGCTGCGCGTGCGCGCCGGACCGGTCTTCGAGGCGATCGACACGCCCTGGAACAAGAACCCCGGCGAAGCCGTGACGGCGTTGATCACGCGCACCGTCGAAGGCCACTACGAACAATGGATCGGCACGCGCCAATCCGGCGCATATCGCTGGCGCGATGGCCAGTGGAGCGCGATCCGCGCTGGCGGTGCCGCCGAGCCTTCGCGCATCGGCACGTTGCTGGAGCAGGTGGATGCCGAGGGCCGCTCGTGGGTCTGGGCGACCACGAACCGCGGCCTCGCGCGCTTCGACGGCGAACACTGGAGCCTGTCCGGCAGCGACGCCGGACTTCCCGATCTCGAACTCCTCACTGCGACGCTGATCCGCGACGCACAGGATCGACCCATCCTGTGGCTCGGCACCTCGAACAGCGGCATTGCGCGCGTCGACGTATCCGACCCGCTGCACCCGCGCGTGCTGCCGGCCGATCTCCCGCCCCCGCCCGACCCGAATGCGTACGGTGCGCTCGGCGATTCCCGCGGTCGCATCTATGTCTGCACGAACAACGGCGTGCAACAGCTGACGCCGACGGCGGGTGGCTATGCGTCGCGCGTGTTCACGCGCAAGGACGGCATGGTCCACGACGAATGCAACACGAACGGGCAGTTCATCGATGCCCACGATCGCTACTGGGCCGGCACGCTCGGCGGCCTGACCGTCTACGACCCGCTACTTGCCGCCCGTGACGATAAGCCCAAAGCGCTCAAGCTGATCGGCATGCGCGTCGACGACCACAGCGTCACGGGCGACCGCTTGCGCATCGAACCCTCGGCGCGCGAAGCGGTGATCGACTACGCGTTGCTGTCGTGGCAACGCGAGGGTGAGTCGCGCTTCCGCACGCAGTTGCTCGGCTACGAAGACAGCCCGGGCGAATGGACCGCGCAGGCGTCGCGCAGTTTCGGCGCGCTGCCGCCCGGCCAGTACGTGCTGCGCATCGAAGGACGCGACTACGCCGGCAACCTGAGCACGCCGATCGAGGTGCCGATCGAGATGGTTGCGCACTGGTGGCAGCGCACGTGGGCGCGGGGTACCGGCGTGCTCGCGCTGCTGCTGATCGGCTACGCGATCGTGCGCTGGCGCACGCACGCGCTGTACGCGCAGCGGCAGGCGCTCGAATGGCGCGTCGCCCAGCGCACGCGCGAACTCGCCGACGCCAACGCGCGCCTGCTCGAACTGTCCTACGTCGACGCCCTCACCGGCCTCGCCAATCGGCGCCGCCTGCTCGAAACACTCGAGCAGGGCCCGCAGGCGGAGGCCGCGTCGGGTGCCGCACTCATCTTCGTCGACGTCGACGACTTCAAGGACTACAACGACCACTACGGCCATCCCGCCGGCGACGAGGCATTGCGCCGCGTCGCCGCCATGATGCGCGAGTGTGCGCCGCCCGATGCCCTCGTCGCGCGCTACGGCGGCGAGGAGTTCGCCTGCCTGCTGCCGAGCGCCGACGTCGCGCAGGGCATCGCACTCGCCGAGCGCCTGCGCGCCGCCGTCGCCGAATGCGACGTGCCGATCCCCGGCTCGCCGGTCACCCGTCGCGTCACCATCAGCGCCGGCGTCGCCAGCGCGCCGCTGCGCGGCTCGATCGACGCGCATCGCCTGCTGCGCGATGCCGACATGGCGCTGTACCAGGCCAAGCGCGACGGCAGGAACCGCGTGCGCGCCGCACGCGCTTCCACGCCGGATCCCGGCAGCACCTGACCGCCCTTCGCGGGATCACCGCGCTCCGGTTCCCTGCAGGAGCGACCTGTTTTGCAGGAGCGACTTCAGTCGCGATGCTTCTGCTCTGTTGCCGTAAAGCATCGCGGCTGAAGCCGCTCCTACAGGAAGCAAAGGCGGCGCTCCCTGTTTTGTGGGAGCGACTTCAGTCGCGATGCTTCTGCTTTGTTGCCGTAAAGCATCGCGGCTGAAGCCGCTCCTACAGGAAGCAAAGGGGGCGCTCCCTGTTTTGTGGAGCGACTTCAGTCGCGATGCTTCTGCTTTGTTGCCGTAAAGCATCGCGGCTGAAGCCGCTCCTACAGAATGCAAAGGCGTTGCCCCCCCTGCTTTGCAGGAGCGACTTCAGTCGCGATGCTTCTGCTCTGTTGCCGCAAAGCATCGCGGCTGAAGCCGCTCCTGCAGAATGCAAAGGCGGCGCTCCCCCTGCTTTGCAGGAGCGACTTCAGTCGCGATGCTCCTGCCCTGTTGCCGTAAAGCATCGCGGCTGAAGCCGCTCCTACAGGAAGCAAAGGCGGCGCTCCCTGTTTTGTGGGAGCGACTTCAGTCGCGATGCTCCCGCGCACCTGTGGGAGCGACTTCGGTCCGCGCTGCAAGATTTGTTCGCCCGCTCCTTCCACGGTGTTCCTCATGGCAGGCACCGGCCTGTCCCGGTGCATCCGGACGACCGATGACCCGCTTCCGCCGCCTGCTCTGCCTGCTGCTGTCGTGCACCGCCGCGCCCGCATCGGCTACCGTCACGTATTGCGTCGCCACGCCGACGCAACTGCAGGCGGCGCTCGATGCCGCCGAGTCCAACGGTGAAGCGGACTTCATCAAGGTGCGGGCCGGCGTCTATGCGCTGAGCGACACCCTCCACTATTCGAGCCAGGGCGCCGGCGCGGACCAGTTGCCGGTCATCATCAGCGGTGGCTACAACAGCACCTGCTCGATGCGCACCGGCATGACCCTGCTCGATGCGCAAAACGCGCAACGCGTGATGATGCTCGACCTCGGCGGTGCGGACCTCGTCGTGATCGACCACCTCACCCTCATGCGCGGCGTCGCGGGCATGTTCGTCGGCGGCGGCGCCAACCTCACCATCGTGATGTACGACCAGGGCGGCGGCGCCGACGTGCGCGTCGAAGCCTCGCGCTTCCTGCTCGGGCACGGCGAAACGTCCGCGGGCGGACTCTCCGTCTCCGGCTGGGGCACCTTCACGCTGCGCAACAGCCTGTTCAACGGCAACGTGAGCGACGGCACCGTCGCATTCGCGCTCAACATCACGGGCGAAGCCTACGTGGTCAACAACACGATCGCGAACAATACCTACGTCGGCAGCAACACCGGGTTCATCGTGTATTCCAACGCCGGCACCGCCGCTTCGCACGTCGAGTTCAGCAACAACATCATCTGGGGCAACGACGGCGCCGGCTACGACCTCTACATGCTGCAAGGCGAACGCCACCGCCTGTACCACAACGACATCGGCACGCACACCTCGCTCCCGGGCGCCAACGCGTCCGGCAACCTGTCGGTCGATCCGCTGTTCGGCAACTGCGGCGCGCTCTGCGTCGACCTGCCGCTTGCCGCCGGCTCGCCACTGACCAACATGGGCGACAACGGCGCGGACCCGGGCGTCGGCAGCACCGACCTGCTCGACGCGCCGCGCGTCGGCGGCGGCGTGGTCGACATCGGCGCGTACGAACTCGATCGCCTGTTCGACGACGACTTCGAGGCACCGGGATCCCTGCTCGACGGCTGACGCCTGCGTACCGCGTCTCGCGCAAACGGCGCGCTCGGACACCGTTCAGCCGTCATGGCGCACAACGCTGCGACGGCTTCGATCACGCCCGCGGCGTGGCCATCGCGACCAGGGAGACGCCGTGCCACACGCCGCCGCACCCGCCGTCGCGTCTCCCGCACCGGGCGAGGACCGCCTGATCGTCCATCTCGCGATCGCCGGCAACGCGCTCGTCGCCCTGAGCAAGTTCATCGCCGCCGCCATGACGGGCAGCTCGGCGATGTGGAGCGAAGGCGTGCATTCGCTCGCCGATCTCGCCAACGAGGTGTTCGTCGCCGGCGCGAGCGTGTCCTTCCTCCAGGGCGCGACGTGGAAGGAGCGGCGCGCGACGCTGGCGTCGCCGGATACGCTCCCGCCCTGACCAGCAGGGCGGGATGCAGCGGCCAGCAGGCGAGTCCACCACCCTCCGCGTGCGCGGCGTCCCGCCCCGCGGATGGCGGTATTGCATCCCCGGCCATCGCGATTCGACGCAGCAAGGGTTGCGCGATAAGCGCCTACTTCGCGGCTTCTTCGATCAACGCGGCGACTTTGCCGGGATTCGAGACCATCACCACATGCGACGCTCCCTTGACCACGACGGTATGCCGAGACCCGGCGCGTTCCGACATGAAGCTCAAGGCCTTCGCCGGAATATTCTTGTCGCCGTCGCCATAGATGAACCACGAGGGCAGCTTCTTCCAGGCGGGATCACCCGATTTTTCCTCGAGCGCGGCGTTCGTGATCGGACGCTGTCCTACTGCCATCAGGGCTGCTGCCGCAGCGGGCACATCATGGGCGAACTGCTGCCGGAACTTGGCCTGGTCGATGTACAGGTCGACGACGCCATTCGCGAGTTTCACCGGCGGTGCGAGCGCCTGGCCCAGCGTTCCGCCCGGGAACTTGCCGGCGAGATCGCCCGCCGATTCTCCTGCATCCGGCGCGAACGCCGCGACATAGACGAGCGACCTGACATTGTCGTGGCCGTTCGCCGCAGTGGTGATCACCTGTCCTCCATAGGAATGACCGACGAGAACGACACCGCCTTCCACGCTGTCGACGACGGAAGAGACAGAGGCCGCATCGCCCGAAACGCTGCGAAGCGGGTTCGCTGCAGCGATCACGCGATAGCCATCCTTCTGCAGGATTCGTGCGACGCCGTTCCAGCTCGACGAGTCGGCGAACGCGCCATGGACGAGCACGACGGTCGGCTTGGCAGGGGCTTGCGCGAAAGCCGCGCAGGAGAGCAACGCAAGGGCGCCGATGGACGCAATACGCAACGTGGTCATGATCATTTCATTTCCTTGACGTGGAATCGATGGAAGAACATGGAGGGTTGCGGCGCCGGTCAATGGCCTTCGACCGCGAAAAGAATATCCGCAAATCCCGGCGTCGTCTTCTCGCGGTTCCAGTCCCGTTGCAGTTCGCAGATCAGCTGTACCCATCCCACCGGTTTGGCGCCGGCCTGGACCAGGCGCTGCACGCCCAGCGCATGCGCTTCGGACGAGGTGCCACCGACGCAATCGATGACCGGATAGACCTCGAAGCCATCCCTGATCGCATCGAGCGCGGGGTGGACGAGGCAAACTTCGGTCCAGAGCGCGGCCATGACGAGCTTCCTGCGCCCTGTCGCTTTCACGGCCCGCACGAAATCCTCGTCCTCCCAGGCATTGATGGAAGTGCGATCGATAGGATCCACGCCAGCCAGCACGTCCGCGATCTGATGAATGGTGGGCTGATTGCGCCCGGTCTTCACATTCACCGTGGAAAGCACGACCGGCAATTCGTAGAGTTTGCCGATGCGCGCGAGCGCGGTGATGTTGGCAACCAGCTCGCGTTTCGGGCGGGACTGGATCGACGACACCTGCACCGGCTGGAAGTCGATGATCACCAGTGCAGCGTTGCGGGGCGTGAGAAGGTGATCGGTGAGGGGATCACGAACGGTTGCAAACGAGGTCATTTCCCTGGCTCCTCTTGCTTCGGAGGCGGCACATCGGCGGCCACGACGTAGGTCGTATCCGTCGGCCCCTGGCCGCTGATGTAGACGACCGTCGGCAGGTCGCCGGTGAAGGCAAAATGCGCATCGCCCGCGGGCTCCGTGTAGAAGCTGCCTGGCACCAGCGTACGCGCCGCAGCCTCGTCGGCCTGCTCGCCATAGCCGAAATGCCATTCGCCGGAAACGACGAGCGCGGTGCGATCGTCGCGATGCCTGTGCGATGCGATGCGGGTATGGGCCGGGACGCGGATCTCGATCGCGTACGGCCCCGCTGCATTCGGACTTCCCGCGAGGACGGTGGTCTGCACGCCGCTGATGCCGGACGTTCCGGCCACCGCACCGCCTCGCGCGACGGCATCGACGTCCGCGGGCGTCAGCCGCGCTTGCGCAAGTGTGGCCTCCGGGCGGAGAAAAGCGCGAATGGCGGCGACCGTCGCTTGCGGCTGCTCTTCCATCAGCCAGTGCCCGGCGTCGGCGATCACCACCTGGCGCACGTCGTCAGCGGCGAAACGCATGACGAAAGCCATGGTGGTCCCGAACGAATGGTCGCCGCCGATGGCGAGCACCGGCATCTGCAGGCGTCCGAGTACCAGCGCCGCGCGGTTTTCGATGGCGTCCTGGTCGAAAGCGGCGAACTGCATGAAACCCGCATGCATTCGACCCGGTCGCGCATAGAGCGCCGCGTAGTGACGGCGCGATGCTTCCGGGAAATGCGCCGGATTCGCCGAAAACTCGTTCCAGAATCGGTCAAGATAGATGCGCTCGCGCCCGGCCACGAGTCTTTCCATGTCCGGTCCGCCGAAACGGAAATGCCAAAGCAGCGGATTCTTGAGGATATCTTCCCATGGACCGATCCCGGGCACGGGCGCGTCCATCATCACCAGGCGCGTCGTGCGACCCTGATGAGCCTCGGCGAACGCAAACGCGACCATGTTGCCGATATCGTGGCCGACGACATCGGTGCGCTCAACCTGCAGCGCATCCAGCACGCCGGCGATGTCTTCCGCCTGGTTCTTTTTCGTGAAGCCATCCGCAGCAATCACCGACAGTCCCATACCCCGCAAGTCGGGTGCGATGACGGTGTGATCCCGCATCAGATCCGCCGCCAACGGCGCCCACATGTCGCCGGTGTCGCCGTACCCGTGGATGAGCAGCACGGCAGGCCCCGTTCCACCGATGCGGACATGCAGGGTGGTTCCGTTGGTCTGGATGTCCTGTGTGCGGAAGCCGGCCGGGAAGGAGAACGTATCGGCCAGCGCCGGCAAGGGCGTCAGGGACAGGATTGCGACGACCCACGCGCAAGCCCGGACAAGATGATGCATTCCCATGGCGTCTCTTCCCAAAAGCAACATTGCGCTTTCGAGTCTGGGCAGCGCCGGGGCGAAGGTATTGAAGTTCTCTACCGAGTTTTTGCGAAAATCGACGCGGCGTTCACAGCACCTGTTTTCGCCAGGCGCCGGGACTCGCCCCGACGATGCCGGTGAAGACGCGCGTGAAATGGCTCTGGTCGGCGAAACCGCATGCGGCGGCGATGTCGCTCAGCGGGCGCACAGCATCCCGCAGCAATGATTTTGCTCGCAGCACCCGTTGCAGCAATATCCAGCGATGGGGCGGCATCCCCATGCTTTGCCTGAAGGCACGAGCGAAATAGCCTGCTGAAAGCCCGCACGCTGCGGCGGGTTCCGAAAGGGACAAGTCCTCGCCCATTCGCTCGATCATGAGTTCGGTGGCGCACCGGACCTGCCACGGTGCCAGCGCGCCGCGCCTCCCGTACTCCGGCACGCGCATGTCGCCGAAGGCAACCGCGAAATAAGTGTGCGTCGCCAGCAGGAGATGATCGGCGTACATCGAGCCAATTTCTCCCGGGCGCTCGAGCGCCGGCAGGAGCGCTGCGCCGAGATGCCATACCGTCTCGTCGAACATGCCGCGTTCGCAGGTGAGCGTCGCGATTCTCGGTGCGCCCCGTTCGTCGGTTATTTCGTCGAGTGCTGTGCGTGACACATAGAAATGCAACACGTCGAAGGGACTGGCCAGATTGGCCGTCGGCTGCTGTTCCAGGTCGACGATGCTGGTGGTCCTCGCGCCATAGCCCCCGCGATAGACGGACCGCCCGCCAAGGAAGAGTTCGCGTTTCGGCGAGTCCCTCAATTGCAGGAGAACCGAAAATGCGGCCTCTGCGGGCAGCGGGGAGGTCAGTCCGTGTCCCGGCGTGTCGCGCCGGACGCGCGTCACCGCGAGCTTCGACTTCCTCAGGGTATTGGTCGCGAGATGCGAACTCGCATCGACCCGGAAGCATCTCGCGAGGCCGGCGCCATAGGCGCCTTCAGTCGGCTGCATGCAATCCCCCTGGGCCCGGAGCTTTCGACCCGCGAATGAGGTACGACACTTTTCGAGCATACATCCACGGCGGTGACAACTTTGGAAACATCGCCGGCGCCACCACCGGGAGGATCGCCAGCATCAGCGACCCGCCAACCTCTCGACAACCGGTGAATCCAGGAGGCCCCGTCGGCGCATCCATGCCTGCGATGACCACGACGACCGTGGTCCGCCCCCGGAGTATCCCGATGACCCGTCCCACCCCGATTGCGATTCCGCGTACCCGCGCAGGCCTCGTCCGCACGATGCTCGCGTTCGCAACCCTGCTGTTCTCTTCCGCTGCGCTCGCCGCACCCGCGACCCTCTCCGACGCCACGCCCGTCGGCAAGCTCGGCGGCGAGCTCATCCGTCGCGTCAACACCGGCAATCCGGAGCAGGTGCGTACCTGGGCGTCGACGGTGTTGTCTGCCGCGATCCCGGCGAGCGACAAGGCGGATTTCCTCAAGGATCTCGTATCGGCCGCGCGCGACAGCGGTGGCGTCGACGTGATCGACGTGCGCAGCGACCCGCACATGCCCGGCATGCTCCAGGTCGCCATCCAGGCGCATCGCGGCGGCCGCCGCGCGGTGCTCGTGCTCGCGGCGGATCCCGCGCATGCCGACCAGCTCGCGCAGGCAGGCATGTTTCCGCTCGACGATCCCACGCTGTACGCCGCATGGCCGAAGGCGGCGGTATCGCACGAGGCGCTCAAGCAGCTCGTCGACACGACGCTCGACCAGATGGTGCGCACCTCGGATTTCTCCGGCTGCGTGACGGTCGTGGATCGCAACGAGACCGTGGTCGACACCTGCCGCGGACTGGCCGAACGCCGCTTCGGCGTCGCGGTCGACCATCAGACGCGCTTCCACGTCGGCTCGATCGGCAAGATGTTCACCGCGGTGGCGATCGCCCAGCTCGTCGAGACCGGCAAGTTGTCGTGGAATGCGACGCTCGACGCGCTCGTGCCCGAATATCCCGACCACGCGGCGGCGAAGAACATCACCGTGTGGCAACTGCTGCACCACACGGCCGGCCTCGGCGATTTCTTCGTGCCGGAGTTCTTCGAGCACCAGGAGACGTTCGTCAATCCGGCCGACTACCTCGACCTCATCGCGCGCCAGCCCAAGGTCGGTGAGCCGGGCAAGGATTCGATCTACAGCAACGCGGGCTACGTCCTGCTCGGCCGCATCATCGAGAACGTCTCGCACGAAGGCTACTTCGACTACATCCAGCGCCACGTGTTCGCACCCGCCGGCATGACCGCGAGCGGCTACGACCGCATCGAGGACATCACGCCGAAGCTCGCGGTCGGCTACTTCCATGACGGCGTGTTCGCCACCGAATGGAAGGCCGACTGGCTGAAGACGGGGTTCAAGGGCAGCCCCGCAGGCGGCGGATACGCCAACAACACCGACCTCCTGCATTTCGCCGGCGCATTGCGCGACGGCAAGCTGGTCAAGCCTGCAACGCTCGCGAAGATGTTCGACGATGCGGTGCCGGCCGGCCCCGGCAACTACGCAGCGGGGTTCGGCGATCGCCTTTCGCACGAGCGCCACATCCGCGGCCACGCGGGCGGCATCCAGGGCACCGATGCGAACCTGCAGATGGTCTGGGAAACCGGCGCAACGGTCGCGGTGACCAGCAACGAAGGACCGGGGCGGTCATGGATGCTCGCCGAGCACATCGCCGACCTGCTCGCCGCGGACGGCGCGAAACCCTGATCCCTCGCACGGCTTACGATTCATCCCCAGCAGCATCCACACGCACACCCGGAGCACGTCCATGGAAACCGCACTTCTCGTCATCCCGCTCGTCGTGATGTCGGCCCCGATCCTCGTCGCGCTGATCCTCATGCGCTACCGCACCCGCCGCACGCAGGCGCGCTATCAGATGCTGCTGCAACTGGCCGACAAGGGCGTCGCATTGCCGCCGCAGTTGCTGGTCGAACCGGAGCTCGCCTACAGCGAACGCCGCCGCGGCCTCGTGCTCGTCAGCGCCGGCCTCGGGCTCATGGTGACCCTGCTCGTGCTGCCGGGCCACGTCGACGACGGCCAGTCGATCGGCAGCCTGTGGGGCCTCGGCCTGCTGCCGCTGATGATCGGCCTCGGCTACCTCGCGAGCTGGTGGTTGAACCAGCGCGAGCAGCCACGTGCATGACGGAGCCGCCGAGGCGCGCGTCGACCAGGCACTGGTCGCGCGCGCCCTGCTGACCGGCGACCACCAGCCGTTCGAACAGCTGGTGCGTCGCCACCAGGGTCTCGTGCGCGCGCAGCTGCGTCGCCTGCTGCACGGCGACGCGGCGACGGCCGACGACCTCGCCCAGGAAACCTTCGTGCTCGCATGGCGCAAGCTCGACCAGTTCCGCGGCGAGGCACGTTTTTCGACCTGGCTCTACCGCATCGCCTACGCCTGCTTCCTGCAGGCGCGCCGCAAGCGGTCGTGGTCGGTCGAAGAGGACGACGACGAGGCGGCGGACCAGCTGCCCGCACCGTTGCCCGCGGTCGACCTGCAGATGGATGTCGAACAGGCGATGCGGCG
>Ga0207639_10001651_pt1 | contig 15014 bp, 11 predicted proteins | sample KBSCornC32_FD_184299 | JGI IMG/M metagenome (GOLD analysis project Ga0207639, IMG submission 184299) | Corn rhizosphere microbial communities from Kellogg Biological Station, Michigan, USA - KBS Corn C3-2 (SPAdes) (version 2) | ecosystem: Host-associated > Plants > Roots > Rhizosphere > Soil ...
GTCCCGGTGATTTGAAGATTGCAAGAGATTAGTCGAGCGCTCTGACGCAGCATGGAGCGGGACGACAGGAATTAGAGAAGCCGCAAGGCCTTTAGCGTGCCGAGCGGCCTGTAGGAAGTGCTGAAGTATAGCCAGTTTATGAAAGCTCTGTGGCGATTTTGGAGCAGAGCAACAGGAGTAATGGTTATGAAAGGTCGTTTGAACTCGACCCTCTGGTTGATGGTGACGATTAATGTGATCGCGCTATTTGTAGTCTTGTGGCTGGCATACAGCGCCGGCGAGCAAGGCAAACTCCCTATTACGGACTTTGGCGGTCTGGGGCAGGGCTCCGGCCTGAAGCTGCTTTTTGCGTTTGTCATCGCATCGGGCGCAGGGCTGTGGACCTTCATCACTATTGGCAACCGCGTGCTGATTCCGGTGAAGCGGCTCTCCGATTTTGCCGAGCGCTTTGCTCAGGGGGATTACCGCACGCGCGCCACGGTTGATTCGGCGGATGACTTCGGCTTTATCGCCGAACAACTAAACCGCGCCGCTGAGAATTCCTCCCGCGCCGTCTTTAACCAGGAAGCGCAGGAAAACCTGCAGAAGAGCGTGACCGAGTTCCTGACCATTGTGAGCCAGATTGCCCGCGGCGACCTCACGCTGCGCGGCCGCGTGAGCAATGACGCGTTGGGCAACGTGGTGGATTCCGTCAACTACATGCTCGATAACTTTGCCAAAGTGCTGGAGCGCGTGCGCAAAGCCGCTATTGACGTGCAGTCGAGTGCTAATGAAATTTTAATCGCGTCAGAAGAGATGTCTACCGGCGCCATCCAGCAGGACCAGGAAATTACCAATACTTCATCCGCCGTGGAGCAGCTTACGGTTTCGATGAAGCAAGTTTCAAACAACGCTGAAGCCAGCGCTGAAGCTGCTCGCCGCGCGCTGGACGCCGCCGAGCAGGGCAACAGGTCCGTGCGGGACACGCTGGAAGGCATGCAGCGCATCCGTTCTTCAGTGCAGGCAACCGCCAAGCGCATCAAAGCGCTGGGCGATCGCTCACTGGAAATTTCTGAAATCGTCAACGTTATTAATGACATTACCGAACAGACCAACCTCCTGGCACTGAACGCCGCCATCGAGGCGGCACGCGCCGGCGAGGCAGGCCGCGGATTTGCCGTAGTCGCCGACGAAGTCCGCAAGTTGGCCGAACACTCACGCGCAGCGACCAAGGACATTGCCGCGTTGATCAAGGCCATTCAGGCGGAAACGAACGACGCAGTCATCGTGATGGAAGAAGGAACCAAGGAAGTGGAAATCGGCGCCAAGCTGGCTGATCAGGCTGGGCGCGCGCTGGACGCAATTTCAACCGTGGTGCGTCAGTCGGCTGAGCTGGTGCAGGAAATCTCTTTGGCTTCCAAACAGCAGGTGCGCGGCACGGAAGGTGTGGCCAACGCAATGCAAATTATCTCTAACATCACCCGCCAGACTTCACAGGGTGCGCGGCAGACTTCGCGCACGGTGGAACAGCTGGTGCATATGTCAGAACAACTCAATGAAGCGCTATCGCAATTCCGCGTAGTTGCTGCCAACCAGAACGCGTTGCCCAGCGAGGCGCGTCCGGAACTGGTAAGCGCAGCAGCGGTAATGTCACGTCGTTAACTTCGATAGGTTGAGGGTGAGGCAGACATGGCAGGGGTAGTGACCGTTAGCGAACACGAATTGAGCGAGATACGTGGCTTGATTGAAACGCGCTCGGGAATCCATTTTGACGATTCGCGCGAACGCTTTTTCTCTACTCGCGTGGTCGAGCACGTTGAGTCCAGGAAGCTGACTCATGGTACCGATCTGATTCGCCTAATCAAAAATTCCAACGTTGAATATGATTCGCTGCTGCAGCGCCTGTTAACGCAAGAGACGTCATTCTTCCGCTACCCATCGCTATTTGAAGCGCTTGAGAAGAAGGTTTTGCCGGACCTGCACATGAAAAAGTTCTGGGAGAGCCCGCGCTCTCTGCGTGTCTGGAGTGCTGGATGCGCAACTGGAGAAGAAGCCTATAGCATCGCAATGACTGTAGCGGACACAATTGAGTTCGCCGATGCGTGGAACATTCACATTCTGGCCACGGACGTGAGCCGCGATGCACTGGAGCACGCCGACCACGGCCTTTACGAGTCGCGCGATTTAGAAACCGTTACGACGCGCCAGCGTGAACAATATTTTTCCAAAGCCGGCGACCATTATCTGGTCCGCCCGCGCATTCGCAACCTGGTTACATTCGCGCCCATGAACCTTGCCCAGGTTGTCTATATGGGCAAGTTTGATTGCATCTTCTGCATGAACGTGCTGATTTACTTTTCTGAGGAGCGGCGCGCGCAGTTGATCCAGCGGTTTTATGAATATCTGGAACCGGGTGGATATCTGTTTCTGGGCCACGCAGAGTCTATCAACAAGGCCGACGTGAAGTTTGAAACACACATCTATCGCGATGCGCGGATTTACCAGAAGCCGGCCAATTTGGCGCGGGCCGCCACAACGCAGGAGAAAGCTTGAGCGGACAAGGGGCAGAATTCGTGGAGATCTTCCTACAGGAAGCGTCGGAGCGCCTGCAGTTTTTGCGGGAATACTCAGGCATCCTGCAGGATGCATATCCACGCCAGGAAGATGTGGAGCGCCTGCACATTGCGGCGCACACGCTTGCCGGCACCTCTGCCTCCTATGGTTTTCCGCTCTTTGCTGAAATTTCCGGCAAGCTGGCCCATATCTTTCAATATGCGCTGAATGCCACCATCGCTGCCGACGCGGCGGGCCCGCTGGTTGAATTTATCTCTGAGGCTGTGGCACTGCTAGAGTCCGACCTGATCATGATCAGCACCAATGGGGTAGAGTCGGGAGAAGACATCAGCGTCTTCAAGCAGCGTTATCCATTCGCGTTCCAGACCTCGGCGGTGGCCCAGCAGCAGGAAGAAAGGTCTCAGGCGGCATCTGCGGCAAGTGCATCCGTTGCGGCCGCGGAAAAATCCGACTCAATTCTGGAAGCACCTGCGTCCGTTGCAGAGATTCCCTACGAACCGCTGCCGCCAGATGGTGAAGTTCCTGGCGAAGTTCTGGAGTTCTTCGTCCCTGAAGCCGAAGAGCATTTGCAGATTGTGACGCACTGCCTGCTCTCGCTGGAAACGAATCCCAGCTCTGAGCAAATTCACCGGTTGCTGCGCGCCATGCATACGGTGAAAGGATCGGCAGCGCAGGTTGGGCTGCATCGGATATCGCATGTGGCGCACCGCGCGGAAGACTTGATTGGACGCTTGCGGGAAGGCGAGCTGCGCCCCAGCGCAGAGATCATCGATATCTGCCTTGACGCGGTGGATACGCTTAAAAAATTTCTCTATCACCAATGGACGGACGAAGCCGTTATGCAGGCTTCTGTCCAGGGACTGTTCTCGCGCATCGCACGATTGGTGCCGCCGGAGAAAGAAGAAGTTGTTAGCACGGCGACTGCTCCAGTAAACGATATTCCTGCTCCAGCAGTTGCGCAGCCGACCGAAACAACGCCAGCCAGCTATTTGCAAGAAATACATCTTTCGGATGACGAACAGGCCACAACGTCTGTGGCCGCGGCACCCGCCGAGGTGCAACCGGCAGCCGCAGTTCCGGCGATCCCGCATCTAGCTGCTGAAATCAAGAAGCCTGAAGGGATTGAGAAGTTCGCCGATGAAGATTTAATGCGCAAAGAGCCGGCATCCATGCCGCAGTCCAAATCCGTGCGCATCGCGCTGGAGCGGTTGGACCGCATGATGAACGCCGTGGGCGAGTTGGTAATCAACCGCACGCGCATGCTGGGCCGCGTAGCCGAACTGGAACGTCTGGCCGACGTGCTGAATTTCTCCAAGGCGCGCATGCAGGACAAGGTCTCAGAATTCCAGGAGAAACACGAGTTCAGCCGCATACACGCTGCGCCCACGCCCAGGCCCCAAGACGATTTTCCGCTGCGTAGCGGTTACTCCAGCTACTCACACACATTTGACCATTCGTTGGCCGAGTTTAGTGAACTGGAGATGGACCGTTACGACGATTTCAACATCCTTTCACGCTCGCTGACAGAAATCTCCGCCGACATTACAGAAGTGCTGACGCAGCTTGACGGCTTTGTTCGCCGTGTGGATGGCGATATTGACGAGTTCACCAAGCTGGCGCACCGCCTGCAAGACGAAATCACGCAGGCGCGCATGGTGCCAATCGGCAACCTTTACACGCGGCTTTCACGCACCGTTCGCGACGCCGCCAAGGCCGTAAACAAGAAAGTGGAGCTAACGCTGGCCGGCGCCGAGACGGAACTGGATAACAACATCATCCAGCAGATTTCCGATCCGCTTATTCATCTTGTGCGCAATGCGGTGGCCCACGGCTTGGAGCGCGACGAAGAACGCTACGAGCAGGGCAAGAGCGATTCCGGCAACGTAGCGGTGCGAGCTTACCATCGCGGCAACCACATATATATAGAGGTAGAGGACGACGGCCGCGGCATTGATTATGAGAAAGTTCGTAAGACTGCCGTAGAACACGGCATGCTCTCTGCTGAGAGCGCCGCAGAACTTGGCGAACGCGATTTGCTCGATCTGCTGTTTCAGCCAGGATTCTCCACGGCTCCGCGCAAGACTGAGTTAGCGGGACGCGGTGTTGGCCTGGATGTGGTGAAGTCGAATCTCGCGCTGCTCAATGGCGAGATTGAAGTTGAGACACAAAAAGGCCTGGGTACACGCTTCACGCTCAAAGTTCCTCTTACGCTCATCATCTCGCAGGCGCTGTTTGTACGTTGCGGTACTTCCATGTTTGCTCTTCCTCTGTCGTTCGTCGAAGAGATCAGGCGGCTCAGGATCAACGAAATTGAAGAAGCTGGCGGCAAGCTGCTGACAAAAGTTCGCGACGTGGTGACGGAAATCGTGCGCCTGGATAGCGTCCTTGGGCTTGAGCCAATTCAGCCGATTAACGGTTACTTCCGCATGGTGATTGCGAATGTTGCTGGACGGCAAGTGGGAATCGTGGTGGAAGATGTTGTCCGCAAAGATGAAATTGTTATCAAGAGTCTGGGCGAGTTCCTCCGCAATTTGAAGATGTTTCCCGGCGCCACCATCGCTCCGGACGGCAGCCTGATTCTGCTGATAGATGTGAACCGTCTGGTGGCGGGCGAGGCGATTGAGCATCGTCCGCTGATGACCAGCGCCAATGCCGCGAGAATTTTTGCTCCCGGCGCAGCGGCTGTGGCTCACGGCGCTATTCCGCAAGAAGCCATTGATTTTGTTCCTGAAGAAAAACTTGTGGTGCTGGTGGATGATTCCATCAGCGTGCGCAAATTCGTTGGGCGCATGCTGGAGAAGGCTGGTTATCGCGTGAAGTTGGCGGCGGACGGACTGGAAGCCTTGGAAATCGTAACGCAGACGCGTTGCGACCTGGTCGTCACCGACCTGGAAATGCCAAGAACCAATGGCTACGAACTGTTGTCGCATCTGCGGCAGGATGCAAAGACTCGCAACATTCCGGTGATGGTGGTCACGTCGCGTGCCGGGGCCAAGCATCGGGAACGGGCAATGAAAGAGGGCGCAATGGCGTTCCTGACCAAGCCTGTACAAGAAGACCAATTTATTGCAGCAGTGGCCAAGCTGATCGGCTCGCCGGCGGGGCAAGCACTGGAGAAGGCAGCGGCGGGATAGCAGAGAGATTTCGTAAGAGATGACGCTAAGCAAGAAAACTCGGGTGCTGATTGTGGACGATTCGGCGTTCATGCGCAAAGTGCTGCAAGGCATTATTGCGTCTGACCCGCAGCTTGAGGTGTGTGGCGAGGCGCGTGACGGGCGCGATGCCGTCACCCAAACCGAGACGCTCAAGCCGGACGTCATCAGCATGGACATTAACATGCCGCACGTGGACGGTCTTCAGGCCACGGAGATCATCATGTCAAGCAATCCCAAGCCGATTTTGATTGTTAGCTCCGAGTCACGTGAAGGTGCGGACGTCACGTTGAAAGCGCTGGAACTGGGCGCGATTGATTTTGTGGCTAAGCCAAGTGGCGGCATTGATCTGGACATGAGTTCAGTGAAAGAAGAGTTGTGCCGTAAGCTGAAGATGGCGGCGAAGGTCCGCGTAGTCCGCACCGCAACGCGTTCCAAGTTGCAGCACGAAGTGGCTTCATCGTTACCGCGAGTAGAGCCTGCTTCAAAGAATGGAGACAATGGTCTACAGGAAGTCCGCGCGGCGGTGAATGCAGCGGCCAAAAGCGCGGGGAAATTTCCGATTATTGTTTTGGCATCTTCCACCGGCGGGCCGGCTACGCTGATGAAATTTATTCCATGTTTCCCTAAAGATTTTCCGGGAGCGGTGATCCTGGTACAGCACATGCCGGGAAACTTTACTGCACAATTCAGCGCGCAACTCGCAGATGTGTCACAGATCAAGGTTAAAGAGGCTGAAGCGGGTGAAATTATTGTGCCTGGGCAGCTTTATGTTTGCCCCGGATCGCATCATTTGCGTGTGTCGCCTACAGGCAGAATTTCTCTTGACGATGGCCCTCGCGTAAGCGGTTATCGTCCTTGCGCTGACCTCACGTTTGAAAGCGCTGCGGAGTATGCCGGGCCAATGACAATCGGCGTCATCCTGACCGGGATGGGCAATGATGGAGCCAAGGGAGCGCAGATGGTTCGATCGGTTGGCGGGCATGTGATCGCGCAGGATGAATCGACAGCCGTAATTTTCGGGATGCCGCAGGAGGCCATCAAGACCGGAGCTGTGGACCAGGTCTTGCCGATGGAAGCGATCTATCAGGGAATTGAGAAGCGCGTGCTTTACATTTTTGGCGCGGCAAAAGTGGGGGCTTTGTGAAGCTCTTGAAACAGCTGCGGCCTGAAGTAAAAGCGGCGCGCGAAGACGTGATCGTGTTTGCTGTGGGCGGATACAAGCTCGCCATTGCCGCGGGTGCAGTCAAAGAAATCCGAGGCATGGATGACCTGCATCCGTTCAAGCTGGGCGGAATCTCTGCGCAGATCGCGAAGTTAAAGTACACGCTGGAGCGGAATGGCACGACCTATTTTGTAATTGATGCCGCACAGCATTTTCGGCTGCCGGCTTCGAACGCATCACGCGTAATGGTCCTGCGCAACACGCCTACGGGCGTGCTGGTGGATTCAACGGACCGGATCATGGAAATTTCAACGCTGCACGCCTTGCCCCCCGCCTTTACCCATGAAGAGCGAGGATGGTATCGGGGCTTGGCCGTGGTGAATGGACTGGTCGTTCCGATTGTGAATCACAACGCATTCTTGAACAGGTCAGAACTGGAAATTGTGAGGGCAGGTCTGGAACGCGTTCGCGGCGTGGTGTCCGTATGATCGCCGAGGGCGACAAATCGTACGTGCTATTTCCTCTGGGTGAAAAGCGTTTTGCTCTGCGGGCGGAAACAGTGACTGAACTCGCCCGACCAGACAGCGTACAGACGTTTCCGCATCGCACGCCCTTGCTGACCGGCGTTCTGGTGCGGCGGGGAAGGATAGTTCCGGTGTGTGACGTTGCCCAGGTCCTGATTGGACCGACAGCGCCGGCAGGAAAGTTTTATTTGATTGCGAATTGCAAAATCGGAGTGCGGCAGGAATTGACGGCTGTGCCAGTCACAGGCGAATGCGAACTGGCCAGCGCCGCAAGCGTGCCGCTTACGGGCAATGAGCCGCCGTACGTCAGCGGCATGTTGTCTCTCGGCGACGAGACTATAGCTGTCGTGGCGCTGGAAAAACTGATCTGCGCGGAGGCGACGACATGAACCCGACAGTTGCCACGCCCGCAAAGATTTTACTGATCGATGCCAACGTGTTTCTGGCTCGGCGCATTACTGAAGCGCTCAAGCTCGAAGGTTTCGAGGTCGTGCATACAACGCAGTCAGGCTACGCGCTGACGATGTTGGAATATGACACGCCTTCGGCAATTCTGTGTTCGACCAATCTGCGGGAGATCAGCGCGCATGACCTGCCGCCGATCATCAATGCCGATCCAAAGACCGCGCATATTCCGGTGATCGCGCTGGGCGATGGCGGCGACCAGGCATTGATGGAGGCTTTCCGTTCCGGATGCGCCGATTATGTGGACAAGCGGCTTGGGCCGGAACTGATCGCAGCGCAGATCAAGACCTTTCTGCGCAGCAGCGCTGAAGGCTTCCATCCTGTGCAGATGCTGAATTCGGCTGATGAAGGGCTTACCGGCAGTCTTTCACATCTTGATTTGCCTGGCGTGGTGCAGATGCTGGTGCATTCGCGGCAAACCGGCTCGCTCTCTGTGAATGCCGGAGACATTGACGGAATCGTGTTTTTCGAGAACGGCACTATCACACACGCTGAGAGTGGAGACCGCATTGGTGATGATGCAGTGGTCCACATTGTGAAGCACTGCAACGGCGTGGATGCCGGATCCTATAAATTTTTGCCCGGAGAGAGCGCCGCCACACGCACCGTGCTCCGTTCGGCCACGGAATTGATGCTGGAAGCGCTGCGGGAACTGGATGAGTCCGCACACGACAATGGTGATGGAGGTTTTAGATGAGCACGATTCCCACTGTCTACTTTATCGATGACAGTGCGACCATGCGCGAAGTGATCAAGATCGCCTTTCGCCGTGAGAACATCAACGTGGTGGCCTGCCATGATGCAGCTACGGCGCTGGTGGAAATCGAAACGGCGAAGCCGGATATCGTGATCACTGACGTGATCATGCCGGACAAGGACGGTTACGACGTTTGCCAGCATATTAAGTCGCATCCTGCACTGGCGAAGATCCCTGTGATTTTGATGTCGGGTGTGGTGAATCGCGCTGTGGCGGAAAAGGCATTTGCCGTGAAGGCCGACGAGTTGCTGCGCAAGCCCTTTCAGCCGCAGGATTTGATCGCGCGAGTCAAGCATCTGCTCAAGAGCAATGGCGCTCCTGTTCCCACACCTGCCGCGGCAGCGAATGCGGCGGTTGCGCTCAGCAGTATTTTTTCGGCAGCGGCTACAGCACCCATACCGCCGAGGTCTGTTCCCGCCGCTCCGTCGCCGGTACAACAGCGCGCTGCAGTTGCTGCGGCACCCGCTCCTGTTCCTGCAATGCCATTGCCGATTACGGCGACAGCCGCTGTGCCTATGCCTCAAGTTATTGCGGTTGCCGCGCCTGTAGCAGTTTCAAGTCCAGCCGCTCAGCCTGCTGTAGCCAATGGAAACGGCGTTGCCTCATCCGCTAAAGCGGCACCGCTGAATGATGCCGGCAAGTTGAAAATTGAGATTATGCGGCTGGAAGGCCTGGTAAAAAAGCTGCAGTCAGAATTGCAGGCTGAGCGCGAGTATTCAAGAGCGCTTGAGGCGCACGTAAAGACCTTGCAGGAGTCTGATTAGGCTTCAGCGACTTGGGCGCGCTCCACCGTGCAAACCTTGAGCCGGATAGTCACTGCCGGCGCCGCGTTGTGCCATTCCTGGGATCGTCACCGGTAAGCGCCCGTGAAATGGAATCTCACCGAACAATGCTCTCACCGCTCCGGTCTCAGAAGTAATGGCATTCGAGTAGGCGCAGACGTAATTCTCAATCTGGGGAAAATCCGCGAGAAAATAAGGCGATCCAAAACTCATCACGACTGTTTTCTCTCTCTTGGCTTCAAGGATCAATTGCAGCAAAGCTGCCGTGGAATCAGGAACAGAAATGGTGTTTACGGCGGTAGAGCCTTCTTTTCGTACAGCGCGCCCGGGAACGGGGATTAAGTAGATCGCGGCTAGAACATTTTCCGCTGAAGCAAGAGCGCTCTGAATTTCGGCAGAACTGCCAGCGGCAATGCGAGGATCGACAAAGATAATGCGCGCATCGGGTATACGGGCCCGCAGTTCGCGTTGCAACTGACGTCCGTTGTCACTCCTGACATCGTCAGTAAAGATGATGCACAAAAATTTGCTTCCTTCTTGTTGCACGGTTCCATAAGCCGGAGCAGAAGCCGAAGCGCGTTGTCTTCCCAATGGCAGCATGCGGCCATTGTCGCGGACAAGAGTGATGGCGGAATCAGCTATCTGCTGCGCAGTCGTCAAATTTTCCGGGCTGGAGATCACGGATGAAATATTGTTGATATCAATCTGGCTGGCCTTGTTCAGCCCAACGCTCGCCTTCGCGCGCAAAATCTTGAGCACGGATTCATCAATGCGCGTCTCCGGAATCTCACCGCTGCGGACGGCGCTCAGGAGCCCTTTGTAGGCGCCATCAAGATCGGTGAACAGAATCAGCATGTCGTTCCCGGCTCTTACCGTGTCGATAGCGGCGTGCTTTGCCGCCGCCGGGCCGCTTTCCGGATACACGCTGGTCAGCGCGGCCATATCCATGGCGTCGGTCATTATCAGCCCCTTGAACCCGAGCTGCTGCTTAAGAATCCCGGTGACGATGGCGGGCGAGTTGGTGGCGACCCGCGACCGGTCTGCTTCGAGCACAGGAGCTGTGATGTGCGCCACCATGACGGCATCGGTCCCTGCGGCGATGGCGGCTTGAAAAGGCGGAAGATCAATCTGGTTGATCTGCTCGCGGCTTCGATTCACCGCTGCCAATCCCAGATGCGAATCAGTAGCAGTATCCCCGTGTCCAGGAAAATGCTTGGCGGCGGTAAGCAGGCCATTATTGCGTGCGCCGCGAATGTAAGCCGTTACAAGTGAGCTCACCTGCGCCGGGTCTTCACCGAACGAACGGGTGTTGATGACTGGATTTGCAGGATTGGAATTCACGTCGGCGATGGGCATCAGGTTCCATTGGACGCCGATTGCACGGGATTCCAAGGCAACGATCTTTCCGAACTGTTCGGCAAACTCCGGCTTGGCTGCGGCGCCAAACGCCATGCTGTGAGGGAAGACCGTGGTGCCGTTTAGCCGCATGGAGAGTCCGCGTTCATAGTCGGCAGCGACAAGGAGCGGCAGTTTAGATGTGCGCTGAAGTTGGTTGATCAACATGGCCGCTTCATAGGGCTCGCTCTTGGAAAGAGATGGTCCTTCAGCCGGGACAGTGAGAAGAACGGAGCCCAAATGATAGCGCTGAATTTGGTCGAGCCAGTTGAGGTACTCAGGGTTTTTGAGGTTAACGAACTGCGGCATGGCCAGGCGGATCATGAACATCTGCCCGATTTTTTCTTCAAGCGACAGCTTCTTCAGGGTCTTCTGCGCCCACTTTTCGCCGTCATGGTCAAGATGAACGGGCCCGACACGCTGAAAATCTCCGGCAATTGCAGGAGCGGAAACACCCAGCAGAAAAATGGCGGCAACCACAAACTTTTGCACGATCCTTTGCACCAACTTTTGCACCATGGCGCAACAATACCAGAAATGCTCACGCGGTTTGGGCAGAATATCGCGAACCATTGGCCAGTATCGGCGTGGTTCATAAGCATTGACCTTGCAGGCGCTCCCACGCTGGCTAAGCGGTTTCCCTAGGTTCCAGAGGGCCGTTCATCTGCTAGTCTGGCGGTGAGCCGCAAGCCTGAGCGGCCAGGAGAGTGTATGCCACTGACCTGGATTGACTGGACCGTGATTGGCGGTTACCTGCTAATCAACCTGGCGATAGGCATCTATTACCGCCGTCGCTCCGGCGGCAATACCGAAGAATTTTTTGTCTCCGGACGCAACGTCTCCTGGTGGCTTGCCGGCACATCCATGGTCGCCACAACTTTTGCTGCCGATACTCCGCTGTTTGTGAGCGGCGTGATTGCGACGCAGGGAATCGCCGGCAACTGGATCTGGTGGACCTCTTGCCTTGGCGGCATGCTGACGGTCTTCTTCTTTGCTCGCTACTGGCGGCGCGCGGAAGTTCTGACTGACGTGGAACTCACGGAGATGCGCTATGGAGGCAAGCCAGCGGCGTTTCTGCGGGGATTCAAAGCCATCTACCTTGGTCTCGCGATGAATTGCCTGATCCTGGGATGGGTCACCAATGCCATGGTCAGCATTATCGCTGTGCTGCTGGGGCCGCTCATTGCGCAAGGCAAGGTGCTGCAATTAACGCTGGGCGGACATGCTTTGCTGCATTACACGCTTGGCGCGCCGAGCCACACCGCGCTGCTGATCTGTATTTTTGTGCTGATTCCATTTACGGGCATTTATACGTCCATCGGCGGACTGTGGGGCGTGTTGGTCACAGACTTGTTTCAGTTTGTTCTGAAGATGACTATGGTGGTGGTGCTGGCGTGGGTAGCGGTGGTGAAAATCGGCGGTATGCAGGCGCTGAAGCTGCAACTCCAATTTATTGGGCAGCAGGTGCAAAAAACCGGAGTGCAGACATCGAATCCGCTGGCTTTCTTTCCTGACTTCCATCTCGGCTGGACGTCAAGCGCCATCTGGACATTGCCGGTGTTGACGTTCCTGATGTATCTCGGCGTGCAGTGGTGGTCGGCGTGGTATCCGGGTGCAGAGCCCGGCGGCGGAGGTTATGTGGCGCAACGCATGTTCTGTGCCCGCGACGAAAAAAATTCTCTCGGCGCAACACTGTGGTTCAACATTGCGCACTACGCGGTTCGTCCGTGGCCGTGGATCATTACCGGATTGGTTGCGCTGGCGGTCTACTCTCCGCATGGCGGCTTGCGACCTGATGCCGCTTTCGGCGCGAATCCCCAGCAGGGTTACGTGATGGTGCTGCGTGATTTTCTTCCTCCAGCTCTGCGCGGCGTGATGGTGGCTGCATTTCTTGCTGCGTTCATGTCCACGCTGGGGACGCAATTGAACTGGGGTGTTTCCTATCTGGTGAACGATTTGTACCGGCGCTTTATGGTGCGGAAGAAGACTGAGAAACATTACGTCGCGGTAGGACGGCTTTTCACCATACTGATGGTCTTGATTAGCGGTTATGTCGCTTCACAACTTCATTCTGTCGGGCAGGGATGGCAGATCGTTCTTGGACTTGGCGTGGGGACTGGAGCAGTTTATATCCTGCGCTGGTACTGGTGGCGTATCAGCGCGTGGAGCGAGATCAGCGCCATGCTCGTGGCGGCTGTGGTGGCGGTCTATCTCAACAAACATTTTCCAGGCGACGATCCTGTTACCTTTGCTAAAACCTCGCTGATTACGGCAGGAATCACTACGGTGGCGTGGATCGCCGCGACCTTTCTTACCCCGGCGGAGTCAGAAGAAAAGCTGCTGGCATTTTATCGTCGCGTGTGGCCCACGGTGTACGGATGGAAGCGCATCGCGGCGCTGGCGCCGGAAATTCCCCAGGTGCGCGATATCAGCAGCAACGCATTTGACTGGCTCATGGGATGTGTTCTGGTTTATGCAACGCTGTTTGGAATCGGCAAGATCATCTTTGGCGAGCTGGCGCTTGGACTGCTGCTGCTGGCGATTGCCGCGGGCGCAGGCTACCTGATTTTCTGGGACCTCTCCCGTCGCGGATGGCAGGCGCTTTCCGGGACAGACGAGACGGCTGTTACACTCAAGATGGATTCGGCGCAGGCACAGAAGAACCCTTCCTGACGCACGAATCCAATTTTGCGAGGGAGCGGACGCCGAAAATGAGCTTTAAGATTGAATCGGTCCACCTGAATGAAGTGATTGTGGTGCAGCCGGAGGTGCGCGGGGATTCGCGCGGCTTCTTTATGGAAACCTATCGGGCCGACCAGTTTAAGGAATTAGGGCTGCCCACAAACTTTGTCCAGGACAACCATTCCAAATCAAAGAAAGGCGTGTTGCGCGGCCTGCACTTCCAGTGGGAGCCACCCATGGGCAAGCTGATGCGCGTAACGCGCGGCGCGGCGTTCCTGGTGGCCGTGGATATCCGCAAGAACTCGCCAACTCTGGGGAAATGGTTTGGAGTCGAGGTAACAGAGGAAAATAAGAAACAGGTTTGGGCGCCCTTTAACTTTGCGCGGGGATTCTGTTCGCTTACCGACGAATGCGAGGTCCAGTACAAGACCACCGGCGTTTACAACCAGAATGCGGAGAGTGGAATTCATTTTGCCGATCCGGAAATTGGAATTCAGTGGCCCATTGATGTTGCGACTGCTGAAACTTCAGAGCGGGACCGCAAGGCGCAGACCCTGGCGCAATGGCTGGCTTCGCCACTTTCAGACAAGCTCAAGTACCAACCTAAGGGATAAGGATTCAGATCAGTCGCGCGATTTCTGTAAGGCGTGCCTAGCTTCTTCCAGTTCCTTGCGGCGCACTTTATCTACTCGGGGAAATTGCAGATCTATATCTTCCAGCGTCTGGATGATGGCCGAGCTCACGGCGATATGAGTAAACCATTTGTGATCGGCGGGCACCACGTACCACGGAGCATCCGGTGTGGAGGTGTGGCAGATCATGTCTTCATAGGCGTTCATGTAATTATCCCAGTATTTGCGCTCATGGACGTCAGCTTCTGAAAATTTCCAGTTCTTTTCCGGCTCGTCCAGTCGGGCAAGGAATCGCCGCTTCTGCTCTTCTTTGGAAACATGGAGAAAGAATTTCCGGATGATGACGCCATTGCGTGTCAGGTATTCTTCAAAGTTGCGAATATCTCTGAAGCGCTCTTTCCATATCTTTTTTGTTACAAGTTCCGGCGGAAGATGCTGCTTTTGCAGATAATCCTGATGCACGCGGACGACCAAAACTTCTTCATAGTAGGAGCGGTTGAAGATGCCGATCTTGCCGCGCTCCGGCAGACGCCGCGCCGTCCGCCAGAGAAAATCATGGTTCAGCTCTTCGGTTGATGGCTGTTTGAAACTGGAAACTTCACATGCCTGCGGGTTTACGCCAGACATCACATGCTTGATCACGCTGTCTTTACCCGCCGCGTCCATGGCCTGGAAGATCAGCAACACGGCCCATTGGTCCTGGGCGTAGAGCTTTTCTTGAAGGTCCTGCAGCACAGCCACGCTCTGCTGCAAAAGCTCATCGGCTTTTTCTTTGGAATCGATATCGCGGATATCTGCAGGATCGAAATCTTTGAGCCGAAACGAATCCGCGTGCCTGACCTGAAATGCGTCCGCCAGCTTGAGGGCTTTCTTCGCGATCTTCATCGCATCTGTTGTACTCCAAAGG
>Ga0207639_10001653_pt1 | contig 15010 bp, 15 predicted proteins | sample KBSCornC32_FD_184299 | JGI IMG/M metagenome (GOLD analysis project Ga0207639, IMG submission 184299) | Corn rhizosphere microbial communities from Kellogg Biological Station, Michigan, USA - KBS Corn C3-2 (SPAdes) (version 2) | ecosystem: Host-associated > Plants > Roots > Rhizosphere > Soil ...
GTGCTTGTCGCTCTGATCGTCGGCGCGGCGCTTGGCTGGCTATGGGCCAGCCGCGAGAGCGCTGGCGCGAAGCAAACCGTCGAGAATCTTCGGCTCCAGCTGGACGAAGTCGTGAAGGAACGGGATTTGAACCGCGCCGCCGTCAGCGAGCTTGCGGCGCTAAAGGCCGCCCAGGAGGAGCGCGAGAAGGCCTTCCAGCAACAGATCGAAGCGTTGAAGGACGCGAAGGAGAGCCTTTCCGCGCAATTCCACGAGATCGCCAGCAAGCTGCTGGGCGATGCTCGGAAGTCTTTTCTCGATCAGGCGGGCGAGAAATTTATCCAGGCGGTTTCGCCCGTCGAAACCCTGCTCAAGGCTTATCAGGACAAGCTTCAATCGATCGAGAAGGAGCGAGTCGACCATTATGCCGGCCTTCGCGAGGCCGTCGAGCTGGTTCGGACAGGACAGGGCCAGGTCAGGGATGAGACACGGCACCTCGTGAACGCCCTTCGCGCTTCCCCAAAGGCGAGGGGTCGCTGGGGAGAGCAGAGCCTCAGGAACGTGCTCGAACAGGCCGGCCTCAGCGAGCATGCGGATTTCGAGACTGAGGTGTCGGTGCAGACGGACGACGGCCGGCTGAGGCCCGACGTCATCGTTCGCCTTCCGGGCGGTCGAAAGTTGGTGATCGACGCCAAATGCTCGCTCAATGCCTATCTCGACGCGTGTGACGAGGTCGATGACGCGAAGCGCGAGGCTTGTTTTCGCGCTCACGTGACCTCGATGCGCAATCATGCGCAGCAGCTCGGTTCGAAGGCTTATTGGGCGCAGTTCGGCGACGCCGCCGATTATGTGATCATGTACATTCCGGGCGAGCACTTCCTCGCTGCGGCGCTGGAGCAGGACCCGTCGCTCTGGGACTGGGCGTTTGAGCGTCGCGTTTTGCTTGCGACGCCCACCAACCTCGTAGCGATTGCAAAAACCGTCGCGAGCATCTGGCGGCAGGAGCGGTTGGCCGAAGCCGCGCAGGAAATCGCGACCCTTGGCAAGGAGTTGCACTCAAGGCTTGCGACGATGAATGAGCATATGACGCGCGTCGGCAAGAACCTTGCGACGGCGAATAGCGCCTACAATCAGATGGTCGGCAGCTTTGAGAGCCAGGTGCTGACTCAGGCCAAGAGGTTTGAGACGCTGGGTGCCGGCAGTGCAAAGACGCTGGACACGCCACCGATGGTGGAGGTCGCACCTCGACCACTGACCAAGCTGGCCTCGTCGCCGTCGAACGACGACCCGCCACAGATCGCCGCCGAGTAGCTAAAGCCTTGAAAAATAGGATTTCGCCTGCTGCATTCGCATCAGGCTCTTTGACAGTGTTGCTTGTGCCAAGTTCACACTTCTCGATCAGGCTCCGCAGGAAAAGCGTGCCCTTTGGAGCCCGTTCGACACGAACTTTGTGACTTTTACAGGCCGCCGCACCCGTTGAAGCGTGTTCCGTCGACGGTCACCTGGACCTTGTCCGGGTAAACCCTGTCGCTCATCCCGTCGCTGCAGGTGCCGTGGACGATGTTCACGTTGATCCGTGGCGTCTGGTAAATCTCGCCGGCGAAACCGTGAATGACGGCCGGCGTCCGCTGCTTGATGGGCTGGTGATCGGGCTGGACGAACGTGATGTCATGCTCGTCGATCAGCAGGTTCCAGAAAGGCTCGGTTCCGACCGCATGGTAGGGCGCCGGCGGCGGGCCGGGGACGGTCATGCAGCCGGTTGAGGCCGCGGCGAGACCAAGGATCAACGCTCTTTTCATATGCCAAACAACCGTGGGGCCTCGGACGAGTTCCTTCACCGCCAGCTCGCCTTGATCGCGAAGGCCATCACCGCGGTCGCCATTGCGGCGTTGAGGCTGTCGGCGCGCCCGGCCATCGGGATTTTCACGAGGGCGTCGCATTCCGCCTCATAGTCAGCGGGAAGGCCCTGCTGCTCGTTTCCGACGAGCAGGAAGCAGGGACTTTGGTACTTGGCTTCCAGATAATCCTGCGTGGCCTTGAGGCTGGTTCCGACGAGCTGGCCTTCTCCTAAGCGCAACCATTGAATGAAGTCGGTCCATCGCGCGGTCGCCACATCCTGCGTGAAGATCGCGCCCATCGAGGCTCGAACCGCTTCGACCGAATAAGCGTCGGCGCAGTCGTCGATCAGGATGAGACCACCGGCACCGACCGCGTCGCCGGTCCTCAGGATGGTTCCGATATTGCCCGGATCGCGAAGCGCCTGGGCGACGATCCACAGCCGCGCCGTCGTTCGATCGATCCGCTCAAGCGATGTCTCCGGCTGGCGGTAAGCGCCAAGCAGCATCTGCGGATTGTCCTTGCCGCTCATCTTCGAGAGGATTTCCGGAGTGGTCTCGATCGCATCTCCACCCGATGCCTCGGTTGCCGCGATGATCTCGGCCGCCAGCGGATGCTTTGCACCTTCTGCTGAGAAAGCGACGATCTCGGGCAGCCGCCCGCTGTCCCGCGCCTCTGTCAGAATTCTCAGCCCCTCGGCGAGGAACAGCCCTTCCGCGCGGCGTGCCTTCTTGTCACGAAGCGAACGCAGCAGCTTCACCGTTGTGTTCGAGAAGGCGGTAACCTCGCGGGGCATCAGTCTTCCCCGAACCGCTCCTCGACGAGGGCGACGAGCTTATCGAGCGCCTGCTCGGCGTGCATGCCTTCGACGTGGATGACGATCGTGTCGCCCATCGCCGCGCCGAGCATCATCAGGCCCATGATCGAGGTTCCGCAGACGCGGTTGCCGTCTTTCTCGACCTCGATCACGGCGTCGATTTCGGCGGCCATGTTGACGAACTTCGCACTGGCCCGGGCGTGAAGGCCGCGCTGGTTCTGGATCCGAACCTCGCGGCTTAACTCCGTCAAGCCGCGGCTTCCCCGAGGATCTCGGAAGCGACCGAAATATATTTGCGTCCCGCCTCGCGCGCAGCGGCGACCGCGGCGTGGACCGGCATCACCTTCCGCGCACCCTCGAGCCGGATCAGCATCGGCAGGTTCACGCCCGCGATCACCTCGACATTCTCGCTCTTCATCAGGCTGATGGCGAGGTTCGACGGGGTGCCGCCGAACAGGTCGGTCAGGATGATCACGCCCTGGCCCTGGTCGACCGAACCGATCGCCTTGGCGATGTCCTTGCGGCGGCTTTCCATGTCGTCGTCGGGGCCGATGCAGATCGCTTCGATCGCCTCCTGCGGCCCGACAACATGTTCCATTGCAGTGACGAACTCCGCTGCGAGGCGGCCGTGGGTCACCAGCACCAATCCAATCATCGACTCAACTCGTCCTCGCCCTCGCTTGCCGTGGCGCGCCCGGGATGCCGTTCGATCGTGTCACTCGGCGGTGAAGCGAGATCACGGTGACGCACATTCGGAGCAAATCCGGCGCCACGCAACCGTTCCGCCATTTCGACTGCCGCAGCCACCGAGCGGTGACGTCCCCCCGTGCAGCCGAATGCGACGGTCACGTAACTTTTGCCCGCGGCCCAGTAGCGAGGAATCCAGTCGATGAGAAGCGCTTCGATGCGCTCCATCGTCTGCGACCAGGCGGGATCGGCGGCGAGATATTCGCGAACCGCGGCGTCGGCGCCGGTCAACGGCCGAAGGTCCTCGACCCAATGGGGGTTCGGAAGAAATCGCAGGTCGAACACCAGGTCGGCCGTTCGCGAAATGCCTCGGGCAAAGGCGAAGGAGGCGATTGTCAGGACGGGTTGATCGGAATCGCCACCGTATCGCCGCTTGAGCTCGTCGCCGAGCTCGGCCGGGCTGAGATCCGTCGTATCGAGGACGCTGTCGGCAGCGTTCCGAAGCGGCATCGTCAATTGCCGCTCCCTTGCGATTCCGTCCTCGGCTGGCCGGTCGGGGGCCAGGGGGTGCCGTCGCCGAGTCTCGTCATAGCGACGCATAAGCTCCGTCCCCGAGCAATCGAGGTAGAGGATTTCCGGCTCGACGCCCTCGATCGAGCGCATCAGGGCCGGAAGGCGCTCGGGATCGAAGCCGCGGCTGCGAACGTCCATCGCAACCGCCACTGAGGCGGTCCGGCACTGGCCTTCTCCGTGCACGAAATCCTGCAACAGGTCGGCTGGAAGATTGTCGACGATGTCCCAGCCCATATCCTCGAGCGTGTCGAGGACCGTCGATTTGCCCGCGCCGGACATGCCGGTGACGAGCAGCAGGCGCGGCAGCCGGCGGGGCTGCCCTTCCGCCATCAGAATTTGAGGCCCAGGCGGTCGAGCGCGAGCGCGACCTTCGAAGCGGCGGACGCGGTCATGGCGTCGACCGAAATCAACGGCACGCCAATTCCGAGGATCAGGCGTTCGCGACTGTCGTCGGGCAAGCGCTCTATGTCGCTTCGCAGCTCGACGACCAACGCCACGGGCGTGTCGCCGGCGCGATCGACATCGACGATTCCAATGCCACGAACTTCGAGCTTCCCGGCAATGGTCGGCGGCGCCGTGGCGAGGAGCCGATCGCCCTCCCGCCGGACTATGGTCTGGTCGTCGCTGACCAGGACGAAGCCGCGATCGAGCAGGCGAAGCGCCAGGTCAGACTTGCCCGACCCCGACGGACCAGTGATGAGAACCGCCCTGTCGTCTTTGGCAACGGTGCTTGAGTGCAGGGTCTCAGCGGAGAGGCGAGGACCGACGGGTCGCATCTGGTTCATTCGCGATCCGCCGCCGGAAGCCGGATCGTGAATCGGGCGCCCGATGGAGCGTCATCGCGGTCGTGCACATCAATCTCCCCGTCGTGGCCTTTCACAATCGCCTGGGCGATAGCAAGGCCGAGGCCGGAATGGCGGCCGAAATTCTCGCCCTCCGGCCTTACTGAGTGGAAGCGGTTAAAGATCGCTTCACGCGCTTCGGGCGGAACGCCGGGGCCTTCATCGTCAATCCGGATTCTCACCTCGTCGCCGACGTGCGCGGCGGCAATCTCGACCAAGCCGCCTGGCGGAGAAAAGCTCACTGCATTGTCAATGATTGCATTAATCGCCCGTGCGAGACGATCCGGCTTGCCCATAACCGCCGCCGTGTCCTTGCGCGGCCTCGCAAAAGCGATGCGCGCGTCCCCCTTTTCACGGCGGGTTTCCCACCCGGACACGATCTGCTCGATCAACCGGCCGAGATCGACACGCTCGAAAGTTGCCCGGTGAAGCTCGGCATCGGTTCGCGCAGCTTCGCTGATGTCGTTGATGAGGCGATCGAGCCGACCGACGTCTTCCCGAGCAATCGTCATCAACCGCTGGCGAAGCTCGGCGTCCTTGACTGTGCTAAGTCCCTCCACGGCGGACCTGAGCGAGGCGAGGGGGTTCTTGAGCTCGTGGGTGACGTCGGCGGCGAAAGCTTCGATATTGTCGATCCGCTGCCTCAGCGACTGGCTCATGTCCGAGACTGATCGCGCAAGAAGACCAATTTCGTCCGTTCGGGAGGGTAGGCGCGGGACGTTGACCTCTCGCGATCGGCCGAGGCGAACCCGGTGGGCCGCGATCGCCAGTCGGCGGAGAGGGCGAGCAATGGTTCTCGCCAGGAACAAGGACAGGAATACCGAGATTGCGACCAGGAGAACCATTGCGGCGCCGATGACCCGGCGCTGCCTTCGGACTGTTCGGGTGAAGGCCCGGTCGTTGTCGGTCGCGAGCAATATGTCGCCATCGAACGGGACCGCGGCAGAGATGACGGGGGTGAGGTCCGGCGCATTGCGGACGGCCGTCACTGTCTTGCCCGTGCGCTTGGCCGCCAGCGCTTCCGGCCAGGCCTGCACGCGATCGACCGGCGGTTCGACGAATTCGTCGAGTGGCGCGGCGCCGACGATTGCATTGAAGCCCCGATCGAGGGCTCGGGCGACATCCTTCGTCCATTTCTGGGTGTTCGGGTCCTTGAGCTCGTAGGTCGGTCCGGTGAGACTCCAGCTATCGGCGAGAAGGCGGCCATCCGGCGCGTACAGGCGCATGCGGCTGCCGGTCGACTTCGTAACCTTCGCAAGAATCGCCGCGCGATCTTCCGGGCCGGCGGCTTCCATCGCAAGCGCGGTCGCGGTCGCTTCGATCCTCGTCTGGCGAACCCTCTCCCTGCTCAGCCTGTGGCGAAACAGGTCGAGATAGACCGTGCTGAGGATGACCAGCAGGAGCGTGAGGATGTTCACCGCGAGTATGCGGTGGGTGAGAGTCCATCTGCCCGACCAGCTCAGCTGGAGATCGGGGGGCTCACTGTTCGTCGAATCTGTAACCGACGCCATAAAGGGTCTCGACTGCATCGAACTCAGGATCGGCGCTACGGAACTTGCGCCGGATTCGCTTGATGTGGCTGTCGATGGTGCGGTCATCGACGTAGACGTCGTCGTTATAGGCGACGTCGAGCAATTGGTTTCGCGTCTTCACCACGCCCGGACGTTGAGCGAGCGCTTCCAGGATCAGGAATTCGGTCACCGTAAGGCTAACGTCCTTGCCGTTCCATCTCACCTTATGGCGCGCGGGGTCCATTACCAAACGACCTCGTTCCAGCACGGCCGGCTCCGGCTCCGAGGCGGACGCGATTGCCTCCCCGCGCTCCAGTTCCTGCCGGCGAAGGATCGCCCGGATTCGAGCAATGAGAAGCCGCTGCGAGAAGGGTTTTGAAATATAGTCGTCGGCTCCCATCGCCAGTCCCAGCGCCTCGTCCAGTTCATCGTCCTTCGACGTCAGGAAGATGACGGGCATCGCGCTGAACTCGCGCACTCTGCGGAGCAGCTCCATTCCGTCCAGGTTCGGCATCTTTATGTCAAAGACCCCAAGGTCAGGGGGATTGTCCCCGATTGCTTTCAGCGCCAGCGCGGAATCCGAATAGACGCGCGTCACGAACCCTTCCTGCTGGAGGGCGATTGAAACCGACGCAAGGATGTTGCGGTCGTCGTCGACCAGCGCGATCACCTGGTTCATCCGCTGCTCGTTTGCCGCCTCTTCCGCTTTCGCAGAATGGCTTAAACAGCGCCAAGCAGTGAAACAAGGCGCGCCGAGCCGTTTTGACCCCGCAAGGGTTTCGGCGTTATAGGCCCGCTCACGCATACGCGAATGCGGCGGCAGGCCCACCGGTCGCCGCCGCTTTTATTATCGACGGAAAGGAAAGACTGTCAGTGACGGACCGGGTGCCGCGTCGCGGCCTTGATGCGCTGGGTATCGTAACGGGCGCAGAAATCTTCTGGAACCTCACCACCGCGCCGCTCGTGGAGCATGCCGTTCGCCGAGGCGAGGGCCTGCTCGCCAAGGACGGACCGCTGGTGGTTCGCACCGGAAAGCACACCGGCCGAAGCGCCCAGGACAAGTTCACCGTCAAGGATTCGCTGACCGAGAATGTGATCTGGTGGAACAACGGCAACAAGCCGATGGATCCGGCAGCATTCGATCGCCTCTACGACGATTTCATGCTGGCGCTGGCGGACAAGGACCAGCTTTACGTCGCCGATCTTTATGGCGGATCGCAGACCGAGCACCGGGTTCGCGTGCGGGTCGTCAATGAGCTCGCCTGGCACAATTTGTTCATCAGGACCTTGCTGGTCCGCCCGGAGTCCGACGAGCTGCCCGGCTTCGACCCGGAATATCTGATTATCGACCTTCCGAGCTTCCGCGCCGATCCCGAGCGTCATGGCAGTCGCAGCGAGACGGTCGTTGCCGTCAATTTCTCGAAGAAGATCATCCTGATCGGCGGCACCTCCTACGCGGGCGAGATGAAGAAGTCGGTGTTCGGGCTTCTGAACTTCATTCTTCCGCCGCAGGGCATCATGCCGATGCATTGCTCGGCGAATATCGGGCCGAAGGGCGACACGGCTGTCTTCTTCGGTCTTTCGGGCACGGGCAAGACGACCCTTTCCGCTGACCCGAACCGCACGCTGATCGGCGACGACGAGCATGGCTGGTCGGATACCGCCGTCTTCAATTTTGAAGGCGGCTGCTACGCCAAGATGATCCGGCTGTCGGCGGAGTCCGAGCCCGAAATCTACGCCACCACCAAGCGCTTTGGCACGGTTCTCGAGAATGTCGTGATCGACCTCGAGACCCGCGAACTCGACCTTGACGATCCGAAGTTCGCGGAGAATAGCCGCGGCGCCTATCCGATCGACTTCATTCCGAATTCGTCAGCGGACAACCTCGGGCCGGTCCCGAAGAATGTCGTGATGCTCACTGCGGACGCCTTCGGTGTCCTCCCTCCGATCGCGAAGCTGACGCCCGAGCAGGCGATGTACCACTTCCTTTCGGGCTACACCGCGAAGGTCGCCGGCACCGAGATCGGCGTCACCGAGCCGCAGGCGACCTTCTCCACCTGCTTTGGCGCACCGTTCATGCCGCGGCATCCGTCGATCTACGGAAACCTGCTCAAGGAGCGGATCGCGAAGGGCGAAGTCGACTGCTGGCTGGTGAACACCGGCTGGACGGGCGGAAAGTTCGGCGTGGGCAAGCGCATGCCGATCAAGGAAACGCGTGCGCTTCTGAACGCTGCGCTCGACGGCAGCCTCAAGAACGCTGAGTTCCGCAAAGACCCGAACTTCGGCTTCGAAGTTCCGGTTGCGGTGCCGGGCGTCGACGTCAAACTGCTCGACCCGCGCGGCACATGGTCGAACCCGTCGGAATATGACGCGATGGCCGCGAAGCTCGTCGACTTGTTCGTCGAGAATTTCGCGCAATTTGCTGACGCCGTCGACGAGGGGGTCCGCCAGGCAGCGCCGAAGGTGACCAACGGGCAAGCCCAGCAACAAGCGCAAGCGCCCGCCACCCAGACGACGACAGCTTAGGCCCGATCAGCGGTCGGGCCCTCCCAAAGGACCCGATCGATGACCGGATTTGACCCACGGCTTTTCCACACCGATGCCGAGATCGCGCACCTCGGCGAAGGCCTTCTCGCGTGCACATTGGAGCGGGCTGAGTGGACGCATGAAGCTCACCTCGGTGCGACGACCTATCTTTTGCTGAAGCGCCGTGACGTTGACCTGGACACCGAGCTTCCGGGCATCATCCGGCGCTTCAACGAGAGCGTCGGCGGCGTGAACAGCGATGGCGAAGGCTATCACGAGACGATCACTCGCGTGTTCTTGCATGGCGTGCGCCTGTTTCTCGAGGGGGCTGACTTACGCAAACCACTTCACGATCTCGTCAACGAATTGCTGCTCTCGGCCATCGGAAAGCGCGACTGGCCGCTCCGCTTCTATTCGCGGGAGCGCATCTTCTCCGTCGAGGCACGACGGCACTTCGTCGAACCCGACCTGCAGGCGCTACCTTGACGGGCAGGATGTGGGCGGGAAGGAAGCTTGGGCGGAGGGTTCGAGCATGAAATTGCTGGTGCGTGTCGGTGCTGTCTTTTTGGCGACAGCTATTGTCTGCTCTCCCGTAGTCGCGGCTCCTACGAAGCAGACGCCCACCAGCGCCGATGCTCGGCTCAAGGCGCTCTACGGGGGCTATGCCGCCTGGGACGCCAAGGAATCCGGTTATTTCGAGAACAGCCGCGGAGAAGTGGAGAGCGCCGGTTACCTGCCGCACGTCGATGCCGCGTCGCAGTTGCGTCGCTCGGCACATCTTCAGGACTTGCTCAACCAGCTGAACGCGATTCCGACGGCTCAGCTTTCTCCTGACGAACAGGTTAATGCCGCGGTGTTCCGGACCCTCCTCGAAAACCAGGTCGCCGACGCGCATTTCCGCACCTGGGAAATGCCGTTCAACAGCGATAGCTCCTTCTGGACCTATCTCGATTCTTCGAAACAGTTCGACGACGTTGCGGGCTACCGCCGGTATATCGCCCGAATGCGGGAGATCCCGCGCTACTTTGACGAGCAGATCGCCAACATGCGCGCGGGGCTGGCTCGGGGTTTCAGCGTTCCGAAAGCGACGCTCAACGGTCGAGACCAGTCGGTCGCGACCTTCATTGTCGATGACCCCGAAAAGAGCAGCTTCTACAAGCCGTTCGAGTCGTTTCCTTCGAACATTCCCGCGGCAGAGCAGCAAGCGCTGCGGACGGAAGCGAAAGCGGCGATTCAACAGTCGGTCATGCCTGGCTACCGCAAACTGCTCGCTTTCATCCGCGACGAATATATCCTGCGTACGCGAACCACCATTTCGGCCCACGATCTGCCGGATGGGGACGCCTTCTACCGGGCGCAGGTGCGTGAATTCACGACGACCGACATGACGCCCGAGCAGATCCATCAGCTCGGCCTGCAGGAAGTCGCGCGGATCAACGGCGAGATGGAAAAGACGATGCGGGAAAGCGGGTTCAAGGGCGCGATGCCCGAGTTCCTCCATTTCCTGAAAACCGATCCGCAATTTTACGCCAAGACACCGGACGAGCTGCTCGGCGTATCATCCTATGTCGCCAAGCGCGTCGACGGCGTGATCGGCCAGCATTTCGGCATTCTTCCGCGCCATCGCTTCGGCATCATCCCGGTCCCGGACGCGCTGGCGCCCTTCTACACGTCGGGGCGCGGCGGCCTCGATAATTGCATGATGAACACCTACGACCTTCCGGTCCGCCCGCTCTACAACATCCCGGTGCTGACGCTTCACGAGTGCGAGCCGGGGCACAGCTTCCAGGCGGCGATATCCCTGGAACAGAAGAACCTGCCGGCCTTCCGCCGCAACCTCTATTTCTCGGGGATGGGCGAAGGCTGGGGCCTCTACAGCGAGTGGCTCGGCGACGAGCTCGGCATTTACCGCACGCCGTACGAGAAATTCGGTCAGCTCAGCTACGACATGTGGCGCGCGGCGCGCCTCGTCATCGATACCGGAATTCACCAGCAGGGTTGGTCGCGCCAGCAGGCGATCGACTATCTCGCGAGCCACACGGCGCTGACGCAGCACGAGGTCGAGACCGAGGTCGATCGCTACATCAGCTGGCCGGGTCAGGCGCTCGCTTACAAGATCGGGGAGTTGACGATCCTCCGCCTGCGCAAGGAAGCGGAGACGACACTAGGTCCCAAGTTCGACGAACGGGGCTTCCACGACACGATCCTCGCTCTCGGATCGGTGCCGCTCAATGTGCTCGAGAGCCAGATGCACGCCTGGATTCGCCGACAGGCTACTAGCGCGGCGGGAGGGCGTGCTCCGGCTCGACCTTGAGGCAATTCCCCTCGACGTCCACGATTCGGACCCGATCGCCGGCCGCCGCGGGACCGCCGCGCGCGGACCAGACGCTGTCTCCAACACGAACCCGGCCGCCATTGGCATCGACAGGCTCGACCACCACGACCACCTTCCCGAGCATTCGCCTGACCCGATCGTTGAGCAGGGGATCGCTGCTATAGCCGTAGCGATACGAATAAGCGTAGCGCCCGCCCACTCGAGCCGACAGGAACGCGAGGATCGAGAAAATCGCGAGCTGCGCGGCGACCGGGATGCCCACGAGCATGCTGACCAACCCCGTTGCGATCGCCGCCCCGCCGATGAAAACCAGGAAAAACCCTGGCGCGATGAGCTCGGCGATCAGCAGCAGAACGCCGCCGATCAGCCAGAGCCATTCGAAATCGAAGGTGAGTCCGTCCATTCTTAGGATTTAGGAACGCTCGGGACGGATTTCGCCTTCGGAGGGGCGCTCGAACCGCCGACGGCTTCCTTGGCAAGCTCGGCAATGCCGCCGAGCGTGCCGATCAGCTGGGTCGCCTCGACCGGGAAGAGGATCGTCTTTGCATTAGGAGAGCGAGCGAACTCTGCGACCGCGTCCACATATTTTTGGGCAATGAAGTAATTGATCGCCTGACTGCTTCCAGACTCGATCGCATCGCTTACAGCCTTCGTAGCCGATGCCTCCGCCTGCGCCGCGCGTTCGCGCGCTTCGGCCTCGCGGAATGCTGCTTCGCGTCCGCCCTCCGCCTCGAGAATCGCCGACTGTTTCTCGCCCTCGGCCTTGAGGATGGCGGACTGGCGCATGCCCTCGGCCTCCAGGATGACGGCGCGCTTCTCGCGCTCCGCCTTCATCTGGCGGGTCATGGCATTGACGATGTCCTGCGGCGGACGGATGTCGCGAAGTTCGACGCGCGTGATCTTCACGCCCCAGTTCTCGGTGGCGTTGTCGACGACCGCGAGCAGCCGGGTGTTGATCTCGTCGCGCTTCGACAGCGTCTCATCTAGGTCCATCGAGCCCATGACCGTCCTGAGATTGGTCGTTGAGAGGGCCATGATCGCCGTGTAGAGGTCGCTGACTTCATAGGCGGCCTTCGCGGCATCGAGCACCTGGAAGAAGACGACGCCATCGACTGCGACCATCGCGTTGTCCTTGGTGATGATCTCCTGTCCGGGGATGTCGAGCACCTGCTCCATCATGTTGATGCGCCGGCCGACGCGGTAGAAGAACGGAGTCACGTAATTGAAGCCCGGCTCGGCCACGCGGACGAAGCGCCCGAAATGCTCGATGGTGTAGCGATAACCCTGTCGGACGATCTTCACGCCCATCATCACGTACAAAAGCACAAGAACCGCGACGGCGGCCATGAAAGTCGTCAGCATGTCTCTTCCCCGATGTCCCTTATTCGGGGCATGATGCGACGGTCATGGCCGTAGCGGAAGGAAAAAACGACAGAGGCGTGGATCTCTTCGCCGTGCGTTCTCTCCTGTTTCTGCCGGCATCGAACGCCCGCGCGATCGCCAAGGCGCGCGAGGCGGGCGCCGACCTCGTCATCCTCGACCTCGAAGATGCTGTGAAACCGGAGGACAAGGATGCGGCGCGCCAAGCGGCTGTTGAAGCAGTCTCCACGCCGTGGCCGGTGCCCGTCGCGATTCGGGTGAATGGTGTGGGTACTGAATGGCATTCGGTCGATCTCGACGCTGTCGCTCGATCCAATGCGGACCTCGTGGTCGTGCCGAGAGCGGTTTCCGCGCATCTGGTGCGCGGGATCGCCGAGACCGTGTCAAAGCCCACTCTCGCGATGATCGAGACGGCGGCAGGCGTGGTCGCCGCAAACGAAATCGCCTCCGAGAGTGCGGGTCTCATCGCAGGCACGAATGATTTGCGCGCCGATCTTCGGCTGCCGCTCGATGCGACACGGGAACCGATATCGACGTCGCTTCAACTGATTGTTCTCGCCGCCCGCGCTGCAGGGATTGTCGTGTTCGATGGCGTCTTCAATAATCTTGAGGACAGCGACGGCTTCTCGCGAGAGGCAGAGGAGGGGAGGCGGCTTGGCTTCGATGGCAAGAGCTTGATCCACCCCAACCAGATCGCGCCCTGCCATCGGGCATTCGCGCCGAGCGCCGCCGAGCTGGAGCGGGCTCACGCGCTCATCGACGCGTTTCAGGGTGGCGCCGAGCGGTTCGGCAACGAGATGATCGAGCGCATGCACGTCGAAGCTGCGGAGCGGGTGCTGGAAAGGGCCAAGTCCTAGCGAGGCTTGGCGAATCGCGCTTTGCCTGTCATGGGCCGATATGGCCCAACTCAACGACGCCTCTGACATTCCGCTCGGACTGACGTTCGACGATGTACTTCTGCAGCCACTGGAATCCTCGGTCCTTCCGAGCCAGGCGGACACGAAGACCTTCCTCACGCGCGAAATTCCGCTGAACATCCCAATCCTGTCGTCGGCGATGGACACGGTGACCGAAGCCGACATGGCCATCGCGCTCGCGCAGCTTGGCGGGATTGGTGTCCTTCACCGTAACCTGACGGTCGAGGAACAGGCGCTCGCCGTTCGCCAGGTGAAGCGCTTCGAGAGCGGGATGGTGGTCAATCCAATCACCATGACGCCCGACCAGACGCTCGCCGAAGCGCTGGAGCTGATGCAGAGCCATCGGATCAGCGGCATTCCGATCGTCGAAAAATCGGGCAAGCTGTGCGGAATCCTCACCAATCGCGACGTTCGGTTCGCTGAAAGCCCCAAGCAGCCGGTCAGCGAGCTGATGACGAAGGAAAATCTCGCCACCGTTCCGATTGGAACGAGCGAGGCTGAGGCGCGTCGCATCCTCCACCAGCGGCGGATCGAAAAGCTGCTGGTCGTCGATCAGGACAATCACTGCGTCGGGCTGATCACCGTCAAGGACATCGAGAAGTCGGTCGCGGCGCCGTTTGCGACGAAGGACAGCGAGGGGCGGCTTCGCGTCGCTGCGGCGACCACCGTCGGCGATTCCGGGTTCGAGCGATCGGAAGCGCTGATCGACGCCGGCTGCGACTGCATCGTCATCGACACCGCCCACGGCCACAACACTGACGTGGCCAAGGCTGTCGAGCGAGTGAAGACGGTCTCGAATTCAGTCCAGGTCATCGCCGGCAATGTGGCGACCGCGGATGCCGCGAAGGCGCTTGCTGACGCGGGAGCCGACGCGATCAAGGTCGGCATCGGTCCGGGATCGATCTGTACGACACGGATCGTCGCCGGTGTCGGCGTTCCGCAGTTGACCGCGGTGATGGATGCAGCGCGCGCAGCGAACGGCGTTCCGGTGATCGCCGATGGCGGAATCCGCACCAGCGGAGACATTGCGAAGGCGCTCGCGGCGGGAGCCTCCGCAGTGATGGTGGGTTCGCTTCTCGCGGGCACCGAGGAAGCGCCCGGCGAAACCTTTCTCTACCAGGGTCGCAGCTACAAATCCTATCGCGGCATGGGCTCGGTCGGAGCGATGGCCCGCGGCTCGGCCGACCGCTACTTCCAGCAGGACATCAAGGACCATCTGAAGCTCGTACCCGAGGGGATCGAGGGGCAGGTGCCCTACAAGGGGCCGGTGCGTGAAATCATCCACCAGCTAGTCGGCGGCGTGAAGGCGGCGATGGGCTACACGGGATCGCGGAGCATTGCCGAGCTTCAGAAGCGCGCAAGGTTCGTCCGGATCACCAATGCAGGCCTGTCCGAAAGCCATGTGCACGATGTCGCGATCACCCGCGAGGCGCCCAATTATCCGACCCGCTGAGTCATGACTCCGGCGGCTCGGCTGCAGGCCGCAATCGAGATTCTCGACGAAGTCATCGTCTCCGTTCGCGAAGATGGGCCGCCGGCGGACTCGATCGTGACCCGTTATTTCAAGCATCGGCGCTACGCGGGATCAAAGGACCGGCGCGCGGTCC
>Ga0207639_10001656_pt1 | contig 15006 bp, 10 predicted proteins | sample KBSCornC32_FD_184299 | JGI IMG/M metagenome (GOLD analysis project Ga0207639, IMG submission 184299) | Corn rhizosphere microbial communities from Kellogg Biological Station, Michigan, USA - KBS Corn C3-2 (SPAdes) (version 2) | ecosystem: Host-associated > Plants > Roots > Rhizosphere > Soil ...
GCAGCCTGCGATCCTCGCCAACTTCTTCGATGAACCTCATGTGCGCTATGCCAGAGCTTGATCAACTGTTAGATGTTTTGCTGCCTGGTCAGTAAAGTTCCGGTCCTATGGCAGACGCGAAGAAGCCGCATGGTCTGCGGCGCAATTTGACAAACTACGGCGACCGCGACTTCGCGATCTATCTGCGCCGTTCCTTTGCGCGCTCGATGGGTTACTCGCTCGAGATGCTCGATCGGAGGATCGTCGGCATCGCGCAATCGGGCAGCGGCTTTAACAATTGCCATCGCACCATGCCCGAGCTGGTCGAAGCCGTGAAGCGCGGTGTGCTCGCTGCCGGCGGCTTGCCGGTCGATTTTCCGACCATCTCTCTGGGCGAGATTTTTTTGAGCCCGACCAGTCTGATGTTCCGCAACTTGATGGCGATGGACGTCGAAGAGATGGTGCGCGCGCAGCCGATGGACGCCGTCGTGCTGATCGGCGGCTGCGACAAGACCGTCCCCGCGCAGCTGATGGGCGCCGCGTCTGCGGATCTGCCAGCGATTCAGCTGGTGACCGGGCCGATGCTCGCGATGCCGTGGCATGGAGAACGGCTCGGCGCCTGCACCGATTGCCGGCGCTTCTGGGGCAAGTACCGCGCCGGCAGCATCAGCAGCGACGAGATCAACGAGATCGAAGGCAATCTCGCAACGACGGCGGGCACCTGCGCAGTGATGGGTACGGCGAGCACGATGGCGTGCATTGTGGAGGCGCTCGGGATGGCCCTGCCGGACAGCGCGGCCATCCCGGCGGTGCATGCCGACCGGTTGCGGATGGCCGAGGCGAGCGGCGCACGTGCAGTTGCCATGGCGGCAGCGGGTGGCCCGCGACCGAGCGAAATCATCACTCCAGAATCCATCGAGAACGCGCTGCGTGTGTTGCTCGCGATCGGCGGCTCCACCAACGCGATCATTCATCTGACTGCGATCGCCGGACGCTGCGGTGTGCCGATCTCGCTCGAGCGGTTGAACCGGTTGTCCGATGAGACACCGGTGTTGCTCGATCTCAAGCCGACCGGTGAGCATTATCTGCAGGATCTGCACGCCGCGGGCGGCTTGCGCGCGGTGCTCTGGGAGCTGCGCAACGTGCTGAATCTCGATTGCATGACGGTCAGCGGAGAACGTCTAGGAGCGCGCTTGCAGGCGCCGCCCGCGTTCGTCGATCGCAACGTGGTACGTACGCGCGACAACCCGATATCGCCGGAGGGCGGGCTGGTCGCGCTGTTCGGCAACCTCGCGCCGCGCGGCGCGATCCTCAAACGGTCCGCTGCGGACTCGAGCCTGTTCGAGCGCGACGGCCGCGCGGTCGTGTTCGACTCGCTGGAGGATCTCTCCGCGCGCATCGATACGCCCGATCTGGATGTGACGCGCGACGACTTCCTGGTGCTGAAGAATGCCGGTCCGCGCAGCGCCTCCGGCATGCCGGAGGCGGGCTATCTGCCGATTCCGAAGAAGCTCGCGCAGGCGGGTGTGAAAGACATGGTACGGATCTCTGACGCGCGCATGAGCGGGACTGCGTTCGGGACAGTCGTGCTGCACGTCACGCCGGACGCAGCTTCCGGCGGCACGCTCGCTCTCGTCAAATCGGGAGACCGCATCCGGCTCTCGGTAAGGCGCCGCAGCATCGAGCTCCTCGTCGACGATGCCGAGCTCGCGCGCCGCCGTGCATCGGTTCCGCCGCCGCCGGAGCCCGCGCGCGGCTATGCGCGGTTGTACGCAGAGCACGTGACCCAGGCTGATCTGGGTTGCGACTTCGACTTCCTGCGCGCCCAGTGAGTAGCGTATTGGGCGTGAACGCGGTGCGTCTCGCAGCGCTGGTCTTGCGCCCTGCGTGGCGCGACGGACGACTGATGGCGCCTGCAGTCGCGCTCGTGCTTGCGCTCCTGCCGGGGCTGGCGCAGGCCATGATCTATTCGTGCGCGGACGAGAGCGGCCGCATCATTCTGCGCGACGTGCCGTGCAAGAGCAACGAAACAAACCGCGAGACTGGACGTGTCGTGCGAACCTCCAGATCTTCGCAGTCGGCGAGCCGACCGCCGCCCTCAGGCGACAAGATCACGGAGGCGCAGGTGCAAGCGCTGGCCGAGGGGCTCGATGCAGCCATGACCCGACAGGACGTGAACGCGATGCTCGCGTATCTCGCCACCGACGCCGTCGTCGAGGTCGAGTATCGGCTGCCGCAGGGCTTGCAGTTCAAGCGGTTCAACAAACCGGAATACGCGGCTTACTTGCGCGACGCTGTCCAGTCCGCGTCGAGCTACGAGCGCCAGCGCGGTCAGGTGCAGCTGGCGCCCGGGGCGCTCTACGCCGAGATTGCAGGCTCCATGCGCGAAACCATCCGTATGCAGGGCGAACGGCTGTCGGGCTCGACGCGGTTCAAGTCGATGGTCGAGCAGCGCGACGGCCGGGCGCAGATCACGCTGCTACGAGCCGTGACGACATTCGACGCGCCGGACAAGAAAGAGGAGGAAGAGAGGCGCAAGCGCGTTGCGAGGTGAAGCGCGACGCTGGGGCAGGAGCGACAGCTACCCGATTTCAACTGCTGCGACTCCTGTCGCCCGGGAAGTCGTCACTGCCTGGCGCTCAGCTCGACGCGCAGGCAGCCACAACGGTATTGCAACGGCCGATCAGCGTGCTTTCTTGCGCAGAATGATCAGAACCACCAGGACAACGGCGCCGGCTGCCATCGCGATATCCAACCAAGACATCCTTAACTCCTCGTTTTCAGTGAGAATTCTCGCTGCGGTCGAGAGGGCCCGATGCCGCCCTCACGGCGACCAGCAGGTTTCAGGCCAGCGCCCGAAGTCGTTGCTCGTAGTTTGCCTCGGTTCGGCTCAGATTTCGAGTCATTCCGTACGCATCGATTGCCTGCTTACGGCCGCGCGGGGTTGTCGCCCCAGTAGATTGGCATATCCGTCTTGTGCGCGCGGGCCATTTCCTCGAGGTATGCGCTCGGCGTCATCTCCCACGCATAGTCGGCGAGCCGCTTGAGCATCGCCTGTGCACGCTCGCTTTCGCGCTCTGCCTGGTTGTCATCTTCCGAAGGATCGGCGCGCAGGTTGTACAACTCCGTGCGGCTCGGCAGCGTGGCGATGCGTGTCAGCTTCCAGTCCCCGATACGGAGCCCGCCGCGAAAGTCTTCGACGTTGAGCAGCACTTCCTTGCGCGGGCTCGCTACCCCTTCGCTGATCGTCCGCCACATGTCGATGCCGTCCAGCGGCTTGAGCTGCTCTCGCTTGGCGCCGGCCAGATTCAGCAGCGTCGGGTACAGATCGACCGCGTGCATGAGCTCGCCGACCACGCCTGATTGAATGTGTTGCGGCCAGTTCGCGAAGGCAACCACGCGCAATGCACCTTCATACAGGCTGCCCTTGCCGTCGCGGTAAGGACCGTTGCTGGCGGCCTCGGCATGCACGTCACCGTCGCCCAGCGCGTATTTACGCCCGACCGCGCCGCCGGTGGTGCTGTGGAACACGATCAGCGTGTCGCTGCGCATGCCGTGGCGCTCGAGAGCGGCAAGCACGTCCGACACCGCGGCGTCTACTGTGCTGACCATCGCGCGGTAGGCGCGTTCGGGCTCGTCCTTCACTTCCTGGTAGCGGTCGAGAAACTCGCGTGGAGCCTGCAGCGGCGCTTGCGGGGCGGCGAACGCGAGCCACAGGAACAGAGGATGGCTGCGGTCATGTGTGTCGATCAGATGGACGGCGTCCTTGGCGAGTAGCGTGGTGGCATAACCCGGCTCTTTGACCTGCTTGTCATTGCGGCGCCAGTCGGGCTGGCCGCCGCGGTCGGTCTTCTTGAAGTAGTCGATCTCGCCGGTCAGATGACCATAGAAATGATCGAACCCGCGTTGTGTCGGCCACTGCTCCTTTTTCGCGTGCCCGAGCTGCCATTTGCCGATCAGTGCTGTGCGATAGCCGGCGTCCTTGAGAGCCCTGGGCAGCAGGCGTTCGTCGGCGGGCAGGCCGAACTGGCTGTACCACTGGATCTGCAGCGTCTGGAAGCCGTAGCGCATCGGGTAGCGCCCGGTCATCATGGCAGCGCGCGTTTGCGAAGAGAACGGCTGCACGTAGAACTGCTCGAGCCGGGCGCCCGACGTGGCCAGATGATCCAGCGTGGGTGTCTGGATCGTGCTGCCGTGATAGCCCACGTCCTTCCAGCCGAGATCGTCGACCGTGATGTACAGAATGTGGGGCCGGTCATCGGCGCGAGCGGCTGCCATCGTGAGCACGGCAGCGAGAGTGAGCAACGTCCCGAGGGCGCGGCGCAGCGGCAGTGACATGGAGATCGGCGCGGTCTTGGTCGAGGGAATGTCCGGCATGTTACCCGACGACCGCTCGGGCGGAGAACAGCGGGGCGTGGCTTGCAGTGCAGTTGCTCCGAATACTCCCACGACGCCAATGCCGCCCGCGGTAGCGAGCCTCTGGGCTACAATCGCATTGATCATGTCCGACAGGCAAGTCATCCTGCAGGCGCTGGAGCAGATCCGGCGCCGCCTCAGACTCACCCGCGCACTGCACGACATCGCCCTCATCCTCGGGATGGTGGCCGTCGCGTTGCTGCTGTGGCGTGTGCCTCATGTGTTCGCGAGCCAACCTGCGGTCCTGGCGGCAGCGGTGCTCACGGCGTTGCTGTCGTGGATCGCGAGCGCCTGGTTGCTTTTGCGCAGCAGGATGGGCGCGCGCTCCACGCTCGGTGCGGCCGCGGCTGCCGCCGATGCGGGGGCCGGCCTCAAAGACGAGCTGAAGACGGCGTACTGGTTTCTCGAGCAGCCGTCGCTGTCGCCGTGGGTGTCCGCGCAGATCGCACGCGCGGCGCAATCTGCCCGGCGCCTCGAGCCGGCTGCATTGGTTCCCTTGCGTCCGGACCGGACCACGCTTGCGGGAGGCAGCGCCGCGCTCGCGCTAGTGGTCGCGGTGTGGCTGCTGCCGCCATTCGCGCCGGGATCCGATGCAGCGCCGCCCGCTGATGTCGTCTCCGAGGCCGATGCGCGACAGGCGCAATTGCTGCGCGAGCTGATCCCACAGACCGAGGACGCAGCCACCGCGGCCAAGCTCGAGCAGGCGCTGAGGACGCTGGAGCGCAAGACGGCAACCGACGCTGAGAAGCAGCGCGCGCTCGCCAAGGCCAAGGAAGCGGTCGAGCAGCAAAATCTGCAGGCCGCGTCGACGCGCGAGGGCTTGTATAAATTGTCGGAGAAGCTGAGCGGAAACAAGGCGCTCGCGGAAGTCGCCAAAGCGTTGGAGGAGGGCGACGCTGCGAAAGCGGCCAGGATGATGCAGAACACGGCCGCCGCCCGGGACGCCGCGAAAGGCAAGGAGGCCGGGTCATCGACCCCGGACCAGCACGAGCAAGAAAAGGATCTCGATCAGCTCCTGAAAGAGGCGACGCAAGGCGATGACAAGACCACGCAGGCCAATGCGAGCGTGGCCGCCAGAGAGGCGATCGACCGGCTCAATCAGATCGCCGAGAAGCTCGAAGTCCAGAGCAAGCTCAGGGAAGCGGCGCAGTCACTGAGCCGTCTGCAACTCGCTGTCGCGCAGCGCTCGCAGATGGCAGCGGGCCGCTTCAGCCGATCGCAGTCGCAGAGCTCGACGCCGTCACCGGACAGCGGGCAGACCAACATGCCGGGCGGAGTCATGTTCCGGTCTGCCGCAGTCGCTCAGGAGAACAGGCCGTCGCAGCAGCAGGAAGGCAGCAAGACCGGCGCGGCTCTCGGCGATTCAGAGGCCGATCCCGTGCTTGGTAAGAAAGTCACGCCGCTCGACGTGCAGCTCAAGCGCGAGGCCGTCACCGGCGAGCAGCAGGAAGATGCCGAGGGCAAGCCGAAGAATTGGTATTACACCGAGAGCAAGCAGCAGGCGTCGGTCGTCGACTATCAGGGCGTGGGCGCGCGCTCCAGCTTCGCGCTCGGTCAGTCCACCGGACCCGAGGGCATTTCCATCCAACACCGCCAGATCGTAAAGGACTACTTCATGACATTGCGCCAGGGCAGCCAACGATGACCACCGCAGTAGACCGTCAGGTCGAGGTGTTTCGCGAGAACTTCCGCGTCGTGCGCGACGAGGTCTCCCGCATCATCGTCGGCAACGAGGACAACATCGTCGGCATCATGACCTGCCTGCTGGCGCGCGGGCACGTCCTGCTCGAGGGCATTCCGGGCATCGGCAAGACCAAGCTGGTACAGACGCTCGCCGACGTGCTGCATCTCAAGTTTTCGCGCATTCAGTTCACGCCCGACCTGATGCCCGGCGACATCATCGGCACGACGGTCGTGCGCGAGAACGAGGCCGGCCGCAAGTTCATGGAGTTCCAGCCCGGCCCGATCTTCGCAAACCTCGTGCTGGCCGACGAGATCAACCGCGCGACACCGAAGACGCAATCGGCACTGCTCGAGGCCATGCAGGAAAACAGCGTGTCCGCCGGCGGGCAGACGCATCCGCTGCAGCAGCCGTTCTTCGTGCTGGCCACGATGAACCCGCTGGAGATGGAAGGCACCTATCCGCTGCCCGAGGCGCAGCTCGACCGCTTCTTCTTCAAGCTCAAGCTGGATTTTCCGAGTGCGCAAGGGCTCAACGAGATCATCGAGCGCACGACCAAGCAGCACGATCCGCAGGTGGAGCGCGTGCTCGGTCAGGGCGAGATTCTCGAAATGCGCGAGACGGCGCGCTCGATCCCGGTCGCGAAGCCGGTGCAGGAATATGCGATCCGGTTGACGCTCGCGACCCATCCCGAAAGCGAGCTCGCCACCGCGATGACCAAGCGCTTCGTGCGCTTCGGCGCGAGCCCGCGCGGCACGCAGGCGCTGGTCCTTGGCGCCAAGGTCAACGCGCTGGTCAACGACCGGCTGTACGTGGCCGCGGAAGACATCCGTGCGGTCGCGTTGAACGCGCTCCGCCACCGCCTGTTGCTCAACTTCGACGCAGAGGCGGAGCGCGTGAATACGGACGCGATCCTCCAGGACATTCTTGAGCGGACGCCGGAGCCGTCCTAGGGGCGAGGAACTAGGGACGAGGGGCGAGGGGGATCGCTGCTAACGTCGTGCTCTTGCGTTCTCCTCGAGATCCAGTCGCGCTCCTTATGAATTCCCATCGTCGCTCCCTCATCCCTCGTCCCTAGCCCTTCGTCCCTAGCCCTTCGCCCCTCATCCCTCAATGACACTGCTCTCCGAGAGCTTCCTGCGCAAGCTCGATGTCCTTTCGGTCGTGACGCGCCGCCCGGTGCACGGGCAGCTGCGCGGCGCGCATCGGTCGCGGCGCACCGGCGCGGGCATGGTGTTCACCGACTTCCGTCCGTACAGCGTCGGCGACGACATCCGCAATATCGACTGGGGCATCTACCTGCGCATGGATCGGCTGATCCTCAAGCTGTTCGAGGAAGAGGCCGATCTGCCGATCTATCTGTTCGTGGATGCCAGCCTGTCGATGGACTACGGCGAGCCACGCAAGCTCGATTACGCCTGCAAGATCGCTGCGGCGCTGTCCTATCTCGCACTGCTCAACCACGATCGCGTGAACCTCGTGGCATTTGCGGACGGGTTGCAGCGGGTATTCCCCACACGCCGCGGCAAGAATCAGGCGCCACAGGTGTTTCGCTTTCTCGAAAGCATCCCGCCGAGCGGGCAGACCAGCCTGCAGTCGGCGCTGCGCAATTTCTTCAGCGTGCCGCGCACCCGCGGTCTCGTGATCGTGATCTCGGACTTTCTCGATCCCGACGGCATCGAGCCGGCGTTCGCCGTGCTGCGGCGTTTCCGCCATGAAGTCGTCGCGGTCCACGTGATGAGTCCCGAGGAGCGTGAGCCTCGGCTGCCCGAGGATGTGGTGCTCGTCGATGCCGAGGACGGCACCGCCAGTGAGCTGGAAGTCACGCCGAGCTTGCTCGAGGCCTATCGTCAGACGCTGCAACGGCACGTTGGCGAGATCGAAGCTTATGCACGCAAGTACGGCTGGGCGTACGTCCAGGCGCGTACCGAGCTTCCGTTCGAAGACCTCATTCTCAAGGTGCTGCGCGAGGAAGGCCTGCTGCGATGAGATTTCTCGCGCTCGCGCCCGGCTTTGCGGCAGCGCTGTTGGCAGCAGTGGCCGCCGCGGTCGTGCTGCTGTATCTGCTCAAGCCTTCGCCGCGCCGTCTGACCGTCTCGTCGACGCTGATCTGGCGGCGCGTGTTGCGCGAACGCAGGCGTACCCCCGATCGCCTGCGCTGGTGGATCTCGCTGCTGCTCGCTGCGCTGATCGCGTTGTCGCTGGCGCTGGCCCTCACGCGGCCCGAGGTGGCGGCAGTCGGCGGCAAGGTGCAGCAGGTGGTTCTCGTAGTCGATGATTCGACAACGCTCGCGACTTTGAGCACGGACGGGAAGACACGCTGGGAACATGCGCTGCAACGTGCGCGCGATGTCGTACAGTCGGGTGCTCCCGGCAGCCGCTATCTGGTGGCGGACACGCAAAGGCTCATCGCCTCGCCGCGTTTCGAGGAGCCCGAGGCTGCGTTGACCACGCTTGCCCGACTGCACGTCGTGCCCGGCGGAGAACCCGTGTTTCCCGATGTCGTGAGGCCGCGCGATCGCGAGGTGCGTTCGGTATTCGTGACCGACGGCGTGTCGGCGGTGTCGCCACCGACCGGCGCGGAAACCTTGTCGGTGTTCCAGGTCACGGACAATGCGGGCGTCACCGCCTTCGACGTGCGCGCAGTGCCGGGTGATCCGCGCCGCTATCAAGCTTTGGTCGAAGTGACGAATGGCTCGCCGGCGACCAGGCAGATCGAGCTGCTGGTGGCGGGCGCCGGCAGCGCTCCGCTGACGCGAACGCTTGCGATCGCGGGAGGTGCGGCTGTCAGCGAGACGTTCGATGTGTCCGGCTTCGAAGGGGGCCCTCTACGCGCCTCCGTCGCGATGCCCGACGATGGGCTGGCGTTAGACGACGTGGCCTATTCGTTTCTCCCGGCACGGAAGTCCATTCGCGTGGGCCTGGTCACAACCGGGAACCCGCTGCTCGAACGCTCTCTGCGCCTGCTGCCGCACGTGCAGGTGGTGGTCGCGACGCCGGCGAATTTCCGCAGCCGCAGCGGCGTGGATGCATGGGTGTTCGACCGCTACGCGCCCAAGGAGCCGCCGGGGGCGCCCGCCTTGCTGTTCCGGCCTGCGAAAGTCGGCTGGCTGCCTGCCTCCGGCGGCGATGTCGGAGAGACATCGATCGCCGTCTGGGCGCATGCGCATCCGCTCACCGACGGCCTCTCGTTGCGCGACGTGTTCGCAGCGCATGCAATGGCCCTTCGCGCCGACAAAGGCACGCAGGTGATCGCGACCGACGCGAGGCGGCGCGCCCTGATCCTGGCTTCCAGCTCGGGCTCGCGCTGGGTCGAGGTGGCGTTCGCATTGGACGATTCGAATCTGCCGCTGCAGGCCGGCTTTCCGGTGTTCCTGAGCAATGTTCTGAACTGGATGACGCGGGAGCCGCTCGCGTTGCAAGCGAGTCTCGGTTTGGTGCAGGTGCCCGTCAGAGCGGCGAAGGTAATCGACCTGCACGGACAGAAAGTGGCGACGCACGAGGTGCCCGGTGCGACGCTGATTCAGGCAGACGAGCCCGGTTTCTACACTGCGATCGCACTGGACCAGCGTCTACGCGTCGCTGTGAACGTCACCGATGCGGCAGTCACCGCGGTCAACGCGAGTCGGCTCGCCGGCGAGAGCGCGCCGCCGGCGTTGCCGGCGAGCGCTGGGCACTGGGCCACCAGTCCGTGGCTCGCGCTGCTGTTGCTCGCGGCGGCTCTGCTGGTCATCGAGTGGTGGACGTACAACCGGCGGATGACGGTGTGAGAAGACAAGGCAGGGGGAAGAGAGCAGGGGCAAGGGTGAAAATCAACGGCAAACGCATGGCAGAGGGAACACGCGCGTCCATCCCTAATCCGCACTCTCTCTCCCCCATCACTGGGAAAGAGGGCCGGGGTGAGGGGGATCCCCCTTACCCCTTCCCCCTTCTCCTCGCGCCAGCGCAAGCGACCGCATGCTGACCTTCGAATCTCTCTGGCCGCTGGCGTTGCTCGTGCTGCTGCCGCTCATCTGGTGGCTCGGGCGGCGCTCGGCTACAAACCTCGGAGCACACCATCTCGCGGTCGCCACGGCGTTGCGGGCGCTGACCTTCGTGCTGTTGCTGCTCGCGTTGATGCAACCCGTCTGGCTGGCGCGCACCCGTGCAGTGTCCGTGGTGTACGCGCTCGATGTCTCGCGCAGCGTCGCTCCGGACTTCGTGCAGTCGGCGCTGCAATGGATGCGGAGCGCAAACCGCGAGCATGCACCGGCGACCGCCCGCTACGTCGTGTTCGGTGAACGGCCCGTGCTGCTGGACGACCTCGACCAAGTGTCGAAGGTAGCGGTGACCTCGGATGCCGGCGCGGGCCGAGGGGCCGTACAGCAAGGCGCGACCAACATCGAGATGGCGCTGGACGAAGCCCTGCTCGCGTTCGACCCCGACCAGATCAAGCGCCTGGTGCTGCTGACCGACGGCAACGAAACGAATGGCAATCTGTGGCGTGAGCTGCCGCGATTGAAGGCGGCGCAGGTGCGCCTGTTCGCGTTTCCGGCTGCCGTGCGCGCGCAGCGTGATGCGTGGATCGAATCGATCGAATTTCCGGCCGGGTTGCGACGCGACGAGCCAGTCGCGGTCCTCGTGCGTGTAGCAAGTCAAGGCGCCGCGCGTGCGGTGGTGCGTCTCACGAACGGCGCGGTTGAGCTGGGACGCCAGTCGGTACGCCTCGATGCGGGCGTCAACGAGCTGGTTTTCCGTACACGCTTGCGCGCTAGCGGCGCCGTCGACATCGCGGCCGAAGTAAACGCCGAAGGCGATACCTTGCCGGACAACGATCGGCTGCAGCAGACCGCGTGGGTCGGGCCGCGCGCTCGTGTGCTCTATGCGGAAGGACAAGCCGACTCCGCCAACTATCTGCGCGACGCGTTGAAGCGCGACGGCGTCGACGTGAAGGTCGTGAGCGGCGCGGAGCTGCCGCAAGGCGCGAGCGGCCTGTCGGCGTACGACGCCGTGATCATCAGCGACGTCGCGCGCACTGCTCTCGACGACCAGCGCATGCAAGCGCTGGAGAGTTATGTGCGCGACCAGGGCGGCGGTCTGCTCTATGCTGCGGGCGAAACGACGTACGGGCAGTCGGGCTTCTCGGGCAGCGTGCTCGAGCGCGTGTTGCCGGTGGAGTTCAAGGCGCAAGAGAAGCGCAAGGACCTGGCGCTCGTGGTGTGCCTCGATCGCTCGTACAGCATGAAGGGGCGCCAGATGGAGCTCGCGAAAGCGGCCACGCGTTCGGCGCTTGCGCTGCTCGACGAGCAACATCAGTTCGGCGTCATCGCGTTCGATTCGCAGCCGCACGAGACCGTACCGCTGCAGGCGGTGCGCAGCCGCCGCCGCGCCGAGGATCTGATCGATCGCATTCAGGCCAGCGGACAGACCAATATCTATCCGGCGCTCGCGATCGCGTTCCGCTGGCTGCAGAATGCGGAGCCGAAGAGCCGTCACGTGATCCTGCTCTCCGACGGCGACAGCGCGCCGGCGGACTTCGAGCGCCTCGTGAAGCGCATGGTGGAGGCGCACATCAGCGTGTCGACCGTTGCGGTCGGGCACGAAGCCGATCGCGAGCTGATGTCCAACATCGCGCGCTGGGGCAAGGGCCGCGCCTACTACGCGGAGGATCCGTCCAGCGTTCCCCAGCTTTTCATCGAAGACACGCAGAACGTGTCGCGTGCGACGCTGATCGAGGAGCCGTTCCGCCCGGTAGTCAAGCACAAGATCGAAGCGCTGCGCGGCATCGATTTCGCCGAGGCGCCCATGCTGCGCGGGTTCGCGAGCACCAAGGCGCGGGAGGGCGCCGAAGTGTTTCTCGAATCGGCGTCGGGCGCGCCGATCCTCACGCGTTGGCAATACGGACTCGGCCGCGCGGTGGTGTTCGCCTCCGACGTGAAGAACCGCTGGGCTGCCGACTGGTTGCAGTGGGATGGCTACGGCAAGCTGTGGGGGCAGCTCGTACGCGATGTCATGCGCCGTGACATAGGCGAGGAGCTGCGCTTCAACGTGCGGCGCGAGGGTGGCGATGCGCGCGTCACGCTCGACGCATTGACGCCTGCGGGCGGTTGGCAGAACCGCTTGACACCGGTCGTGCGCGTGTCGCGCGCCGGTCGTCCGAGCGAAACCGTGCGCCTTCGCCAAACCGCACCGGGTGGCTATGCCGCGAGGGTTGCACTGGGCGGTGCCGGGGCCGAGCCGTTCGACTTCGAGCTGCTGTCCGGCGGCGGCATCGGCAGCGCTGTGGCACGTCGATCGGACCTGCGCCGGCTTTACTTTCAGTTTCCTGACGAATACCGCACCACGGCGCCCGACACCGAAGCGCTACGCGTGCTGGCCGAACAGACCGGTGGCAAGCTCGCGCCCAAGACCGATGAGATCTTCGCGGTGGGTGACGACAGTGGCCGTTCGCGGCGCGCGCTTTGGCCCGTGCTCGCGGCCGTCTCGCTCGCAGTCTATCTGCTCGATATCGCGGTGCGCCGTGCACCCCGGATACGACGCTGGCTCGACGGCGCCTGACCAGACCGCTTCGCGCGGATGAATCCCGGTTTGCTTTGACGATGCGCAAGATGGCAGACTATCCTCCTACGAATTCGCAAAAAATACGATAACCGAGGAGTAAGGCGATTGAATTCTCTGCCCATCGTGCTGGTGGGATTTCTGCTGGGCATGCTGCACGCGACCGATGCCGATCACGTGATTGCGGTGAGCACGATCGTCTCACAGCAGCGCAAGGTTAAGAGTGCGGCGTCGATCGGAGTTCTCTGGGGCATCGGCCATACGCTGATGGTGTTCTGCGTCGGCGGCGCGATCATTCTGTTCAGCCTAGTGATCCCGCCGCGCCTCGGCCTCGGCATGGAGTTCTGCGTCGCGCTGATGCTGATTCTGCTCGGCGTGCTCACGCTGCGCGGCGTGAGCCGCTGGGTACGGGAGAACCTGTTTCCCGCGCCGGATGGGACGTTTCCTGGCCATACTCATACATCGGCGCACGCTGCCGCGCACCTGCATACGCATGTGCACGGCGACTACGTGCACAGCCATGTGCACGGTCACGCAGCCGACAGCCACGGTCATCCTGAAAACGCGACACCGCCGGCGTGGCTCGACCGCCGTCTGGGCGGGTTGCCTGCGTATCAGGCGTTGCGCCCGCTCGCCATCGGTCTGGTGCACGGCATGGCCGGATCCGCCGCCGTTGCGCTGCTGATCCTCGCGCAAATTCGCGATCCGCTCTGGGGGCTCGTGTATCTGCTGCTGTTCGGCGTCGGCACGATCGCGGGCATGATGCTGATCACAACCGTGATCGCGCTGCCGTTTGCCTATAGCCTGCAACGCCTGCCCCATCTCAACATCTGGATGCGCTTGGCCGCGGGCATCATCAGCCTGGTGTTCGGCCTTTACCTCGCGTACCAGATCGGGTTCGTCGATGGGCTGTTCGCGGGCAATCCGAATTGGTCACCGAGTTGAGCGCAATCGGAAAAGTTTCAGGTTGTAAGAAGATTCGAGTAATCGTAGGGATGTCCTTACAATTCAACGCCTTTATCGCAGCGCAGCGTTGACGGCACGGCCAGGAAAGCTTAGATTTCGCTCGATGTCTGCACTAGTTGATTCTTCACGTAACTCATCCCGTTTCGGGTTCAAACAGCTCGCGATCGGAGGCCTGTTACTGTGCCTCGGTGCGGTAGCTGCGTTCGCCGTCGTGCACGAAGCTCGTAAATCCGCCCCTTCGCCCGCAGTGGCGGCCGGCGGTGCCTACGCTGGACACCAGGAGCGCCCTGCGCTGTCCGCGGCAGAGGAGAGCTACGCTGCGGACCTGTGGCCGATCCATTCGCTGGTCAAAACCACCGCTGTGCAGATGACCTTCGCCGGATTGTCGTACAAGATGGGCGACATCGACCGCAAGGCCGTGAAGGAGCGCGTCACACCGCTGATCAAAGTGTTCCGCGATGCCCGCGTGCAGGCCGCCCAGCTCAAGGCGCCGCCGTCGATGGAAGCGGACCAGAAAAAATATCTCGACGCGTTGAAGAGGTACGAAGACGCGTCGGTGGAAATGGTCAAGGTCGCGCAGGATGGAAAGGACGACCATCTGGTCGCCGCGCAGAAGCTGAGCTATGCGGCGTCCGAGGATCTGCTCCGCGTCGGCGACGCCCTTTGGCCCGGGGAGTTCAAGCCGAACTGACACCGGAGCGGTGCGTCCACGGAAATTGCGACGCGCCGTGAAGTGGGAACTGAGGATTCGAGCCGGTAGCGCGAATTCGCAGACGTAGCAGCACCGTTGTAGGTCTTAAATAACAACTGACGGGGGGTAACATGAAAAAGCTAGTAGGAGCGTTGACGATCGCCGTCGCTGGTTTCGCAGCGATCGGCGCCGCGCCCGCACAGGCGCAGACGTGCTCGGCATGGCTGGTCGAAAGCAGCCGCTTTATGGGTGTGCCGTTCGGTGCGTTCATGCCCGATCGCGCGTTCGTGCCGGGTAGCACGAGCGCAAGCAACAACATCAACACCGTTGACCTCCCGGTCAACGTCGGTGTGATCAAGTGCGGCAAAGAGCTGATCCTGTACGATTCAGGCTGGAAGCAGCAGGATTACCTGAAGATGACGGGCAGCGACCATTGGGCGCCCTTGCCTGACCAACTCAAGATGCTCGGCTTCAACGCAGCAGACGTGACCAAGATCGTCGTGGGCCACGGTCACTGGGACCATGCCGGACAGTTGATGGATTTCCCGAATGCTGTTCTGTACATCCAGCGTGAAGAGCTGAAGGGCATCGAGTGGTCGTTGAACTATCCGAACGCGCACATCAAGGCCGTCAACACCGATCCGGGTGGTTGCATGCGTACTCCGGCTTGCGGCTATCCGCCCAAGACGCTCGACGAGATCTACGGCAAGGTGCTGTCGGGCAAGGCTGTGATCGT
>Ga0207639_10001663_pt1 | contig 14985 bp, 10 predicted proteins | sample KBSCornC32_FD_184299 | JGI IMG/M metagenome (GOLD analysis project Ga0207639, IMG submission 184299) | Corn rhizosphere microbial communities from Kellogg Biological Station, Michigan, USA - KBS Corn C3-2 (SPAdes) (version 2) | ecosystem: Host-associated > Plants > Roots > Rhizosphere > Soil ...
CTCTTCGACAAAACCGTTCACAGTGTCGCCCACGGCGTGATTTTAATCGAAGAGCTAGCACCGGACTTCGGTGCAGAGCGCAGACGCGTTCGTATCATGAAGTATCGGGGAAATAAGTATCGCGGTGGTTTTCACGACTTTACCATCGTGACTGGTGGCATAAGGGTCTTCCCGCGGCTTGTCGCATCTGAACACCGAAAAGCATTCGACCGCATTCAACTCTCTACCGGTATTGCGGAATTTGATTCTTTGCTAGGCGGCGGCCTCGATTCTGGATCTAGCACGCTCATTCTTGGGCCATCTGGAACAGGTAAATCTCTCATCGCAATCAGCTTCGCGATGGCTGCAATCGCACGAGGAGAAAAAGCGGCGATATTCGCATTCGATGAAGAATTGGGACTTTTACTTGAGCGAATGAAGGGCCTCGGCTTCGATTTGGCAGCGGCTAGAGCAAGCGGAAAGTTAGTCCTCGAACAGGTTGATGCCGCTGAACTTTCTCCCGGCGAATTTGCGCATCGCGTTCGCGATGCCGTCGATACCAAGGGCATTAGAACTGTCATTATCGATAGCCTGAACGGCTATCAAACATCCATGCCACAAGAGAACTCTCTAATTCTTCACATGCACGAATTGCTGCAATATCTTAATCGTCAGGGTGCAGCAACCTTCATGACAGTTGCTCAGCATGGCTTGGTTGGGGACATGCAGTCCCCTGTCGATATTACCTATCTCGCAGATACAGTGATCCTGCTTCGATACTTCGAAGCGATGGGTAAGGTTCGTCGAGCGATTTCCGTAATCAAGAAACGGTCTGGCCACCATGAGACCACTATTCGGGAGTTCAAACTTAGCGATAAAGGGCTCACCCTCGGAGAGCCCTTAAGCGCGTTCCACGGAGTGCTACGAGGCGTGCCCACGTACTCCGGCAATTCTACCGAACTCCAGGAAAAGAGCCCTTGAGCGAACGAGGCCCTGATTCAGAACGGGTATTAATTCTCGCACCAAACGGTAGAGACGGCGAAATCGCTGCAGCGTTGCTGCGAGAAGCGCACATATCGTCGGACAAGCAAAGCGATATCTCCCAGCTCTGTGCCGAAATGGAAGCAGGAGCGGCTCTTGCCATAATTGCTGATGAGGCTCTCCGTACTGCGGATCTAAGACCGGTAAGCGTTTTTTTGAATGCGCAGGAGCCGTGGTCTGACTTTCCAATCCTTGTATTGACGCGAGGCGGCGGAGGGCCCGAACGTAATCCGGCTGCGGCTCGCGCTCTGGAAATCCTGGGAAATGTCACCTTCCTAGAAAGGCCATTCCATCCAACGACATTAATTAGTCTCGTTCGGTCGGCCCTTAGAAGTAGAAGACGGCAATATCAAGCGAGGGCGAGTCTATCAGCAGCGCAAGCTCACGCTCAGCGTCAACAGTGGCTCATCGAGCTAGATGATATTCTTCGAGAAAGTGCGTCAACTGCGGACGTCTCGTTCGCTGCCGCCGAATATCTGGGAAAGAAGCTTGAGGTAAGCCGCGCAGGTTATGGAACCATAGATAAACGCTCCGAGACCATCACGATCGAAAGAGACTGGAATGGTCCAGGAGTCCAAAGCTTGGCGGGTACACTGCGGTTTCGGGACTACGGCAGCTATATAGAAAAGCTCAAGAGGGGCGAAGCCGCAGTCATCAACGATGCGCGCTCCGATCCCCTCACCGCTCAAAACGCCGATGCGTTGGCGGCAATCGACGCGTTAGCGTTCGTGAACCTTCCAGTGACTGAACGAGGAAATTTTGTCGCGCTTCTGTATCTGAACAATGCGACGCCTCGAAACTGGCCGCCCGAGGAGCTCGCCTTTATTCGTGAAGCGGCCCAGCGTACTCGCATCGTGGCAGCACGGCGGCAAGCCGAGGAAGAACTTCGAGAACTTGCCGTGTCTTTGGAGCGGCAGGTTGAGCAGCGCACAGCCGAGCTGGACCGTTCTTGGCGCAATTCAAATGATTTGCAGGTCGTCGTCGATGCAGACGGAATTTTTCAAGCGGTCAGCCCCGCATCCTTAAAGATCCTTGGATATCTACCAACAGAGATGATCGGCCACAATTTGCTAGAGTTCATCTGGCCAGAAGATTTGGAAATTACGCGGAACGCACTAAATACAGCGACTTCCAGTAGCAGCCTATCAAATTTTGAGAATCGCTACAGGCATCGCGACGGTTCAGTACGGTGGATGTCTTGGAATACAACGCTGGAAGGCGACCGTGTATACGGCTACGGCCGCGATATAACTCAGTCGAAGCTCGATCAAGAGACTCTTGTAAAGACTGAAGAGCAACTAAGGCAGGCGCAGAAGATGGAGGCGGTAGGACAGCTCACAGGCGGCCTCGCTCACGACTTCAACAACCTTCTCGCTGCTATTGCGGGTAGCTTAGAAATGCTGGAAGTCCGACTGTCCCAAGGGCGCACCGGCGATATTGAGCGATACATGATGGCCGCCAAAAGCTCTGCGAAGCGGGCTGCTGCACTCACCCACCGCTTGTTAGCCTTCTCGCGACGCCAAACACTTGATCCAAAGCCTACTAACCTCAACCGACTTGTAAACGGGATGGAGGATCTGGTGAGGCGTACGGTAGGTCCACAAATTACTGTTGAATTCGTCGGCGCCGCCGGGCTGTGGGCGACCAAAGTCGACGCGGGGCAACTAGAAAATTCTCTTCTAAACCTTTGCATCAACGCGCGCGACGCCATGCCGGACGGCGGCCGCCTGACGATCGAAACAGGAAATCGTTGGATTGATGCTCGCGGCGGACGTGAACATGATCTCACTCCCGGGCAGTACGTGTCGCTTTGTGTCAGCGACACTGGCACTGGCATGACACCTGAGGTGATCGCACGCGCCTTCGACCCATTTTACACCACCAAGCCTATAGGACAGGGTACCGGTCTTGGGTTGTCCATGGTGTATGGCTTCGCCAAGCAGTCAGGCGGACAGGTCAGGATTTATTCAGAGGTCGCGAAAGGATCTATGATTTGCATATATTTGCCTCGACAGTTCGGAGACGGGGAGTTGGAAGAAATACCTGCGGAGTCCCTCAACCCTCAAGAACATGACAGCGCGGGAAAGGCAGTCCTCATAGTCGACGACGAGGCCATCATTCGAATGCTGGTCGTCGACGTTCTGTCTGAATTGGGCTATGAAGCGATTGAGGCACATGACGGCCCCTCGGCACTCAAGATTATTGAAGATCGGTCGAAGTTAGATCTTCTGATTACCGATGTTGGTCTGCCCAACGGAATGAATGGACGTCAAGTGGCAGACGCCGCTCGAAGTAAGCAGCCAGATCTCAGAATTATGTTCATCACGGGATACGCAGAGAATGCGGCGGTGGGAAACGGCCACCTTGCACCAGGCATGCACGTGATGACAAAACCATTCTCGATCGACGAGCTCGGCCGACGCATTCGTGAGATTATGGATAAGCCTGTTTAAGGCGCACCAGATAATGATTGGGGTTAGCGTGGTCCATCTCGGGCCAACAGCTAAGTGTCAAACTGGCGGTCACCGGTGGTTATTGCGGCGGATAAACGCACGTTATTTGGAACGTAATGCCAGCTAACACGTTAGCGACGAGCAATTCTCATTTGGGTCTCAAAATGAACGGATTGATTTATCTCGTCGGCTTGGTCGTTGTGGTCATGGCTATTCTATCTTTCCTTGGACTTCACTGACATGAGCGCTCCCGGCACGATTATCCCGGTGCGGGACGAACCCTTCATCGATTGGCGCGCAATCATTGGCGGCGCGGTGTTGAGCGCCGGCGTCTCGTTCACGCTTCTCGCATTCGGATCCGCAATCGGCCTTTCGGTGGCTTCTACCGCGCCGACGTGGCGCGACTCTTCTCCCTGGTTGTGGCTCCTCTCAGGCATTTTCCTGTTGTTCGTCGCGCTGTGCGCCTTCGGCATAGGTGGATATGCGGCGGGGCGAATGCGTGTTCGTGTGGCCGTGAGCGAGACCGTCGAAACCGGCTTTCGCGACGGAATGCATGGCCTCTTCACTTGGGGTTTCGCGATCGTGCTGACCGCAGCGCTCGCGCTTGGCGGAGCGGCCGCTACTTCGCGCGCTATAGCGCCCTCCGGTGGCGCGAGCGTGCCATCCGCGTCAGTGGCGGGCGAGAATATTATCGTGACCGAGCTTGATGCTCTCTTTCGCAGCGACCGGAAGTTTGTCGATAGCGATATTGAGTATCACCGTTCGGAAGCAGCACGAATCCTGCTTAAGAGTTCGGATCACCGCGGTGTATCGTCGGAAGATCGCGCCTATCTCGCAATGCTGGCAAGCCATGAGGCAGGGGTTAGCCCCGAAGAGGCGCAAGCACGATCCGATCACGCTGTCGCCGAGTCGCGTGATGAGTTGCGGCGTGCGCGAGAGGCCGCTGTCCTGCAAGCGTTTATGATTGCTGCAGCGCTGCTCGTAGGCGCCGCGGTTGCCTGGTACTCGGCTTATGAAGGCGGGTTAGATCGCCAAGAAGGTGCCGTCCCTGTGTGGGATTGGTCGTACCGTCGCCGCCGGGTCGTGGGAATCTGATGCATTGAGAAGTTTTGTGAGAAGGCGCGATATCACTCGCGTCTTCTATTCTTGTTCCTTTTCGAACGAACCGTTCGTGTTAATGCAACTGGTCCTCCAGTACCCGCGTTGCAACTCGAAGTGACCAAAGGAAGCAGATCTCCCTTTGGAGATGCGGAACTGGCCCAGACGCTCGCGACGGCAGAGGCTCAACGCTTGTTTCAGTGCAAGTTCTAAGTGTTGAGGGGGCTACCTGCATTCTATCAGCCTCACGGATTTGGCCGCTCGCGCAAGTCCGCTTTGTTGGTTTCTGTGTTGGTATTCTCCATACCTCGGCCAAAATAGAGTAAATCTTTCAATTGGTTGAGCGAGAATATGGTTTCTGGCGGGCCCACCAATTTCGGACGAAAACGGTCAGACGCTTTGAGAACCGTTGGCCAGCACTATTGCCACAGAGGCAACCGCTGGGTTGCTGTCCCCAATCTGCCGCGCTTAACAGACCGCTCACAACGGTTAGGTCGCAGGTTCGAATAACATTAAGAGGGTGCGATTCCGGCGACTGCGCGCTGGCAAGTGGGACATTTGTTCGGAAAAATCTAGGAAACATTGGAACATTCAATTGTCCCACCTTCGGCTAAGTCGTTGGTTCCTCTGAATCAGAAGACTTCCCGTGGGAGCGCCAACCTTTATATGCTGCAGTAGACTTTTCGCCGCTGTCGTCGTCCTGTCGACCGCGACCCATGGGGAGTGCCTGCCATCCACGGACTCGGCTTACATAGCTACGGCGATGTGGCAGCCCGCATCATCATTGTCGCCGCCATCGTTTCCGCTGCGCTGCTGATCGACAAACTGATACGGCGCTTCTACTGGCACGGGCATCTGAAGACGCGGCTCGGCCGCGACACGCCGACGCTGATCCAGGACATCGTCACCTGGATTCTCGTGCTGGCCGCGCTGTCGGTCGGGCTCTCCGTAGAAGCCGGTTTCTCGATTGCGGCGTTTGTAACCGCATCGGGCGCAGCGGCCGTTGTTATCGGCATCGCGCTGCAGGCCGTGATTCAGGATCTGTTCAGCGGCCTCGCCATCAACCTCGAAGGCTCTTACGCCATCGGCGACTATCTGACGATCTTCACCGATCAGTCGCCCGAACCCATCTATGGACGCGTGGTCGGCATCTCGTGGCGCTCGACCTTGTTGCGGCAGGAGGATGGTTGCCTGCTGATGGTCCCCAATCATCTGGCCACCACCAATCCGGTGACCAACCATAGCCGCCCGCGTGAAGGAAAGCGTCTCTCCGTCGAGGTTCCGGTCGACAATCGCTTCCCGCCGGCGCGGGTGATCGACTTGCTGCTCGGCGAGACCTTCAAGGTGGTGAAGGGACCAGGCTTCGAACGGCTCAAAGCGCCGTCGGTAAATCTCAAAAGTGTTTCGGCCGATGGCGCGATCTTCGAAGTGCGCTTCTACGCATTCCCCGATCAGCTGGAACCGGGAACGGCACGCTCGCTCGTGTTGCGCGCGTTGCTGGATGTCATGCAGCAATACACCGTGCCGACGCCGCTGACGCAGATCGAAGTGGTACCGCCGTTCAAGGAAGACACCGCGCCCGACGATACGGAAACCCACCGCGCGATTTCCAGAGCGCGGCTCTTTAGAGGTGTCCTCAATGTCGAACAGATCGACAGACTGACGAAGCTCAGCAAACCGGCAAACATTGCAGCCGGCGCAGTGCTGATGAATCAGGGCGATGCCTCATCGTCCATGCTCATCATTCTGGAAGGCGCCGCCAGCATCACCGTGAAGGGATCCGACGGCGTCGTCCGGGAAGTTGCCGTGTCCGCTACTGGCGACGTTGCCGGTGAGATGTCTCTGATGACGGGATCGCCGCGCACCGCGACCGTGGTGGCGCTGACGTCCATGCGTATTCTGGAGATCACCAAGGACGCGATGGAAGATCTGCTTCACGCCTCGCCCGAGCTGCTGGAACGGTTCAGTTACATTCTGGCGGAACGTCAGCTTGAGATCGATCAATTGAACAATCGCGCCGTGCCGCGCGAGAACGTAGAACGCGATCTTCTGACGCGAATGACCGCCTTCTTCTCACGCGCATTCGGCGTGACACCGAGAAACTGAACAGGACAGACAGGCGATGAATTCCGCGACGATGTTGCTTCTGATCGCGCTGGTCCTGTTTCAGGCCAAGCATTTCCTTTGCGACTTCGTATTCCAGTCGCTCTGGCAGGTGAACAACAAAGGCACCTACGGTCATGTTGCCGGTGTCGTCCACGCCGGACTGCATGTCCTCGGGTCGGTGCCCGCGCTGCTTGTTCTCACCCAATCGCCTTCCGCTATCGCTGCGCTGTGTCTGGGCGAATTCGTCATTCATTATCATATGGACTGGGGCCGAGCGCGGATCGATGCCAAATTCGGGTTGACCGAGAAGATGCAGGCCTACTGGGTCCTCTTTGGCGCCGACCAGTTTGTCCATCAGGTCACCTATCTCGGGATGATCGCCGTGCTGGAAACCGGAATGCTCTGAGCACCGGGCCGAATTGAAATTGACTATCGCCCGCTAGTATCATGGCTCAGCGGGCAGGGACTGAGGGGGACTTATGACCAACGATACAGACAAACAGCCGTCACTTGTCGAGCGCAAGCTCGTGACGATCTTGTCCGCCGACGTGGCCGAATTCAGCCGCCTGATGTCCGAAGATGAGGAGGGCACACTCCTCACATTCCGCGACTACAGTAAGACATTCATCGCCCTGGTCGAGATGCACCATGGGCGTATTTTCAACACCGCGGGCGATGCGCTGTTGGCCGAATTCAGCAGCCCGATCGAAGCCGTCCGCTGCGCGACCGACATTCAGGCGGCTTTGCGCACGCGCAACGATCTGCTGCCGCCGGCAAAGCAGGTCCACTTCCGCATCGGCGTAAACCTCGGCGATGTGATGACACAGGGTTCCGATCTGCTGGGTGATGGCGTCAACGTCGCCGCCCGCCTTCAGGGCGCGGCTGAGCCCGGCGGAATCTGCATCTCGGGCACTGTCTACGACCAGATTCGCAACAAGCTTTCTTTGAACATCGAAACGCTGGGTGAGCGCCGGTTCAAAAACATCGCCCAACCGGTGCGCACCTTTACGATCGCGGCGACCGGTGACGATGACGTCGCATCGCCTGCGCGCCGCAAACCGGCCGCATCTCGCGCGCCGCAGCCCAAGGCATCCGTTCCGGGTGCACCACGCGCGCCCATGCCCAAAGGATTGTTGGTCGCTGTGACCGTCGCGGGCATCGCGCTTCTCGCGGCCGCGGGGGGTTATTGGGCGTTTACGAAGCTTCCGCGAAGCACGGCTGCGCAAACCACCAGCCAAACAAAAGTGGCAGATTCTGCAAGCACACCAAATCCATCGGCTCCAACCAAAGCGCCAATTGCCCTCTCAAGCTTGGATAAAGAAGCAAGCGCGCTGCTTGCCGATGCGCAACGCCTTAAGCGCCCCCAGAAAGAAATCGACACGCTAACCGCCGCGAACACACAGATCGCGGCGCTGGCATCGCAGCTTCACGGATTGGGCAAAAAGCCCGGCGATGATGCGAAGTCGCGTGCGCTGGTTGCCCAGATGAACAGCATCGCTGCGGGCATGGCACATGACGAGGCGACGGCGCTGGATCGTGCCGCGACGCAAATGTCGCGCGGTCTGGATAAGGCGCCAGCCAAGTCTGTCCCGTCGAGCGCGCGCGCTGCGCTCGTAACCGCCCAACAGGCGAAGGCCACGCTTGAAACCGCGATCGACGATACGCAGAAGGCGACGGATGGAAGTGCGTCCCTAAAGGCGGCGAGCACGGTTCTCGCCGATTATAGCGCTTTCGATTCCGCTTACGACGCGGCTGCCCCGGCCCTTGTGGCAGCACGGCGCAATGATCTTCAAGCCGCCATCACCGCGGCGCGCAGTGTTTCCGAAAGTGTCATCGCGTACAGCAGGGTGAAGAAACCCTGGCTGCTCGCATCGCGCGCGCGCAAGGACGCGTATCAGACACTCTCCACCAACGCGTCGGAAGCGCAGTCGCAAGTCGCTCAGCTGGATGCACTCAGTCAGCGAGCAAGCAGCGCCACCAGCATCAGCAAAGTGGATGCCGCCGTGAGCCAGGCCGCAACGATCAAGGCCAGTCTCAACCGCCTGCTTCAGAGCTCAGCCGCGGCCTACGCTACCTTCAATCAGTAGAAAAATCGTCCGCATAGTGCTCATTCATAGACGGCACCGGTCGAAGGACGTCGAGCGCGCGTTTGCTTATTTTGACGCGGAGTGTGTCGTCCTCGTCGGATTCGAACAGTCCGTCTGATCCCATTGGCATGAGTTTCACCGGTTTGCGGCCGGCGCGAACCAGCGTCAGCGCGCCGTCCTGAAATTCGAGAGAAGCAGAGCCATATCGGCCCGTTAGACGGAACAACGCCTCTTTGGTGGGCGGCGCGCCGGTCCGGTGCGCAGTCAGACCTTGCTGCGCCCAAAGGAGAAAATTTCGCTTCTCTGAATTTGTTGTTGTGCGGAGTAATCGCGCGAGCGCCAGATCATACGCGGTATCCAGCGCCATCGCCGACTCCGCCGCTACCGTTGGCGTGACACCGACACCTTCCCAGTCCGCGTTGCTGACGGGGTTCACCGTGTAACTGATCGGAACGGATAGCCGAAAGAATGGCGCAATCGCCGTGTCGTCGGAAATGTGCGCCGCGCCTTGTGTTCGTTCTCCGACGATTTCGCCCAACCGGAATTGCTGGATTGTGTACGCCACCGCTTCGGCGGCGGAGCGCGTGCGGCCGTTGGTCAGCACGAATAGCGGCACGTCTTTGAGGCGTCCAGCCGGCAGTTGCTTTTGCGATCGGACTTCCTGATTTCCCTGCCCGGGCGATATGACGGTAAGCATCAGCGCGTCCGGCGCGAAGAAATGACTGAGCAGATAATTCGACGCTTCCGTCTCGCCACCGCCATTGCTGCGCAAGTCGATGATGATTGCGCTGCCGTCTTTCAGAAAGCGCATCGCCGCGTCGTAAGCGGTTGCGGACTCAGACCCGATCCACGCGAACCCATCGACTTTCAGATATCGGATATTGCCGGGCAAAATCCGCATCTCGGTAAGTCCATGATTGAAGTTGCGCGCGTCTTCAATTTCAAAGGCGTTTTCCGCGGCGACTTGCGCCGCATCCGGCGAGGCGAGGCTGGCCTGATACCAGGACGGCTCGAAATTCAGATAGAGGTGCGTGTCCTTGGAAACCGCCTGCATATCTTCAGTGATGCGGCTTGCGAACAATGCGGGATCGCTGGTCGCGTAACGTGCTTGCGATGCCTGAAGCTTCGCCAGAATTTTGGGAACGAGATCGGGATAGAGATAGGATTTTCGCAGCCGGGTTTGGATAGCCTCCAGTGCAGATTGCCGCGCAGCTGCCGTCAGCGTTTGGCTGCGGGAAATTTCGGTGCTGTCCGAAGGGGCCGCGATTGCGGGCCTTGCACCGAGAAGGGCCACGGCGATGAGGGCGGCGGAGAGAAGGGGAGCCCTGCCGGTGTATGCTGACCTTTCGGCATGGGACATGGACGAAGCTCCACTGTGCGGTCTTGCGGAAAGCCGCTATTGGCGGCATAAATCCAAGCTATGAGAAATATATTGCTCAGTCAATCGCGAACCGAACATCCCGATGTTTTGAAGATTTTGGCCGCGAACCTGCGACGATTGCGGGACGCAAAGGGCTGGAGTCAGACGGTCTTGGCCGAGCGTTCGGGCCTCAGCCGGCGGATGATTTCGGCGATCGAAGGCGGCTCTGCGAATATCAGTCTGTCCAGCATCGACCGGCTTGCGGCAGCGTTATCGGTGACGTTTGCACAGATGGTGCGGCCGCAGGGCGCCGGCGGCCATCACCCTGCGAGTGTTGTTTGGCAGGGCAGCGTCGCGGGCAGCAAAGGCGTTCTTCTGGGGTCCGTTCCCGCACTGACCGAAACCGAGCTGTGGGAATGGACGCTTGCGCCCGGCGAAGTCTTCGAAGCGCGCGCGACGACGAATACCGAACGGGAAATGATCTATGTCCTTGAAGGTGTTTTGAACATCGAAGACGCAAAAGGTAGCAGACGGATCGAGACCGGAAATTTTCTGGCCTTCGAAAATTCCGGCGTTGTCGTCTTTGCAAACAACACTGAAACTGCCGTGCGGTATATTCGCGTGCTGGCGATTTAGGCCGGCCTCGCCTTCATAAAGCGTACTCGTTCCCGGGAAGAGGGGCGGCATCCACGTCTTGACAAAATAACTGCCTAGGCAGATATTGCTCAGGCAGTATATAGGTGCGCTATGGCGAACCGTTCGTTCTATTCGGTAGAGACGTTCGAGGCCCGGCGGTCGATCGGCTATCTGATAAAGCGGCTGAACAGCCTGATCGTTCCCCACGCCGAGGCGATCTTCGCCGACGCCGATTTCACATTTTCGCAGTGGGTTGTGCTGATGGCCGTGCGCGACGGCATCGCCGATACCTGCGCGGGCATCGCAAAGCATCTTGATCACGATACCGGCGCGACCACGCGTCTCGTCGATCAGCTGGAAGAGCGCGGATATTTGAAGCGCCGGCGCTCCACCGAGGACAGACGCGTCGTACATCTGGAGATCACGCCCGCCGGCAAGGCGCTAACAAAGTCGCTGATGCCGCGCCTGATCGAGTTCTGGAACGATGTGCTGGAAGGCTTTTCGTCTGAAGAAGCGACATTGCTCATTTCTCTGCTTACGCGGCTTATGACGCGAATCGAGGCCCAGCCCTTCGCGGCGCCAAAACCCGCAAAGGCAGCGAAATGAGAACGGTCGTTTGTGTTGCGTCGCTCGCGTTCCTATTGACGGCATGTGTGTCGGCGCCGACGACCACGCCGCAGGAAAACAAGATCGCGCCGGAGACGCTCGGCCTGAAAGGCGCGCCACTTCCGAAGATCGGCGAGACTTGGTGGAAAGCCTTCGGCGATCCGAAACTCGATGCGCTGATCGAACAAGCGTTTGAAGGAAGCCCCACGCTCAAAGTGGCGCTGGCCCGCGTGCGCGGCGCGCAATCGCAACTCGCGTCCAGTGTGGCGGCGACCTATCCGCAGGTGACGTTTGACGGCAGCGTTCAACGCGAGCGGCTGAGCAAGGACTATATCATCCCGCCGCCTTATGGCGGCACCACGCGCTGGGTCGGCACGTTGCAGGCCAACCTTTCCTACTCGCTCGATCTCTTCGGCAAGGAGGAGGATCAAATCGCGCGGGCACAAGCGTCGGCAAACGCCGCCGCGCTTGACGCGCAAGCGGCGCGTCTGCTTCTCGCCGGAAGCGTGACACAATCCTATATCGCGCTGTCGCGCGCCTGGGCGCTTTGCGAGGTCGCAGATGAAGCCGTGGACCAGCGCGAAGGCGTGCTGAAACTTTCTACGGAGCGGGTGCGGGCAGGGCTAGATACGCCCGCGTCGCAACGCCAGGCGGAAGCGCTACTCGCGATCGCGCGGGAGGATTTGATCCGCGCCAACGCGGTGCGCGACATCGCTGTGCACCAGATCGCAGCGCTCATCGGGCGTGGCGCGGATGCGTACAACATTCCGCGGCCCGTTCTGAATGACGCGGCACTCGCATTGCCGAACGCGTTGCCCGCCGACCTGTTGGCGCAGCGCGCGGATATTGCGGCGGCGGAAGCGCGGATCGATGCCGCGATGTCGGGCCGCGAGGTCGTGCGCAAGGCGTTCTATCCAGATGTGAATCTGATTGCGCTGGTCGGCACCGCGGCGATTGGGCTTGGCCCTTTGTTCTCGTCCGAAGCAGGTCAATATGGCGGCGGCACGGCAATCCACCTTCCGATTTTCGATGCCGGAAAGCTCCGCGCGCAATATGCCGGCGCGACCGCCGATCTCGACGGAGCGGTTGCGGACTACAACGGCGCTGTCGTGAACGCGGTGAAGCAGGCCTCCGACGGCGTCACCAATCTCAACGCCATCTCGGATGAAGCGGCACAGCAACGCGCGGCGCGTAAAGCGGCGGAAGCGAGCTTTGCGCTTGCCACCCAGCGCTACAGAAGCGGGCTTAATCCGTTGCAAACCGCGCTCGATGCCGAGTCCATTTTAATCCAGACCAAGCGTGACGATGCAGCGCTCACAGCGGACACGGCTTCCGCGCGGGTGGCGCTGGTGTTGGCATTTGGCGGCGGCTTCGACGCCACAAAGATGAATTCCAAGGACGATGACCATGAGTAATGTGGAAACCGCAGCGAGCGGCGCTGACGTACCTGTACCCCAAAGCAATCGCCGGCGCCTTCTGACGATCCTCGCCGTTGTCGTCGTTGCCGGTGTGATCCTTTACGGCCTGTACTGGCTGCTTTATGCGCGGCATTTCGAGAGCACGAACGATGCCTATGTCGGCGGCGACATCGTTTCGATCACCAGCCGCGAGAATGCGACGGTGCTCGCTCTGCACGCAGACAACACACAGAGCGTTCGCCGTGGACAGCTTCTGATCGAGTTCGAGCCGATCACCGCGAAGGTGAACATGGAGGCCGCCGAAGCGAATTTGGCGCGCACCGTGCGCAGCGTGCGCACCGATTTCTCCAAGGTCACGCAGGTGCGCGCCCAGGTGAACGCTGCGCGTGTCGCGCTGGCGCAAGCGCAAAACGATTATCGCCGCCGCGCGTCCGCCGGAGACGCCGTGTCGGGTGAAGAATTGAATCATGCGCGCGATGCAGTCGCCGCTGCGCAGGCAAACACAGCTGCGGCTGAGAGCGCGCTCGCGCAAGCGGAAGCGTCCGTGAACGGTACAGCGGTCGCAAGCAATCCGGATGTGCTGGCCGCGATTGCCAAGTTGCGGCAGACAGCCATCTCGCTGGGGCATATGAAGTTGACGGCGCCGGTCGATGGCGTGGTCGCGCAACGCACCGTGCAGATCGGCCAGCAGATCGCGCCAGGCACGCCGCTGATGGCGGTGGTCCCGCTGCAATCGGTGTGGATCGATGCCAACTTCAAGGAAGGTCAACTCGAAGACATGCGCATCGGTCAGCCGGTCGAAGTCACAGCCGATATTTACGGCGGCGGTGTGACTTATCACGGCAAGATCGTGGGCCTGGGCGCCGGCAGCGGCAGTGCATTCGCGCTTCTGCCGCCGCAGAACGCGTCGGGCAACTGGATCAAGATCGTGCAGCGCGTACCGGTGCGCATCGCGCTCGATCCACGGGAACTGCGAGATCATCCGCTGCGCGTGGGTCTTTCGGTCGATGTCAGCGTCGATGTCCGCGATACATCCGGCCCCGCGATGGCGTCGAACACGACGGTACATGAAGTGCGTGGGGAGGCGGGCGATGACGGCGGTGCCGCGACCGATGCCTTGATCAAGCGCATTCTGAGCCAGAACGGCGCTTGAGATGAGCGCGCCCGGCGCAGCGCAACCTGCACCGCTCAAGGGCGGTCAGCTCGCGATCACCGCGATCGCGCTGGCGCTCGGCACCTTCATGCAGGTGCTCGACACGACGATCGCAAACGTGTCCTTGCCGACGATCGCCGGCAATCTCGGCGCTTCGACGGATCAGAGTACGTGGGTGATCACATCCTTCGCCGTGTCGAACGGCGTTGCCGTGCCGCTGACCGGCTGGCTGATGCAGCGCTATGGCGTGGTCAAGATCTTCGTTGGATCCGTATTGCTGTTCACGTTCGCATCGTTTCTGTGCGGCATTGCATGGAGTCTGAACGCGCTCATCGCGTTCCGCGTGCTGCAAGGCGCGGTATCCGGTCCGATGATCCCGGGCTCGCAAGCGCTCCTGATCTCCATCTTCGCGCCCAACAAGCGCGCCACTGCGCTCGGCATCTGGTCGATCACTACGCTGGTTGCGCCGATCCTCGGTCCGATCCTTGGTGGCTACATCTCCGACAATATCCATTGGAGCTGGATCTTCCTGATCAACGTGCCGGTGGGCTTGATCGCGGCGTTTCTCTGCTGGACCAATCTGGCCGACCGTGAAACCCCAACGCGCAAATTGCCGATCGACACAGTTGGCCTTGCGATGCTCGTGATCTGGGTCGGTTCGTTGCAGATCATGCTCGACACCGGCAAAGATGCAGACTGGTTCTCCTCTCCCATGATCGTCATCGAGACTGTGATCGCCGCCGTTGGGTTTGTGGCCTGGGTGATCTGGGAAACCGGCGAAAAGCACCCGGTGGTCGATCTCTCGCTGTTCCGCAATCGCAATTTCGCGCTCGGCACGGTCGCATTCTGTCTCGGCTATGCCGTGTTCTTCGCCAATGTGCTGCTGCTGCCGCTGTGGCTGCAGACCAATGTGGGTTACACCGCGACTTGGGCGGGACTCGTTGCGGCGCCCAGCGGATTGGTCGCCGTCTTGCTGACGCCTATCGCGGCGCGTTTCATGTCGCGGATCGATGCGCGCATTCTCGCGACCATCGCCTTCCTGGCCTTC
>Ga0207639_10001664_pt1 | contig 14979 bp, 10 predicted proteins | sample KBSCornC32_FD_184299 | JGI IMG/M metagenome (GOLD analysis project Ga0207639, IMG submission 184299) | Corn rhizosphere microbial communities from Kellogg Biological Station, Michigan, USA - KBS Corn C3-2 (SPAdes) (version 2) | ecosystem: Host-associated > Plants > Roots > Rhizosphere > Soil ...
GAGCAGAGCGGTCAAGGCGATCGATACGTGCAAGGAACCCAGAAACCGCTGAATCGCGTTCATGCAGGCAGCCTCCCGTATTCACGAGGGCGCCACCTTAGCAACGATAATCATCGTACACAATGATTCGTAACATTGGCGCGCGATACGCGGCGCAATACGCGACTGCAAGGCGCTCGAATTTCCTCACCTCCACTCGAGACGGGCCGGGTGCGGGGTGGTCGTCGTCACGGCGGTCCAGGCGTCAATGCGCGGCCGCGCGATCGACGCCGTCGGCGAAGATGCCGACGGCATCGATGTCCGTGGCGCTGTCGTTCGCTGCATTTGCCTCGATCGCGCCCGGCCCCGCCGTCGCCGTCGCGGTGTTGGACAACGGTTGCTCGGGCAATGCCGGAACCGTCGCCTGGAGGAGATAGACGACGCGACCGCCAGCGGGGATATCGACGACATCCGCGATACCACCGCTGCCGCTAGCCGTGCACGTCGCACCGGCTTCCGCGATGCAACTCCACTGCGCATCGAACAATCCAGCGGGCAACGGATCCGCGACGGCGACATCCTGTGCGTCGCTGATGCCGGCATTGCGCACCGTGAGCGTGTAGTCGACGATGCCACCGCCCTGGACGAAGTCGGTGCCATCATCAAGCGAGACGGCGAGATCTACGGAAGGCGCGACTTCGATCGCGACGTTCGCCTCGGCGAACTCGCGTCCATCCGTCACATGGAGCGTGAACGTCGCAGTGCCGGTCGCATTGCCCGAGGGAACGAACGTGAAGCTGCCGTCGGCGAGCAGGTCCACGCTGCCGTTGACGCCCGCAGTGCCGTTCTCACCGATGTTGGTGATGCTCACAGCGTCGCCATCCGGGTCGCTCGCCGCCGACAGCAGGCCGTGCGTGGCGTCGACGTGCAAGGTCGTGCCAGCGGCCGTGCGGTATGCCGGCACTGTCACGACCGGCAGCCGGTTCACGCGGTGGACGACCTGCGCGTTGCTCGCCGCGTAGTTGCCGTCGCCCGGGTAGGTCGCGGTGAGCGTGCGTTCACCGCGCGTGGACAGCACCAGCGAGCAACTCGTCGCACCCTGCGGGATCGTGCACGAATCGACGCCGTCGCCGACCAGGATCGCGCCGACCGGCGTACCCGAGCCCGGGCTCGGCACGCCGAACAGCACCTCGACCTCGACGGACTCCGACGGCATCGAGGGATCGGGTGCATGGCTCGCGATCGCGATCGACGTCGGCGCGTCGTTCACGGCGTGCGTGACGCCGTTCGACTGCGCCGCGTCGTGTTCCGCATCACCGGCATAGCTCGCCATCAACGTGCGTGGACCGTCGACCATGAAGGCGAGCTCGCACGTGCCGATCGCGACCGGGGCCGAACAATGCTCGCCGGTGCTCGCGGCCACGTCGACGACGCCGGTCGGCGCCGCGCCCGACGACGCCAGCGAGAACGCGACCGCGACCGCCTGCCCGACAATCGACGTCTCCGGCTGCACGGAGTCGATCGTCATGTCGACGTGGCGGTCGTGGATCGTGTGCGGGATCGTCGTCGTGCTCGGCAGGAAGTTGCCGTCGCCGGCGTAGGACGCCGACAGCATATGCGTACCTTCGATTCCGGGAGGCAATGTGCAGCTCTCGTCGGGCAACGACACCGTGCAGAAAGAGCCGGAATCCGCATCCGCAACGATGATGTCGCCGGTCGGGACGCCTGCGCCCGGTGCATCCACCGAAAGCTGGATGACGGCAACACGTGCGTCACCCGGGCCCGCCGGTGAAGGCGTGACCGACAGACCTACGGTTGTTCCGGCTGCGCTGACCGGATGCGGGGCCGACCCAGTGCTCGCGTTGAATGCCTGGCTCGTAGGCAGATAAGCGGCGACGACGTTGCGACTACCGGCGCCGGAAGAAGACAGCGAGCAGGACGCGTTTCCGTTCAACAAGGCTACCGGACCACAGCTGCCGCCGACGTCATCCGTCACGATGACTTTCCCGATGGGAACGGTATCCGTGGCCGCCACGTTCACATTCACCACGTAAGGTTGGCCGACGAGCGTCGTTTCCGGATCAATATGCGCGATGGATGTCTCCGTGGGCGACGCAGGTGCGTTCCAGCGATACACGAAGATGTCGACGCCAATGCCGTTGGCGTCGTCCGCGACGAGGTCTGGCGCGGAAGACGTGAATGTGACGGCCGCACCGCTCGCGGACAGCTCGCCAGCACTGCTGATGCCACCAGCTGCTGCTCCTGCCACATCGCTCAAGCGCGTCGTGGTGTGCGCCTGCCGATCGCGCAGGAAGACGTCGGTATAACCGTTGGTGTCCGCGCCGGCCAGGTTCGTCGCCGACGACGTGAACACGACGAAGCGGCCATTGTCCGATATCGAGGGGTCGCGATTCTCTCCGTTGGCGGGCGCCTGCGCGGAGCTCACGCTGACGAGCTCCGTCACTCCCGTTCGCATGTCGCGCACGAAGATGTCGGGGGTCGCGTTGCCATCATTCGGCACGAGGTCGTTCGCGCCGGAAGAGAACACCACGTGCGTCCCTTGTGCCGATATCTGCGACAAATCGCTGGAGCGGCACTGTCCGGCCAGGTTCACCGAAACGCAGCTCGTCACCCCGGTCTGAAGGTCACGATGGAAGGCCCAGGACGAATCAAGCATGGCATTCGGAACAAGATTGCGGGCAGTGGAATTGAAGACGACGGAGCGCCCATCCGCGGACACGTGCAGCCCGTAACTACTGCCGTTGCCCATGCTTCCGGATGCATTGACAGTTACCATGACGGTCGCGCCGGATTGCATGTCGCGCAAAAAGGCTTGGTTGAAACCGTTTCCTCCGCCGATGACGATGTTGCTCGCATTTGACACGAACCCGACGAGGCGGCCATCGGAAGAAATGGTGGCGCCGGTGCTGTCAGCATTCGCGTCTCCGCCAGCCATGCTCGTGCTCACGCGCCGGGTCTGCCCGAGCTGCAGGTCGCGCACGAATACGTCGCGGACCCCGTTGTGATCATCGGGCACCAGATTGCTTGCATACGACGTGAACGCGATGAACCTGCCGTCGGCGGACAAGGCCGGCCAGAGGCTGGAACTGTTGCCCGGCTCCCCCTGAGAACCGACGCTCGCGAGCACCGTCGTTCCCGTGAGCGTGTCGCGGACGAAGACGTCCGCCGTACCATTGGCATCTCCGGGAACGATGTTCGTCGCGAGGGAATGGAACGCGACGTATCGGCCATCGGCTGATACGCTCGATTCGCCGCTGTTGCCGAGCGCGCCGCCCGCAAGCGGCGTTGCCGATACGCTGACCCTAGTTGTGCGTCCCGGGATGAACTCGCGCACGAAGACGTCCGCGACCGCGTTCGTGTCGCCTGCGACGAGATCGGAGGCATCCGTAGCGAAGACGACGCAGGAACCATCAGGCGAAATCATCGGCGCGCCCATCGGAAAGGGCGAGGTAGGCCCGACGGAAGATGGCGTCGCACTCCATGTGCTCGACGACCCGAGTTCGCGGACGAACACATCGAATCGCCCGTTTGCATCGCCGCCGACGAGGTTGCCCGCGATCGACAGGAAAGCGACGCGGTTACCGTCCGAGGAAATCGACGGGTAATAACTGTCACCGGCAGCCTGATCGCCTGACGAGCTCACGCTTGCCCTCGACGTCGTGCTCGACACGATGTCACGCACGAAGATGTCGCGCGCGGCGTTCGTGTCGCCAGGCACGAGATTCGTTGCGGCAGACTCGAACGCCACGTAGCGCCCATCTGCTGAGACCCACCCGCGCGCGCTTTCAGCATTGCCCGACGTTCCAGAAGGCGTCGCGCTCACCAGCGTCGTGGTCTGCGCCCACACATCGCGCAGGAACACATCGGCGGCGCCGTTCGTGTCACCACCGACGAGGTTGGTCGCCTGGGAGTTGAATACCACATAGCGTCCATCCGCCGAGATGCTCGTGCCACCGCTGGAATTATTGCCTTGGACACCGCCGGTTCCCACGCTTGCGCGTGTCGTCAAACCATTTCCCATGTCGCGTACGAAGACGTCGGACCGGATGTTTGTATCGCCCGGGACGAGGTTGCTGGCCTCGGATTCGAAAGCGACATAACGGCCGTTGGCAGAAATGGATGGGGAAAAGCTCCAACTGTTCGCCTCGCCGCCATTGCTGGCGACGCTGACCCGCGTGGTCGTCCCCGCCTCGACGTCCCTCAGGAATATGTCGCCCTGGGAACTGCCGCCGCCGGGAACGAGATTGCTCGCGTTGGAACGATATGCGACGAAACGGCCGTCCGCCGAAATGACGGGATCGCTGCTGATGTCGTTCGCCTGCGCGCCATCGCTCGCGACGCTGATGCGCCGCGTGACGCCGAGAAGACTGTCGCGAATGAAAATGTCAGCGCGAGCGTTGGTATCTCCTTGCACAAGGTTGTCCGCAGCCGAGCTGAAAACGAAGTAGCGGCCATCGGCCGAGCTGCGGCCGCCCGCGGAAGCAAGATCACCCTGAACGCCATATGCCTGCGGATCGGCGACGCTGACCAACGCGAGATCGGCCGCCAATGCAGTCGCTGAATATGCCGATGCGACGAGGAAGGCGCACAAGAAGCCTCCGCTCCTAGCCATCATGTTTTGCCGCCGTGCGGCGACCCTCGCTGATTTCATACGCTCCCCAAGACCTTGCACTACGCTCTACTGTCGTCGTCGCGCAACATGACGCCGACCTGCAGCAGAGTCAACGAGCAGGCGACGCAACGGCGGCAACGCACCGGCCGCGGCGAGCGCTGCGCCACGCAACGCGGCAATCGGCTCGCTCGCGGAACTGTAGACACGCTCGATTGCATCGAGCCCACGCGCAACGAACGTGCTTTCGCTGCGCTGCTCGCGTTCATAACGGCGCAGCACGTGCGCGGCGCCGATATCGCTGCCGCGTTCGCGCGCGTCGCGCACTACGCGGCGCAGGCAGGCGACGTCGCGCAGGCCGAGGTTCATGCCCTGCCCGGCGAGCGGGTGCACGACGTGCGCGGCATCGCCGGCGAGCACGCAGCGTCCCTCGACGTAGCGCTGTGCGAGGCGCAGGCGCAACGGGAATGCCGCGCGCGCCGTCGTCGCCGTGATCTCGCCGAGGCGGAAATCGAACGCGCAGCCGAGCTCTCGGCGGAACGCATCGTCATCGAGCGTGAGCACGCGCGTCGCTTCGGTCTCGGGCAACGACCACACGATCGAACAGCGTCCGTCGGCGAGCGGCAGGAACGCGAGCGGACCGCCGGGCTGGAAGCGCTGCCACGCAGTGCCCTCATGCGGCCTTTCGGTCGCGACGTGCGCGACGACTGCGCGCTGACCGTAGTCGCGCCCTTCGAAGGCGATGCCGAGCTGGTGGCGCACCGATGATTCGGCGCCCTCGGCGGCGACCAGCACTTTCGCCCGCAGGCGCGTGCCGTCGACGAGCGTTGCGGTGACGGCGTCTGCGCCGTTCTCGACCGTGGCGACTTCGCCGGGGCAATGAATGCGCGCTCTTGTGGGAGCGGCGGAAGCCGCGATGCTCCTGCTCCTGGTCTCTCCGAACGCAGGAGCATCGCGGCTTCCGCCGCTCCCACAGAGCCCATCTTCTTGCAGGGCACGCCACAGTGCGTGCTGGATCAGCTTGTTCTCGACGATCCAGCCGAGCGCGGCCTCGCCCCGCTCGGCTGCGTCGAAATGCAATTGACCCGGCGCCAGCGCATCCCACACGCGCATGTGTCGATACGGGCCGATGCGCGATGCGGCGATCGACGCCCACACGCCGAGATCGTCGAGCAGGTCGCGCGCGTCCGGCGCGAGCGCGACGACGCGCAGGTCGACTTCGTCCTCGTGCCGCCATGCCTTCAGTTCGCGCGCTTCGACCAGCGCAACCTCGAAGCCGTCGCGCGCGAGCGCGAGCGCAAGCGCGCCGCCGACCGCGCCGGCGCCCACCACGATCGCATCGAGTTCTCCGCGCCGGCTCATCGCGACAATCCCGCGGCGGGTGTGTCGCCGCGAAAACCCATGCCGCGCAGCGCGAAACGGCGCTTCAACGGCGCGATGCGATCGAGCGCATGCAAGCCGAGCGAGCGCGCGATCCGCAGTGGCAGGAAATCGCTGCCGGTCAGCCGCACGAGGTCGTCGCTGAATGCCGTCGTCGCCGCGCGATCCTCGGCACGCCGTTCGACGTGGCGTGCGAGAAGCGCAGCGCTGCCCGTATCGGCGCGGGCCGTGCTCGCCTCGCGCAGCAGTTCCGCCAGCACCAGTGCATCGCGCAGGCCGAGATTGAAACCCTGCGCCCCGAGCGGGTGCACGGTCTGCGCCGCATTGCCGACCAGCACGCTGCGCGGCGCGGTCGTACGGTCTGCGAGCAGGCGCGCCAACGGATACGGTTTGCGCCGGCCCGGTCGCGAGAAGCGTCCGGCACGCCAGCCGAAGCGCTCGTGCACGAACGCGATGAACGCGGCACCGTCGAGCGCGGCAACGTCCGCGGCGCACTCGCGCGCCACGCTCAGCACGAGGCCGGCGCGACGCTCGCCGAGTGGCAGCAGGGCGACCGGTCCGCTGTCGGTGAAGCGTTCGTATGCAAGACCGTCGAGCGGCTTCTCGACCGTCAATGTCGTCACGATCGCGGATTGTTCGTAATCGTGGCGATGCGCGTCGATGCCAAGCGCACCGCGCACGAAGGATTCGCTGCCGTCGGCGCCGACCAGCAGGCGCGTGCGCAGATGCCGCGTCGTGTCACCGCTGCGCAGCTCGACCCTGACGGCGTCCATGCCGGCTTCGATCGCGACCGCCTGCGCCGGCGCGATGCGCTGCAGGTCCGCACAGCGATCGAGGCGGCGCAGCAGCGCATTGCCGAGTTCGCGTGCCGGGATCACCGCACCGAATGCGGGCAGGCCGAGTTCGGCGGCATCGAGGTGCGCTGCGCCGAAGTCGCCGCGCCGGCTGACATGGATGCGCCGGATCGGCGTAGCCGGCGCGGTGGCATCGAGCACGCCGAGCGATTCGAGCGCGTTGACACTCGCACGCGCGAGCGCGAGGTTGCGCTCGTCGTAGCTCGGCTGCAGGTCGACGCGCGGCGGCGCGGCCTCGACTTGCGCGACCGCAAGCCCGGCACCGTCGAGGGCGATCGCCAGGCTGGCGCCGACCAGGCCGCCGCCGATGATGAGGACATCCAGGGTCTCGTTCACGTGCCGATGATAACCGGGGCGTGACAACCGGGCGCGTCGCCGACTGCTCCGGGGCGGCAGGCTTCGGCTAAACTGGCGGCTTGCCCCACAGGGATCGACCCATGAACACCGCCCAGCCCTCCGTATCGAACGACCTGCGCCTCGGCATCTTCCTGCTCCTCGGCCTCGTCATGGCCGCGACGCGCAGTCATCATTTCGCGGCGGTGCCGGATGCGTCGTGGGCGGTCTTCTTCACCGCCGGGTTCTATCTGCGTGGCAGCTTCCGCTGGGCGTTCCCGCTGCTGATGGCGCTGGCGGTGCTGGTCGACTTCTTCGTGATCAGCCGCCAGGGCATCGATTTCTGGTCGCACTACTGCGTATCGCCGGCCTACTGGTTCCTCGTGCCGAGCTACGCGGTGCTGTGGTTCGGCGGTTCGTGGCTGCGCGCGCGCTACGCAGGCCTGCACCTGCGCGAGTTCGCCCTGCTCGCCGCCAGCGCGCTCGTCGCGGCGAGCGCATGCTACCTCGTGTCGAACGGCAGCTTCTACTGGATCAGCGCGAGCGTGCCCGCGCGCAGCTTCGGCGGTTGGATCGAGAACCTCGGTGACTGGTACCTGCCGTTCGTGCAGACGACCCTGGTGTACATCGGCATCGCGGCGCTCCTGCATGTCGCGACCGTGCTCGCGGCGCGTTCGCTGATTCCTGCGCGCGCCGACACCGCGCGCTGACCTCCACCTCGGCGAATCCATGGGCAACCGCCTCTCCAAGATCTACACGCGCACCGGCGACGACGGCACCACCGGCCTCGGCGACGGCACGCGCGTCGGCAAGGACTCCGCCCGCGTCGCCGCCTACGGTACGGTCGACGAGCTCAACAGCACGATCGGCATCGTGCTCGCCTGCGACACCGGCGAACGCATGCGCGAAGTGCTGACCCAGGTGCAGCACGACCTGTTCGACCTCGGCGGCGAGTTGTGCATCCCGGGCATGGCGATGGTGCATGGCGTCGACATCGAACGCCTCGAACAGACGCTCGACGCGTTCAACGAAGACCTGCCACCGCTGAAGGATTTCATCCTGCCGGGCGGTGGCATGGCCGCCGCGCAGTGCCACCTCGCACGCACGATCTGCCGGCGCGCCGAGCGCGAGGTCGTGACCCTCGCACGCCACGACGCGGTGCGCCCGGAAGCGGTGCGCTACCTCAATCGTCTGTCCGACCTGCTGTTCGTGCTCGCGCGCGTGCTCGCGCGCTCCTCGGGCCACGGCGAGGTGCTGTGGCAGCACGAGCGGCGCAAGCGCGAGTAAGATCGTCGCGGGTTCGGCTGCCGGATCACGCATGAACACACGCCTATACCTGATGGCCAGTGCGACGGTCTTCGCCGTGGTCGCGATCGTCCACGCAGTTCGACTCTTCAACGCATGGCCCGCCCAGCTCGGCCCGGTGTCGATCCCGCTCGCCGCATCGTGGCTCGGCGTGGTCGTTCCCGGCGCATTGTCGGCGTGCGGATTCGCCTTGCTGCGCCGATGAGCCCGCGCGCTGCCGCCGACCCGCCGATGCGTTCGGCACGCGCGCGATGACGCCTGCGCAGGCGCTCGCATTCGTCGAACGGCACGGCATCGTGCTCGAATCGACGCGCCGCGACGCGATCCCGTCGCTGGCCGATGCCGTCGCCGGCGAGACGCTGTCCGGCAACTGGTGGGGACATGCGCGCGGCAAGCAGATCTTCGCCGCGTCGCGCGTGGTACGCGAGGCGCCCGACGTGCTCGTGTGCCGACTCGTCGACGACAAGATCACCTTCGTGCACGCACGGTTGTGGCCGGCGCTGGTACGACTCGCCGATCGATTCGCGCCGGCACGCCTCGCGCGCCTGCGCGAGGTCCATGGTGCCGACGGCAGGCACCGCGTCGAGGAGATTCCCTATCCGGGCTGGCTCGACGACACCACCGTGCGCGCGGCACACGGGATCGACGAAGCAGGTGCACGCGATGCGCTCGGGGTTCTGGTGCCGCCCGCATGAGCGCCGCCCTGTACACGCATCCGAGCTGCCTCGCGCACGATCCCGGCCCGGGCCACCCGGAATCGCCGGCACGCCTCGCCACCGTGCTCGATGCACTCGACGCGCCACGGTTCGCCTCGCTCGAGCGCCGCATCGCGCCGCGCGCGACGCCGGCGCAGCTCGCGCGCGTGCATCGCGCGGAGCTGATCGACGACATCCTGTCGAACGCGCCGGCAACCGGCTGGTGCCGGCTCGATCCCGACACGGTCATGTCACCGGCGTCCGCGGAGGCCGCGCTGCGTGCGGCCGGCGCCGTCTGCGCGGCGGTCGACGGCGTGCTCGCCACCGGCCTTCGGCGCGCATTCTGCGCGGTGCGCCCGCCCGGGCATCACGCGACGCCGTCGAGCGCGATGGGTTTCTGCCTGTTCAACAACGTCGCGGTCGCTGCGGCGCAGGCGATTGCCGCACACGGACTCGCGCGCGTCGCGATCGTCGACTTCGACGTGCATCACGGCAACGGCACGCAGGACATCTTCTGGAACGATGCGCGCGTGCTGTATGCATCCTCGCACCAATGGCCGCTATACCCGGGCACCGGCGCGCGCGGCGAGACCGGCGCAGGCAACATCGTCAACGCGCCGCTGCCGGCGGGTTCCGGCAGCATCGAATTCCGCGACGCGTTCAACCGCATCGTGCTGCCCGCAATCGATGACTTCGCGCCGCAGCTGGTGATCGTGTCGGCCGGCTTCGACGCGCACCGGCTCGATCCACTGGCCGGACTCGAACTGGAGGCCGACGACTATGCATGGGTCACCCGCCGCCTGGTCGACCTCGCCACGCGGCATGCCGGCGGCCGAGTGGTATCGAGCCTGGAGGGCGGATACGACCTCACGGCGCTGCGCGACTCGGCTTGTGCGCACGTCGCCGCCCTGATGGGCTGATTCGCCACGGGTCACCGCACCGCGCACGCGTCCGGGAGGGGGACTAGAATGACCGCGAGCGTCATCTCCCCGGAGATACCGTGCCGTCGACATCGCGCCATCGGATCGGTGAATATTCGATCGATCTCGCCGCGCGCGAGATTCGCCGCGGCGATGCGGCCGTCGACGTCGAGGGCAAGGTCTTCGATCTCATCGCGCTGCTGCTGGTCAATCGCGATCATGCGCTCTCCAAGCGCGAAATCAACGACGCCCTGTGGGGCCAGCGTCCGGTTACCGACGCGGCCCTGTCGCAGTTGCTGAGCAAGGCGCGCCGCGCGCTCGGCGACGATGGCGAATCGCAGCACGTGATCCGAACGGTGCATGGGCGTGGCCTGCAGTGGTCGGCACCTTCCACGCTCGAAGAAGCCACGTCGCCCGCCGTCGCGCCGATGCGATCGACGCGCCCCTGGTGGCTTGCCGCGCTCGCGGCATCGATCGTGATCGCCGCGGCCTTGCTGGTGCCGCACAACCCGCCGAGCGCCAGCGACAGCCGTTCGTTTCCGCGTATTGCCGTGCTGCCGGTGGTGGACAAGACCGGGGAACCCGATCTCGCCTGGTCACGCAATGGCATGGCCGGCCTGATCGCGAGCCTGCTGCAGGAGCAGGGCAAGGTCGAGGTGATCGGTTCGCAGATCGTGCAAGGAGCGATCGGCAAGCGCGAAATGACCGATGCGGCAAGCCTTGCAGCACTCGCCAAATCCATCGGTGCGACGCATTTCGTCAGCGGCGAACTGCGCCGGGTCGGTTCGCTGTACGAACTGGAACTGCATCTCAGCGCGAATGGCGCCGAAGCGCAGCACGATACCTTGCGCGGTACCACGCCGACTCCGCTCGCCGTGGATGCGGTTCCGCGCATACAGCGCTGGCTCGATCTGCCGCCGCCGGCGAACGCTGCCGGCAACGCGGACATCCTCAATGCGTTCCTCGCGGAAGCCTATGCGCGCGGCCTCGATGCATCGACGCACGGAGACGAAGCGAGTGCCAAGAAGTACTTCCAGATCGTGCTCGACCAGGACCCTGCCCTGCTCTGGCCGCGCCTGCGCCTCGCGACGTCCCAATCATTCACCAATGAAGTCGATGCGAGCATCGAGAACGCGAAACGTGTCGCCGACGGCGCGCGCCAACGCGGAGATCGCGAACTCAGCGTGCTCGCGTTGCGCCAGCTCAGTGCATCCGCCTATTTCAAGGGCGATCTCGATGCGGCCGCCGGGTATCTCGACGAAGCGCTGCCGCTGCTGTCGGACCACAGCGAGCCGTTGACCCTCGCAGGCCTGCACTCCACTTACGGCGCGGTGGAGATCAAGCGCAGCCACCTCGCGCAAGCGCGTCAGCATCTGGAACAGGCCTTGCCTCTGACGCGCGAGGCGGGCAGCCGCCGCAACGAGGCGGCGGTACTGGTCAATCTCGCGATCGTCGACGGCGAGCAGGGCCGTACCAGCGAGCGCATCGCACGCTTCCACGCCGCGATCGATGCGTCGCGCGAGGGCGGTGCCAAGGACATGGAGATGCGCGCGCTCGGCGGACTCGCCGGCGCCGAATTCGATGCCGGCCGCGCGCTCGACGCGGTGCCGATGCTGAACCAGACCCTCGCGCTCGCACGCGAACTCGACGACCTGCACACGGGCGTACACACCGGTACCAACCTCGCGCGCGTACTGGCGACCTTCGGCCGCTACGCCGACGCCGACGCGCTCGTGCGGCAGGCGCAGGAAATCGCCAGCAGGAAGGACAACAAGCTGTGGCGCGCGAAGGTCTACTGGGCCGAAGGCGCCATCGCCGAGTGCCGCGGAGCCTGGAGCGAGGCGATCGCGGCACTCGACCATGCCCATGGACTGTTCGCCGCGACCAAGTCGAGCATCGACGATGCGGCGGTGCTGGCCGACACCGCACGCGTTGCGGCGCGTGGCGGCGATGCCGCGGTCACCCAGCGCGCCGCACAAGACCTCGCGGCCCTGGTCGCGGCCGCGCCCAATGACCCGGATCGCGCAACGATGCAGCCACTGGTCATGCTGCAGGCGCAATTCATGCGCGGCGAGCACGACGAGGCGACCCTCGGACTGCAGCAGCTCATCGACGCCAATGCGCAGCACGCAGACTGGCCGGCACGCCTGGACGCGCTGCTGCAACTGGGTCGCTGGAGGCTGCAATCGAACGACCCGGGCAGCGGCCTCGCGCTGATGCCCGCCCTCGCTCCCTGGCTCGAGCAGCATCCCGACGCGATCGCCCTGCAGGAGAGCCTCCTGCGTGCGGCCGGGCACGCCGCCGAGGCCGATGGCGCACGCAAGCACCTGGATCAATTGCGCGCTTCGTCGAAACTGAACGTCGAGCCGGTCCTGCCAAACCTGCCCGAGTCGCCTCCCGCGCCGGTCCGATAACCGGTTGCCGATCCGCTCCCGGGTATTCGTCAGGATTCCTCGTGAACCCCTCAGGAATCCGTCAAGACCGGCAATGCGCCGTGCTGCTGCAATCCGTGCCCGGTCAACGGCGTGGAGAGCGGTCATGTTCGATCGATTCGCTGAACGGGATCCCGGCACGGCATCGACCGCGCACCGACGCGGTTGCCGGGCGGTTCGATGCGGCGCCTGGCTGCTGTTCGTCGCCGGCTCCGCGATGGCGCTGCCGCCGGGAGCGGACGGCGTACGCGTGACGATTCCGGTCAGCGGCATCTACGACGCCGCGCAAGGTGTCGCGCTCGACCCGGGCGGCAATATCGTGCTCGCCGGCGGCGCCGGTGGTGCCAAGACGGCGCTCGCACGCGTGACCCCCAGCGGCGCGCTCGATCTCGGCTTCGGCAGCAGCGGCATCGCGATCCACGACCTGAGCCCGGCGCTCGGCGACACGCTGCGCGCGATCACGCGCATGGAAGACGGCCGCTACGTCGCCTGCGGCACGTTCTTCAGCGTCGGCACCGCAACCGACTTCGTCGTCGTGCGTTTCAACAGCGACGGCTCGCTCGATGGCAGTTTCAACGGCACCGGCTATGCGGTGACGTCGTTCCTGCAATCCGGCCCCGGCGGCTCGCTGTTCGACCAGTGCAACGCGATCGCGATCCAGTCCGACGGCATGATCGTATCGGCCGGCTTCACCGCCGAAACCGGTCCGAACCACGTCGCACTGACGCGCCATACCGCGAGCGGCGCGCTCGATACCGGCTTCGGCAGCGGCGGCAAGGTCGACATCAATGCGGCAGCCACCGCGAGCAGCAATTCCGAAGCACGCGCGCTCGTGCTGCAACCGGACGGCAAGCTGCTCGTCGCCGGCTACGCGCTCGGCGCAGGCAACAGCGAATTCCTCGTCATGCGACTGAACGTCGACGGTTCGCTCGACACCGGTTTCGGCGGTACCGGCATCGTGCGCACGCCGGTCGGCCCCGGCGAAGACATCGCGAACGCGATGGTGCGCCAACCCGACGGCAAGATCGTGCTCGCGGGTTCGGCGGTCGTCGCCGATGGCCGGCGCGATTTCGCGCTGGCCCGCTACACCACGACCGGCACGCTCGACACGAGCTTCGGCACCGGCGGCGTGGTGACGACACCGGTCGGTCCCGGCGACGACATCGCCTATGCGCTGACCTTGATGCCCTGGGGACGCCTGGTCGCGGCCGGCTCCGCGCGCATCAGCACCGGCGGATCGGGCACCGATCTCGCCGTCGTCGCGTACAACGCGAACGGTATTCCCGATCACTACTTCGGCAACGCCGGTTCGCGCATGGTCGACGTGTCCGGATTCGACGACGTCGTCTACGGACTCACGACCGACATCGGTGGCGCACGCTTCTGGGCCGTCGGCACCGCGCAGCCGACCACGAACCAGGATTTCCTCGCGGTCGAATTCGGCTTGCCGGACACGATCTTCCGCAACGGCTTCGAAAACGGCGAGTTGCCGTGAAGCGGGAGATCACGATGAACGCTTCCCGTACCTTCATCGCCATCGCAGCGCTCGCCTGTACTTCGACGGCTTTCGCGACGCCGCAATACCTCATCGTCGGCGACGGCGGCCAGGACCAGCACTGCGCGTACCCGTCGATCCAGGCGGCGCTCGATGCCGCCGCGGCGAACGGGCCCGATCTCGACTACGTGATGGTCACCTCGACCGTGAGTCACACGGGCCAGCAACTGCTCGTCGCCAACCAGAACGTGCTCGTCGAGGGCGGCTACGTCGACTGCGAGTTGAACCCAGGACCCGTTGCGACCACGATCGTCGGCAACAGCGCGCACAGCGTGTTCTCCGTGGTCTCCAACGATGGCGGGTTCTACGAAATCCGCCTTCACAACCTCGACATCAGCTTCGGCGGCGGCGACGTGAACAGCGTCGGCGGCGGTGTCGCGACGAGCGGCAACGAGGCGGTGACGCTCCAGAACGTGCGAATCCACGACAACTCGAGCGGCAATGGAGGCGGTCTCGCGATCCTGCATACCGGAACGCTGGGGCCGATCGTCGAACTCGATGCGGATACGCGCATCGACCACAACACGACCGGAAACCTCGGCGGCGGCGTCTACGCCAGTGGCGGGGCGCTGCACGTGCGCGCGGATCGCGTGTCGATCGACGCCAACGCGGCGACGGCCGGCGGCGGTGTTGCCTGCATCGATTGCGACATGGAAGTCGCCGGTTACGGCATCGTCACCGGCGGCGACATGGCGAGTGGCGCAAGGATCGCCGACAACACGGCAGTGACCGCGGGCGGCGGCCTGCTGCTCGGAGGCGCCGATGCATTCCTCGGCGCCTACGAACTCGCCGTCGACACCAACCACGCGGGCATCGCGGGTGGCGGCATCTACGCCTACGACGGCGCGTACCTCTCGATGCAGCGCGATTATCCCGGAGCGTTCACGTTCAATTGC
>Ga0207639_10001665_pt1 | contig 14978 bp, 16 predicted proteins | sample KBSCornC32_FD_184299 | JGI IMG/M metagenome (GOLD analysis project Ga0207639, IMG submission 184299) | Corn rhizosphere microbial communities from Kellogg Biological Station, Michigan, USA - KBS Corn C3-2 (SPAdes) (version 2) | ecosystem: Host-associated > Plants > Roots > Rhizosphere > Soil ...
TTCCCGAAGCCGCCCTTGAGGCCGGGATGCGGGCGCATATCCGCTCTGGGGCAGCGTTCATGCCCAAGCCAGGCGAGCTACGGAACCTCGCTCTCACGACCGTGAATCCGGCGGTCAAGGCGTTTGAGCGAGCGAGGGCGGCCATCGAATGGCAACCCCCTAAGACCTACGACCACAACCCAGTCACCATCACCCCGCGCATCCTGAGGGACGAACCGACCGGCGCCGAAAAGCAGAGGGTTCGGGAAATGGCCGCAGCATTTTCGGCCGCCGTGGAAGCCAGCAAGCCCCCGCCCATCGACGCCTTCAAGTGCAAGGCCAAGGTGGACGAGACGGGAATTACGCCGGAAATGCGGGCGCTTATGGAACGCCGAGCTGAAGGTGACGCCGCATGAAACCCACCCGAGCCACCCTTGTTTCAGATCCATATCGGACGGCGAAGTCAGAAAACTGGCGCGCGGCTGCTCGGATCAACGGACAGTTTCAAACCCTGATCCTGGGTGAAGATCGGAAAGGTTTCGAAGCTGGAAGCCAAGTCAACGCCAGGTATGAGGCCGGGGAATGGAGGGCGGGGTGATGCGCAAGCTGTTCCGGGTTCACGCTGGCCGCGACTGGATGCGCGGGTCTGGTTTCGTCGTTTGGCTCCAAGTCCTGCCGCGCCCCGACATCATGGGCGCCCCATTTGGCTTTCCGAGCGACGAGGGTCGGGAAGTCCTCGCGTGGGCCACCGTCGAGGTCCGTATCCCGTGGCCGCTGTTCAGCATCCGAGCCCATTCCGACGCCGCCGAAATCAGGTTCCGCGAGGGCGTGCGAAAGCTGGTGATGGAGCCATGAACACCCTCGCCATTATATCCAAACCACCTTACGATTCAACCACTTCAAGTCGGGGAACGGGTATGGGAAAGCCGCGCAAGAACAAGCCGTCCGCGCCGAGCCGCCCCAAGCGGATTGCGGACTTCGAGGTGGTTGGCCTTCAGGGCGATGCGGCGTTCCTGCCGATGAACACGGACATCGAAGTCACCCGCAAAGGCGACGAGCGGGATCGGCAGAAGGTGGACGAGGACAGCGTGCGCCGCCTGGACGCCTTCTCAGCACTGAAATCCAGTATGCGCAAAGAGCCGTTTATCGGCTGCTACGACGCTGCTCGTCGTCTTGAGCGGGACATGCTGGTCAGCCTGAATCTGCACGACCGCGGCCGACCGCTGGAGCGTGTGGATGGGACGCGCAACACCGGGCGCATGGACGCCATGATCGCGGCCGACGAGAACGTCCGCAACGTCGCTCAACGCCTAGGAAAGCGGGAGTGGTGGCTGCTGAACGAGCTGCTGCATCCCAACGCCCTGCGCTTCACCAACTGGCGCGAGATCGTTGCCTATGTGACCGGCGAAACCCATGACCACGCCCAAGGCTGCGCAGTGCGCTCGGCGTGCGTCAGCCTGCGGGACGCTTACGACGCGCTAGAGGCCAAAGTTGCCGCCTAATGGTGGTGCGACAAACTGACTCACACAACCTATTGACCGTGGCCACGAGATAGGGCACACTCGCGCAAGTTCGAGAGCTGCGCGCGGAGCGCAAGGCCGCGACGGCGGGACTTGAACCCACAACCTCCGAGGCAATAAGTTAGAGGCGGCAACCAACTAACCTATTAAGTAAGCCTCGACGCTCTATCCGTTGAGCTACGTCGCGTATCTCTAGGTTCCCGTTCGTTTAAGCACCCTCAGTATCTCCACTGCTTGTGCGCGCTCCGGAGCCGACAGCGATTCCCATAGAGCCCAGATGTCGGGCGCTGCCGTTGGGTCTCTCATTAGCAGGTCCGCCGGAGTGCAGCTAAGCGCCTCGGTTATCCCCTCGGAGACGAGCGCGTAAGCTATCCAGCGCCGTGCCTTTCCGGTGTAGCCGAGGCCGCATAGGCTATCCCGCTCGGGAAGATTTGGTGCGATACGGCTCCAATCACCGAGCCATCTTCCCGAGCGGTAATTCCCAACTCAACAGAAGTGTGGAAGCCCATGCGCGACACCCAGGCTGAGAGCGAGCTTGCCGTGCTGTTAGGCGATGCGGCTATTGCTGAGTTCGAACTGAGGGCCAATCGCAAGGCTGACCTTCAGGAGCGCCGCCGGCTGAAAGAACGTGTGGCGGTTGCTGTTTGGCAAGGCTGGTCGTTTCCCATTCCGTATGCGCTAGCCGCATGAAGGAAGACGACTTCGCCGAACGTGCTGTCCTAGCCCTTGAACGGATAGCCGATCTTGTCGAAATCATGCTCGGCGTAGCCTCCGGCCGCATCACTGTTGAAGAAGCTGACGAAGACGTTTCGACCCACCCAGATCACGAGACGCCGCAGTGACCACAACCCTTCTCCTCCTCGCATGGGCAATCCTCATGCGATGGGTGAGTGAATAGACCGATCGGTGAATAATGGCGCGGCCAAGCGAGTTCACGCCCGAGATTGCCGATGAGATATGCGAACTCCTCGCCGACGGCATCAGTCTGCGGGAGATATGCGAAGCTGAAACGATGCCGGATCGCAGCACGGTTCGTCGGTGGAGAAATCAGAGCGCCGAGTTCCGCGCCCAATACGCGCGTGCGCGGGAAGAGCAGGCGCACGTTTACGCCGAGCGCGTTGTCGAGGTTGCCCAGAACGCGGAGGATGCGCAGCTCGCCCGGCTAGAAATGGACGCGCTGAAGTGGGCCGCATCGAAGCTGGCGCCAAAGGACTACGGCGACAAGGTTGCGCACGTCGGCGGTGACGAGGGCGATGCCCCGATCAAGACCTCTCTGACGGTGACGTTTGTCTGAGGCGCAAATCCCGAGCGCGTTTCGGGAGCTGTTCGACCCAAAGTATCGGGACTACGCCTACTTCGGCGGTCGCGGCGGGGCCAAGTCGCATTCGATTGGCGGCTCGCTTGTGATCCAGGCGGCGGCGCAACCGCTGCGCATCGTCTGCGCTCGCGAGATTCAGGAAAGCCTGAGAGACAGCGTCAAGCAGCTGATCGAGGACAAGATCAGTGACTACGGGCTGGAAGATCACTTCGAGGCGCTGAGGGACGAAACCCGCGCCAAGAACGGCGGTAGGTTCGTTTACAAGGGCATGTGGCGCAACCCCGATGCGCTGAAGTCACTGGAGGGGGCCGACATCTTCTGGGGCGAGGAGGCCAACCGCTTCTCGTCTCGGTCCATTCGCCTGATCCGCCCGACCATGCGCAAGCCCGGCTCGCGGATGATCTGGAGCTGGAATCCGGAATTCGACCACGACCCTATCGACCAACTGTTTCGCGGACCTGCCGGGCCACCGCCCAACAGCATCGTCCGTGAGGTCAGCTACAAGGACAACCCGTTCTTCTGCGACACGCCGCTTCAGGCGGAAATGGAGCACGACTACAAGGTCAACCCTGCGATGGCCGCTCACGTTTGGGGCGGGTCTTATGTGCAGGCGATAGAGGGCGCCTACTACAGCGCCCAGCTTGCGGATGTTCGACAAGACGGTCGCATCGCGCCGTTGGCGAAAGACCCGATCCTCCGCGTCCGCGCCTCCTGGGACCTTGGCCGGCGCGATGCTACGGCGATCTGGATAGCCCAGTTTGTCGGCCGTGAGATCAGGGTTCTCGACTACATCGAGGGCCGTGGTCAGGAGATGGGCTATTACATCGAGCAGTTGCGTGCGCGCGGCTGGGGCGATGCACTGTGCTTCCTGCCGCACGACGGGGTGCATGTGACGCTGATCGCCAAAGGCTCGGCGCAAGAGCAATTGGAAGCGGCAGGCTTCACGGTCGAGATCGTGCCCAACCAGGGCAAGGGCGCCGCGCTTCAGAGAGTTGAGGCGGCTAGGCGGCTGTTCCCGCGCATCTGGTTCAACGACACGCCGCCGGTCGCGAGCGGGCTGAAGGCGCTGGCGGCCTATCACGAGCGCCGCGACGAAAACCGCAACGTCGGCCTTGGCCCCGAACACGACTGGGCGAGCGATCCGGCTGACGCCTTTGGAACGATGTGCGTCGCCTATGAAGAGCCGCGTCAGAAGCGGGAAGCGCGCCGACCGCAGCAAGCCGGTTCATGGATGGGGATGTGATGGCCGATACGAAGTCACCCGCCCGCAAAATCCCCGAGGGCTACGAGGACGAGGCCGCCTTCCTAAAGGAAGCCCGCGAGCGCTTTCAGGAAGCCGTCGACGCTGACCGCGAGAACCGCGACGCGGCGTTGGAAGACCTGGAGTTCCTGGCCGGCAAGCAATGGGACGACAGTGCGCTCACCAGCCGCAAGGGCCGTCCCTGCCTGACTATCAACCGCCTGCCGCAGTTCGTGGCGCAGGTGGTCGGCGACATCAGGATCAACCGGCCCGCCATTCGGGTTCGCCCCGCCGAGGACGCCGACAAGGAACTCGCCGAAATCCGTGAGGGCCTGATCCGCGCCATTGAACGCAGCTCTGATGCGCAGGGCGTCTATGCGTCCGCCGGACAGTCGCAGGTCGGCTGCGGGATCGGCAACTACCGCATTAGCCTGAAGTACGCCTCGGAAGACGGCTTCGACCGCGATATTGCCATTGAGCGCATTCCCAATCCGTTCGCTGTTGTCTGGGATCCATTGCTGATCGAGCCCACGGGCCGCGACGCCCGCTACTGCTTCGTGCAGGACGATTGGCCGCGCAAGGCGTTCGAGGCGCAGTATCCGGACGACAAGCCTTCGGACCTCGATGTTCCGCTGCTGCAAACGCGGGGGTGGATGACGACCGACACCGTGAAGGTGACGGAATACTGGGTCATCAAGACCCAACCGCTCAAGCTGGCCCTGCTGGAGGGTGGCGCGGTCGTTCCCGAGGACAAGCTTCCCAAGGGCGTCAAGCCAGTCCAGACCCGTACCGCTCGGCGCAAGACGGCCTGCATGTACCTGATTACCGGCCACGCGATCCTTGAGGGGCCGTTCGAGCTTCCCATTGACCGCGTACCGATCATCCGCGTTCCCGGCTGGGAGATCAACGTCGGGGAGAAGAAGGTTCGCTTCGGCCTGGTGCGGTTCGCCAAGGACCCGCAGCGGTTGATGAACTACTGGCGCTCGGTGTCAGCCGAGATGCTGGCGCTGGCCCCGAAGGAAAAGTGGCTCGCCCACTCCTCGCAAGTCCCTGATGATCGCGAGGACGACTTCAGGAACGCGGCCAAATCCGACGATCCGCTGCTGATCTACGAAGGGCAGCCCGGCAACCCGCCGACCCGCACGTCCCCGCCCCAAATGCCGGCCGCCGTGCTTCAGGAGGCCGCGCTCAATTCGCAGGACATGAAGGATGTCACCGGCCTGCACGACGCAAGCCTTGGCGCCCGGTCGAACGAAACCTCCGGCAAGGCCATTCTCGCTCGCCAGAAGGAAGGCGATGTCGCCACCTACGTCTACCACGACAACCTGCAAGCGGGGATCGCGGAGGGCGGTCGCGTCGTCAACCAACTGATCCCGATCACGTTCGACACGGCCCGCACGATCCGCGTTGTCGGCGAGGACGAGACGACAAAGGTTCAGCGCATTAACGACCCAAACCACCCTGAGAGCATCGACATCAATCAGGGCAAGTACGACATCGTAGTGGAGGCTGGGCCGTCCTACTCGACCAAGCGCGTCGAGGCCGCCGAGTCGATGATGCAGTTCATTCAGTCGGTGCCGGCAGCGGCGCAATTCGCTGGCGACCTGATCGCCAAGGCCATGGACTGGCCGATGGCGGACGTATTGGCCGAACGCTTGAAGAAGACCATCCCGCCGCAGGTTCTACAGGGCGAGGATGGGGCTCAACCGCCCCCGCCGCCGGATCCCGCCGCACAACAGGCCCAGCAGATGCAGATGCAGGCCGCGACGCTGGAGCTTCAGGAGAAAGAGGCTGCGGTCAAGCAGGCGCAAGCCAATGCGGCAAAGGCCGAGTTCGAGGCCCAGAAGGCCGAACTCGAACTGACCGCGATGCAGGTTCACGGCATCAACGGCGATCACACTTTCGGTAAGGCGGCTGAGCGCGAAGCCCAGAACGCCGCGAAATTCGGGCAGGGGTCCCCAACCCCTGGACAACCCGCAACGGGCGCGACGGCCGCGTAACAGCCGACGCTTCAGGCGCACATGACAGACACCGAAACCGGGGCGGCTGAAGCCGTCGCCGAAGACACCACCCTTGACTCTCAGGTGGCCGACGACACATCGGAAAATGAGGATCAACCCGGCGAAGATGCAGCCGCCGCGACCGACGAAAGCGAGGACGCTCCGGCGCCCAAGCCGAAGAAGTCGGCGCAAGAACGCATCAATGAGCTGACCGCCAAACAGCGGGAAGCCGAACGCAGGGCCCAAGCCGCCGAAGCGCGGCTCGCGGAACTGCAATCCCCGGCCAGCCAGCCGCAAACCGATGGCAAGCCCGATCCGGAACAATACCCGGGCGGTGTTTACGATCCCGACTATATCGACGCCCTGACTGACTGGAAGGTCGAGCAGGCTGTCGAGAAGCGGACGAAGGAAACCGCCCAGCGTCAGACGCTACAGACCAAGGTCAAGACCTTCGAGGAGCGGGTTTCACAAACCTTCCCCGACGGAGAGCCCGATGGCCTCGCAGCGTTCCGCGAACTGCCGACCTTGCCCCCGGCTCTGAACGAAATCCTGCTGGAATCCGAAGTCGGCCCGCAACTCGCGGACTACTACGGCTCCAAACCCAATGAACTCGCCCGCCTTTCGGCCATGCCGCTCTCTCTTCAGGCCCGCGAGATCGCCAAAGTCGAAATGGGCCTGAGCGCCCCCAAAACCAAAACCGCCACCTCAGCTCCCGAACCCGCCCCGACCCTTCGCGGGCAGAACGGGCAGTTCAAGGTGGCTCCCGATACGCCGAACTTTGCTGACTTCGAGAAGCAGTACGGCTGATCCCCGCAGCAGCGTCGCGAGACGCCGCCCCTCCCAGCGCCCGTAAGGGCCAGAAGGACCCACCACAATGCCTACCAATACTTTCCTTCCGCCGAAGGTGTTTGCCAACGCGGGACTGAAGCTTCTGAAGAACAACCTTGTCATGGCTAAGCTGGTTGACAGCGAAGGCGTGGACAAGACGTTCAAGGCCGGCGTCGGCGGCACCGTATACGTCAAGCGCCCGCCCGAGTTCGCCATCCGCACCGGGGCGACTGCCTCGGCGCAGGATGTGACCGAGGGCGAAGTCGCCGTGACCATCGACAAGCAAGCTGGTGTGGACGTGCAGTTCACCTCGCAAGAGGAAACGCTGAACGTCGATGCGCTGCTGCAGTCGAAGGTGCTGGACGCTTCCATGGCACAAATCGCCTCCTATGTGGACGGCCAGCTTATTGCCCGCGTCAATGAGTTCCACCACTGGGTCGGCACCCCCGGCACGACCATGAGTTCGCCGACCGCCATCTTCGCCGCCGCCCAGCGGATGGATGAAATGGCGATCCCGGTGAACGACCGTAACGCCATTCTGACTCCCGCCGACGGCTACGGCATCGCGGGCTCCCTGCTCGCAAACGCCGCCCAACAAGGCGACGTGGCCCGCTCGGCGCTTGCCAAGGCGAAAGTGCCGATCCTCGGCAACATCGACAGCTACATCACCCAAACGATCCCGTCGCTGACCACGGGTACCCGAGCCGTAACCGGTACGCTCGTGAACGGCGCCTCGCAGAACGTCACCTACCTGTCGGTGAAGTCCACCTACTCCCAGAGCCTCATCTGCGACGGCCAGGTTTCCAAGACCTACAAGGCCGGTGAGGTGTTCACCATCGCGGGCGTCAACGCGGTCAACCCGCGCACGAAGGCGGACCTGGGCTATGTCCAGCAGTTCACCATCCTCGCGGACGCGACCTCCGACGGTTCGGGCAACGTCACGCTCTCGATATCGCCCCCGATCATCACCTCGGGCGCCTATCAGAATGTTTCCGCCGCCCCAGCCGATAACGCCGCCATCACGCACCTTGGCGCGCTTTCGACCACCTTCCGGGCGAACGCCGCGTTCCACAAGACCGCGATCAAGCTCGTGAGCGCCAAGCTGATCATGCCGTACTCGGGTGAGGCGGATTACGCCACTGACCCCGACACCGGCCTGACGGTGCGTTACTGGCGCTACTCGGACGGCGCATCCGACACCCACAATCACCGCTGGGATGTGTTCTTCGGCACGGTCAACGCCGACCGCCGCCTCGGCACGCGCGTCAGCGGCTAACCACTCCTCCCGTGAACTGGGGCGGCTCGTAACGGGGCCGCCCCGCCTCTTTGGAGGGGCTAATGGTCACGACCTGTCGCGACATCATCACGCGCGCCTATCGCATGGCCGGAGGGCTGCGCGATCAGCGCCGTGGGCTCGACGCCACCGATGCGTCAACCGCGCTCGCGGACCTGCAAATGCTGGTCCTGTCGCTGCCGGGCATGACGCACTGGGCCGAAGTCGAGACGGCTGTCGATTACACGGCCGGTGAGAACGAGCGTGTGCGCCTGACGGCCAATACGCCAGTCACCATCACCTTGCCCGACACATTCACGTCTTCCCGCACGATCCTGTTCTGCTGCAACCAGTTCGAGATCGCGTGCGACGGCTATCCAGACCGCGCCCCAAAAGACGGTGCGCGCGTCCACGTTTCGGATGTCTATTCAGACGCCTCCGCGACCTATTTTTATCGGCTGGATATCGCCCAGTGGACACGCGCCGATGCGCTGACTCTGGCGAGCGAAATCCCCCTGTCGGCCGACATGGATATCTACCTGTCGGCACGGCTGGCGGGGCTGCTCTGCACCGCTGACGCCCAGCCCATTCCGCCGCTCACGGCAGGGCTCATCACCGAGAGCACGCAGAAGATGCGCGCCCGCTACGGCAAGCGCCAAGGCGTCGCTGTCGACACGGCGCTGCTGCGCACCTCTTCCAATCCCTATTGCACGGCGGGAACGCAATGAGCGCGACGGTTGTCTACACCGAACGCGCGGGCGGCGCGGCGAACGATATCCGCTCGGCGCTAGCCGCCGCACTCGCCGCGCAAACCGCCGCCGAGGCCGCCGAAGCCGCCGCCCTGTCGTTCGCCGCATCGGCAGCGGGCGTGGCGGCCGTGCCGTTCGTCATCACCTACTTTGCCGACGGCGCAACCACGACAATTCCGGTCGAGCGCGAAATCGTTCTGACCAAGGGTTACTCGACCAAGGGCATCGGCGCGGCGCGCTACATTTACGACGCTACAGTCGATGCAACCTACGTCACGGCCAACCCCTATACCGCGTTCATATCGGCAAACGGCCGTGGGTTTAAGCTCTACGAGAACATCGTCGGCCTGCATATGTTCGGCGCGCGCGGCGACGGCGCGACCAACCAGGCCACGCGGATCAACGCATGGATCGCCTACCTCGCCGCCAACGGCAAGGCCGGTGTATGGAATCACGACACAGCTGCATGGCGCACGCAGACGGTCACCTTCGTCAGCAACGTCCAGATCAGCATCGAGCCGAACACGACGATCGAAGCGGCGTCTGGCGCGGTGCGCGTGTTCCAGTTCGGCAACGGCGTTCAGAACTGCATGGTGCTGGCCGGCCCCAATGTCGTGCTCGACGGGCGCGGCGTCGCAACATCCAGCATCGTCTACATGGTCGGCGCCAAGAACATCTGGATGCAGAACATCACGGCCAAGGGTGCGGTGACAGGCAAGGACGCCTGGTACTTCGGCAACGGTGACGGCACGGTCAACGGCTACTGCGAACACATCCAGCTCGGCTTCTGCAAGGGCGATGTCGCCGGTCGCAACAGCATAAGCATCGTCTCGTGCGTCGACTTCTACGCGCTGGAATGCGACTTTACGGGCGCTGGTTCGGCGCCCGGCGCTGGCTGTGATGTCGAAGCCAACAACTTCAACGATGTCATCCGCCGGATCACCTTCGAGAAGTGCAAGTTCCACGACAACGGGACCTACGGAGCCGTCGTCGAGTTCGGGACCGACTGCACCTTCATCGACTGCGACTTTTACGCCAACCAGAACTCCGGGTTTGGCATGGCCAACGGCGGGGCGGCGCTGTCGGTGGGCGTCCGTCGCGCCAACGTGGACATTGTAGCGGTTACAGCCGTCACCGCCGGAACGGGCAAGCTCACCCTCTCCAGCACGGCGGCTCTGCGCGTCGGGATGATCTGCCTCCTGGGGGTCCGTTCAGGGGGCGTCCTGCCGACCGGCGCGCCGACGGGGCGAGCCATCATCTACGATATTTCCGGCAACGACATTCGGTTCTGGAACGACGCGACGACCGGCCCGACGACCTCGTACAGCGACGCCGGCTCCGGTACGCTGACGAGTGATCCCGAAACCTCCGCAATCTACGTCAGCGTCTACCAGGATGGCGCGTCCAACAACGTCAAGCTGATCAACAGCCGGATCTACGGCAACTGTATATCGGCGGGGACGGCCGAAGTCGCGATTGCGACCTGCGCCGACCTCCGCATGGAAGGCTGCGAAGTCACGGCCACCAAGGCAGGCGTCTACGGCGTCAACATCACCTACAGCCGCAAGCTTCGCATCCGAAACAACCACATCCTCTCGACCGTGGAGAGCACCGGCACGGCGCAGGGGCTGCACTTCGGCCTGTGCTACGATGTCATCGAAGAGGGCAATAGCGTTCGGGGCTTCTCGGGCAACGCCCTGAACTGGGGCAACTGCCCGGCCAGCCGGTTTGGAAACGGCAGCCTCTACACGAACTGCGGGATGCACTCGACCAACTCGGCGATCGTCGAGTGCACCTCGGGCGCGGGCGGGCGCTTCACCGGCGCGACGCTGCGCCAGGACGCCAATCACGCCACGACATACGGAGCCTACTTCTCCGGTTGGACCGCCGGCTACATCAACGACTGCGATTTCACCGGCGTGGCCACCTCGAACGCCACGGCGCTATTGAGCAACGACAACACAATGGTTGTCGGCACGCTCATCAACTGGGACGGCACGACCAGCATCGGTCGCACAGGATCGAAGACCTTCGACGCGCCCTCCATCGCGAACGGGGCCTCGACCACGACAACAGTCACCGTCAACGGCGCGAAGCTCGGTGACAGCGCTCGCGCCTCGATGGCGATCACCATCGCGGGCCTGTCGATGACGGCTTTCGTCTCGGCGACGAACACCGTGACCGTCGTCCTCACCAACAACACCGGCTCGGCGGTCGACCTCGCCAGCACCACCCTTTACGCCTCAGCCTGGAGGATTGCGGCCTAATGGCGCTCTCGACCTCAATCACAACCGACGGCGGCCTGACCGCCCCCGACGCCTATCTGCGGGTGGCCGATCTGTGCATCTCCAAGCGCTCGGACGGCTCGTACGGCATGTTCTTCGTTATCGCCTTCTACGCCAACGCGCAGGCGGCGGCGGACGGCAAGGAAGCGATCCGCGAGCCCTATCCGTTCATCAACAAGGATTTCGACATCGGGACCGACGAGGTCAACCCGCTAAACCCGATCAAGCAGGCCTATGCGTGGGTGAAGGCCGACGCCTACCCCAACGCGACGGATTGCTGAGGCAGTGCTTCCCCTCGCGGGTCAGGCCTACGGCGACAACGGGCTCGTCGTTTCCCGGCTGGTCAATCTTTACGTGCAGAACACGCCGGAGGGGCCGACGGCCAGTGCGAGATACCCGCGCCCCGGCCTTGCCCCGCTCGTGAGCCGTGGCTCTGGCCCCGTCCGCCTGACGGTCAGCCACAACGGCTATCGCTTCACCGTCTCGGGCTCATCGGTCTATCGCGATGGCGTCGTCGTCGGCTCCATTCCGGGGCGGGGCCTCGTGCGCGCCGCCCGCTCCGACGATCAGCTCGTCATGGTCTACGACGGCAAGGCCTACCTTGTGAACGCGACCGTCGTACAAATCACCGATCCCGACCTCCCGAAGGTCAAGGACGTGGCCTTTTGCGGCGGGCGTTTCGTCTACGTCGAGGACTACGACGGCTCCACCGGGTCAGCAAAGGGCCGGTTCCATTGGTCGGCGATAGGCAGCGCCGCCTCGATAGACGGACTGGATTTCGCGACGGCTGAGGGAAACCCCGACGATATCGTATCGGTCAGGGCGCTCGGAGACGAGTTGTTCTTCTTCGGTGAGAAGACGATCGAGACGTGGTATCCGACGGGCGACATCGATGCGCCGTTCCAGCGATCCCCCGGCCGGCGGTCTGACAAGGGCCTGGTCGGTCAAGCGGCCGTCTGCGACCTTGATAACGCGCACTTCTGGGTCGGGACCAATCAGGACGATGGTCAGACCGACCTCATCGTCTATCGCAACAGCGCCGCCCCCGCGCGGGTGTCCACATCGGCCGTCGAGCGTCTGATCAGGCAGACCACGGACGCGGCCTCTATTACGCTGATCCCCGCCGTGGTGGATGGCCATTCGTTCCTGCTGCTGAACATCCCCGGCGTCTGTACGCAAGCCTACGACGTGGGCAATGACCGCTGGAGCGAATGGGCCTCGTTCGGCCTCGACACCTTTCGCGCTCAGGTCGCGGATGGGGGGGTGTTCGGAGATTCCATCACCGGCCAACTGTGGACGCTGGACCCTGACCGCAGGACGGACGGAAACGATCCTGTCGTGCTCACCGTCACGGCCTTTGCTCCGCTCTCAGCGGGCAAGGCGAACAATACCAACGTCTGCCTTGCCCGCTGAGAGCGGAGCGGCGTCGTTGAAATGCGCTACTCGGACAACGGCGACGACGACTGGTCGGAATATCGCCAGACATCACTTGATGGCCGCGCGCTTTGGTTTCAGCTCGGGCTCATGCGCTCACCGGGGCGGACCTACGAGTTCCGCTGTTCGGACGACGTGCGGTTTGTTCCCTACGGCGTGACGGTCAATGAGCCGGTCCTGTGAACCGCCCATCCCTGCCGCCGCTGAAAGAGCCGGTGATCGACCCGCAAACCGGGCTGATGACGCTCATCTGGTATCGGTATTTCGAACAACTCCAGCAATGGCTCAAGGGGCAGCTTCCGTGATCCGCGAGGCGACGGCGCAGGACATGCCGTTGATCGTGGAATTGGGCCGGGAAATGCACGCGCGCTCGGTCTGGCGCGATTATGCGGCGTTCGACGGGACAGATTTCGACAACTCTGCGCAACGCCTCATCGACGACCCGGATGGCGCTGTTTTTCTGTCTCGGCGCGGAATGCTCTGGCTTTCAATCGTGTCGCTCTACTTCAACAGCGGCGTTCGCATAGCCGCTGAGATGTTCTTCTATGCGCCTGACGGACGAGGCGACGCACTGAGGCGCGCGGGCGAGCGCTGGGCGCGTCAATCGGCACAACTGATCGCCATGAATGCGCACGGAAACACCGATCCGCGCGCCAGGCTTCTCTATGAACGCGCGGGCTACGCAGCGCTCGAACACTCCTTTTTGAGGGCTCTCTGATATGGGCTTCATTTCCGATCTCTTCTTCGGCGGTAAGGCGGCAAAGGCGCAAGCCAAGGCGTCAGACGCCGCTGCGCAAGCCCAGTTGCAGGGCACGCGCGAATCCAACGCCCTCATGGAGAAGATGTATAACCAGACGCGTGCGGACTATCAGCCGTGGCGTCAGGCGGGTATGGGCGCGCTGGGGGAAATCTCAAACCCGGCGAACGTGCTCTCCAATTTCCAAGCCTCGCCGGACTACAATTTCCGGCTCCAGCGTGGACTTGAGGGCGTTACGCAAAACCAGGCCGTCAACGGCCTTCTGAAATCGGGGTCGGCCCTAAAGGCGCTGAACGATTATGCGGGCAATTCCGCTTCGCAAGAGTTCGGCAATTGGTGGAATCGTCAAGCGGGACTGGCGGGGGTCGGCCAAGCGGCCACCGGAGCCGTTTCGCAGGCGGGCCAGAACTACGGCAACAATGCCGGCACAAACATCGTCAACGGCGCCAATGCGCAGGCGTCCTCATACCTCCGTAAGGGCGACATTTGGTCGGGCTATTACGGCGGACTGAACGCGAGCCTCAACAATACCGGCAACGTGATCGGGAAAATGATGATGGGGGGCTTTTGATGGTCGATTACAGCTCCGACCCGTGGGCCGCCTACAACAACAATTACGCCAACGTCACCGCGCGTGGCCGCGACCAACAAGCCAATATCGACAACATGCTCAATGCCAAAGCCTCGAAGGAGGCGGGCCTTGCTTTGGGCAAGGGTGACTACACGGACGCCGCCAATCTGCTCTACAGTCGCGGTAACATTGACGCGGGCCTTAAGGTTCAGGACTACGGGCGGACGCAGGATAAGGCTAAGCTAGAACAGCAGATCACGGTCCTTGGGCGCGCTGCGAAGGCGCTGCGCGATATTCCCGACCCGCAAGCCCGCCTCGGCGTCCTGCAAGGCCAGATCGCACCCGCGCTCCAGTCTATCGGCGTTGACCAGTCTGTGATTTCCCAGATTTCGCATAGCGACCTGTCAGATCAGTCACTCGACGCATTTCTGACAACCCTTGGCCAAGAGGCGCAAAAGCTCCAGATCGTCGCGACCAGCGGCGGCGGGTACAATGCCGTTGATCCAAGGACCGGCAAGCCTGTCTACACCCAAGGGCCGTCCGTCATCGACCCGACAAAGACGTACCTCGACTATGGCAACGGTCAGCCCGCGCCCGCTGCTGCGGCTCCGGCCGCTCCCGTATCGGCCCCGGTGGCGGACTCCGCTCAGGCTGGCGGCGACGCCTATCTCGCCCGCCTCGGTCAGGTCGAGAGCAACAACAACCCCAACGCCAAGAATGGCTCCTCGACGGGCCTCTACCAGTTCCACCCCGACACCTTCGCGCGCCTTGGCGGGACCGACATCAACGATCCGGCCCAGCAGAAGGCCGCCGCGCTGAAGCTGGCGCAAGAAAGCGCCCAGACGCTTCAGCAGGCCGGTGTGCCGGTTGACGACGCCAACCTCTACATCATGCACCAGCAGGGCTCAGGCGGTGGCCAGGCGCTCTTGAAGGCCGATCCGGGGGCCAATGCCGTCCAAACCCTGACGCCCGTGTACGGCAACCCTACGCGCGCCCGTCAGGCCATCGTCAACAACGGCGGGAC
>Ga0207639_10001671_pt1 | contig 14960 bp, 15 predicted proteins | sample KBSCornC32_FD_184299 | JGI IMG/M metagenome (GOLD analysis project Ga0207639, IMG submission 184299) | Corn rhizosphere microbial communities from Kellogg Biological Station, Michigan, USA - KBS Corn C3-2 (SPAdes) (version 2) | ecosystem: Host-associated > Plants > Roots > Rhizosphere > Soil ...
ATGAAGCGGCGACTCGATCTGGCCCTGGCGCTGGCTCACGGCCCCAGCATCCTCTTCCTCGACGAGCCGACGACCGGGCTCGACATCCAAAGTCGTACGGCGCTTTGGGACGAGGTGGGCCGACTCGCCGCCGAGGAGGGGGTGACGGTCTTCCTCACCACCCAGTACCTGGAGGAGGCCGACGCCCTGGCCAACCGCGTCGGGATCATCGACCACGGTCACATCGTCGCCGAGGGCACCCCGGCGGCGCTCAAGGCCGAGATCGGCCGTCCAACGGTGGAAGCGGTGCCCCGCGAGCCCGGCGAACGAGAGCGGCTGGCAGCCGTGCTGGAGCGCTTCGGCGAGCGCGCCGGGGCCTCTCCGCGCGGCGCCGCGGCGCGCCTGGAGGGCGGTGAGGCGCAGCTGGCCGACGTCGTGCGGGCGCTCGACGGCGAGGGGATCTCGATCGAGCAGTTGCAGCTGCACGCGCCCTCGCTCGACGACGTCTTCCTCGCCAAGACCGGCCGCTCGCTGGAGGGCGCCGGCGACGCGGAGGAGGAGGCCGAGACCGAGGCGGTGGCGGCAACGTGAGCAGCGGCCTACGCACCCAGGTCGGCCAGCTCGCCCTGCGCTCGGTGCGGCGCACCCTGCGCCAGCCGGCGCAGATCGTCCCAGCCCTGGTCTTCCCCCTCTTCCTGCTCGCGGTCAACTCCGGCGGACTGAAAAGCGTGACCAATCTGCCCGGCTTCCCCACCGACTCCTACCTCACCTTCGCCCTTGCCGTCCCCTTCATGCAGGGGGCTCTCTTCTCGGTGATGAACACCGGCACCGACCTCGCCCGCGACATCGAGACCGGTTTTCTCAACCGCCTGGCGCTGACGCCGCTGCGCGGGGCCGCCCTGCTCAGCGGGCTGCTCGCCGGCACCGTGCTGCTCGGCCTGGTGCAGGCGGTGACCTACCTCAGCGTCGGCCTGATCGCCGGAGCCGAACTGGTAACCGGGATTGGCGGAGCGCTGACGATCATCGCCCTTTCGGTCTCGATCACGGTCGCCTTCGGCTCGATCGGGCTCTTCGCAGCCTTGCGCACCGGCTCGGGCGAGGCGGTGCAGAGCCTCTTCCCGGTCTTTTTCGTCTTCCTCTTCATCTCGGCGATGTCGCTGCCGCTGGAACTGCTGCAGACGCAGTGGTTCCACGACGTGGCCGCCGCCAACCCGGTCACCTACCTGCTCGAGGCCTTCCGCTCGCTGCTCTTCGAAGGCTGGGACGCGGGCGCGCTGGCGCTCGGCTTCGGCATCGCCCTTGCGGTGCTGATCGTCGGCATGCTCGCCGCCAGCGGGGCGATGAAGTCACGGCTGGTGCGGACGTGAGCGCGGGCGGGGAGGTGCGCGACCCGGCCGGTTTCAGCGCGGTCGCGCGGGCGGTCGCCTGGCGCAGCATCCACAACTTCCTCAGCAACCCGGCCTTTCTGGCACCGGCGATCGTCTTCCCGCTCTTCTTCTTCATCGCCTTCGCCGGCGGCCTCTCGGCGGTCGGCAAAGTGCCCGGCTTCGATTTCCCCAGCGGCTACACCGCCTTCCAGTTCGTCTTCGTGCTGCTGCAGTCGGCTGCCTTCGGCGGCGTCTTCACCGGCTTCGGCATCGCCCGCGACTTCGAGATCGGCTTTGCCAACCGCTACCTGCTCGCCGCCGCCAACCGCAACGGGATCATTGCCGGGTACGCGATCGCCGCGCTGACCCGGGCGGCGATCACCTGGACCGTGCTGACCACGATCGCCCTGATCGCCGGCATGGAAGTCGGCGGCGTCGGGGTCGAACTGTTCGGCCTCTACGGGCTGGCGATCCTGACCAACCTGACGGCGACGCTGTGGGCGGCGGGGGTGGCAATGCGGGTGCGCTCGATCCAGGGCGGCCCGCTGATGCAGTTCCCCGTCTTCCTGATCCTCTTCCTCGCCCCGGTCTACGTGCCGCTCAGCCTGCTCAGCGGCTGGATCCACGCGGTTGCCTCGGTCAACCCCGTGACGGCGCTGCTCGAGGCGGGTCGCGGCTTCATCTCCGGCGAACCGGTCCTCGTCGCCCTAGCCTTCGCGATCGCGGTCACCCTGCCGGTCCTCTTCTCACTCTGGGCGCGCGGCGGGCTGAGGCGGGCTGAGGCGGCGGGCTGAGGGCACACACGGCGGAGCTAGTAGGCAGTGTTGCGGGAGCGCGGGCGGGGGACGGACTTGTAACGCTCGGCAGCGCCGCGGTTCCAGAGGGCGGCGTCAATCGCGGCGGGCGAGAGTCGCGTGGCGTTGGAGAGCAGCTCGACCGCGTGGACGGCGCAGGCGCGCAGCTCGACCTCCTCGGGCGAGCCGTGCTCGAGCAGCTCGCCGGCTTCGATCCGGTGTTCCAGATCAGGATCAAGGCTGAGCACCCCGTCGAGGCGGAGCACGTGCGGGACGAGGTTGTCGGCGAAGGCTGTGAGGCGACCGAGGTCGGCGAAGAAGGCAAGGCCCGCGCGGGCAGCATCCGCGGCCGCGATCTGTGCGCGCTTGTAGAACGGGACGGAGCGACCGTCGTAAGTAGAGACGTCGGCGAAGGCGCGCCAGCCGGCGAGCAGGTCGGCTAGCGCTGCGGCCGAGCCGTTCGCCGCTTCGATCACGCTCGCGAAGCGGCCGCCGTGCTCGTCCTCGACGTGCGCGCCGACATCGCGCAGAGCGGCGGCGAAATCAACGAGCAGCGGGTGGTCGGGATCCTGGTCGAGGACCGCGGCGATCTCCGCGGCGCCGATGACGGAGAGCTCGGCGGCAGGCCAGGGTCCACGTTCGCGGAAGCGCTCCGTCAGTCCCGCCGCGATCGTGAAGTAGCCGCTGCGACCTGGGCGCTTGCGGATCGTCGGCCACCAGCCGGAACCGAAGTTGACCGCGTTGAGGCAGATCACGAAGGCAGCGCGGGTCTCGCCGTCGGCCTCGACCAGGTCGGTCGCCGCGTCGGGTGGAGGTGGCTCCGCCGTGCTCGGCATGCCGGCGGCGTACGCCGGCAGCTCCGTCTCCTCGATCTGCACGAAGCGCGCTCGGCTCGCCACCCAGGCGCAGGCCGCGCGCACCTGCTCCGGAACCGAGTCTTCCGCCCCAGCCGCCATGGCGTGAGGTTCTCAACTCCAGGGACCACGAGCTCGACTTCGACTTGCTCCGGAATGAGAACATGCGCGGGACATGGCGACGATCACCCCGGGGGAGCAGGAGCAAATCGAGCAGGCGAACGCGTCGGGCAAGACCCCGATCGTCTTCGTCCACGGCCTCTGGCTGCTGCCGAGCAGCTGGCAGAGCTGGATGGACCTGTTCGCCGAGGCTGGCTACGCACCCCTTGCTCCCGGCTGGCCCGACGATCCGGAGACCGTCGAGGCGGCGCGCGCAAACCCGCAGGCCCTCGCCGGCAAGGGCGTGGCGCAGGTGGCAGACCACTTCGCCGAGGCGATCGCCGCGCTGGATCGCAAGCCGGCGATCGTCGGCCACTCCTTCGGCGGCCTGATCACCCAGATCCTCGCCGGGCGCGGCCTCTCGCTCGCCTCGGTCGCGGTCAACCCCGCGCCGTTCAAAGGCGTGCTGCCGCTGCCGATCGCGGCGATCCGCACCACGCTGCCGGTACTGCGCAACCCGCTCAACAAGGGTCGCGCCGTGACCCTGAGCCTCGAGCAGTTTCGCTACGGCTGGGCCAACGCGGTGGGCGAAGACGAGGCGCGCGAGCTCTACGAGCGGTACCACGTCGCCGCGCCGGGCAAGCCGATCTTCCAGGCGGCGATGGCCAACCTCAACCCCGCCGCCGAGACCAAGGCCGACACCAGGAACCCCGACCGCGGCCCGCTCTTGATCTTCACCGGCGAAAAGGACCACGCGGTGCCACCGGCGATGAGCGTCGCGGCCTTCAAGAAGCAAAGCCAGAACCCCGGCGTCACCGAGCACATCGAGATGCCGAACCGCGGTCACTCGCTGACGATCGACCATGGCTGGCGTGAGGTCGCCGAGAACGCCCTCGCCTTCGTCAAGCGCTTCACGGAGGAGTAGGTCGCGTGGCGCTGACCGAGCGGGTCCGCGCCTGGCAGGAGCGCGGGCGGAGCGAGGAGTTCCGCGGCTACGGCATCCATGTCTTTCGCCAATCCGGCGCCGGGCCGCTGCTGCTGCTGCTGCACGGCTTTCCCTCCAGCTCGTATGACTGGCGGCTGTTGTTGGAGCACGACCTGCCGCCCAACCGCCTCGCCTTCGACTTCCTCGGCTTCGGCCTCTCCGACAAGCCGCGCGGGCACGACTACAGCCTCTTCTGGCAAGCAGACCTGACCGAGGAGCTGGTGCGGCGCCACGCCGACGGACGGCCGGTCTTCATCGTCGGCCATGACATGGGCACCTCGGTCGCCAACGAGCTGATGGCCCGCGACCTCGAGGGCGAGCTCGAGATGGAGATCGCCGGGATCGTCCTCTTCAACGGCAGCATGGTGCTGGAAGCGTCCAGCCCGACGCCAGCGCAGCGGGCGTTGCGCAGCCCGCTCGGGCCGCTCGTTGCCAGGCTCTCCAGCGAGCGCTTCTTCCGCCACCAGTTCGGCTCGGTCTTCTCCGCCGCCCTCCCGCTCAGCGACGAGGAGGCCGAGGACCAGTGGTCGCTGGTCTGTCACAAGGGCGGCCGCACCCTCGGCCACCGCCTCGTCTCCTACATGGACCAGCGCGAAACGCACGCCGAGCGCTGGCACGGTGCGATCCGCGACTGGCCCGGCAGGCTCAGCCTCGTCTGGGGCCTGCGGGACCCAGTCGCGACCACCGCTGTGCTGGCAGCGCTGCGAGAGCTTCGCCCCGGGGTCGCGGTGAGCGAGCTGCCGCAGCTCGCGCACTATCCCCAGCTGGAAGACCCGCGGCGCCTGGCGCCAGCTCTCGCGACCGCGCTGCCCTCGTAGTACATCGTCTCCCTGCGCACTGAATCGGGCAGACTTACCGGTTGTGAGCACTGCGCAGAGGCCTGACCCGATTGAGTCCGTGCGGCATCAGCTGCGGCCGCTCTTCGATCAGATCGTGATCAAGGAGCTCGACTCCGATCGCGTGCGCCGCTCCGGCCTGGTCGTGCCGCCGGGCAGCCACGAGCCCCCGCCTCAGCAGGGCATCGTGCTGGCGGTCGGACCCGGCCTCGACTGGTGGAGCCACGTCGGGGTCGAGATGCCGGTCCAGCCGGGTGACCACGTCGTCTTCCCCGCTTCGGCCGGGGTCTGGGTCGAGATCGACGAGGAGCGCCTGCTGGTCTGCCGCGTCACCGAGATGCTCGGGGTGCTCGAGTCAGCCCCCACCCGCTGATCACCTGCTCCCGGTGCGCCTTATGCACCGAGGGCGTGCAAAAGGCGCACCGGAAGGTTGTTCAGGTTCAGGCCTCGGAGTAGGCCGGCGCGCGCTCCCCGGAGCCATCGGGGTGCTGCTCCTGCATGGCGGCCATCTGCTCCGGCGAGGGCATCGGCACTTCGCGCAGCACGGTGACCGCGATCGCCACGGCGGCGGCGACCAGGATGGCGCCGATCAGGTAGGCCAGGTGGTAGCCCGAGTTGAGCGCCGCGAGATGCCCGGCGCCGTCGGCGAGCTTGTTGTCGGTGCGCTGAGCGGCAAGCGTCGCCAGCACGGCGAGACCGATCGCGCCGCCCACCTGCATGCTGGTGCTGACCACGCCGGAGGCGAGGCCTGAGTCCTCCGGCGTCGCGCCCGACATCGCCAGCGTCATCAGCGAGGGGAAAGAGGTGCCCACGCCGAGCCCGACCAGTAGCAGCGGCGCCAGCAGGTCGGTGACATAGTCGCCGTGGACCGGGGTGCGGGCGAAGAGCAGCAGGCCGACGCCGACCATGATCACGCCTGGGATCAGCGTCCGGCGCGGGCCGAAGCGCATGATCAGCTTTTCCGAGAAGCCGAGCGAGAGCGTGCCCATCACGATCGTCGTCGGCAGGAAGGCGAGGCCGACCTGCAGCGCGTCGTAGCCGAGGATGCGCTGCAGATAGAGGGCGCCGAGGAAGAACATGCCGAACATGCCCGCGACGAGGAGGGCCTGGATCAGGTTGGCGCCGACCACGTTGCGCGAGTGGAAGAGGCGCAGCGGCATCAGCGGGTTCTCGATCCGCGCCTGGCGGGCGATGAAGATCACCCCGAGCGCGAACGAGACGGCGAAGAGGATCAGCGTCTGGGCCGAGCCCCAGCCGTGTTCGCTGACGCCGAGGATCGCGTAGACGCCGATCATCAGCGAGCTGGTGATCAGGGCGGCGCCGGGAATGTCGGCGCCGGCGCTGAAGCCGAGGCCGGGCTTGTCCTCGACCAGGCGCTTCGCCCCGTAGGCGGTGGCGATGCCGATCGGCAGGTTGATCACGAAGATCCAGTGCCAGCTGATCGCCTGGGTGAGGATGCCGCCCAGCAGCAGGCCGATCGAGCCGCCGGCCGAGGCGACGAAGCCGTAGACGCCGATCGCTTTCGCCTGCTCGCGCGGCTCGGGGAACATCGTCACGATCATCCCCAGGATCACCGCCGAGGCGAGCGCCCCGCCGACGCCGGCGAAGAAGCGTCCGCCGATCAGCATCGCCTGGTTCTCGGCGACGGCGCAGAGCAGCGAGGCGGCGACGAAGACCGCGAGGCCGATCAGGAACATGCGCCGCTGCCCGAGCAGGTCGCCGAGGCGGCCGGCGAGCAGGAGCAGGCCGCCGAAGGGGATCAGGTAGGCGTTGACGACCCAGGCCAGGCCGCTCTGGGAGAAGCCAAGGCTGTCCTGGATCGTCGGCAGGGCGACATTGACGATCGTCACGTCGAGGACGATCATCAGCATCCCCGCACAGAGGACGTAGAGGGCGAGCCAGCGGTTGTCTTCGTTCGTCTTCGTCATGTCGGCCACCTTAGCAAAGGGTTCAGAAAAACAACTACCTGCTTGCTTATCCGTATCAACTAGTTGTAAACTTCGTCGTATGGCGACCAAACGCTCATACGGAGAGGCGTGTCGTTTCGCCTACGCCCTCGACGTCGTCGGCGAGCGTTGGGCCCTACTGGTCGTTCGCGAACTGCTGCTCGGCCCAAAGCGCTTCACCGACCTGCGCGCCGGGCTGCCCCATGCCAGCTCCAACATCCTTTCCGAGCGCTTGCGCGACCTCGAGCACGGGGGCGTCATACAGCGTCGCAAATTGCCGCCGCCGGCGGCCTCCTCGGTCTACGAGCTGACCGAGTGGGGCCGCGAGCTGGAGCCGATCGTGACCAAGCTCGGCGCCTGGGGCGCTCGCTCGCCGATCCCCCCTGAGTCGCAGGAGATCGGTCCCGATTCGGTAGTCCTCGCCTTGCGCTCGCTCTTCGATGCCGACGCCGCGGGCGAGATGATCGCCTCCTACGAGCTGCGGATCGGCGAGCAGCGCTTCCATGTCGAAGTCTCGGCCGGCGAGCTCGACCTCGGGCGCGGTGGGGCTGAGGACCCTGTCGTGACGATTACGCTGCCCGATGCACCGAGCCTCGCCGCCATCCTCGCCCACCAGCTCCCTTTCGATCAAGCCATCGCGTCTGGGACGGTCGAGGTCGAAGGTCCGAAGCAAGCCGCCAAGCGTTTCCTTCGCCTCTTCCCGATGCCGGAGCCCTGCGAGTGCGGGGAAATGGAGACCGGCAGTTCCCTTTGGGCCGCTGTCTAGGCCTACCTCATTTCTCGTCGCCCCATTTGACGCCGTTTCTGAAGCCCAGGTGCCAGACAACGACCATGGCGACGACTAGAAGGACGAGTCCTATCGCAGCCAAGCGTGCAGCTGGCGTCGGTTTGCCGACAAACGCCAACAGGAATGCGGCGGCACTGAGAGCCAGGCCAGCGGCAACTACCAATGCTCTCAGCAGGTCAGGCTTGCGGCGGTTCATGCGCTTACTTCCTCCCTAACTGGTCTCTTGGCCTCTGCCAAGGCAGCCGAACGTCGTCTCAGTTCGCCCGCGTCTTCGAATTCGCCCATTCGTCTTTGCGTGCAGCTGACCCCGGCGTCTCGCAGCGCGTTGACCAATTGCTCGGCTGCCAGCTTCTTAGTGCCAGGAACCAACCCGACGAGTAGCTCACCGTCACCGCCCACTCAGCAACCCACGCAAACGATGCCGTTCAGGTCATTCCTGCCCAGCACCAGATACGGGTCCGCCTGCTCGTGAGCTTCGATGGCGAGGGTTCGCTGCTCTGAGAGAAGCTGACCGGGTGGATGGTTGCTGGCAACCTCCGCTTCGAGCGCTTCAGCGTGGGAATTGTTAAACCAGAAGAGAGTTCCTCTTACCGGTTTGGGGTCGGCTGAGTGGACCAGGCCCTCGTCCACCATCTGACGGAGGGTGCGCTGGATGTCTCCTGGGCGCCGACCCATTGCCTTGCTGGTCTCATAGAGCGTCCGTTTGCGATCCCGGAGCGCAAACGCAATGTCGCGTCGTAGACCTCGAAAACTGGCAGCCTCAGGCATACCGGGCAGTATGCCTGATTGGTCCCAACGTTGCTAGCAACAACATCGGACGCGTTTTAATTCGCTTTCTACCGGCGCCTTCCTCTCCAATCTCTAGCGCCGACGACCCCAGCTGTGGGCGTCGGGGGCGACGGCGCGCAACTCGGCGACGGCGCGCTCGCGTAACGGCTGGTGTGACGCGCCACGCTGGCGGGGCTTGATCGGCTGGCTTGCGGGGCGCTGTGGAACGGTGTCCTCACTGGCCTGCCCCTGCCTCGCCGAGTCCTTCGGGATGCTCAGCTCGGCCACGTCGGAGACGACGACGTTGGTCGTGCCTTCGTGGCGCTCCAGCCTGCCCACCGCGCGGACCAGGGGCGCGGCGCGCACGGCGGCGCGGCAGCGCTCGTAGACCGGCGGTGGGACGACGAGGTTGATCGTCCCGATCTCGTCCTCGAGCAGCATAAAGACGATCCCGTTGGCGGTCCCGGGGCGCTGGCGGGCGACGACGAACCCGGCCACTGTGACGGTCGCGCCGTTGTCATCCCGCTCGAGGTCGGCGCTGGAGCGGATCTCATCGTCGAGGTGGTCGCGCATCAAGCCCAACGGGTGCGCATCGAGGGTGATCCCGAACGAGTGGTAGCTGGCGATCAGCCGTTCCCAATCGCTGAGCGGCTTCAGCTCGGGCGCCTGGGGTGGCTCAAGCGGCAGGGCCATCTGCACGTCCCCCCCGTGACGCCGACCCGCACCGGCTCCCCCTGCCTCCCACAGCGCCTCGCGTCGCCCCGGCAAGGTCACCGCGGATGGACCTGAGAGCGAAGACATGGATCGCTTTGAGCTTCCACTGCCCACCAGTTCGTCGAGGGCGCCGGCCCAGGCGAGCCGTTCGAGCCCGTCGCGCCCCGCCCTCGAGCGCGAGGCGAGATCGGCGATCCCGGCGTAGTCGCCGCTGCGCTCGCGCTCGCCGAGGAGGCTCTCCATCTCCTCCTCGCGCACACCCTTGACGTAGCCGAGCCCGATCCGCACGCTGAGCTCGCCTTCGATCGGCTCGACGTGACAGCGCACCCGGCTGCGGTTGACGTCGGGGCCGACCACCTGGACGCCGCGGCGCTGCGCCTCGTGGACGAGCGCGTCGGGCGGGTAGAAGCCCATCGGCTGCTCGTTGAGCAGTGCGCAGAGGAACTCCTGTGGGCGGTGGACCCGCAGCCAGGCCGACTGGTAAGCGAGCAGGCCGAAGGCGGCCGAATGCGCACGGGGGAAGCCGAAGCCGGAGAAGCCCTGGATCTGCTCCCAGACCCGCTCCGCCACAGCCTTGGGCACTCCCTTCTCCATGGCGCCGGCGATGAAGCGCTGGTGATGGTCCTGCATCGCCTGCTCGGAGCGCTTGCGGCTCATCGCCCGGCGCAGCGAGTCGGCCTGGGCGGGGCTGAAGCCGGCGAGGGCGATCGAGACTTCGATCACCTGCTCCTGGAAGACGATCGTGCCGAGCGTGTACTCCAGCACGTCCTTCAGCGACGGGTGCTCGTAGGGAATCTCGAAGCCCGGGTCCTCGCGCCGCCGCTTCAGCCGCTCTATATATGGGTGCACGGCGCCGCCCTGGATTGGGCCGGGCCGGACCAGCGCCACCTGCACGGTGAGGTCGTCGAGGTTCGCCGGCCGGGTGCGCGGCAGCATCGACATCTGGGCCCGGCTCTCGATCTGGAAGACGCCGGTGGTCTCGGCGGCGCGGATCGACTCGAAGGTCTCGGGATCGTCGTAGGGGATGCGCGAGAGGTCGAGTGACTCCCGCCGCGTCTCCCTCACTTCGTCGACGCAGCGCTCGACCGCGGAGAGCATGCCGAGCCCGAGCAGGTCGATCTTGAGGAAGCCGGCGTCGTTGCAGGAGTCCTTGTCCCACTGGACGATCTGGCGCCCCTCCATCGCCGCCGGCACGACCGGGCAGACGTCGATCAGCGGCCGGGTCGAGATCACCATGCCGCCTGGATGCTGGGAGACGTGGCGGGGCAGGCCCATCGCCTCCGGGCAGAGCCGTAGCAGCGCCTGCCAGCGCGGCGTCGCCGCGCGCTCGGGCCCGATCGCGGCGATCACGTCCTTCTCGATCTCGCCGCTGCGCTCGTGGAAGCCGACCATCTTCGCCACCCGGTCGATCTCCTCCGCCGGCAGTCCAAGGACCTTGCCGAGGTCGCGCACGGCGGCGCGGGGACAGTAGGTGGGGAAGGCGGCGACCAGCGCCGAGCGATCGGCTCCGTAGCGCTCGTGCACCCGCGGGATCAGCTTCTCGCGGATGTCGCGGGGGAAGTCGAGGTCGATGTCAGGCATCGTCGCCCCGGCCCCCTTGCCGACCTCCTCGTTGAGGAAGCGACTGGAGTTGAGCCTGTTGGCGACCGGGTCTATGTGGGAGAGGCCGGTGAGGTAGCAGACGATCGAGCTGACGCTGGAGCCCCGGCCCCGGCCCGGCGGCAGGATCGAGCGGGCCGAGTCGCGGCCGCGCACCTCGACCGCGACCTCGTGGGCGAGCACGAGCAGGTCGCGGTGGAGGAGGAAAAAGCCGGAGAGGCCGAGGGCGCGGATCGTCGCCAGCTCCTGCCCCAGGTCCGATTCGGCTTGCTCGCGGTGGGGAGAGCCGGCGTAGCGATCCGCCAGCAACGCCCTGCAGGTCTCGGCCAGCTTGCGATCGACCCCCGGCTCCTCTTCGCGGGGATAGCGGTAGCCGAGCTCGCTGCCGAGATCGAACTCGAGCCGTTCGGCGAGCCGCAGGGTCTCGGCGACCGCGTCGGGGTGCTCGGCGAAGCGTTCCGCCATCGCCCGCGGCGAGGCGAGGGCCGAGCTGCGATTGCCCCGCCGCTGCGGCTCGGACTCCTCAAGCGTCATCCCCAACCGGACCGCGACAAGGGCGTCCTGCAGGCGCGCGCGCCGGCCCCGCGAGTGGGAGTGCACGTTGCCGGTGGCGACGCTGGGCACCCCGAGCCGCTCCGCGAGCCCAGCGAGCCAGCGGTTGCGGCTGCGGTCGCGGCGCCAGTAGGGCCGCTGCAGCTCGATTCGGAAGCGGTCCCGCCCGAAGGCCCTGAGCAGCCTCCGGGCGGTCTCCGCTCCTGCCGCCGCGTCCCCCCTCTCCCAGGCGGCGGCAAGCATTCCGGCACCGGCGCAGCCCGAGAGGCAGACCAGCCCCTCGCCGTGCGCTTCGAGCTGCTCCAGCGTCGCCCACGGTTGTCCGGCGGTGCGCTGTGAGCTGTCGCGCGTGTGGGAGTGCGCGGCCGTGAGCAGCCGGCAGAGGTTGCGGTAGCCGGTGGCGTCCTCGACGAGGAGAGTCAGATGGGCGTAGCTGCCGGGGAGTGGCGCCGTAGGGGGATCCGCCGGTCCAACGCGCACGGTCAACTCTGCCCCAGTGATCGCCCTAACCCGCGCCCCCTGGCAGGCCTGGACGAGCTCCATCGACCCCCAGACCCCGTCGTGATCGGTCAGGGCGAAGGCTTCATAGCCGAGATTTGCGGCGGCACTCGCAAGCTCCCATGGGGTCGAGGCCCCGTCGAGAAAGGAGAAGGCCGAGTGAGCGTGCAGCTCGACATATGGAGCCCCGGCCGCCATCAGGCACGCTGCCGATACCAGCGCTTGCTGACGATGCTGCGGAAGACGACCAGGTTGCGGCCGTCGGCAAGCGCCAGCTCGAAGTAGTGACGCCCCAGCGGGTGCGGCGTCCACCAGCGGTCCTCGACCACCCACTCCTCGCGCACGGCCTCGACCGCAACGCCGTCGACCGAGGTCGGCTGCCCAGTCGAATCTGCCTCGACCTTCACCGGTCGCGGCACGTACAGCCGCCGCAGGCCGGGGGTCATCGGTCTGGGCTTGGGGTCAGCATCGCCCGGCGCTCGGGGAAGCGCGAGGCGGAGTCGAGCGGCACGATCGTGAGCAGCGAGCCGGCGCCCTGAGCGGCGCGAACCTCGCGTATCGCCTCGGCGAGGCGCCGCCTGCGGTGCTCTTCGCCGCGGACCGAGAGCTCGAGCTGATCGCCGACCTGCGGACCGAGACCGAGCGCGCGCAGACGGAGGGCGGCGACCGGCCCCGGCAGCGTCTCCAGGCGCGGCATCAGCACCGCGCGCAGGGTCCGCGCCGAGGCGGTCGGCCGCCCAAGCCCTTGGTCGACGCTCCAGCTGCCGCCGCCGCTGAGCACGGCGCCGAGGCGCAGCCCCAGCAGCGTCCTGCCCTTGCGCTGGGGCGCGGCGAGCAGCCGGGCGACGAGCAGCCGCAGGGCGTGCTCGAGCTGGCCGCCGGCGGCTCCCTCGGGGAGCTCGACCTCCTCGGCCAGCTCCTCGTGGGGATGGCGTGGGCGCAAAGGTTCCTGCTCACCGCGAGCCAGGCGCAGGGCCTCCAAACCCGGCGGTCCGAAGCGGTCTGCGACCAGGTCGGCGGGGATCGCCCCAAGCGTCCCCAGTGTCTCGATCCCCAACCTCCGCATCGTCTCGACGAGGCTCCCCGCCTCGCGCGGCGGCAGCTCGAGCCTGCCGACCAACGTCGAGACGGGGAGCGCTGCCAGGAAGTCGGCTGCGGCCGGCGGTGGGACGATCGTCTCCCGCTGCGCGGCAGCGTGGGCGGCGAAGCGGGTGGGCGCAACCCCGATCCGCACCTCTATCTCCGCCGCGCGCCGCGCCGCCGCCAACACCCCGGCGCTTTCTCCCCCGTAGAGCCCACGCAGCCCGTCGAGGGAGAAGAACGCCTCCCCGGCCCGCTCCGACTCGACCGCCGCGCCGATCCTCTCAAGTCGGCGCAGCAACCGCTCGGTTTGCTCGCCGGCCTCGACCGGGTCTGCGAGCGCGGAATCAGGGATCAGGACACAGGCAACCTCCATACGAACGTATGTTCGTATAAGCGATCCGCCGAAGTCAAGGACGACGACAAGGATTTAGAAATGCGCCTCAACCGCTCACCTTGCAGCTGCGGGTGAGCGTGCTGGAAAGGGTGCGACCGTCGTCGAAGGTCATCGAGGCGCGGGCGAAGGGGAAGGTGGCAACGCCGAAGCCCGCCGGGGCGGCACAGGCGGCGCTGATGTAGCTGCGGGACCGGCCATCGAAGGAATAGCGGCGGAAAAGCTTCAGCGAGATGGCGGTGACGTAGCCGTAGGGGTTGACCGCGTTGGAGAGCTCGCCGGTGAGGATCGTGCCGAAGGTTCCGCTCGTCCTGCGAATGCGGAAGACGATGATGCGAGTTATCGGCACGGGATCGCCCCCGTAAATATGGGCGAGGATCGCTTCATGGCCGTGGTAGACGGCGTTGAAGGCAAGGATGTGTCCGCTGGCGGGGAAGGTCGACTGTTCGGGAAACGCGGTCTGAGCTATATAGGCCCCGCTGCCGACCAGCGAATCTCCGCAGGCTTTCATCGCTAGCCGGGGGGAGGAGGCGACGAGCTGGTTGCGATGGCAGGCGGGCAATCCGCGGGAATTGAGCACCCCGCCGCGATTCAATTCGATCTTGATCTTGCGCAGCGCCGGCGGCCGTTCCCCCGACAGCGTCTTCACGGTTCCCGCGACGCTGATCGCGATCGCCGCGAGTTTCGTCCGTGGCAGCGCGTTGGGGCTGATTCCGCCTCTGAAGCGCACGAAGAGATCGCCGCGCTCGACTAGCTCAGCCTGGGCGATCGAGGCCAGCAGCGCGACCACGAGCGCCAGCGCCAACATTGCGGCCAGGCTCGTGGTTTTCCTGCCGTACCGCATGCGGACCAGATTAGCGACGCACCCTGGGCGGCGTTCCTAAGTCACTGACTCGATCATGGCTCCGAGCTCGTCTGGATCGGGAAGGCGGTCTTCCGCCAGCCTTTTCGCCACCAGCGCCGTCATCGCGGCCACGCCGATCCAGGCGGCATCGAGAGCGGCGGTCGCGTTCGGTTCCCTAAGCAACGCCGCCAGACGCTCGATCGCATCGTGTTGGGCCGACACCCCGTCGGGCCCCACCGAGAGGATCTCGACGCTGAGCAAGCGCGCAGCAGGCACGTCTTCCGCCAGCATGCCGGCTACGAACCTCGCCCCTGCGCTGGCTCTGCTCTCGATGTCATTCCACTGCTCACAGCCGCCTTCCAGCGCCTCGAGCAGGCGCCCGAAAAGCTCCTCGAAGCTGACCAGCATGCACTCCCGCTTGTCTTGGAACTGGCGGTAAAAGGTGGCGGTCGACACGCCCGCGTGCTTTGCGACCTCGGCGACCGAGACCTCCACATAGCCTCGCTCTGCCGAGACCTCCGCCATCGCGGCGATCAGCCGTTCGCGTTGGTTGCGCTCGACCAGCTCGGGCGGAATGCCATGCGGGCCCGGCGGCAGGCGGCGTTGGCGATGTGTGTCGGGCTTCTCCACCTAGAGGTAAGGTTAGTTCCCAAAGGCAAGGCGATATTTCCGGCCGCGTAGGGTTTGCCCGCCGGCGTGTTGGCTCGAGCCGCCGAAACGCCCTCAGCCCCGCACCCGGCAATCGTCCAGCACGGTGCTCGAGATCCGCATGCCGCCGTCAAAGGAAAACGAGGTGCGGGCGAGCTTGAAGGAGGCCAGGTCAAGGCCCTTGGGGGCGGGGCAGCCGGCGGCGAGGAAGCTGTG
>Ga0207639_10001675_pt1 | contig 14955 bp, 11 predicted proteins | sample KBSCornC32_FD_184299 | JGI IMG/M metagenome (GOLD analysis project Ga0207639, IMG submission 184299) | Corn rhizosphere microbial communities from Kellogg Biological Station, Michigan, USA - KBS Corn C3-2 (SPAdes) (version 2) | ecosystem: Host-associated > Plants > Roots > Rhizosphere > Soil ...
AGGGCTGTTGAGGCGGGCAAAGTCACCCTCCGACAGCACAGCATATTTGGCGATCAGGCCATTATGCTCGAAGGGAAAGACATTGGGCGGGATCAGCCGGTTTGCGGCCGCAAGCCAGCGCTTTCCATAAGCGGCGCGATAGTCGGAGACGATCAGGTAGAAATCCAGCATCAAGCCGTCGAGATTCTTCTCCCGCAGGCAGGAACCGTAGAAGAGAACCGCCCGCGAGGCATCGGGATATTGCGCAGCCAGCGCGCCCGCCATCGCCGCCGCGCGCGGATCGGCGGGCGCGGCCAGTTCGGCGGTGACGAGGGAGAGGAGAGAATGAGGCATCGGTCCTGCTACGGGTACAGCATGCTCCCGCAAAAGACACTCGAACGAGCGGTCAGCAGGAGCGCGGGTCAAACGGCCAAGATCAGGCTCCTCCCTTCGCAGGAGCGCCGCAGTCTTTCAATCCCGCCGCCGGAATATCAACGACAGATTGTTCGCGGGCATTTCGAGCAATCGGCGAAGCACCAGCCCCTCGCCCTCCGCCGCGGCAATCACATCCTCCACCCGGCGCAGCCCCCATTGCGGATCACGAGCCTTGAGGGATGCATCGAAGGCAAGATTGCTCGGCGCTGTTTCGACATTTTCCCGCAGATAGGGCCCGTAGAGGTAGAGCAAGCCACCCGGCGGCAGCACGGCCCCCGCCCCCTTCATCAACCCCAGCGTCGCTTCCCAGGGGCTGATATGGACCATGTTGACGCACATGATCGCGTCGGCCCTTTCCACCGGCCAGTCGGCGCTCGCGTCGAGCCTGAGCGGCGGTCGCACATTGGGAAGGCCCGCCTCCTGCCGCCACGATTCTATGGATACCAGCGCCGCCGGGTCGGGATCGCTCGGTTGCCAGTCGAGAGCAGGCAGGGCGGCGGCGAAATGAACGACATGCTGTCCGCTCCCGCTCGCCACTTCCAGCACGAGACCGGAGGACGGCAGTTCATCGCGAAGCACCGCCAATATGGCATCGCGGTTCCGTTCCGTCGCGGGCGCATGGCGCTTGCCGGCGGCGGCAGAGCCGGAACCGGGTTCCCACGGCGCCGGCCTGTCCGTCATTCGGCCACTTCCGCCAGTGCCGGCTCGGTCCAGGCGAGGACCGGCCTGCGCGCAGCCAGCGTTTCGTCCAGGCGGCGGCGCGGCGCGAAATGGGGCGCGCCCTTCAATTGCTCATCGCCCGCCTTGGCGCGTTCGGCCACACTGCGCAGCGCCAGGATGAACTGGTCAAGCGCCGCCTTGCTTTCCGTCTCCGTAGGTTCGACCAGCATCGCGCCATGGACGACCAGCGGGAAATACATGGTCATCGGATGGAAGCCCTCGTCAATCAGCCCCTTGGCGATGTCGAGCGTGGTGAAGCCTTCGGCCAGCCCCTTGTCGCTGAACAGCGCCTCATGCATGCACGGGCCGCTGCCGCCAAAGGGGGCATCCAGCACATCGTCCAGGCTGCGCAGGATGTAATTGGCATTCAGCACGGCGTCGCCGGCGACCTGCCGCAGGCCGTCCGCACCATGGCTGAGGATATAGGTCAAGGCGCGGGTGAACATGCCCATCTGACCATGGAAGGCGACCATGCGGCCGAAGGTCCGGCCATGATGGTCTTCCACCGTCTCTTCCTCGACCAGCACGAATTTGTCGCCCTGCTTTTCCACGAAAGGCAGCGGCGCGAACGGGGCAAGCGCCTCCGACAGCACCACCGGGCCGGAGCCGGGACCGCCACCGCCATGCGGCGTCGAGAAAGTCTTGTGCAGGTTGATGTGCATCGCATCGACGCCCAGGTCGCCGGGGCGGACCCGGCCGACAATGGCGTTGAAATTGGCGCCGTCGCAATAGACGAAGGCCCCGGCGGCATGCACCGCGTCGGAGATCGTCCTCATGTCCCGCTCGAACAGGCCGCAGGTATTGGGATTGGTGATCATCACCGCGGCGACATCGGGCCCAAGGCGGCCTTTCAGCGCATCCAGATCGACGCGACCATCCGGGGTCGCCGGAATATCCTCGACCTTGTAACCGCAGAAGGCGGCGGTCGCAGGGTTGGTTCCATGGGCGCTTTCGGGCACCAGGACGACGCTCCGCGCATCGCCGCGCGCTTCCAGCGCCGCCCGGATCGCGAGCAGGCCGCACAGTTCGCCATGGGCGCCCGCCTTGGGACTCATCGCGACCGAATGCATGCCGGTCAGCGTCACCAGCCAGCCGGCCAGTTCATGAATCACTGCCAGCGCGCCCTGCACCGTCGATTGCGGCGCAAGCGGGTGGACATCGGCGAAACCGGGCATCCGCGCCACCTTCTCATTGAGGCGCGGATTATGCTTCATCGTGCAGGAGCCGAGCGGGAACAGGCCAAGGTCGATGGCATAATTCTGGCGGCTGAGACGAGTGTAGTGGCGCACCGTTTCCTGCTCCGACAGGCCGGGCAAGCCAATGCTGTCGGTGCGCGCCAGATTGCCGAGGCGGTCGGCAACATCTGGCGCCTGCGCAAAATCGACGCCAGTGGTCTCGGCCGAGCCGATTTCGAAGATCAGCGCTTCCTCCAGCATCAGCGCGCGGTTGCCGGTGACGGTGGCAGGCACGGGCGCGGCATCGGATTCGGCCAGAGCCTGCGGCGTGGTGGGGCGGCCTTCCTTGAGCATGGTCATGCCAGTTCCTCCTCCAGCGCCTTGGCAAAGGTTTCGATATCCTCCGCCGTCACGGTTTCGGTGACGGCGACGACCAGCCCCTTGCCGATCGCCGGTGCATCCGGGAACAGGCGACCGAGCGAGACGCCGCCCAGAATGCCCTTGTCGGCCAGATTGCGGACGACCTCTCGGGCATCCTTGGACAGGACCAGGGTGAATTCGTTGAAGAAACTGTCGTTCAGCAACGCTACGCCCGGCACCTGCGCCAGACGGTCGGCCGCCTGGACGGCGAGGCCATGGTTGAGGGCAGCCATCTCCCGCAGCCCCTTTTCGCCCAGCAGCGTCATGTGGATGCTGAATGCCAGCGCGCAGAGGCCGGAATTGGTGCAGATGTTCGACGTCGCCTTTTCACGGCGGATATGCTGCTCGCGGGTCGAAAGCGTCAGCACGAAGCCGCGCTTGCCCGCCGCGTCCATCGTCTGCCCGCAGAGGCGGCCCGGCATCTGGCGGACATATTGCTGCTTGCAGGCGAAAAGGCCGAGATAGGGGCCGCCGAATTGCAGGCCGACGCCGATGGACTGCCCCTCACCGACGACGATGTCCGCACCCATATGGCCCGGCGCCCTGATCGCGCCCAGCGCAACGGGTTCCGTCACCACCGCGACCAGCAGCGCGCCCGCCGCGTGGGCAGCGTCCGCGAGCGGCGTCAGGTCGGCGATGCGGCCCAATATGTCGGGATATTGAACGACGACGCAGCTCGTATCCTTGTCGATGGCCGCGATCAGCGCATCGATGTCGGTGGCGGCATCCAGTGCCGGCGCCTCATGCACCAGCGCGTCGCCGGTGAATTTCGCCATGGTGTTGGCGACCGAAACATAGTGCGGATGCAGGCCGGAAGACAGGACCGCCTTCCCCCGCCTGGTGATGCGGCGGGCCATGCCGATCGCTTCCCAGCAGGCGGTGGATCCGTCATACATGGAGGCATTGGCGACGTCGCAACCCAGCAGACGGGCCACCTGCGTCTGGAACTCGAACAGCACCTGGAGCGTGCCTTGCGCGATTTCCGGCTGATAGGGGGTATAGGCGGTCAGGAACTCGCCACGCTGGATCAGATGATCGACGCTGGCGGGAACATGATGGCGATATGCGCCCGCGCCCAGGAAGAAGGGCGCCTCCCCTGCCGACAGATTCTTCCGTGCCAGAGCAGCCATGTGACGCTCGACCGCCAGTTCGCTGGCATGGTCCGGCAGGCCCGCAATCTTGCCCGGAAGGCGGGCTTCGGCGGGAACGTCCACGAACAGGTCGTCGACCGACGACGCACCGATGACGGAGAGCATCTCCTGCCGGTCGGCGTCAGTAAGGGGTAGGTAGCGCATTCAACAAATCTCCCCCCTCCCGAAAGCGGGAGGAGCTTTCATGGGATCAAAGGCTCGCCACGAACTTCTTGTAGGCCGTTTCGTTCATCAGGCCTTCCAGTTCGCCGGCATCGGCAACGCGCAGCTTGAAGAACCAGCCGTCCTCTTCGGCATCGCTGTTCACCAGCGCAGGCTCATCCTCCAGCGCGCCGTTGGTTTCGATGACCTCGCCCGAAATCGGGGCATAGACGTCCGAAGCCGCCTTGACCGATTCGACCACGGCAGCGTCGTCGCCCTTTTCGAAGGACGTACCCTCGGCGGGCAGTTCGACGAACACGATGTCGCCCAATTGCTCCTGCGCATAATCAGTGATACCGACCGTGGCGATTTCGCCCTCGACATCGATCCATTCATGTTCGTCGGTGAAATAACGGCTCATAATTTACTTCCCTCCGAGTGATTTGCTTGAAAATCACGACCAATCAGAAACCAGAAAGGACTCAGGCCTTTCGACGATAACGGTGCGGAACGAACGGCATCGGCGCGACCTCAGCCGCGATCCGCTTGCCGCGCACCTCGATTTCGAGCGCGGTGCCGATCGCGCTGTGCGGCAGGCTGACCCAGCCCATGGCGATCGGCGCGCCCACCGTGGGCGCGAAACCGCCGGATGTGACCTCACCCACCCGTGCACTGCCAGCATGGATCGTTGCGCCCTCCCGCGCGGGCAAGCGGCCCTCGATCCTGAGGCCCACGCGCTTCGAACCCGGGCCGTCGGCCAATTCCTTCATCACCCGCGCATGGCCGATGAAGCCGCCTTCCTCCCGCCTGCGTTTCTGGATGGCGAAGCCCAGATCGGCGCCGATGGCGCTGACGGCGTGCGTCAGGTCATGACCGTAAAGCGGCAGCCCCGCCTCCAGGCGCAGCGAATCGCGCGCGCCAAGACCGACAGGCTTCACCTGCGGCAAGGCGCAGAGCGCGTCGGCGAGAAGCGTCGCCTCGGCGGCGGGGACGCTGATTTCGAAACCATCCTCGCCAGTATAGCCCGACCGGCTGATCCACAGCGGAACGCCGCGCCAGGTGAAAAGGCCGGACTGCATGAAGATCAGATCGGCGGTTTCCGGGATCAGCGTGGCCAGCGCCTCCCCTGCCTCCGGCCCCTGCAAGGCGAGCAGGGCCTGCTCGTCCATATGATTCATCACGACTTCATCGGGCAGATGCTCGATCATCCAGCCCATGTCGTCATATTTGGTCGCGCCGTTGACGACCATGTAGATGTCCGCGCCATCGAAGGCGCCACCCCCCAGGCGGGAAACCATCAGGTCGTCCAATATGCCGCCCTCTTCGTCGAGCAGCATCGAATAGCGCTGGCGAAAGGGCTTCAACCCCCTGATGTCGCTCGGCAGCAGGAGTTCCAGCGCGTCGTCCACGCCCTCGCCGGAAAAGCTGAGCTGGCCCATATGGCTGACGTCGAACAGCCCGGCATGTTCGCGGGTCCAGCCATGCTCGGCCATGATGCCTTCATATTGGATCGGCATGTGGTAGCCCGCAAAACCGACCATGCGCGCACCCCTGGCCCGGTGCCAGCCATCCAGCGGCAGGGCCTGCAACGGCAATTCTTCTTCGATATGGGCGATGTCGTCATTGCCGGACATGGGAGGCGGGCCTTTCCGTGCGAGGGTCGTTGGCGACAGACGCGCCGTCCCGGAGTCGGACTGATCGCGTTTGCCACCCCCTCTGTCACGGAACCTGAGAGCTTTGACCACCGGCCGAGCGACCGGATGGCTTACCCCTTCGGTGGGACGGGATGATCCGTCCGCTTTCCAGAGTGCCTGCCCATGATGCGGTCCTTTGGCCTGAGAGATTCCGGGGCGGTTGCTCCTTCGGCGACGGGGTGGCCTGAAAGGCTTCCCATGCTCTCCCGCATCAAGTCCGATGACCGAATCCACGGCACCGGCGACAGTCCCGCATTGCGTGAAACGCGCCGCGCCGTCAATCGCTCAATCCGCGCCTTCCTCTTTTGCCAGCCGTTCGGCCAAAATGCGGGCGGCCTGTCGTCGTTCGATCAGCCGCTGATTGGCCGCCGCATCGCTCAGCACGAGAGCGCCAAGTCCCTCCTCCCCTTCGAACAGGCGCAGGAAGCGTTCGACGCCGGCGAAATTGGAGTCCGCGACCAGATGCCGCACCAGGTCGATCCGTCCCGACCAGAGCCGGTCGTCTTGCGCGCGCACCAGTTCGGCAAGATCCTCAAGCTGCGCGGCGAGCGCGGCGATCTGCGGATGAAGGGCCATGGCCCAGCCTTAAAGCATCGTGCGCGAAAGTGGGAACCGATTTTGCGCAAAACGATGCGACATCAAAAGCATAAAGCGATTCCCGGGCGATAGGAACCATCATGAGCAGCAGATCGCGGAAAACAGCGAATCGGGAGCGCATGGAGGACAAGGGAAATGCTCAGGCCAGCGCCAGTTCACCGAAAATCTCGGCATGCCGCTTTTCGGCATAGCGATCGGTCATGCCGGCGATGAAGTCCGCTATATGCCGGCTGCGCTGAGGTTCCAGCGTCGCGCAATCATCGCGCCACTCCGGCGGCATCAGCTTCGGATCCGCCTGATAGGCGCGGAACAGATCGGTCACGATCACCCGCGCCCGGTCCGCCGCCGCCAGTTGCGAAGGATGGTGATAAAGCGTCGCATACATGAAACGCTTGAGATCGCGCTCCTGCGCGGCGAGTTCGGGCGAGAAGCCGACCAGCGTGGCACCGGCCCTGCGAACGTCGTCGACCGTCTCCACGCCCGCGGCGGCGATATTGGCGCGAGTGGCCGCGATCAGGTCATTCGCCATCACGCCGATCTGTTCCCGCACCAGTTCGCGCAGCAGGCGATCCTGCGGCACATCGGGATAGCGCGCGCGGACCCGGTCCCAGCACCCTTTCACCAGCGGCACGCTCAAAAGCTGGTCCAGCGTCAGCAAGCCCGCGCGCAGCCCGTCGTCGATATCGTGATTGTCATAGGCGATGTCGTCCGCAATCGCCGCAAGCTGCGCCTCCAGCGAGGCATGGCTGGCCAGGTCGAGCGGGAACAGCGCATCCACAGCCTGCATGGCCCAGCCGGGCCGCGTGACCGGACCATTATGCTTTGCCAGCCCCTCCAGCATCTCCCAGCTCAGATTCAGGCCGCGAAACAGCGGATAGGGGCTTTCCAGCAGCATCAGCGTGCGCAGCGTATGCGCATTATGGTCAAAGCCGCCATGCGCATCGAGCGCTGCCTCCAGCGCGTCCTCCCCGGCATGGCCGAAGGGCGGATGACCGATGTCATGCGCCAGACAGAGCGCTTCGGTCAGATCCTCGTTGAGGCCCAGCGTCCGCGCCGTCGTGCGGCCGATCTGCGCCACCTCCAGGCTATGGGTCAGGCGGACGCGGAAATGGTCGCCGTCAGGCGACACGAACACCTGCGTCTTGTGGCGCAGGCGACGGAAGGCAATGCTGTGGATGATGCGGTCGCGGTCCCGCTGGAACATGTCGCGCGGCCCCCGCACCTCCCCGCCTGGTTCGGGATGAAGGCGACCGCGGCTCTGGCCGGGATCTGAGGCATAGGATGCAAGCAGCGTCATGCCGCGCCCTTTAAAGTCGTTTTCGGCCCTTGCCGAGTCGTTCGATGTCCCGCCGGATGGGAAATCACTATTTGGCCGGGAGGCGCTCGACCTCTTCCCCGGCGTCACTCTTCCAGGCGAAGGCGTCCGCCCCCGCCGCCTTCAACTTTTCCTCCAGCGTCTTGGCCCGCGTAAAGCTGCTGAACGGCCCGACAAGCAGGCGATTGGTGCGGCCCCAGCTCGCGACCCAGGCGTCCTGTGGTTCGAGCGAGTCGTATTTCTTGCGCAGCCCCTTCATGGTAAAGGCCAGCGCGCCCTTGTTCGCACCCGTGCCGACCTGAAGCCAATTGCGCGCGGGATTGGCGGCAAGGCGCGCCTTTTCCTCGGCCGCCTTCTTCTTTTCCTCGGCCAGTTGCTTGGCCTTGGCGTCCGCTTCAGCCTTCGCCTTGGCGGCAGCGGCCTTCTTCGCCTTTTCCGCGGCGGTGGCGGCAGCAGCGTCCCGCTCGGCACGGCGGGCGGCCTGGATCTGGGCCACCTCCGACAGGTCGACCGCGACGACGCTCGATCGGCGTTCGGATTCCGGCACATCGATGGCGTGAATGATGTCGGCCAGCGAACGGGTGACGGCCGGGTCGATCTGCTGCTGCTGCGTTGCCGGCGGCGACGCGGGCAATGACGCGGGCGGCGGAACGGCCGGTTGGGCCGGGGACGCAGCCTGGACCTGTGGCGGGGCCGTCGTTCGGGGCACCGACGCCTGGGCGAGCGTGATCGCGTTGAGCTGGCTCGGCGCCGGATTGGCGGGCGCAGTGTTTTGCGCGGGGACGGATTCGAAGCCGGGCGCCGGCGGACCCTGCACATGGGCGGCGGGCGCGGCCGCCTGCATAGTGCGCTGGGGCGACGGCGCCTGTATTTGCGAAGCGGCCGAGCCCGGAGCGGGCTGGCTCTGCACCGGCGCGCTGCGGGAAGGCGCTTCCACCTGAGCAAGCCGCGTGGCAGTCTCCGTGCGACGAGAACGGCGGTCCTGCTTCGTGGACCGGGAAGGCGGCATCTGCGTGGCGGGTTGGCTGGCCGGCGGCGCCGCAGGCGTCACCGACGCGAATGCGGGCGCGGTCGGGGTGATGGGTGCGATCGTGGAACCCACATTGGCGGGGAAATGTCCGAAATGCACCGCCGCCGCCTTCTGGGCCGCGGTCAGATAGGGCATTTTCTGCATATAGGGCAGGATGGCCGAGGCAAGCTGCGACGGCATGGTCTGCTCCGCGATCTTTTTCGCGTCCGCCTGTCGGTTGTTCATCGCCAGGATGAACGCCCGGTAGCGCCAGGCCGCCCGGTCACTCTTGTAGAGCAGCGGTTTCAGCACCCGTTCCGCCGCGTCCACCTGACCGGAAATGCCGAGCGACGCAGCATAGCGATGGGCGAGTTCGACATCGTCCGGCGTCCGCTGGAGCGCCGCCTGATAGTCGCGCTGCGCCCCCGCCTGATCGCCGGTCATGTCCTTTGCAAGGCCCCGATCGGACAGCAAGGTTGCTTCGGGAAAGCCCAGCCGCGTTGCCTGGTCGAACAGACGCAGCGCTTCGCCCGGATTCTGGTTTTTCAGCATGACGCGGCCCAGGCCCGCCTTCACCTTGCCGTTGTTCGGCGCAAGCATGTCCGCCCGCGCGAAGAAACCCGCCGCCGCCCGCGCATCGTCCATGTCCAGCGCCGCTTCTCCCGCGCCGATGAGCGCCGTCACATCGCGAGGATTGGATGCCAGACGCGCCAGATTATTGTTGAGGTCTTCAGCGCTCGAGGGACGAATCGCCTGCACCTGGGCAGGCTGCGCCAGAACCGGTTGTGCCAGTGCGGTGCCCGCTAGAAGCAGTCCGCGAACAATCCATATGTCATAACGTCTCACAGACAGCCCTTTAGCGGATGGAGGCGGTGCAAGGGAATATGTCGAAAGAAAAAGCGCGCCCGGTTGCCCATGGCAACCGATGGCGCGCTTGTCCTGATCCGTGCGGGGCGAACCCTGCTGCCTGTTTACTGATTGCTCTGGCGATTGAGGAAACGCGGAATGTCCGGCGTTGGCGTTCCGTCATCGCTCGCGCCGGCGCCCTTGTCGGCGCCACGGGTCAGCCCCGCCATACGCTCGAACAACGTGCCTCCGGTGGCGACGCGCGGTGCGGCCTGCGACGCCGGAGCGGGCTGAGCCGGCACTGTTTCGGCCGCATCCTCACCCAGCAGCAATTCGTCCTGCGAAGGATCTTCGTCGGAGAACACCGCTGCGGGGCGCGGCGGGCTGAAGGGCGCGGGCTTTGCCGCGGCAGCAGGCGGCGTCAGCGGCGCGGGCGCAGGCGCGGCGGGCACGTCCAGTTCCAGCGTTTCAGGCTCTGCTTCCGGCGCGGGAGCAGGCGCGGCGACCGGAGCCGGAGCGGCCTGCGGCGCGGGCTTGGGCGCGGCGGCGGTCGGCACGGCAACGGCCGGACGGCTCGCGAAGCTGAACGGCTGGGTCAGCGGCGCGGCACTGGCGCTGGCATCGCTGTCGATGCCGGTGGCGACCACGGACACCCGGATCTTGCCGTTCAGATTGTCGTTGAAGGCCGAACCCCAGATGATGTTCGCATCGGGATCGACCAGTTCGCGAATATGGTTGGCGGCCTCGTCCACTTCCATCAGGCGCATGTCGTCGCCGCCGACGATGGAGACGATGACGCCCTTCGCACCGCGCATCGACACGCCGTCGAGCAGCGGATTGGCGATCGCCTTCTCCGCCGCCTGGAGCGCGCGGCCGTCGCCTTCGGCTTCGCCGGTGCCCATCATCGCCTTGCCCATCTCGCCCATCACGGAACGGACGTCCGCGAAGTCGAGGTTGATGAGGCCTGGCATGACCATCAGGTCGGTGATGCCGCGCACGCCCTGCTGCAACACCTCGTCCGCCATCTGGAAGGCTTCCTTGAAGGTGGTGTTCGGGTTGGCGATCAGGAACAGGTTCTGGTTCGGGATGACGATGAGGGTATCGACATGCTTCTGCAGTTCCTCGATCCCTGCCTCCGCCGACTTCATGCGGCGATTGCCCTCGAAGGTGAAGGGTTTCGTCACGACGCCGACGGTCAGGATGCCTCGGTCACGGGCGGACTTGGCAATGACCGGAGCGGCGCCGGTGCCGGTGCCACCACCCATGCCCGCGGCAATGAAGCACATATGCGCGCCGTCGAGCGCCTGCTCGACCGAGGCGATGGTCTCTTCCGCGGCCGCCTTGCCGATTTCCGGGCGAGAGCCGGCGCCCAGCCCTTCGGTGATCTGCGGGCCAAGCTGGATGCGCCGTTCCGCGGGCGAAGCGTTGAGCGCCTGCGCGTCCGTATTGGCGACAATGAAATCCACGCCCTCGACGGAGGCGGCGATCATGTTCGCAATGGCGTTGCCGCCCGCGCCGCCGACGCCGATCACCGCGATGCGTGGCTTCAACTCGTCCACATGCGGCGGGCTGATTTCAATGCTCATAAATTCTAGCTCCCTCCAGCTTCGGTGACGTGAGCGAAACTGTCATCGAAGGTTAATGCAAGATGATGGCGTATTTCACCAGTAAATTTCGTCTGACCGTGTTTATTTCAATAGTTCGTCTTCATCGCCTTCACCATCCTCTGCCACCATGCTGGCGCACCGATACGGTGAACGGTCTGGGGAGCGGGCGCTATCGTTCTAAGATCAACCGGGTTTGAAGCGCCATAAAGCGCAAGACCGGCCAATGTCGCAAAGGCCGGACCGCTATGTGCCTCCGGCATGGCGGCGAGGCCGCGCGGCCGCCCGATCCGCACTGCGCGACCCAGCGCACCCTGCGCATAGTCGGCAATGCCCTTCATTTCGGCGCCGCCGCCGGTCAGCACGACCTGCCGCCCCGTGGGGGTGTTGAAGCCCATGCCGGCGAGCGCCGCATTCACCTCCACCATGATCTGGTTCAACCGCTCGCAGATCACCGCCACCAGAGCGGCGCGGGTAATCTTGCCGCCATCGGCGTTGGGGCCCGCACTTTGCCCCGGAATGGCGACATCGCCATGCGGCGCCGCGATCTCTATCATGTCCCGGAAATCGCGGCGGTTCTGCATCGCGGATCCGTAGAAGCATTTGATCCGCTCCGCCTGGCTGCGGCGAATGCCGAAGGCCGACGCTATGTCGTCGGTGATGTCGGACGCACCGATGGGAATGCTGTGCAGCCCGACCAGCATGCCACCCGCATAAAGCGAGACATTGGTGACGCCCGCGCCCAGTTCCACCAGCGCGACGCCCAGGTCGCGCTCTTCCTCGGACAGGCAGGCAAGGCCCGTGGCGATGGGAGAAGCGACGATGGAATTGACATTGAGATAGGCGCCGCGCACGCAAAGGTCGAGATTGGCGAGCGGCGCCCCGTCGGCCAGCACGACATGGATATCGACGCCCAGCAGGTCCGCATGCATGCCCAGCGGCTTCTTCACCGGCACACGGCCATTGATGGTGAAACAGGTCGGCTGCGCATGCAGAACCACACGGCCGTCCGGATCAATCCCCTGCTGGCCTGTGGTCAGAAGGTCATCGATGTCCGCCTGTTCGACGCGATAACCGCCCATGTCGCGCTCGACGGTGACGACATCGCTGACCAGCGAACCGCCCGAAAAGCTGACCCACACATCCTCGATATTCGTGCCCGCGACGCGTTCCGCCTGTTCGACGGTTTCCCGTACGGCGAGTTCGGTCCGCTCCATATCCGCGATGAAGCCGCGCCGAACGCCCCGGCTTTCACGCTGCCCGGTGCCCAGGATCGCCAGTTCGCCATTTTCGGTGCGCCCCGCGATCAGCGCGGACACTTTCCACGATCCGATGTCGATCGCGGTGACGAACTTCTCGACCTTGGGTTGGGCCATGGGGGTTCAGCCTTCCTCGCCCTTGGCAGGCGCTTCGGCGCTCGCGGCGGGCTTGTCGTCGGACTGGCCGCTTCCCTGCCCCTGCGGCAGGCGCAGCACGAAACGATCGGGATCGCGCATGTCGAACTTGACGATACCCCGGCCCAGCAGGCGGTTCACCCCGTCCATCCGCGCGAAATTGACCAACGCCGTGGCCGACGGCTTGTCGCCTTCGGGCAGGGACAGCGTCTCGCCAGATTGAAAGCGCAAGTCCCAGCGCCGGTTCCCGACCCAGGTGGCGCCCGCCAGCATGGGTTTGAGCGCAGGCGCATTTTCCATCAGCCTGTTGAGACCCGCGGTCTGCAGATTGGCGTTGGGGCCAACGACCAGCGGCAGGTCCGGCATCGCCCCTGCCGATACCGATTGCAGCACCACGCCGGCCACGTCGATCAGGTGAAGCTGCCCATCATGCTGCCACACCGCAACCGGATCGCGCTCGACGATGTCGACCACCAGCGTATCGGGCAGGCGACGGGAAATGCGCGCATCCTTGACCCAGCCGAGCTTCAGCATGTCGGCCCGCACCCTGGGCAGGTCGAGCGAGAGCATCGACCGGCTCACCTGGCCAAGGGCGATATTGTAGATGGGCAGTTCGTCCATCCGCTCGACGCCGCGCACTTCGACTTTCTCGACCTCGAAGCCTGCCTTGGCCGCCAGTTCGGACGCCTTCTGCCCGGCCATGGCGGGAAGGCCCGACCAGATGGCGATACCCAACAGCGCCGCCAGCACGATGCCGACGATCGCCCAGCTCGCCATGCGCTGGAGCGTCTCCTCACTGACCGGCAGCAGGTCGATCAGACCGTCGATCCAGCTCCGCTGCTTGACCGAACGTCCTCGCCCACCGCTGCGGCCGCGCGTGCCGGTCGTGCGCGCCAGCCGCGCCGTTCCGCCACGCCGGATGCGTGCTTCAGCCATGCTTCGTCCCCCCTGCGCTCTTCAGCGCGTCCTCGACTATACGCTCCACCAGCTCGGCATAGTCAATGCCCAGCTTCGCCGCCTGTTCAGGCACCAGGCTGAGCGGCGTCATGCCCGGCTGCGTGTTCACTTCCAGCAGGAACAGCCCGTCGATTCCCTGTTCATCGTCCCAGCGGAAATCAGCCCGCGACGCCCCCTTGCAACCCAGCAACTGGTGCGCGCGCAGGGCAATGGCCTTGCAGGCTTCGCTGATCTCCTGGGGAATATCGGCGGGGCACACATGCTCGGTCATCCCGTCCGTATATTTGGCGTCGAAATCGTAGAAACCGCTTTTCGGACGCAATTCCGTGACCAGCAGCGCTTCGTCGCCCAGCACGGCGGTCGTCAGTTCCCGCCCGCGAATATAGGGTTCGGCCAGCAACTCTTCGAAATGCAGCCACGGACCCTCGACATCCCGGCCGATCGGCGAACCATGATTGCCGTCCCTGGTCACGATGGCGACGCCGACCGAACTGCCCTCATTGACCGGCTTCACCACATAGGGGCGCGGCAGGGGATCGCCCTCGAACAGGCTTTCGCTGCGGACGATATGCCCGCCGGGCATGGGGATGCCATGGGGCACCAGCGCCTGCTTGGTAAGCTGCTTGTCGATGGCGATGACGGAGGTGGCGAGGCCCGAATGGGTGTAGGTGATGCCCATCAGGTCCATCATCCCCTGCACGGTGCCGTCCTCGCCGGGAACGCCGTGAAGGGCGTTGAACACCACGTCCGGCCTCACCTCCGCAAGGCGCAGCGCGATGTCACGATCCATGTCGATCCGCGTGACCCTGTGGCCGCACGACTCCAGCGCCTTGGCGACGCCCTCGCCCGACGAAAGCGAAACCGGCCGTTCGGCGGACCACCCCCCCATCAGGACGGCAACATGCCAGGGGCCACGGGTCATCTGTCTTTTCCTTCAACCAGCTGAACGCCCACCCTTTGAATTTCCCATTCAAGGTCGATGCCGCTCTCTTCCTTCACCCGGCGGCGGACCTCCTCGCCCAGCGCCTCGATATCCGCGCTCGTCGCGTCGCCCAGGTTGAGGAGGAAATTGGTGTGCTTTTCCGAAACCTGCGCGCCGCCCCGTCGCAGCCCCCTGCACCCGGCCTGGTCCACAAGCTGCCAGGCCTTGTGCCCATCGGGATTCTTGAAGGTGGAGCCGCCCGTCTTGTTGCGAAGCGGCTGGCTTTCCTCACGGGCGGCGGCGATGCGGTCCATTTCCGCCTGGATGGCCGCCGGCTCGCCGGGGACGCCCCGGAAAATGGCGCTTACCACGACCGCGCCGTCGGGAAGGGCGCTGTGGCGATAGGTGTAGCCCAGCGCGTCGATCGGCAGCGTCACCCGTTCACCCGACCGCAGAACAACATCGCATTCCACAAGGATATCGCACGTTTCACGGCCATAGGCGCCCCCGTTCATCCGCACGAAGCCGCCGACCGTGCCGGGAATGGAGCGCAGGAATTCAAGCCCCGCTATGCCCGCGTCCCGCGCCGTCGAGGA
>Ga0207639_10001676_pt1 | contig 14952 bp, 11 predicted proteins | sample KBSCornC32_FD_184299 | JGI IMG/M metagenome (GOLD analysis project Ga0207639, IMG submission 184299) | Corn rhizosphere microbial communities from Kellogg Biological Station, Michigan, USA - KBS Corn C3-2 (SPAdes) (version 2) | ecosystem: Host-associated > Plants > Roots > Rhizosphere > Soil ...
TCCGGTCCTTACCGGTCATCTCGCGGAATTGCGCCTGGATGCGGGCCGCTCGCGTGAAGCCGCGATGTTGCTCGCAGACATCGAGGATAGCGCCGGACCGGCGCAACTGTTGCTGCTCGCCAAAGCGCGGCTGTTCAGCGGCGATCCGATCGGGGGCCTCGCGACACTTGAGCGCGGCGTGGAACGGTATCCGGACAATCCGGATATCCTTGAAGGTCTAGCATCCGCGCGCCTAGCGATGGGCGATGCGAAGCTTGCGCTGTCGCTGCTCGATCGGGTGCCCGAACCACCCGACGTGAAATGGTACATCGCGCGCGCGCAAGCGTTCGAAGTGCTTGGCGATATCCCCGGCCACGAAGCCGCGGTGCGTCAGGGGATACTCGCCTTTCCAGACGATCTGCATCTTCTGGCCCAGCTCTCCAAATCGCTTGCCTCACAGGGCCGACCGGAAGAAGCCGCTGCTGTCAGCGCCTCCATCGAAGACAATGTCATTGCCAAGCCGGACAACATCGCCGGCTTCGTGACCTCGCACTTCATCTTCGGCGATGCGCAGGGCGCGGCCGAACTCGTCTCGCGGATCGTGTCGAAACTGGATTCGGTAGAGATAAACCGGACGTCCGTGAAAGCCTTGATCGATCTCATCGCGGGCGCACGGCTGCTCCTGCCGGAGATCGGCGTTCCGATCCTCAAGCGCATCCTTGCACGGATCGACAGCAAGTCGGCAGCGCTCAATGTTGAACAGCAGATCGTTCTGGCCACGGCCTGCGGCGCAGTCGGTGACATCGCCGGCCTGCGCGAATACCTCGCGGCGATGATCCCGCAGATGGATCGTCCCAAGGACATCATCGAAGCCGCGTCGCTCGCCGCCTGGGCGGACGATCCAATCGCGCTCGCCGATTTGGAAGATCTGCTGCACAAAACCGTCGGCGGCATGCAACGCAACCCGGGTGCCGTTCCTATCGAGAACACGCAACTCTTTTGGGATCGCGAACTCGGCGCCGCGGGATTTGATGCGGCGGGCAGCGAGGTCGCAATCCTGTTTCCCGGTCTCTACAGCGTGCCGAGCGTCGCACAGCAGAAGCTCGTTCTCGGTCTGCTCGCGCGCGGCATCGATGTCATCAGGCTGATCGATGTCCGACGCGACGTGTTTCTGTCCGGCATTGGACCGCTTGCGGGCGGGCGGCAAGAGTCTGCGACAGCGCTGAAGCGGCTTGTTGCCGAACGTGGCTATCGCCGCACCATCATCGTCGGGACCTCAGGCGGCGGTATGCCGGCTGCGATCTACGGCGATGCCATCCAGGCCGATCGCATTGTCGTGTTCTCGACCGGGACTGTCTTTCCGCCCGATGACGATCCGCTCGAGCGGCGCGCACGTGCTTTCCTCGACAAGGTTCGCAAGCCCGGTCTCGACATCGGCACCGACAATCTGGAGATATGGCAACGGCCTGGACCGCATCCGGAGTTGCACATCCATTATCCGATGGGAAACCGTCAGGATGCGCGTCATGCCTTGCGCATGTGCGAGGCGGCCAACGTCTTCCTCTATCCGGTCGAAACGGCGCAGCACAATTTCTATTCGACGCTGAGCGCTGAGGCGTTGGCCGACGCCGTTCTCGGTACAAGTTGAACGCGGTTCGTTCCGCTAATTTGCCCCAAAGCGGAAAACGACGCCTCCGTTTTGTGCGCCGCCGGCCGATGTTGTGCCGTAGAAGACGCCATTCTCATTTAGAACAGCGGCGCTAAACGGCGCGCCGCCGTCGGCGCAACTCGCTTTGGTGCAGAAATCGTAGAGCACTTTCAGATTCCAAGGATCGCCAGCGCTGGCGGGCGGCGTCAGCTGGTAGAAGGTGCCGGCATCATTCTGACCGCCGCGCTGTGATGTCCCGTAAAGTGTCACGCCGTTCTTGGTTTCCTTGATCGTCAGATCGCCCGAGGGGACCACAGGCAGGAATGGGTTGCAGAACTCCTGCACAATTCTGTAGGTGGATGTGACCGTATCGAAGGAATACACACCGCCTTCGGCGCAACTGTTGTTCCTCAGTGTCCCGTAGAGAACGCCCTCCTTATCGGAGACAACACCTGCGTCGGGGAAGTAGCCGGGGCGATCGCCAAACTGATGCAAGACCTGAAAGTTTCCGCCGTCGGTGTTCAGCGAATAGAGGGTGCCGCCGTTGCCGGTGTTTTTCGATGCCGTTCCATAAAGCGTACTGCTCTTCGTCAGTAGCAGGCGCGGCGCAAGCGGGTTGTTCCCATCACCGCATCCGCCCTCATCGCAGAAATTGTGCAGCACGGTCTCCGTCCACGCGCCGTGCTTGCCGGGCGTAAGCCGGAAGACAGTCCCGCTGTTCGGCGTTACAGCGCCCACGCCGCCGGTCGCGGTCGTTCCGTACAGTGCGCCATCCGGACCAACAGTAACCGGACCTTCCGGTGTCGCGCCGTCGGCGCAATTCGTCTGGGCACAGAAATTGTAGAGGACGGTTTCTTTCCAGCCGCCATCGCTTTTCGGTTTGAGCTGGAACACGACGCCCTGATTGTTCGCGCCGCCGATCACCGTTGTGCCGTAGAGATTGCCTTTCTTGTCCATTGTGAGTGCGGCTGCGGGCAATGCGCCGTCGCTGCCGCCGAACGCAAAAAGCACGGTCTCAACGCCGGCGGGGGTGATCTCGAACACCGTCCCGTCCTGGCCCTGGCCGCCGCCGAAGGTCGTGCCGTACATGTTGCCGGATGCATCGGCAATCAATCCCGCGATCGGCTGAACACCGTCGCCGCCCTGTGTCGGGAAATTGTAGAGGACCGTTTCCTTCTGCTTCGCAAGCGCTGTCGCTGGAAGAAGAAGGGTCGCGACGAAAAAGAATTTCGTAAAATTCGAAATATGGGGCGTCATGCGAACCTCTCGAAAAATGTTCACAGCCCGCCCCCGAGCTGGAGCGGACTGTGAACGATTTTTGAGATGCGCGCTAGACGTGTGTCAGACGTCGAACTCGATGCCCTGTGCGAGCGGGAGTGCGTCGGAGTAGTTGATGGTCGCGGTCTGGCGGCGCATGTAGGCGCGCCACGAATCCGAACCGCTCTCGCGTCCGCCGCCGGTTTCCTTTTCGCCGCCGAACGCGCCGCCGATCTCCGCACCGCTCGGACCGATGTTCACGTTGGCGATGCCGCAATCCGAACCCGCCGCCGCGATGAAGCGCTCGGCTTCCTGCATGTTGGTCGTGAAGATGCAGGACGACAGGCCTTGCGGCACTTCATTGTGCTTCGCCATCGCCGCGTCGAAGTCGGTGTACTTCATCACATAGAGGATTGGCGCGAAGGTCTCGTGGCAGACGGTTGCGGTCTGCGACGGCATTTCGACGATTGCAGGGTGGACGTAATAGCCGTCCGCATATTTGTCGCTGAGCGCACGGCCACCACCGGTGACGGTGCCGCCTTCCGACTTCGCCGACGCTATCGCGCGCTCCATGCCGTCGAACGATGCCTTGTCGATCAGCGGACCGACGAGGGTGCCTTTCTCCAGCGGGCTGCCGATGGGAAGACCGGCATAGGCCTTCTTCAATGCAGGCACGAGTTTGTCGTAGATGCTCTCATGCACGAACAGGCGGCGCAGCGTGGTGCAGCGCTGGCCTGCGGTGCCGACCGCGGCGAACAGGATCGCGCGCGTCGCGAGGTCGAGCTTCGCGCTCGGCGTCACGATCATCGCGTTGTTGCCGCCGAGTTCGAGAATGGATTTGCCGAAGCGCGCGGCGACGACCGGCGCCAGCTCACGGCCCATGCGCGTCGAGCCCGTGGCGCTGACCACCGGAATACGCGCGTCTTTCGCCAGCATCTCGCCGACGTCACGCAGACCGAGCACGACTTGGCTCAAGTTCGCGGGGGCCGTGCCGAACTTCGCGAGCGCGCGCTCGAACAGCGCCTGCGTTGCGAGCGCCGTGAGCGGCGTCTTCTCGCTCGGCTTCCAGATCACGCTGTCGCCACAGACGAGCGCAAGACATGCATTCCACGCCCATACCGCAACGGGGAAGTTGAACGCGGAGATCACCGCGACCGGACCTGCCGGGTGCCACGTCTCCATCATGCGATGGCCGGGGCGTTCGCTGGCGATGGTCAGGCCGTAGAGCTGACGCGAAAGACCGACCGCGAAATCGCAGATGTCGATCATCTCCTGCACTTCGCCGAGGCCTTCCTGCAGGATCTTCCCGGCTTCGAGCGTGACCAGCTCGCCAAGTGCGTCCTTGTGTGCACGCAGCTCCTCGCCAAACAGACGCACGAGTTCGCCACGCCGTGGCGCGGGAACGTTGCGCCATTCCTTGAACGCCACAACGCTCGCCGCGATCTTCTTCTCGACCGACGCCGCATTGTCATACGTCACGCGGCCGATCTCCGCGCCATCGACAGGCGAGCGCGCGATTACGTTACCGTCGGCTTTGACTCCAAGGAGCGTAAGAAGCATGGCGTTCTCCGGTGTTGGTCTTAATGGCCCTTGGCGTAGTAGCGGCCGAAGCGGTTGTTGAGGAAGTCGTTTAGGCTTGCCTCTTCCTGACGCACGAAGCCCTTCTGCGGCAGCTTGCCATCGACGAGCATATCGCACATCGCGCAGATGCCGGCGGCGGTCGTGATCTGGATCGCGCTCATCAGGCGGTCGCCGACGGTCTGGCTGTAGATCTTCTTGGCATAGCTTTCCTGGGTCAGCAGGCCGTCCTTCCAGCCGTTCACGGTCACGAACACGAGCACGACGTCCTGATAGGTGATCGGGATTGCGGTCTCGAGAACGTCCTTGAAGATGTCGCGGCGCGTGCCGAGATGCAGGTCGCGCACCAACAGCTTCACGATATCGCGGTGACCCGGATAGCGTGCGGTCTTGTAGTTCAGGTTCTCGACCTTGCCGGCGAGGGTTTCGCACAAGGTACCAAGGCCGCCCGAGGTGTTGAACGCTTCGTACTCGACGCCGTCGAGCGTGAACTGCTCAAGTTCTTCCAGCGCGGGGACTTCGCTCAATACGCCGTCGCGGATGGATTCGCACGGGTTGCAGTATTCGTTGATCAGACCGTCGGTGGACCAAGTCAGATTGTACTTGAGCGCGTTGTGCGGGAACACGGGCAGGGCGCCGACGCGCATCTGCACGTCACGCAGCTTGTCGAACTTCTTCGCGAGATCGTAGGCGACGATGGAGATGAAGCCCGGCGCCAGTCCGCACTGCGGAATGAACGCGGTCTTCGCGCCTTCGGCGAGCTTCTTGATCGTGCGGGTGGATTCCACGTCTTCGGTCAGGTCGAGGTAATGCGCACCGGCGCGCTTGCAGGCCTCAGCGACCGTGGCGGTCAGATTGTACGGCGTGGCGGAGAGGACGATGTCCTGGCCTTCGACCTCGTGGTGGAATTCCGGCGACTGGATGTCGGCCTTGCGGAGTTCGACGTTCTTGTTGCGCGGCATGCGCTGCAGGCTCGCGGCGTCGCGATCGACAACCGTGACCTTGTAGTCGTCTGTCGAGGACAGAAATTCTGTGATGGCGATACCGATCTTGCCGCCGCCGACGAGCATGACTTTTTTCATGGAAATTCCTCCGCTTAAGGCGCGGACAGTGACGGGTTAGGGGCCGGAATAAGAGGCGGCGAAGTGCCGGTTCGGCCCTTGCGGACCGGCGAAACGCAGGGTATTCCGGCGATATGCCGGTTTAAGGGTTCCGCCATGCGCGACGCCGACGCCAAGCTGCTCGACCTCCTCCGCGCCAATGCGCGCGAGCCGACGGCCTCGCTTGCCCGCAAGCTCGGGCTGGCGCGATCCACGGTGCAAGAACGGTTGGCGCGTCTGGAGCGTGAGGGCGTCGTGAAAGGCTACACCGTCCGTCTCGCCGACGAGGCGCAGGGCAACCGCCTGCGCGCGGTGGTGATGATCGAGACCGATCCCAAACAGGCCGACCGTGTGTCGGTGGAACTGAAGAAGATGCCGGAGGTGCGTTCGCTGGCCGCCGTGTCGGGAAGCTACGATCTCGTCGCCCAGGTGGAGACCGACACGACGGGGCGCATCGATGCGCTTCTCGACCGCATTGGCCGCGCGCCGGGCGTCGCGCGCACAGTGTCGTCGATTATCCTGTCGGAGAAGTTCTCGCGCTAAAATTGCCGGGGGGCAAAATGGCTTTGTGGCCGTTCGGAAATAGAACCTATCTCGATCCTGACGACGAAGCTTGGCAACTCGAAACCTGGCGCTGGTTCGCCGAGCAATTCGGTCCCGTTCGAGACAGAGCATTGATCACACCGTCCCGGAAGTTTTTCCCGCCCACGGAATCGAACGGTGAGGCGCGTGTGCAACATATCTTCGACTGCACAAAGCAACTTGCGGGAATGTCGGATTGGCATTGCAAGTTGATCGCGCAGCCAAGGCGCGCGGAATTGAAAGTCGGCGATGTAACGTCACTCAAGGCGATCAGCCATCCGCCGGCGGGAACCTTTGCGTTCGACGGCAACGAAGCGGTTATCAGCTACGACCCCGCGGGCGCGGACGATCCGCTAAAACTGATCGCGACGTTCATCCATGAGCTGGCGCATTATCGCCTGGCTGCGGTCCGCGCGGAGGCGCCGGGTGGCGACGATGTTCACGAATACACGACGGATTTGATGACCGTGTATTTCGGCTTCGGAATTTTCGGAGCAAACAGCGCTTTCAACTTCAGCCAATATCGGGATGTGATGTCCCAAGGCTGGCAATACTCGCGCCACGGTTATCTGGGAGAGCGCGGATTGATCTTCGCGCTCGCGATTTTCCTTGAGCTTAAAGGACAGTCGAGCGAGGACGCTCGACCCTTCCTCAAGGCGCATCTCCTTGCCGATCTTGCGAAGGCGCGGAAGTACCTCACACGGTCAGGCGCGCTGGCGCCCCTGCTCGCGGGTTAGGCGGCGCCGGATTGCTCTATCCTGACGCGCCGTTTCGCGGACGCCGTGGTTTCGCGCTAGACTCGGTTCATCAGCGGGGCCGGGGATGGACGAGAACAAACAGCCGCAAGAGAACGCGCCAGAAACGCCGCAGGAGAAGCCGAAGGTCACCGTCGGCCGCATCCGCGGCGTCTATCAGCGCGTGCGCCGTCCCGACCGCGGCTACATGGACGCGCTCAAGTTGCGTGTGCCGTACTGGTTCATCGTCGGCTGGCTGATTGCCTTTTCAAGTTTTCAGATCTGGATGAATCCGTTCGGGTTCTCCGATCTGGTGCAGCGCTACACACAAGACATCTCCGATCTTCTGATTACCGGCCCGCATCTCTATCCGAACACGGGGCACGAGAAGGTTTCTGTCGCGCTGATCGACGAAGACACGCTGCACAGCGCGAACATGCCGTGGCCCTGGACCTACGGACAGCACGCGGTTGCGCTTGGTGCGTTGCGTGCGCTCAAGCCGAAGGCGGTCGTGATCGATATTCTGTTCGTGGACAATCGCCCCGACGACACGCTGCCGGAGCTGGTTGAGGAAATCCGGCGCTATCAGAAAGACAAAATCCCGATCTATTTCGAAGGCGGCATTGATCTGCCGTTCGGTGAGAATCCGCTGCGCCCAGAAATCGCGAACACAGGCGTGCCGATCCTCGATCCGTCGATCCTTGTTTATCAGGGTGTCGCGCGGCAGTACCCGATCAATGGCCGCTGCTATCGCACCAAGAATCCAGAGAACCAGGACTGTTATTCGCTCGCGCTGAAGCTCTATCAGGACCTGTTCGGTCCGGTGAAGCTCGACACCCGCGAAGGGTTGATGGAGATCGTGTGGGGCACGAACACCGATCCCACCAACGCGAAGTGGATGCATCCCAAGGATGCCGACGGCAATTTTCAATCCTGCCAAACCGAAACGAATTTCTTCCGCCGCATCTATCTCGCCTTCTTCGATACGTCTGCCGTCATTTCGAGTTGCCCCTACACCGGAGTCATTCCGGTGCAATCGCTGCTCAGCGGCCAGGATGATCCCGACGTCACCAACCTCGCCAAAGATCGCGTGATTTTCTACGGCGCATCGCTGCAGGGCGCTCAGGACAAGTCCTTCACGCCCGTGAACGGCCTGATGGCCAACGTCTTCGTCCACGCCATGGCGATGGACAATCTGATCAGCTTCCACGGCGATCCTGAGACGAACACCTTCTCGATCAACGGCAAGGCGATGAACGGAAATCTGGTCCAGATCGTCGCCGTCATTCCGGTGATCCTGATCCTGTCGTGGTTCCATATGCGCACCGTGCGCCGCAAGCGCAAACGGCACGTCACCGGCGAGCCCGAACGGGACTTAAGTGCGACCTTCGAATATTTCTTCGAAAAGTTTATCGAAAAGGTCTGGCACTATCTGGCGTTTGGGCTCGCGCTCGGCGTTGGGCTACTTCTGACGCGCGCGGCAGGGTTGTCTGTTGCCAATTGGGTCGAAGTCGTATTCGTTTCCGCCGAACTTGCTGCTTTGCTTCTGGTGGATGCGCCCGATGCGTTCTGGGGCTATCTTCACCACGTCGTGGGCGGCGAACCGGAAACCGGGGGATCGAATGAGAGCAGCGCTCATATTCATATTCGCACTGGCGGCGACGCCGGCGCTGGCTGACGGCGACAGCTGTTCGGCGTCCGGCGATCTCGTGCTCGCCGCGCGCACGCCGCAGGTCGATCTCTATGACGCCGCAGGCGGCAAGCGCACGCAGTCGCTCGACGCCAAACAGTTCCCGTCCTGCACGCCGATCACCGGCCGCGCGCCGAACATGATGCTGCAGGTCTCGGTCGGCGGAAAGAAAGTTTGGGTGCCGCCCTACATGGTGAAGTACCGCTTCGCTGGAAAGCTTCCTGCGGTGTGCCGCAATCTCGCGATGGGATCGAACCAGCAGAAAGTCGGCGCGACGCGTGGTCTGGGCGAAGGTTGCCCGAAGACGGGAGGCAAGTGATGAACAAGGCCCTCATTCCGCTTTCACTCGCTTCGCTGCTGCTTCTGTCGACCTCGACCAGTGCCGGTCTGTTCAGCGGCAACGGCTATCCGTCGAAAGGCAAGGCGATCGAGAACTTCAAGCCGGCCAAAGATTACAACGATGTGCTGAAGGGCCGTCCGCTCGCGCTCGGCATCATGCGCACGCGCGGACAGGGCTTCGTGCCGTCGCGCGAACTGCACGATTATGTGCATGGCGTGATGATGCGGTTGCTCGCGGGCATTCAGCTTCCGCCATCGTTCCAGCCGGACATTCGCGTGCTCGCGTCGCCGGAATTTGCCGGCGAATGCACGCCCGACGGCACGATGATCGTGACGGTCGGCTTGCTGGAGTCGCTTGAAACCGAAGACGAACTCGCCTTCGTCATGGGTCACGAACTCAGCCACGCGATCCTGCGCCACTCGCAACCCGACTGGGCGAAGAAATCGCAGACCTTCGCGGTCATTCATGGCAATGCTATCGATGTCGTCGCACAGGGCTCGCAGATATCGGTCAATCCCGGCGCCAATGTTCTTCGCGGCCTCGATGTGGCGCAGCATCTCGCCAAACTCAGCGCCAATGTGTTGATGCCGCGAATGTCGAAGAGCCAGGAAGATGAGGCCGATGCGCTCGGCTTCGATCTGATGGTCAAGGCCGGTTACGATCCCAACGCGCCGCTCGCGGTGATGGACAAGCTCGCGCAGCAGGAAGCCGAAGCCGCTGCTGCGGCGGCGGCTGCGAAAGCTGCGGCGGAGAAGGACAAGGACTCGTCCGGCGGTGGTGGCGGCGGGTTCATGAACAAGCTCGGTGGCGGACTGAACGTGCTCGGAACGATCGCGACCGGCGGACGCCCGAGCACCGACCAGATGGCTGATATCGCGATCTATGCGTTCGACTCTGCCGTCGACAGCATGGCGGAAGATGCGACGACCCATCATCCCGCGACCGAGCGCGCCGATGCGCTCAGCAACTATCTCTACACCGCTTACCGCGATGCCGGACCCGTGACACCGACGCCGCTGCCGTGGGCCGCGGAGAGCAAATCGCCGCTGAAGCCGCGCCTGATCGCGCTGCTGTCGCATTACACCGATGCGGAGAACGCGTCGGCCTATATCGCTGATGCCAGTCAGGGCAGTGCTGCGAGTGCGGCCGGGCAGATTCAGCGCTCGAGCGCTGCGCCGACATCCGATCACGCCTACACCGCCTTCGTCGCGGCGGAGTACTACGACACGCGCAATCCGAAACTCTCCGAAGCTGCGCTCGTGCGCGCGACGCAGAGTCCCGAGCCGTCATGGGAAGTCTATGCCAAGCTCACCGATGTCTACATCGCGCGGCACGATTATGGCCGCGCGCAAACGTTGATGGATCAAGCCGTCGTCCGTTTCGAGGATTCGCCGGTGCTGCTGCCCAAGCGCATTCAACTCTATCGCCTCGAAGGCCGTGACTCTGAAGCGCAGGCGCTGGTGCCGAAGTGCAAGGGCTACGACATCGACGAACTGACGGACGCCTGCAAAAAGGCAGCCGGCAAGAGCTAATCCCTAAACCGTCATGGCCGCCCTTGAGGCGGCCACCCAACTTTTTTGCATGCGAAGATCTCAGTTGGATGGCCGGGTTAAACCCGGCCATGACGGACGGTGGGATTGTCAGCGATCCTGAGCTTTTAATTTGAAGCCGGCGTTCTGAAGCTGCGCGCGGATTTCGTTGGCGTGGGCGGTGTCCTGCGCCTCGATCATCACGCCGAGCATCGCGGACTTTGCCGACGTATCCATCAGCATGCGGTTGTGCGTGACTTCCATGATGTTGCCGCCAGCCTCGCCGACGAGCGTCGCGATCTGGGCGAGAATGCCCGGGCGATCCTCGATCTCGATGACGGCGGAGAACACGCGGCCTTCGCGCGCGAGTTCGCGCAGCACCACGTTCGAGAGCAAGCGCATGTCGATATTGCCGCCGGAGAGCAGCACGCCAACCTTCTTGCCTGCGAACACCTCCGGCTTCGCGCGCACGGCGGCAAAGGCTGCTGCGCCTGCGCCTTCTACGACCGTCTTCTCGATGGCGAGGAGATCGGCGATGGAATGTTCGATCTCGTCTTCGCTGACCAGGAAGATGTCCTTCACGAATTCCTTGACGATGACGCGGTTGAGATCGCCCGGCTGTTTGACCGCGATGCCTTCGGCAACCGACTGGCCGATACAGGGTAGGTTCTCGCCCTTGATCACGTCGTACATCGACGGGTAGGCCTTGGTCTGCACACCGTAGATCGTGATCGACGGCTTGATCGCCTTGGCCGCGACCGCGATGCCGGAGATCAACCCGCCGCCGCCGATGGGCACGATGAGCGTGTCCATATCCGGAAAGTCTTCGAGCATCTCCAGCGCGGCCGTTCCCGCGCCCGCGACAATCGCCGGATCGTCGTAAGGATGGATAAAGGTGCGGCCTTCTTCCTGCGCGATCGCATTGGCGCGGAAGAACGCGTCGCTGAGCGTCGCACCGTGGAGAACGACGCGCGCGCCGAAATCGCGCGTGTGCTTGATTTTGATGAAGGGCGTGAACTCCGGCATCACGATGGTGGCGGATATGCCGAGGCGACCGGCATGATAGGCGACGGCCTGCGCATGGTTGCCGGCGGACTGTGCCGCGACGCCACGCTTCTTCTGTTCGTCTGTCAGCGACAGCAGCTTGTTCAGCGCGCCGCGTTCCTTGAACGAAGAGGTGAACTGCAGGTTCTCGAACTTCAGATAGATGCCGCAGCCCGCGATCTCCGACAGGGTCGTCGAATGGCGCGTCGGCGTGCGCTCGACCGTACCGGCAATGCGCTTCGCGGCGGCGCGGACGTCGTCGAGAGAGGGAAGGGCGACGGGCTTCTGTTGAGCGCTCATGCTCGCCTCTTACATATGATCTGTTACGGGCTGGTAGCAGCGGAGGGATTTGAACCCCCGACCAAGGGATTATGATTCCCCTGCTCTACCACTGAGCTACGCTGCCAAGCCCGCGAGGCGCGGGATGTAAGGTGCGGGTCCAACCCCTGTCAAGGCGAGGGTTCAGGCCGCCTTTTGGGCCGGTTCCGCTCGGGCGATCCAGCCACCGCCGAGAACGCGGGTGCCATCGCGCTCATAGAAGACGCAGGCCTGTCCCGGCGCGACCGCGTCCTCGGGAGAGAGCAGTTCGACCTCGGCGGTGCGGTCCGGTCCACGCGTCACGCGCGCGGCCACCGGCGGGCGGAGCGAGCGTACCTTCACGGCGCACTCAATTACGGTCTCTTCGCCGCCGAGCCAGTTCACATCGCGCAGGCGGATCGTGCGCGACGACAGCTGATCGCGCGGTCCGACGACGACCTGCGCCTTTGCGGCGTCGAGTTTCAGCACGAACAGTGGCTCGCCATTGCCGGAAAGACCGAGGCCTTTGCGCTGACCGACGGTGAAATGGATCACGCCGTCATGGCGGCCGAGCACATTGCCCGCGCCATCGACGATCTCACCCGGTGTTGCCGCGTCGGGCTGCATCTTCTGCACGATGGTCGTGTACTTGCCGTCAGGCACGAAGCAGATGTCCTGGCTGTCGGGCTTGTCGGCGACGATGAGCCCGAGTTCGGCGGCGATGGCGCGCACCTCGCGCTTGTCCATCTCGCCGATGGGGAAGCGCAGATAGTCGAGCTGCTTTTGCGTCGTCGCGAACAGGAAATAGCTCTGGTCGCGCGTGCGATCGACGGCGCGGTGCAGTTCGGCGCCGTTCGGGCCATCGACGCGTCGCACATAATGTCCGGTCGCGAGCGCCTCGGCGCCGAGTTCGCGCGCGGTGTCCATCAGGTCCGCGAACTTCACGCGCTCGTTACAGCGCACGCAGGGGATCGGCGTCTCGCCGCGCGCGTAGGTCTCGGCGAAATCCGCGATCACACGCTGCTTGAAACGCTCTTCGTAGTCGAGCACGTAATGCGGAATGCCGAGCGTCTCGGCAACGCGGCGCGCATCATAGATATCCTGTCCCGCACAGCACGCGCCTTTGCGCTTCGCGGCGCTGGCGGAATAGAGCTGCAGCGTCACGCCCACGACGTCATAACCCGCGCGCGCGAGCAGCGCGGCAGTGACGGAGGAATCGACGCCGCCCGACATGGCGGCCACGATGCGTGGACGAGGGGTGCTCATGGCCGGGCCTATAGTCCGCCCGGCCCCGGGCCGCAAGCAAAAGCGCCGGATTACTTGACCGGCAGGTAGTTGAGCAGCGAAATCTGGCCCAATTGCGCGGTCACCTGCATCGCCGCCTGAAGCGCGGTCTGGTCCATGTTCAGCTGGCTGACGGCCGTCGGCATGTCGACGTCTTCGATGTTCGAGACGAAGCCCTTGTAGAGCGTCGAGAGTGCGGTCTGCTGATCGGCCGCGTCCTTGAGACGGTTGTAAGTGTAACCGTTCGCGGCGGTGGCACTGTTCACGCTGACGCTCGCGGCTTTTGAGACTGGCATCTCGGAACCGAGAAACGTCGATTGCGCGTCGGTCAGCGTGCCGCTGAAATTCCCGTTCGGGCTTGCCTGGAAGGTCGCCAGATCCTTCAACACCTGCACGACCTGCGTGCCGATGTCGGACGCAAGCACGCCGATCTGTTCCGGCTGGCCGTCGGCGACCATCACCGATTTCTTCTGCGTGCCGTTGGAGAACGCATCGGACGTGTTGGCGAGACCGGCGAGTTGCGACAGCGAGGTCACGTTGAACGGCGGGACGTCATCCTTGTCGCCGCCGAACAGATAATTGCCGTTTGCATCCTTGGCATTCAGGACCTGCGAGACCTGATCGAAGATACTCTGCACATTGTTCATCAATCCTGTCGCGTCGTTGTTGCCGACGGCTTCGGAGATCGCCTGCTGAAGCGACTGCGCAACGCTGGAAAGCTGCGTGAGCTGGGTGTCCTGAAGATCGACCTGGTTGAGCGCGGACTGTGTGTTTGACTGATAGGCATCGGCGCGGGCAGCGCTGGCGCGCGCAGCTTCGAGCGCGCCGGTCTTGCCGCCGATGCCGGCATAGTTGTTCGACACCTTTCCGCTCGCAACCTGCTGCTGCGAGGTGTTCATCCTGTTCGTCGCCTGCATGATCTGATTGAGCAGGAACTGAGACTGGGTGTTGGTTGCGACGCGATCGACGCTCATCTTCTATCTTCCTACTGAATCTGCAGCAGCGTGTCGTAAAGCTGGTTCACGACGGTCAGGATGCGCGCGCTCGCGCTGTAGGCCTGCTGATAGGTCTGCATGTTGGTGAGTTCTTCATCGAGGCTGACGCCGGAGTTCGAGGACTGGCGCGACTGCGCTTCCTGCAAGCGATCGTCTTGCGCGGTCTGGTTCGACGTCGCGGTCGTGCTGGCCAGCGCCGCGTTCTGATAGAACGAGGCGGCATAGTCGCCGAGCGTCGCGGCGCGTGCGCTGAAATTCCCCGTCGCGGAGAAGCTCTGCGTCGCCGTGCCGACACCCTGCAACGCCAACGCGCCGCTCGAGTCGCCGTGGCTGACGATGGTGTCGCCGGCGACGGTCGTGGAGCTGATATTCGCCTGTGCGAAGGCGAGATATTGCGGCGAGGCCGAGATCGCGGAATTGACCGCGAAGGTCGAGGCGAAATCCTCCGCTTCCTGATCGCCAATTCCGAACAGCTCGCTGAAGCTCATCCCCGTCGTGCCGCGCTGCGTGCTGTCGGAGGTGACGGTGAGGTTGTCGGCGGGATTGGCAGGCGTCTCGCTGATTGAGCCGTCGCTGTTCAGTGCGAACGAAACCGTGCCGCCCATCGCGGTGTTCATCGCGCTGATCACATCGCCGACGGACATGCCCGCGGTGATATTCACCGTCGCCTGCTTGACCACGCCGCCGTCTGGACCTTTTAGCGCGAAGGTCATCTGACCGCCCGCTGCAAGTCCGCTGTCATCGCTTGCGGACAGCCCGGTCGAAAGGATCGAAGGCTGGCTGGTGCGGAAGAGATCGTTCAGGCCGAAGAACTGCGAGAAGCCGGAGCCGCCGCGATCCGCCGGTGTGGTGGCATCGTCTTTCACGACAACGCCGTTGCCGTTCGCGGCCGAGA
>Ga0207639_10001681_pt1 | contig 14923 bp, 14 predicted proteins | sample KBSCornC32_FD_184299 | JGI IMG/M metagenome (GOLD analysis project Ga0207639, IMG submission 184299) | Corn rhizosphere microbial communities from Kellogg Biological Station, Michigan, USA - KBS Corn C3-2 (SPAdes) (version 2) | ecosystem: Host-associated > Plants > Roots > Rhizosphere > Soil ...
GCCGGAGACCGATGGCGGATGCGCTCCCCCATTTCCTTTGCGCCCTTGCCATCGGTCTCCGGCAGCATTGCGATGAACTCGTCGCCGCCGAAGCGGGCCAGCACGTCCGATCCGCGCAGCTCTTCGCGGATGCAGCGTACGACATGCTGCAGCAGGCGGTTGCCTGCGTCGTGTCCGTGCGTATCGTTGACCGCCTTGAGGTTGTCGCAGTCGATCATCACGATCGATAGCGGATGCCCGTGACGCACCGCCTGCTTGAAGGCCCGGTGCAGGATGGACGAATACGCACGCATGTTGTAGAGGCCGGTGAGATCGTCGGTGTCGGATACCCGCTTGATCTTGTCGAGCGCAAACCGGATGTCGGCCGACAGCATCGTCGTGATGTAGGCAACGAGAATCACCGGGGCCAGCAAGGCCAGCAGTCCACCCCAGTAGGCCAGGGTCAGCAGGCTGCGGGCGTCCGGATCGTAGCCGAGCGCGATGAAGCACAGCGCGACAGCGACCATCTCCGCGAACGTGATGACTTTGCCGAGGATCAGCGCGCTCGCGATGATCGGCAGCAGATAGAGATTCAACAGCGGGCTGTGAATGCGGCCGGCGTACCACACCACCCACGTAATGAAGACGATCATCACCGCGGTTTCGAGCGCGAGCTTGGTCTTCGTCTCCTGGCGGTAGAAGTTGACGTAATGCAACCCGAGGATGAAGGCCGCGAAGAAGAACAGGGCCATGGCGATGGCGGCGTGACCTTCGCCGCCGGTGCCGCCCGCGACCAGGTAGATCAGGACCAGGATCAGCAGGAGCCACTCGATTTCCGCGATCGTGCGCGAAAATCCTTTCAACTCGTCCTGCTCGATGGTGAGGCCGATGTTCGGTCTTATCAGCATGTGGTGAGGCGGGCTTCAGCGCTGCGCCCGGATGGTACTGGCAGAACGAGATATCAAGCAAGAATAAAACCGGAATCGGCGCTCCACCGGAGCAAAGCAACGACGCTGCCCAGAATCAACCCTTGCATACGGGACCGCTCGGTATACTTTTCGACATGCCAGGACTAGAAATGCACGGGATGCCGATGACGAGAACATTGCGGCAGTCGATCCGACTGTCTGGCGTGCTGCTGCTCGCAGTCGCGGCCTTGCCGCCGGCACGCGCGGAAGAGGTCTACTACCCGGAGCCGGGTGACCGGTGGGAGGCGCGCGCGCCCGACGCCGTCGGCATGAATCCCGATCGCGTGGCCGCGGTCGTGCAGTTCGCGCAAGAGCACGAGATCGGCTGGTTGCGCGATTTGCGCGCGCAGATCGAAAAGGACGTCGTCAACGAGCCTTACCCGCAGGTGCTCGGCGAGACCAAGGACCGCGGCGGTCCTGCGGGCATGGTCGTGCGAAGGGGCTACATCGTTGCGCAGTGGGGCGACCTCGATCGGGTGGACATGAGCTTCAGTCTGACCAAGAGCTATCTGTCGACCATCGCCGGCCTCGCGGTCGACCGTGGACTCATCAAGAACGTGAACGACCCGGTCTGGAAATACGTGAGCGACGGCGGCTTCGACAGCCCGCACAACACCAAGATCACCTGGCAAATGCTGCTCAATCAGACCAGCGAGTGGGAGGGGGTCCTGTGGGGCAAGCCGGATGTGGCGGATCGCCGGCGCGGCTACGACCGCGCCCTCGAAGAGCCCGGCACATTCTGGGAGTACAACGACGTGCGCGTGAATCGTCTCGCGCTCGCGTTGATGCGCGTCTGGGGCAAGGCGCTGCCGCAGGTTCTGCAGCAGGAGGTCATGGATCCGATCGGTGCGAGCCACACCTGGGTCTGGCACGGCTACAGCAACTCCTACATCAAGCTGAAGGGCCTGCCGGTACAAGCGGTCAGCGGTGGCGGTCACTGGGGAGGAGGGCTGTGGGCCAGCACGCGTGACCATGCACGTTTCGGCTATCTGTATCTGCGCAACGGAACGTGGAGCGGCCGGCAAATCCTCTCTGAGCGATGGGTGCGCATGGCGACGGCGCCCACTGACGTGGCGCCGCACTATGGGTTCTTGTTCTGGCTCAACACCGCGCGCAAGATCGTCCCGAGCGCACCGGAGTCGAGCTTCTTCGCGTTCGGATCAGGAGGAAACGTGATCTGGATCGACCCGGACCATGAGCTCGTGGTCGTTACGCGTTGGCTCGACTTCAGTCAGCTGGATCCTTTTGCCAAGCTGGTTCAAGGTTCCTTCGAAAAGTGAGCGGTGACTGACACAGTACGAAGCCGCAAGCCCGGAAGTGCCGAAATTGCGCGCTCCCCTGCATTCGTTTGACATTGACCTACAGCGTTCTTATACTCCGTTCACATGTTAGACTAAGTCTAACTCCCAATCTTCCGGCGCGAGACACCCAACCAAAAAAGACGGGTGTCGCGCGGCGGTTTCTAGAAGTCCAACGACCTTAGGAGATCAGCCATGTCCAAGGCATTGAAGGGAACCAAGACCGAAGGCAATCTGAAAGCTGCATTCGCGGGTGAGTCGCAGGCGAACCGCCGCTACCTTTACTTCGCGAACAAGGCCGACGTGGAAGGGCAGAACGACGTCTCGGCGGTGTTCCGTTCGACCGCGGAAGGCGAGACGGGGCATGCGCACGGCCATCTGGAATATCTCGAAGCCGTGGGCGACCCGGCGACCGGTCTGCCGATCGGCAAGTCCCGCGACAATCTGAAAGCCGCGATTGCCGGCGAAACCCACGAGTACACCGACATGTACCCGGGCATGGCCAAGCAGGCGCGCGAGGAAGGCTTCGACGAAATCGCCGACTGGTTCGAAACGCTGGCCAAGGCGGAGCGCTCGCACGCCAACCGCTTCCAGAAGGCTTTGGATTCGCTGGCCGACTGACTCTGGCCATCGAGGGCGACGGGCCGAGCGATCAGGAGCCCGCGCCCTCGTCCTGAGCCGGCCGTTCTCTTGTTGTCCTCTTCCTCCATTTCTCCATGACATCCCGCGAAGGCAGTCTCGAGCCACCGAAGCGGCTGCCGCTCGAATGGCAGCAGCCGGCTTTCTACGACGAAGGCCTGCTGATGCATGAGCTCGAGCGGGTCTACGACGTCTGTCACGGGTGCCGACGCTGCTTCAACCTGTGCAACGCGTTTCCGACGCTGTTCGATCTGGTCGACGAGAGCAAGAGCGGCGAGCTGGATACAGTCGACAAGCAGGATTTCTGGAAGGTCGTCGACCAGTGCTACCTGTGCGACATGTGCTTCATGACCAAGTGTCCGTACGTGCCGCCGCACCCGCTCAACATCGATTTTCCGCATCTGATGCTGCGCGCCAAGGCGGTCAAGTACGAGAAGGGCGGGGCCAATTTTCGCGACAAGCTGTTGTCGAGCACCGACGCGGTCGGCAAGCTCGCCTCGATTCCCGTCGTCGTCCAGGCGGTCAACAAAGTGAACCGTACGCCGGCCACGCGGAAACTGATGGAAAACGTGCTCGGTGTGGCCAAAGACCGCGTTCTGCCCGAATACAGCAGCCGGAAGTTTCGCAGCCATGCACAGCCGCGCAACGATTTTCCGGTCGCCGACGGCAAGAACACCCCCGGCAAGGTCGCGATCTACGCGACCTGCTATGTCAACTACAACGAGCCGGATATCGGCCAAGATCTGCTGCGCATCCTCGAGCACAACGCAATCCCCACTGTCGTCGTGGAGAAAGAGGCCTGTTGCGGCATGCCCAAGCTCGAGCTGGGCGATCTCGAAGCGGTGGCGCGGCTGAAAGCGGTCAACATCCCGCCGCTCGCGCGTCTGGCGGCGGAGGGTTACGCGATCCTGACGCCGATTCCCTCCTGCACGCTGATGTTCAAGCAGGAGCTGCCGCTGATGTTTCCCGACGACGCCGATGTGAAGCTGATTGCCGATGCGATGTTCGATCCATTCGAATACATCGCCCTGCGGCATCGCGACGGGCTGCTGAAGACCGATTTCAAGAACGGCCTGGGCAAGGTCTCGTACCACGTTCCCTGTCATTTGCGCGTGCAGAACATGGGCCTGCGTACCCAGGAGGTGTTGAAACTCGTGCCCGGGACCGAGGTCACTACAGTAGAGCGGTGCTCGGGCCACGACGGCACGTGGGGCGTGAAGAAAGAGTTCTTCGCCGACTCCATGAAGATCGGCCGGCCGGTATTCAAAGCCATGGCGGGAACTTCGCCCGACTACATCAGCTCTGATTGTCCTATTGCCGCGCGTCACATCCAGCAAGGCATCGGGGCCGGGAGCGAGGCGCTCAAGGACCATCCTCTTACCCTGATCCGGATCGCGTACGGCCTTTGAATTAGATCTGGCTTTGGAGATAAGCGAATGCTAGGTACTGCCGCAAAGAGGAAGCGCAAGATGCCCGCCATCACCCGTGAGAGCCTGATGACCCTGGAGGCCTATTCCAAGGTGCGCAAGGAGTTTCGCAGCAATGTGATGGCGCACAAGAAGGCGCGCACGGTCGGCCTCGGCGACCACATCACGCTGCTGTTCGAAGACGAGATGACGATGCGCTATCAGATCCAGGAGATGCTGCGCGCCGAACGGATCTTCGAGGATGGGGGTATCCAGGATGAGCTGGACGCCTACAATCCGTTGATCCCCGACGGCAGCAACTGGAAGGCGACCATGATGATCGAGTACCCTGAAATCGAGGAGCGCCGCCACGCCCTGGGCCGCATGATCGGGATCGAGGACCGCGTGTGGGTGCAGGTCGAGGGGTGCCCCAAGGTCTATGCGACAGCGGATGAAGATCTGGAACGCGAGAACGACGAGAAGACGTCGTCCGTGCACTTCCTGCGCTTCGAGCTCGACCCGTCCATGAAGAAAGCGCTGACCGCCGGCTCCAATATCCGCATGGGCGTCGATCATCCCAACTACCAGGCCACCATCGACCCGGTCGCCGGTCCGGTCCGCGAGTCGTTGCTCAAGGATTTGGCCTTTTAGGAGACGCCCGGTGCCGGCCGGGCGGCTCGCGACAGCCCGGCATCTCGACAAGCGTGCGCCGCTCGGTAAAATGGCGTGGCGCTCCGGACTGTAGTCAAGACCCGATTCCAACCTCGGGGCGCACGGAGACCAACCCAATGGCAAGTGCGTTCGTGGAAGATCGCGTCGTATCGGCGCTGGAACAGCGTCTGCGGCACTCGCAGGCGAATGTCAACGTCCGTCTGTGGAACGGTCGGGCCGTGGCCCCGCCCGCACCCGCCCCGGTGACCGTGACGGTCCTCTCGCCGCAGGCTTTGATGACTCTCGCCAATCCAAGCCTCGGCAAGCTCGCAAAGAGCTATGTCGAAGGTGAGATCGACCTCGAAGGCAACTTCCGCGATGTGCTGCGGCTAGGTGAGTCGCTGGTCTCGCGGGAGCACAGCGTGTACAGGACGCACAAGCACACGTGGAAGTGGTGGCGGCACAGCAAGACCGCCGACAAGCGCAACATCCAGCATCACTACGACGTCGGCAACGACTTCTACGCCTTGTGGCTGGACCAGAACCGCATCTACTCGTGCGGATATTTCAAGCGTGCCGACGACTCGCTCGACCTGGCTCAGGAGCAAAAGCTCGATCACATCTGCCGCAAGCTCAAGCTCGAGCCCGGTGATCGCCTGCTCGACATCGGCTGTGGCTGGGGTGGTCTGGTCCTGTGGGCGGTGCAGCATTACGGCGTCAAGGCCCTCGGCGTAACGCTGAGCGAAGGCCAGCACGAATATGCGAATGCACGCATTCGCGAGCTCGGTCTCACGGGCCAGTGCGAAGTGCGCTTGCAGGACTATCGCGACATTCCGGAGGACGAGCTGTTCGACAAGATCTCGAGCGTCGGCATGTTCGAGCACGTCGGGCGGCGCAACCTGCCGGTCTACTTCGCGAAGATCAATCGCCTGCTGCGTCCGGGCGGCTTGGTCATGAATCACGGCATCACCAACAATTCGCTGGAGGACGCGGAGCTGGGTGGTGGAATCGGTGAGTTCGTCGACGAATACGTGTTCCCGGGCGGTGAGCTCATGCACGTCACTTCCGTGATGGAAGAAATGTCGCGCCAAGGTCTGGAAGTCTGGGATGCCGAATGCCTGCGGCCGCACTACGCAAGAACGCTCTGGCACTGGGTGGACCGCCTGGAAGCGAACCGCGGCCAAGCCCGCGATCTGGTGGGCGAAAAGCGGCTGCGCACTTGGCTGATCTACATGGCCGGGTCGGCCCACGCGTTTGCGCGCGGGTGGATATCCATTTATCAGCTGCTTGGCATCAAGATGCAACCGGACGGTACAGTGCCCTACCCGTCTACGCGCGAGCACGTGTATCGCGGATGAGGTTCGGCTTCCCGACCGGACTTTCGTGGCGCGCGGTCGGGCGCCTGCGCTCGTCGCACGTCATCATCGCTCGAGCCCGAGAGCACGCCAGGGCGCACATCGCGCTGCAGCGTGCGCTCGGTGCCTTCGCACTTCTCCTACTGTTCGGATGCTCCAACGTACCTACCGAACCGGTACGCGGCACCCCGATGCGTGGTCAGTCGCAGGGGCCGGTGCCGGGCGTGCCTGAGGAGCAGCCGTTCGTAGAGGAGAATATCGCACCGCCGCCGTTTCCGGCCGAGTCGAAGCTGGTCGAGTTCAAACTACGCGGTTTGACCACCAACCGGTTCTTCGTCGACGGGTCGTCGCTGACCATCGGCAAGGACAAGGTCGTACGCTTCATCCTCGTGATTCGCACACCAGAAGGGGTCAGCAACGTGACCTTCTCCGGGCTGCGCTGCGGCGATCACGACTGGAAGGATTACGCGTACGCGCGGGTTGATCACACCTGGGCAATCGACAAGGACGCGACCTGGCGTCGGATCCAGCAGCTGAGCTTCAACAACTACAAAGGCACGCTGTACGAAGACTTCTTCTGCACTCACGGGGTCTTGTCCACCGACCCGGCGGGTGACGCGAAGAAGCTCGTTCAGCTGCTGAAGATGCCGCCTTATGACGATCCCAGGGTGCCGCGCTAGTCTTGCACCCAGCTCGTAAGATCAGCATTCGGCCTTGCGTTTATTGGCAAGCTCCGACGCGGTGAGCCTTGAACGTCTGTGCCATCGGCATGCTCTCGCCGCCCATCTTGATCACGAGATCCATCTTTCCGGAAAATTGATCGTCTGCGATGTCGGTCTCGCCGGTTCCGCTCACGTCCATCGAGCCCGAGCAGGTCAGCTTCCATTGCGCGTGATTGCCGTTGCGCTGAAAGTCGGAGATCCGGCATGCACCGGCGCCGCCCGTCTGCGCCATCAGATCTTGAATCGATTGATTCGACACACACTGGCGTACCACCATCGGCGTGGCGCTAAGCGGCTGGCCGCCGACCTCCGCCTGGACCGACACTTCCCACAGACCTTCGCGAATGTCGGTATCCGAGGCGATTGCGGCGACCGGTGCCAGGCAGAGCGGCAGCACGAGCAACAGATACGAACGCATATGAAGTCCCTCGGCGCTACGTTAGGGGGCTAAAGCAGGACAAGGTTGTCGCGGTGAATCAACTCGGGCTCGTCGATGTAACCCAGGCGCGCTTCGATCTCGTGACTCGGCGCGCGCAGAATGCGGCGGGTTTCGCCTGCGTTGTAGTTCACGAGACCGCGCGCGACTTCGTGTCCGTCCGGGTCGAGGCAGCTCACCACCTCGCCGCGCTCGAAGTCGCCGCTCAGCTCGTACACGCCGATCGGCAGTAGGCTCTTGCCGTCCTGCACGAGCGCTTTCACCGCTCCGGCGTCGAGCTTGAGCTGACCGCGCACCTGCAGATGATCGGCCAGCCACTGCTTGCGCGCGGCGAGTGTCATGGTTTCGGCGATGAGCTGCGTGCCGATCATCTCACCGTCGGTGAGGCGCAGCAGCACATCGGGCTCACGGCCCGAGGCAATCACCGTATGTGCTCCGCTGCGTGCCGCGCGTTTGGCTGCGCGAATCTTCGTCTGCATCCCGCCGCTGCCGATGTGACTGCCGGCACCGCCGGCCATGCGCTCGAGCTCGGGATCGCCCGCCTTGGCTTCGGTAACGAGCGTAGCGTCGGGATAGCGGCGCGGATCGCGCGTGAAGAGACCAGGCTGGTCGGTCAGAATCACGAGCGCGTCGGCTTCGACGAGATTCGTGACGAGTGCAGCGAGTGTGTCGTTGTCGCCGAACTTGATCTCGTCGATGGCGACCGTGTCGTTCTCGTTGATCACCGGAATCGTATTGAGCGCGAGCAGCGTGCGTAGCGTCGAGCGTGCATTCAGATAGCGGCGGCGATCGGACAGGTCATCGTGTGTGAGCAGGATCTGTGCGGCATGCAGATCGTGCGTGCGGAAGCAGGATTCGTATGCCTGCACGAGCCCCATCTGGCCGATGGCGGCGGCCGCCTGCAACTCGTGCAGTTGACGCGGGCGTCGGCTCCAGCCGAGCCGTTGCATGCCCTCGGCGATCGCGCCCGACGATACCAGCAGCACATGGCGGTTGCGCCGCTTCAACTCCGCGATCTGTTCCGCCCAGCGGGCGAGCGCCGACTGGTCGAGGCCGTGCCCCTGATTCGTGACCAGGCTGCTGCCGACTTTGACGACCAGGCGCTTGGCCTGAGCCAGGACGGAAGGCATTGGCGTTGTCGCTACTCGGGTGCGGTAGCGGGCTCCACTGCTTCGGCAACTTCGGCCTCGGCGAACTGCGCGAGGAAATCGGCAATCGCGAACGTCAGCTCTTTGCACCCTTCGCCGGTCAGCGCCGAGATGATGAAGACACGCGGCTGCACTGCCGTCTTGCGGCCGCGGCGCTTGCCGAAATAGCCGTCTACGAACACTTTGATTCTTGCCGCACGCTCGTCCTCCACGATCAGATCCACCTTGTTGAGCACGATCCAGCGCGGCTTCTCGAACAGCGACTCGTCGTACTTGCGCAGCTCTTCGACGATGGCCTTGGCGTCCTGCACGGGGTCCGCGCCTTCGTCCATGGGTGCGAGGTCGACGATGTGCAGCAGCAGCCGCGTACGCTGAAGGTGGCGCAGAAACTGGTGGCCAAGCCCGGCGCCCTCGGCCGCGCCCTCGATCAACCCGGGAATATCGGCAATCACGAAGCTGCGATTCATATCGACGCGGACCACGCCCAGATGCGGATGCAGCGTGGTGAAAGGATAGTCCGCGACCTTCGGTCGTGCGGCGGACACGGAACGAATGAAAGTCGACTTGCCGGCGTTGGGCAGACCGAGCAGCCCTACGTCTGCGAGCACCTTGAGCTCCAGCCGGAGCCGCCGCGATTCGCCGGGCTTACCGCGCGTGAACTGACGCGGTGCGCGGTTGGTGCTCGACTTGAAATGGAGATTGCCGATGCCGCCCTTGCCGCCTTTGGCAATCAGCGCGCGGTCTCCGTGCCGTGCCAGGTCTGCGATCGGCTCGCCGGTCTCGGCGTCGGTGATGACCGTGCCGACCGGGACCGGCAGCACGACGTCGTCGGCGCCCTTGCCATAGCAGTCCGAGCCACGCCCGTTCTCGCCATTCTTGGCGCGATGAATCCGCGCGAAGCGATACTCGACCAGGGTGTTGAGGTTGCGATCGGCTTGCGCGTAAATGCTTCCGCCGCGCCCGCCGTCGCCACCGTCGGGGCCGCCCTTGGGAATGTACTTCTCGCGCCGGAACGAGGCCATGCCATCGCCGCCGTTGCCGGCGTGGATCTCGATCAGCGCTTCGTCGATGAATTTCATGATTTGAACCACGCTGCCGCGCGGCGCCTCAAATGCTTTGCTGGCCGTCGCGCGCCGCAATCGAATGCCGCCGGCGGCCTGCTGTCAGATGTAATTAGAAACTAAAAAGCCCTATCGGATGATAGGGCTCTTCGACGGGAAAGACCGGCTGCTCAGGCGGCAGGTACGATCGTCACCGTCTTGTTCTTGCGCGGGCCCTTGATCGCGAACTTCACGTAACCGTCGACTCTCGCGAACAGCGTGTGATCCTTGCCCATGCCGACATTCTCGCCCGGATGAACCTGGGTGCCGCGCTGACGCACGATGATGCTGCCGGCCGACACCAGCTGACCGCCGTAGCGCTTGACGCCGAGTCGTTTGGCGTTGGAGTCGCGCCCGTTGCGCGAGCTGCCGCCTGCTTTCTTGTGTGCCATGGTGCGTGCTCCTTACGCCGTGATGCCGCTGATTTGTATCTCGGTATAGTTCTGGCGATGCCCGAGCGTCTTGCGGTAGTGCTTGCGCCGGCGCATCTTGAAGATCTTGAGCTTCTCGCCGCGGCCATGCGAGACCACGGTCGCCTTCACTGTCGCGCCGGAAACCAGCGGCGTGCCGGTGGTCACTGTGTCGCCGTCGGCAACCAGCAGCACCTGGCCCAGCACGATTTCGGCTCCGACATCCGCCGCGATCGATTCGACCTTCAGCTTTTCACCGGCAGAGACCTTGTACTGCTTTCCGCCGGTCTTGATGACTGCGTACATGATGTTCGCCCTCTTACCTGTCCCCGTAGATGTACTTCGGTGCGGGGGGCTTTTGAAAAACCGCGAAGTATACAGCCACTTAGGGGGGCGGTCAAACCCGTCGCCGCCAGGGTTGCAGGCTCCCCTGGGTGGTATGCTTGCACCGAGTTCCTACCTTATCGCCGATCCCCTCCATCATGTCCACCGCCACGCTCGAGCCCGTCCAACGCCTGATCGCCGATGAGATGAGCGCCGTGGACCAGGTCATCCGCCGGCGTTTGCACTCGGACGTGGTGCTGATCCGGCAGGTCAGCGAGCACATCATCAACGGCGGCGGCAAGCGACTGCGGCCAGCGCTGGTCTTGCTGGCGGCCGGTGCCTGCGGCTATAGCGGCAACGCGCACTATCAGCTCGCCGCCGTGGTGGAGTTCATCCACACCGCCACGCTGCTGCACGACGACGTGGTGGACGACTCGGATCTACGCCGCGGCCAGGCGACAGCGAATGCGCAGTTCGGCAACGCCGCCAGCGTGCTGGTCGGCGATTTCCTGTATTCGCGCGCGTTCCAGATGATGGTCGAGCTCAAGAACATCCGCGTGATGGAGGTGCTGGCCGACGCGACCAATACGATCGCCGAGGGTGAGGTTCTGCAGCTCATCAACTGTCACGATCCGGCGGTGACCGAAGAGGACTATCTGCGCGTCATACGCTACAAGACCGCCAAGCTGTTCGAAGCCGCAGCGCAGATCGGCGCCATCATCAGCCAGGCCACACCGGAGGTCGAAGACAGCCTGGCCCGGTACGGCGTGCATCTCGGAACGGCATTCCAGCTCATCGACGACGTGCTGGATTACTCCGGCGACCACGCGCAGACCGGGAAGAACCTCGGCGACGATCTGGCCGAGGGCAAACCGACTTTGCCCCTGATCTATGCCATCCGCCGTGGGACCGCCGCGCAGGCCGGCATCATTCGCGGCGCGATCGAGCACGGCGGCCTCGAGGAATTTCAACCCGTGCTCGCAACGATCCGCGATACCGGTGCGCTGGAGTACACGCGCCGTCAGGCGACGCTCGAATCGCAACGCGCGATGGAAGCAGTCGCGAGCTTGCCGCATTCATCGTACCGGGACAGTCTGCTACAATTGGCGGCCTTTACCGTTTCCCGCACCTATTGACCGCCGTCCCGGTTGCGTTTCGACCTCGGACGCGCCGCTCCCGAAATCAAGCCGGCGCCTCCTCCTGGAAACCGGCGGTGTCATGCATGCATCGGGGCGTAGCTCAGCCTGGTAGAGTACTGCGTTCGGGACGCAGGAGTCGGAGGTTCAAATCCTCTCGCCCCGACCATCCTTCATTTCTCTAAAGTCGCGTCCGTTCGGACCGATTATTGCTGGTGCGGTCCCTCGACACCAAGCGCGGGCCGACACCGTCTTCCTTCCCTAGGGAAGGTCTGATCAATTCGTACGACGCGCGTTGCATCCGGTGCGGATGGATGCAAGGCGTCGCGACGAAGCCAAGGTAGGTACCTTGGCGAGGAACGCAACACAGCAGACGCCGCACCGGATGCAACCCGATAATATTTCGTCTCCTTCGAGGGACCGAGCGCTATTTGTTACTCGTCGCTCGTGTAGACCGGCTACAAGTCGCTCCTCGGCGCCTCGCCCTGAACCCATAGCGCTCGGTCGCGCATGGACGGATTGGTCAGACCTTCCCTAAGCCCCCCGATGAGCACTGCCGAGAAGCTGTTGAAGGCTGAGTTGCCACCGCGTCCTGCCGTGCTGGCGTCCCTGACCGAACAAATGCACAGCGATGATCCCGACATCGCGCGCGTGAGCCAGCTCGTGAGCGCCGATGTCGGACTCGGCGCCGCGGTGGTGAAGACCGTCAACTCGCCGTATTTCGGGTTGGGCCGCCAGGTCGCCTCCGTGCAACAGGCAGTCACTTACCTCGGGCTGGCGGCCGTGTTCGGCATCGTCACTGGCGCGCTGCTCCGCCGCAGCTTTCCCTCCAAGGACCCGTTGATGGAGCGCCTGTGGGAAGACTCTGCGCGGCGCGGCGCGATGATGGGCCGCGTTGCGCGCGAGCTCAAAGTGCTCACACCCGATCGCGCGTACACCTGCGGGTTGTTCGAGCATTGCGGGATGGCGGTGCTGCTGCTGCATGCGCCGGGATACGCGGAGATCTTGAAGCAGGATCACCCGGACCAGCTCGAGCTCGAGCGCAGCCGTTACGGCACCGATCATGCCGCCCTTGGGCAGGCGCTCGTACGCACGTGGGGCCTGCCCGAGGAGATCGGCCTTGGCGTGCGGCACCACCACGACATGGCGGCCTTGGATGGTCTGGAGCTACCGTGGACCGCGCGACAGCTCGTCGCGCTTTCGGTACTGGCCAATCAGGCCCTCGCGCTGAGCGTGGGCCGCTCGACGGCGGCCTGGGTCGAGGACGCGCCGTTCACTGCACGAGTCTTGAATCTCTCTTCCGCCGAGCTGGAGGAGCAAGCGCACGGGCTGGCCCTGGCGCTGGCCGGCGCTCCTGTCTGACTCGAGGCTGGCGCCTACGCTCGGACAGAAGCCGCACCAGCTTGCCGATCGCGCGTCGCCGGTCGGGTCATGGCTGGTGAGGCGCGCCCCGCTGTCCCAAGGGCAATTTCTGGCTACACCCGACCCCGTGCGTTATGATTGGATTGCTGCAATCCTCTCGCGGACTCCCCCTTGGCCAAATTCCTGCTTCTCATCGCGCTGGCGGTCGTCGTCTATCTATTCTTCAAGGGGATTCGCCGTGATGCCGGCATGCAGGATTCTGTCCGACCTTCTCCACCCCGCGGCAAAGCCGTCCCCGAGGACATGGTTCGGTGCACCGTCTGCGGCGTCCACCTGCCGCGCAGCGAAAGCTTCACGTCGCGCGGCAAGTTCTTCTGCAGCGACGAGCATCGACGCCTCGGCGTGCAGGAGCCGGGCAAGCAGTAGCGGGAGCGGGACTTGAAGGCCATGATCCCGCAACACGTGGCCCCCCAACAGATGGCACTCGCAGGGCGAGAGGTGAGCCCGGAGACCACGTATCCGGATGCCTACTGGCGGTCGCTCTTCTACTTCAACATCTATCGGCTGATCGTCGCAACACTGCTGCTGATCACGGCGGCAGTGTTCGAGGACTCGGTATTCGGCTCGCGCAGCCTGACGCTGTTTCTCTACGCGACCGTAACCTACATTCTGTTCTCGGTTTTCTCGTTCGCCACGATCACGTCGCATCGGCCGGACTTCGCCGTCCAGCTCGGGGCGCAGGTTGTCGCCGACGTGGTATTCGTGACGCTACTGGTCTACGCGAGCGGCGGCGTCAGTAGCGGGCTCGGACTCCTGCTGCTGGCATCGCTGGCCGCGGCCGGCATCATCAGCCGCGGCCGCATGACGTTGTTCTTCGCCTCGCTGGCGACGGTGGCGATGCTGCTGGAACAGACGCTCGAAGTGCTGATGCACGACCAGAGCTACGGCCATTACATCCAGGTCGGGCTGCTGAGCGTCGGGTACTTTGCGACCGCCTGGCTGGCCCATACGTTGGCTCGCTATACACAGGCGAGCGAGCAACTGGCGGCGCAGCGCGAAGTCGACCTCGCGAGCATGGCCCAGGTCAATCAGCTGGTCATCCAGGATATGAAGGACGGCGTCCTGTTCGTCGATGCCGAAGGGGTCATCCGGCAGATCAACCGGCGCGCGGTCGAAATCCTCGGGCCGTTGCCGAAGCCGGGACACGAGCTGACGCTGCGCGACTACATCCCGGCGCTGGCCGACCGGCTGAAAAGATGGCGCGAAGACCCGGACGCCGGCTTCGACCCGATGCGCACGGTGCTCACGCACCGTCTGATGGGCGCGCGTTTCGTGCCGGTCGGCCGCAGCCGGAATGTTGGCGTCGTGGTCTTCCTCGAGGACCTCACGCGCATCCAGCAGGAGGCCCAGCAGCTCAAGCTCGCCGCGATGGGCCGCTTGACGGCGAACATCGCTCACGAGATCCGCAACCCGCTGTCGGCGATCAACCACGCGGCCGAGCTGTTGCTCGAGGAGCCCGAGATCAGTGAGACGCAGCGCCGCCTGCTGCAGATCGTGCATGACAACACACAGCGGCTCGATCGCATGGTGCAGGATGTTCTGAAGCTCAACCGTCGCGACCGCGCGCACCGCGAGACATTCCAGCTGAGCGCGTTCCTGCGGACCTTCGTCGCTCAGTTCTGCCAGATCGAGAAGGTGCCCGACGAGGTGATGGATCTGCGGGTCGAGCTGGACCCGACCGTGACGTTCGATCGCAGCCACTTGAACCAGGTCATGTGGAACCTGTGCCGCAACGCGCTGCGCTACAGCCAGCGCAAGCCGGGCAGTATCCGCATATCGCTGCGCGCTGGCGATCCGGCGAATGGGGTAGAATTGGCGGTCGCCGACGACGGTCCGGGCGTGCCGGAGGCGATCCGGGCGCATCTGTTCGAACCGTTCTTCACCACCGCGGCGAGCGGCACCGGGTTGGGTCTGTATATCGCGCGCGAA
>Ga0207639_10001683_pt1 | contig 14915 bp, 11 predicted proteins | sample KBSCornC32_FD_184299 | JGI IMG/M metagenome (GOLD analysis project Ga0207639, IMG submission 184299) | Corn rhizosphere microbial communities from Kellogg Biological Station, Michigan, USA - KBS Corn C3-2 (SPAdes) (version 2) | ecosystem: Host-associated > Plants > Roots > Rhizosphere > Soil ...
ACCACGGCGGTGAAGGGAATGCCCTCCCGCTTGGCGATCATGGCGAGCGCTATGGCGAGATTGCCGGATGAACTCTCCAGAAGGTGGCTTTCTGATGTGATCCTGCCCGCGGCCAATGCCTGCGACACCATGTAGTGCGCGGTGCGATCCTTCACGCTGCCGCCGACATTCAGCATTTCGAGCTTTGCGAAGACCGGAACTTCGTCCGGCGGAAACATGCGGTCCAGGGCAACAAGCGGCGTATTACCGACGGACAGTTCTGCTGAAGATTGCATTGCGGCTCCTTCCAATCGGATGGGCGCGCGGCGTCGTAGCCGCTGCGGGTAATCAGGCCAGCTCGTGATTTTCCGGCCCGCTCCAATGACATAAAATGATTCGCTATTGAGAGTCAATTGCAATAATGGCAGGTCGCTTGCCGACGAGCAGCGCTCGCAAAAACACGAACTACGAAAGGACTGTCGATGCCAACCCTGATACTGCTAGCCCATGTGCCGACAGATGCGGTCAACGAGGGCTTTCTCCCGGCGGCGCGACGTCTCGGCCTCAGCGTGACCCTGCTTACCGACCAGGCGGAAGCACATCGACGCTACTTCTCAGTTGAGGGCCGGCCCGCCTGTCCTGACAGCATCATCGAATGCGACGTGTTCAATCCGATCGCGGTCATCAGCGAAATCAGCCGCCATGCCGACCGACCCGCCGCCATCTTCTCGAACAGCGATCATCTGCAAACCAGCACCGCACTGGCAACTGATTATTTCGATCTGCCCGGCAAGGATTGGAAAGTCACCTACCGGGCCAAGAACAAGGCAGCGATGCGTGAATGCCTACGAGATCAGGGGGTGGACCTGCTGTGGCACGCTGTGGTGACGAACGAAGACGAAATCGCTCGTCTTTCCGCTATTCCCTTCCCCTGCGTGTTCAAGCCTCGTGAAGGCGTTGGTAGTCAACTCGTGCAGTTGTGCGAGAACGAGGACGCACTCGTCTCGCGCGCTAGGCATGTCTGGGGCATGGAGGCAGGCCGCGCCATGCTGATCGAGGAATATATCGCGGGGGAACTCTACACGCTCGAAACTCTGGGCGATGGATCAGACATCCTTGTTCTCGGGGGATTCCATGTCACGCTGGGACCGCCACCCAATTTCGTCGAGATGGAGGGACGCTGGGGCAACTGGCTCACCCCTTCCCAGATGACCGAGGTGCTACGTCAGATCAAAGCGGTTGGGGTTGGATTTGGATCGTGCCACACCGAGTTCGTGTTGACGGAAAAAGGGCCGCGGCTCATTGAAATCAACTACCGGACGGTTGGTGACCACATGGAGTTCATGCTGGAGCACACCCTCAACCTCGGGCTGTTCGAGAAGATTATTCGTCTTCATTGCGGTGAGCAACTCGGTATGATCTCGTTGGCGGGCAGAGCCGCCGCGATCCGCTATTTTCCAACCGAAAGGGCGGGTAGGGTTGTTTCGGCGCCGGAGGGTTTTCTTCGCAGGGACAACGAACTGCGCGTCGAATATCGCTCGCTGCGAAGCCTTGGCGATCGTGTGGCCGTAACGAACTCCAACAAGGACTATCTGGGCGTTCTGAGCGTGAGTGCGCCGGACAACGCCATGTTGGAGAATGCGTTGAAGGAAGCGAGCACCGCGCTGGTTTGGGATATTGATTCCTCCGAAGAGTGAGCGCGCTTCTTCAGCCGGAGTTGCGGGCCGACGCAAGGCGCCGGAACCAGAAAACCCAGACCGCGAACGACCCCAACAACGCCAAGGATAGCCCAGACAGCGTCATCACGAACCGGTACAGAAAGCCGCCAACTTTTGCCGCATGAAGCGGATAGAGAAGATTATATCCGCGTGCTGCAGGTGGCAGATTCTTGGCATCGCGCGTGGCCACCAACGCGCCGCTGTCCGCCGCGAACCACAATGTTGTGCGCCCGTTCGGCAGCCATTCTTCGGGATTGCGCATGCGCAGGGTGATGAGACCGTTGCCGCGACGCGGCAGAGTGAGGCTGCGAACCTCGGCTTCCGGAAAGCGATGTCGCCCCATTTCGATCATCGCCGACCAGTTCAACCGCTCGGCGATCTTTCCCGTGCGTGGCGGTGGTTCGGCCAGCGAACGGTCGATTTGCGCGGGAGCGCCAGGCCCGAAGAGCAGCGCTGCCATTGGCCGGAATACCAGTACCGCTCCGGTGACGAGCGACAGAACCAACAGCGGCGCGATGACGATGCCGAAATCGCGGTGATGCCGCATGATCGCCGGCCGGCTCATGCGCGCCGGCCACAGGCGGAATGAGAACGTCTTGCGTGTCCGCAACCATAGAAGCACGCCAGTCACTACGAAGAACAGGCCGCAGATGGCAACGACGCCAATGATGACTTCCCCCCTATCACCGGCGAAAAGATGATGATGGAAGTCGAATAACCAGATCTCCGGCCGTTCCCACTGATTGGTCCATCGCGTGACGAGCCCGCCGTTCTGATCGACATAGGCGCCAGCGCCGCCCTTGTAGGTCAGCCGATCCAGTCCAAAATCCTTGGTAGCGAAGAGGATTGATTCCGGCCGGGTTGCCGGATCTTCCATGATCCGCTGCGTGAATTCAGCCAGATGCGCTGTGTCTTGAATTTGCGCGTCGGTTGTATGGGGAAGTATCACCCACACGTCCTTGTGGACGAGGATTGCACCGGACAAACCAAGCATGGCCAACAGCAGGCCAACGAGACCTCCAGTCCAGCGATGCAATGTATCGATAAGCGTCATCAGAAGTGAATGCGATCTGCGGGTGAACCGGCTTTGCGGGCTTTCGCCGCTTAGCGCCCGAGCGAAGTACCGAAAAAGGTATGCTTATGCAAATCATTATCAATTATAATTCGCTACCGCTCTTGCGCGGGCGCAAAGCTGGTCTCACGTCAATCTATGCGGCCCCAGCAAACGGCGTCATGCAGCTTCCACCGCATGGGCTTCAAAAGCGACGCCCAAGCGTTTGCGTACCGCGCCGAAAATGGCGGCGAGATTGTCCATGCTCGGATTGCCCTTTTCGGACAGCATCCGATGGAGGCTTTTGCTGGGATGGTTGGTCTCAGTCGCCAGTTCCTCAAAGCCGACTGAAGCGTTGACCAGATCGCGCAGGATCAGCCGCGCGACGTGGGGTTCGCCGTTGAGGAAGGCGGTCGCGGCCTCGTCCAGCATGGCCTTGGCGAAGGCGGGATCGCGCGCGGCGCGTTCCTTCACCGTCTCCTTGAAATCGCGTGTCAGCACCATCTCGTCACTTCCTGTCTTTCCTGCCTGCCACCTTGCGGGCCTTGTACTCACCCAACAGCGTGCCGGCCCATTCGATGTCGGACTGCTGCCGCTTCTTGGTTCCGCCCACGAACAGGATGATGAGTTCATCCCCGTCCCTGGCGAGATAGAGCCGGTATCCCGGACCCCAATCGATCCGATATTCGCCAAGCCCGCCACCGATCCATTTGACGTTCGACACATTGCCCAGTTCGAGCCTGACGATCGCCGTCGCCACCTTGGCCGATGCCTGGGAGTCGAGATCATCGAACCACGATCGGAAAGGGCAAGAGCCGTCCTCGCGAATATACTCCTGAACGATCAACTTACAGCCTCTCGGGTAACATATACGTTACCAATTGTACAGTGGCGACAATTGGGTCAGGCGACCAGGCGCAGCCGATCCAGTTTGGACGCGCCCTGGGCAAGCAGACGGGCGATCTCGTCCGACGTGCGCCGGACGGCGAGCTTCAAGGCCTCGTCGATATGGATATAGTCCTGCGTCACGTTCTGCGACGCGTGGCCCAGCATTGCCCGGATCGTCAGTTCCGAGAAGCCGAGTTCGCCAGCGATGCTGCCAAAGGTGTGGCGCAATGTATGGGGCGTGACGCCGGTAATGCCAGCGAGCTGGCACACCCGCTGGAGGCAGGCGCTGGCCGCAGTGTAGGGGCCATCCGCTGTCGTTGACGGAAACACATGAGGATTGCCGGCGATCTCCGCTTGCGCGACGACCACCTTGATCGCTTCCGGCCCGATTGCGCGAATTTGCGCATCGCCCTTGGTGTCCGGAAAGGCGACGAAGCCGCCCATGGGATTGACCCAGATGCGCTGCATTGCCTGCGCCTCTTCGCGGCGATACCCGGTGAGGAGAAGCGTGCGGATGACCGCAATCGCTGTCGGATTCTCGCCGTTCTGCTCGGCATAGGCCATCGCCTTGCCCAGCGCCTCGATCTCCGCGACGCTGAGGCGCCGCGTTCTCTTCTTCCCCGCCAGCTTCTTCGCCCCCTTGGTCGGATGTTCGGCGAGAAGCCCCTTATGCTTGGCATGGCCGAGGATCGCCTGGAGCGTCCCCACGCAGCGTCCGGCCACGCCGGGGCCGCCGGTGGCCTTGCCGCCGCGACCGCCGGTTCTTGGCTTCTCAGTCTTGCCGTTCATGACATCGGTTTGCATCGCCTCGACATCGGCGATCGTGAGGTGCCGGGCGATCCGCTTGCCGAGCAGCGGCTTGATGTGCGTCCTGATCCGACTCTCATCCATGTCGAGCGAAGAGGCTTTGATCGGCCGGTTCTTGCGCCCGAGGATCCGGCCGGCCCGCGCCTCGGTCAAATACCAGTCGCAGAGTTCGGCGACATTCATCTCATTGCGGGCGCGGCGCGCTTCATCTGCAGGATCTTCACCGGCAGCCACGGCGCCCAGCTTGATCTTGGCCAGATCGCGCGCCTGGTCGACCGTGATGACACCAAAGCGGCCCAGATTGATCCGTCGCTTGATTCCTTCCGGATTTCGATACTGGACGATGAAGGTCTTGAGGCCTGATGGCAGTACGCGCACACCGAAGCCCCGGATCTCACAGTCCCAGAGGACGATCTGCTTTTCTGCAGGCGGTTCCAGCGCGTCCACAGTCCGCTTGTTCAGCTTGGCAGTCGGCATCGCCACCTCCATTTGGAGACAAAGCCCTGCTGGAGGGATTTTGTCTCCATATTGTCTCCAGAACACGCCGTATCGCGGCGAAACAGAGGATAGGCCGTCGCAGAGTGAAATCAATATCTATTTGAAATATTGTAGAAAATCGTACAGTAGAGAGCTGTGGCGTAGGCGGGTATCGAAGTTGCCAAGGTTGGGGTCGAGGGTTCGAATCCCTTCGCCCGCTCCAGTTTTTCTTCTCACATTAGTGAGTTATGGGCTGGTTTGCTCTTCCAGCGGTGCCTGATGACGTTCGCGGGGCCACGTCGGGTCGACCCATGCACCTGGTTCAAGCGAACGGAGGAGTAGTAAATCGAACCGGTCGCTCGATGCTTTTTGTAGGACGGAATGCCACGGTCTCTGTTTAGCTCGTCCGCGCCGGGCCTGATTCGCGTCCTGCCTGGTCGCTGGATTGGCGATGGGGCGAGGGCGAATGCCGAAGGCGACCCTGCTTGGCTCGGCTAGACATGGTTCGACACCTATTCTGCCAGCATTTCTGACGTGTTTTGATCTGCACGGGGAGCCGACTGGAGTCGGCCATGAGGAAAGTTGCGCTCACACCCGCGTCGATCGACGCACTGCAGAAAGGGTTGGTTGCCGATCCTTTGACGCCCGGCCTTGCGATCGAAATGCTTGCCAGCGGCAAGAAGCGATGGCGTCAGCCGGACGATCGGGCGAATGCGCGACGCCCGCGATTCAAGCTGGAGGAAATGCGGCCCCGGCTGGCTTCTCGAGCACTGTGGCAAAAGGCGCCTACGCCGCGGGGAAACACGTCATCGCATTACCAAGTTCATGGCAAGGTTCACCGGCTACATCCTCGATACGACGCGCAGCTATGCGTTGCTCTTCGCCATCGCGGCGAGCGCCTGATCGGCGCATTATGGGCCATTCACCTGCCCAGTCCGCGATTTCCAGCCCGTCAAAAGCGCATGAGCGTGCTAAGCGCCGGGTATCGGGCGTGATCGGCCCGCTACTGCGCCGTCATCCCGCCATCGACGACAAATTCGGCGCCCGTGATGTAGCGCGCCTCATCCGACGCCAGAAACAGGTTCATATTGGCAATATCTTCCGCCATTCCAAGGCGACCCATGGGAATGCCTGCCAGCAAGGCGGCATGGACCTCAGCGTTTTCCAGCCGGGCGAAACCCAACATATTGGTGTCGATCATGCCCGGGTGTACGCTGTTGACCCGAATTCCCTCGGCCGCGCATTCGATCGCGACCGTCTTCGTCAGCAGCCGGACGCCGCCCTTGGTCGCGGCGTAGGCAGCGCAGCCACGCACTCCTACCAGCCCGACGACCGAGGAGACATTGATGATCGAACCGCCGCGGCCGGCGCGGCGCATCGCCGCGACAGCGCGCTGCGTGCCGAAGAACACACCGCCGACATTGATCCGCTCCTGCGCCAGCCAGTCCTCGCCTGTGAGTTGCTCGATTGGGCGCAGTATCGAAATGCCGGCATTGTTGACGACCACGTCGAGCATGCCATGATCCCCATCGATGCTCGCGACGACCCGGTCCCAGTCTGCTTCGCTGGCCACGTCATGTGTGATTGCCCGTGCTTGCCCGCCGGCCGCACGAATGGTTGCGGCGCAATGTTCTGCCCCTGCACCATCCCGGTCTGAGACATAGACGAAGGCGCCTTCCCTGGCGAAGCGCGCGGCTGTCGCGCTGCCAAGGCCAGGCATCGACGCGCCGCCCGTTACGAGTGCCACTTTTCCTTCGAGCCGCGCCATCGTCATCCTCCCGAACCTTTCGTCGACCGTCTGCTCCCTGATCCGCAGAGCGGGGCCCCGGCAGGCGTCTAGAATTTGACGCCCACGGTCACGCCATAGGTGCGCGGCTCGATCGCCGTGGCGAAGGACCACAAGCCGGCAACGGTGAAGGCGGCGGCCGTCGTCCGCTCATCGAGCAGATTGCGGCCGAATATCCTGAGATAGGCGTCGGTATCGTGCAGCTTGAAGTTCACGGTCAGGCTGGCATCGACGAGGTTCTGGGGCGCCGTGCGCGTGCGGGGATCGTTGCCGTTGACGATGACACTCGTAACCGTGCTGCCCGACAGCACCGGCGTCAGGGCTCCGAGCGAGATCTGCTGGTCATAGGAGGCGATGTGTCGCAGCCCGGTGCTCGCCACCACGTTGCCGAAGCCGGTCGGCATCGTATATTCGGCGCCCAGCGACGCGCTGAACTTGGGCGCGTAGATGAGGTCGTTCCGCGAATAGTCGAACGGCAGAATCGCCCCGTTATAGACGTTCCCGACGGTGAAGCTGCTGAAGTGCGAGTCGAGCACCGCCAGGGTCGCGGTGAACTTCAGGCCGTCGGCCGGCCGCAGCGCCGCATCCATCTCGATGCCTTTGATCGTCGCGGCACCGGCGTTGGATATTACTGTCTGGTTGCCGTTCGGGCCGCCGGGGATCGTCGTGCTCTGCTGCAGATTTTTGTATTTGGCGATGAAGCCTGCAAAATTGAACTGCAGCTTGCGATCGAACAGATCGAGCTTGGCGCCTGCTTCGTAGCTGTCCACGGTCTCGGTCTGGAACGGCACGCTGGCGGCGGCGACGGTCGCGGCGCGCGGGCTGAAACCGCCCGACCGGTAGCCCTTCGACCAGCTCGCATAGAGCATCATGTCGCGATTGGGCCGATAGTCGATCCCGACCTTGGGCGTGAATTTCGAGAAGTTCGCCCCGAAGAATCGCCCGGGCGCCGCGAAGCTGTTCATCAACTGCTTGTTGTCATGCGACCAGCGGCCGCCGAGCGACAGGCGAAACTTGTCGGCAAACGCCCAGTTGAAGTCGCCGAATGCCGCATAGGATTCGGTCCTGCCCGCCACCGATTGCGGATTCGGGTCCGCCACCAGCGGATCGAGCGCGGCGTTGAACGCGAAGAGCCGCGTATGCTGGACCAGGTCGTAATGCGAGTTGAAATAATAGCCGCCGACCACATAGTCGATATTCGATCCGACATTGCCGGAGGCGCGCACCTCCTGGCTCCACTGCGTATAATGCTGTTGGCGCAGGACATAATAGAGATCGGTGCTCGCTGCGTCGAAATCCTGCGTCTGATATTCCTTCGAGTGGCGCCAGCCGGTGATCGATGTGAGCTTCACCGCACCCGCATCATAATTCATCTCCAGCGTCGCCGCCAGCGCGGTGTAACGGCTCGTCGCCGGGCTGGTGAAGACCGTATACAAGTCTTTTCCGCGGTTGCGGTTGCATTCATTGGCCGGTTCGAACATGCAGAACAGTTCACCGGTCTGCGCGATGTTGCCGACGGTAGGGTCGAACGTCTGGTGGGTATTCTCGACCGTAAGAAGAGCGTCGAAATCGGTGTCCTTCGGCTTGAACAGCAGCGAGGCGCCGTAATTGTCGTTTTTCGATCCGCCTGCGTCGGACCTGGTGATGGCATTGTACAGGAAGCCATCGGTCTGGCTGTGGAAGTACCACGCCTTCAGCCCCAGGCTCTCGCCATTGCCGACATTGATCAGTGCGCGGCTATTCCAGCTGTTCCAGCGTCCATAGGTCGCCTCCAGCTTGGCACCCGTTTCCATGGTCGGCCTGGTGCGGCGGATGTTGATCACGCCGCCGATGGTGTTTGCGCCGAACAATGTGCCCTGCGGACCACGCAGCACTTCGATCTGTTCGATGTCGAAAAAGTCCAGCAACTGGCCGGTGTTGGTGCCGATCGTCACCCCGTCGATCACCACGCCGACCGTCGGCGTCTGCGATTTTTCGATATCCGCATAGGTCAGGCCGCGGATCGAAAGGTTTGCCGCCTGCGCGCCGCTATTCTGCTGCGTGATGAGGAGATTGGGCGCGGTGCCCTGCAGATCGCCGATATTCACCGACGCCTTGTTTTCCAGCATCGCACGGTTGATCGCGGTGATCGCCACCGGCGTGGTCTGCAGCGATTCATTGCGTCGCCGGGCCGAAACGATGATCTCGTTCACGTCGATGTTTGTGGTGGCCTCCGAAGCCGGCTCGGCCGCCTTCTCCTGCGCCTGGGCCGGCGCGGCAAGCCCGACGACACTTGTGGTTGCCAGCATGGCGATGAGCGCCGGGTGCACGAAATTCGCTCGCATTCCTGTCCTCCCCCAAAGGGCCTTCGTCCGGCCCTCCAATCGGGAATTGTCTACTCCGGCACGGCGGCTGTTTTGACCTGCCATTAACGACAGGTAGGAGGGGGCGCCGGCAGACGCGCCGTGCATGTGGGACGGGATTCCAGGCTAGCACGCTTCCGGGTTACGCTGCGCCGCATGCCGGCCCGCCAGAAAGCCGAACACCATGCCCGGCCCGAGCGTGCCGCCGCCGCCGCCATAGGTCATGCCCATCATCGACGCCATGACGTTGCCGGCAGCATAGAGACCTTCGATCGGCTTCATATCGAGATCGAGCACGCGCCCGAGCGTATCGGTCTGCGGGCCGCCCTTGGTGCCGAGCGCGCCGCTTTTCACTTCGGCCGCATAATATGGGCCGCCTTCCAGCTTGCCGAGCGTCGCCGATTTCTCACCCTTGTGGGCCGGATCACCCCAATACAGATCGTAATAGCTCTCGCCCCGGCCAAAATCCTCGTCCTTGCCGCGTTCGACCATGTCGTTCCAACGGGCGACCGTCGCTTCGAGCGCGGGGCCTGGCACGCCGATCCGCTCCGCCAGTTCGGCAAGCGTCGCACCCCGCGCGATCCAGTCGGCCGGCTCCCCCGCATCTTCGGCGCCGCCGGTCAGCAGCGCTTCGCCGAACCCCCATCTGGCGTGGAAATCCTGGTTGAAGACGCACCACGCCGGCAAATTCCTGAACGAGCAACTGTTCTGATCCTGCTCGTGGAACGCAGCGCCGAACGCATTGTAGTTCGCGGCTTCGTTGGTGAAGCGCCTGCCGGTGCGGTTGATCATGATCGATCCCGGCAGGGTCCGCTCGCCGGTAAACAGGTTGACGCCCATCGGATTGACCGGCGCTTCGATCACCGGCATCCACCACGCCTCGCGCATCGTGCCGAGCATGGCGCCGGCCTTCATCGCCATCTTCAGGCCGTCGCCGGTGTTCGTGCGGATCGATACCGTATTCTGCAACGGCCCCCTCAGAAACGCTCTCTTGAACGCCTCATTATGCTCGAATCCGCCGGTCGCCAGCACGACGTTGCGCGCGGCGATCCTTCGGCCGCTTGCGAGCGTCACGCCACGGACCGCACCCCCGACGATATCCAGTTCGGTCGCCCCGTTCGCCAGTTCGATATCGACGCCCCGATCCAGGCAGCCGCGAAGCAGGCGGCCGACCAGCGAATGGCCGAGCCCGCGCTCGTCATTGTCGGCGCGGCGCTGGGCCTCGGCGGGGTCGAGCGGATCGGGCACCGCCTGGGCGAGCGAGGTCTCGCCGACAGTGAAATAGACATGCGGCCAGTAATAAGGCGACGTCTCGACCCGATCGCTCCACTCGCCGAGTTCACCATAAGGGTAGACCGGGCATTCCAGCGTGCGTCCGCCGCGCGAAGCGGCCCCCGGTTGCTCGGGGTGATAGTCGGGAAAGTGCGGCACCACCATGAACTTGACCGGCGTGCGCGCCTCTAGGAAGGCCAACATTTCCGGCCCGGCATCGACATAGGCAGCGGCCATGTCCGGGGCGATCACCCCGTTGGACATCGACGCGAGATAGGTCAGCGCTTTCTCGCGGCTGTCTTCTTTTCCGAATTCCTGCATGTGCGGATTGCACGGTATCCAGATCTGTCCGCCTGACCAGGCCGACGTGCCGCCGATCTTCTCGCCTTTCTCGACCAGCAGGACGCGCGCGCCGAATTCCGCAGCCGTGCAGGCTGCGGTCAGCCCGGCCGCTCCCGAGCCGAGCACCACGACATCATAAGCGTCTGCCGCCATCATCTTCCTCCCGTGTCAAGTACAGCAGGCTTCGGATACGCGACCGTGTCGGCTGGCGCTCTCCGCCGACCGCAAACCCGCTGCCCGATGAACGATGTCTCGCGTGAAGGGGGATGCCGGCGCCCGGCTGCGCGCGCGACGTGCCTTCACTCCGGCGCAAGGCACCTCTCCCGTGCTCCTTTGCCGAGGCTGGCGGATTCCGTGCGGCGCGTAACCTATGAGATGTGCAAGTGGACCGAACGATGCTGGCGGCGGCCGTTCGCCGTCCAGCCGGCGGCGTCTGCGGCAATTCCGACCTCTCGGAACTGGTAGTTCGCAGAGCGGGCAAATCGGCCGATCATCCTGAACGAAGGCGGCCAACCGAACAGCGCGGAGAATTGTCTATGCAGTCGAAGAGGGAAGCGGTCGAAGCCATGCTTCATCACGTCCGATCGGGAACCACCGACCAGGCCGACCACGTCATGCTCGTCGATGCGAACGGCTACACCGACGCGGAAGGGTGGCGCCGGGAGATGGCCACGATCTTCCACCGGCTTCCGTGCTTGCCGGATTGAGCGTCGAGCTGCCGAATCCCGGCGATTTCAAGGCGGTGGATTATTGCGGAAAACCGCTGCTGATCACCCGGCTGAACGACGGCAGCGTTTGTGCGATGCTGAATGTCTGCACCCATCGCGGGATGCTGGTGGCGGCTGAGGGGACGGGAAATTGCAAGCGATTCAGCTGCCCGTATCACGGCTGGACATTCGCGAACGACGGACGGCTGATCGCCGTCGCGGACAAGAGCAAGTTCGGCGAGGTCGATGCTTCCGAACTCGGGCTGAAGCAGCTTCCCGTCTACGAGCGCGCCGGCCTGATCTTCGTCGTGCTCCAGCCCGGAACCGGCGTCGATTTCGAAGCCTATTTCGGCGCCGCCCTCGACGATATCGCTTCGCTCGATCTGGCAAACGCGCACTTTTGCGGGACTCGCGAGATATTGGGAGCGAACTGGAAGGTGGCGTACGACGGCTATCTCGAAGGATATCATTTCGCCGCCGCCCATCCCGAGACCATCCACCCTCGGACCTTCTCCAACATCATGCAGTTCGATGCCTGCGGTCCGCACATCCGTATCGGCTTTCCCCAGCGAAGCATTCTCGAGGCGCTCGACGGCGTCGATGCTGCCGAACTGGGGCAGAAAGAGAATGAGGGCTACGACTTCGTTCGGACGCTGTTCCCGAACGTATCGATCTTTGCCGCGCCGGAACTCATCCAGATTTCCCAGATTATACCCGGCCCGCAGCCGAACCGGAACCGGACGGTGATGTATTTCGTCAGCCGCGAACCTCCGGCGACCGAGCAAACGGCCAGGGCGCTCGACGAAATGGTCGAATTTCTGCGCGAGGTGGTGGATCGCGAGGATTTCGGCGTCGGGTTGAAAGTCCAGCGCGGGCTGGAATCGGGTGCGATCGATCATGTCCGGTTCGGACGCAACGAGCGCGGCAACCAGTATTTCCACCGCTGGGTTGAATATTACATGACCGATGACCCCGGACGCGAAGCGCCGGTGCTGTGACGAACAGGCCCGTCCGGTCCTCGCACATGCCGGCGGCAGCAGACCTCGCGAGCGAATCTATCCCGGGGGCCGGCATCGGGCCTCGAATGAAAGGCTTTGCCGCGCTCACGTGAGGGAACCGCCGGAGGCCGCCAGCCGCTCCAGCAGCGGCGAGATCGCGATCGCCTCGCCCGCGTCCCTTCGTGGCTTCAGTCGATCGACGATCCCGGCGAGGCCGACACTGTCGCCCCAGAACATCGGCCCGCCCGAATATGCCGGCCATCCATAGCCCGCGACCAGCGCCATATCGATGTCGGATGCCCTGAGCGCGATACCCTCTTCGAGGAGCTTTGCGCCCTCGTTGACCACCGGGTCGAGCAATTCATTGACGATCTGCGCCTTGCTGTACCGTTTCGGCCGGATACCGAGTCGATCGCGGATCGTCTGTATGGCCCGCTCCACCTCGGGGGAGGGGCGGGTATGCCGACGCTCGTCATAGTCATAATAGCCGCCGCCGGTCTTCTGTCCCCAGCGTCCGCTTTCACACAATATCTCCTGGACGGTGCGCCCGGCGCTGTTCTCCCGATCCCAGCCGATCACATCCAGGCCGACGAGATCGAGCATTGCGAACACGCCCATCGGAAAGCCGAAGTCGGTCATCGCGGCGTCGATGTCCCACGGCAGCGGGCCTTCGAGGATAAGGCGGTCGGCGGCTTCGCCGCGCCGCGCCATCAGCCGGTTGGCGATGAACCCGTCGCACACGCCCGACAGGATCGCGACCTTGCCGAGCTTGCGGCCGAGCCCCATCGCCGTTGCGACGACGGCGTCGGACGTCTTCTCGCCGCGGACCACTTCGAGGAGCCGCATGATGTTTGCCGGCGCGAAGAAATGCAGTCCGACGACATCCTCCGGCCGCTCGGTTACGGCGGCGATCCGGTTGAGATCGAGGAATGACGTATTGCTCGCGAAGACCGCCCCGGGCCTCGCGATCGCGTCGAGCTGGCGGAACACCGATTGCTTGAGATCGAGGCGTTCGAACACCGCCTCGATTGCAAGGTCGGCCGTGGCCGCAGCGTCGAGAGCCGTCGCCGTGCTGAGTGCCGCTATGCGCCGATCGGCCTCGTCCTGCCTGATCCGCCCCTTCGCAACCTGCGAGCCCATGGTCCTGGCGATGCGCCGGGCCGCGCTCCCCAGCGCGTCGGCATTCAGGTCGATCAGTGTCACGGGCAGCCCTGCATCGAGGCAGGCGATGGCGATGCCGGTTCCCATCGTGCCCGCGCCGATCACGGCAACCGATGCCATATCGCGCGCGGCGATGTCGCGCGGCAGGCCGGGGATCTTGCTGGTCGCACGCTCGGCAAAGAACAGATGGCGCTGTGCTGCGGATTCGCGGCTGGCGATCAACTCGTCGAACAATAGGCCTTCGCGCGCCAGCCCTTCGTCGAACGGCAAGGTGGTCGCGGCTTCGACCGCCAGCAGGATGTTGCCGGGCGCCTTGAAGCCCTTGAACAACGACGCGTGCTTTATCCGGAAGGCGGCGATCAGGTCTGCGGCCGCCTCTGCGGACAGATCCGGCGCCAGATCGCGCGCGCGCCGCAACGGTGCATTCTGATGGACGAGGCCGGCGGCAAATGCGATCGCATCTTCTCGCAGCCGTCCCCGGCGGGACAAACAGTCGATTAGGCCGGCGGCGAGGCCTGCCTGCGCATTGATCGGCTTGCCCAGCGCGATCAGTTCGAGCGCTTTCGCCACGCCGGCGAGGCGCGGCGTGCGCTGGGTGCCGCCGGCGCCGGGGAGCAGGCCCAGGCTGACCTCGGGCAAGCCGATCCGCGCTTCCGCGTCGGCGATCCGGTAATGGCAGGCCATCGCCAGTTCGAGACCGCCGCCCAGCGCCGTGCCGTGGATCGCGGCCACGACGGGCTTGTCGGCAGCCTCGATGCGCAGGAAAATGTCGTTGAGACGAGGGCTTTGCAGCGGCTTGCCGAATTCTCCGATGTCGGCGCCCGCGAAGAAGGTCCGACCCGCGCAGGCGATGACGACGGCCTTGACCGCCGTGTTGGCGAGCGCGGCCGCCAACCCCTCGTCGAGAGCGATGCGGACGTCATGGCTCAGCGCGTTCACCGGAGGGGAATCGACCTCGATCACGGCAATTCCGTCAGTGATGGCCAATCGGGCCACCGCTTCGATCTTCGATATCTGTTCCAAGTCGGTCTGCCTTGTCATCGATCGCCTGCGTCACGGCGTCAGCCGTAGGTCGGTTCATCCCACCACGGGAAGAAGTCCGGCATGTCGGCCGACACCCGGTCGGGGAAGGCCGCGGGGCGCTTGGCCAGGAAGGAAGCGACCCCTTCCGCGGCATCGGCGGATCGCCCGCGCGACAGAATCGCACGGCTTTCCACCTTGTGAGCGTCCATCGGGTGGCTCATGCCCATGCCCCGCCACATCAATTGCCGGGTCAGCGCGATCGAGACCGGCGCATTGCCGTCGATGAGTTGCCGGGCAAGCGCGCGTGCTGCGGGCAGCAGGTCTTCGGGCGGATATAATTCCTGCACGAGGCCGCCCTCCGCGG